>OJHE01000050.1_pt1 | contig 96423 bp, 87 predicted proteins | sample 1595221 | NCBI WGS metagenome assembly OJHE01 (sample SAMN05416831, study PRJEB24817) | seawater metagenome | isolation source: Sea water | place: Canada:Atlantic | collected 2013-07 | reverse complement strand
ACGAGATCCTCTCTGGTCTCGTGGGCTCGGAGATGTGTATAAGAGACAGGAATGGAGTTTCGAAACAAAAGATGAATTTATCGAGAAATTAAGGGACGTGCTAAGCGGTTTCCCCGGCCTTGTTTTTGGCTTTACGCAACCGATTGAAATGCGTGTTTCTGAAATGCTAACCGGTGTGCGAGGCGACGTTGCCATCAAGATTTTTGGAGATGACCTTGATATGCTAAACGATAAAGCGCAAGAAATTGCCGGCATCGTTGGAAAGCTTGATGGGGCAGAAGATGTGTTTGCAGCACAAAATGATGGTGTGCAATACCTACGTGTGGTGATCGATCGATTGGCTGTTGGGCGCCTAGGTTTATCGATTGATGATGTAGAAAGCAATTTACGTTCCCTTATTGAAGGTCAAAACATGGGGACTATTTATGAAGGCTCGCGCCGAATTCCTTTGATTATTAAAGGGGCCAGTGGCTTACGCCAATCAGCCGATGAGTTTCATAATTTGCGATTGACGCTTGAGGATGGTCGTAGCATTCCTCTAACGAATTTGGCGACGCTAGAGCGAGTTGAAGGGCCAGTGATGATTACGCGTGAAACGGGCAGTCGATCATCCGTGGTGGTTGCAAATGTCGGCGGGCGTGATCTCGTTGGTTTTGTTGAGGAAGCCAAGCAAAAAGTAGCAGAGCAGGTCAAATTGCCAACGGGTTATTATCTGAAATGGGGTGGTCAGTTTGAAAATCAACAACGCGCAGCGGCACGGTTTGCAATTGTTATTCCAGCGGCTATTGGTCTGATTTTCTTATTACTGTTCAGTACATTTAGATCAGTGAGTCAGTCTTTTCTAATATTGACCAATATTCCGTTCGCCATGATTGGTGGTGTTGTTGCCTTGTGGATTGCTGGTGAATACATGTCGGTTCCAGCATCTGTCGGGTTTATCGCTTTATTAGGTATCGCGGTGTTAAATGGAGTGGTGCTTGTTTCGTACTTTAATCAATTAAAAGCGCTAGGGCACGATATTAATGACGTGGTCATAGAAGGCGCAAGAAGACGGTTACGGCCCGTGATGATGACGGCGAGTATCGCAGCGTTTTCACTTATTCCGTTATTGTTTGCGACAGGGCCAGGGTCAGAAATACAACGCCCACTCGCCATTGTAGTCATCGGTGGGCTGGTGACGTCCACACTACTAACATTACTACTACTGCCAGTACTGTATCGCTGGGTTAGTACCCGATAAGGAGAAAGACTTGAATCAAACATTATTAACGCTTATTTGTCCTCCGTCTATTGAGAGAACATTGGTTGACTGGTTGTTAGAGCAACCAGAAGTTAGCGGTTTTACCAGTTCAGAAGTTTATGGGCACGGTAGTCACCCAGAAAAGCTAAATTTGATAGAGCAGGTTGAAGGGCGAAAGAAACAGGTCAAATTTCAGCTACATTTAGAATTAGATTCTGCCATGGCGGCGTTAAAGAAGCTTAAAATAGACCTAAAAGGAGCTGATGTTCATTATTGGTTATTACCGATTACTGAATCAGGTCGCGTGTAACGGTATGATTTATTAAGTTAATAAGGCTGCTCATCGTTAATAAGGTATGATTTTAGCTTGCTTGATAATGTAGAGTTAGATCGGAACGCTCGCTATCGCGAGCATTCCGATCTAACGGCAGCCGACAATCATCATTGCCTTTGTGAGACTGAGCCGCTTCACGCTCCGTCTAACAAAGACAATCAACGGGAAATTTTTAAATGATCTTACGCGTAATCTCATGTTAAAAACTCCCGTTATTGTCGGCCCCGTTAGTAGGTATTAACTCAGTTTATAAATTAATAGTTAGACTTGTCTTTAATTAATATGTGGTGGGTTGAATTATGGATCACCTTCAAAGCCTGTTAGATAAACATTGGCATCACCTTCCTATTGAAGAGGTGACCGAACTCTTCGATACTGATCTCAATGATGGTCTTGATCTTTTTGAGGTGCAGTCACGCGCTGAAGAGTTTGGCGTAAATGAACTGACAGCAGCTCAAGGTGTCAGTGCTCTTAAGCGATTCCTAGTTCAGTTTCATCAGCCTCTGGTTTATATTCTTGTTGTTTCAGCATCGGTGATGTTTTTTTTGCAGGAATGGGTTGATGCAGGGGTTATCTTTGGGGTTGTTTTGGTAAATGCCCTAATCGGTTTTTTTCAAGAAGCTCGCGCTATAAAGGCGATAGAAGCACTATCCAAAATGATGACGCATGAGGCCGTTGTGATGCGTTCGGGGATCAAGACACGTATTGCTGCCGTTGAACTTGTACCGGGAGATATTGTTTTACTTAGCTCAGGTGATAAAGTCCCCGCAGATATAAGACTGTTTAAAACACGCGATTTGCACATAGATGAGTCGACGTTGACAGGCGAGTCACTCCCCGTTGAAAAAAATCACGAGCAATTAAAACAAGGGACTATATTAGCTGAGCGGGTCAATATGGCTTATTCGTCTGCACTCGTCACTTATGGAACGGGGGTCGGTATCGTAACGGCTACTGGTAATGCAACTGAGGTGGGTAAGATATCTGAGTTGATTACCCTAACGGATGTTTTGATGACACCGTTAACGCGTAAAATCAGCGAATTTAGTTTGATTTTACTTTACATTATCTTGGTGATGGCCACGCTTACTTTTATTGTTGGGATGATGCATGGCGAATCGTGGCTAGAGATGTTTATGGCGGCCGTAGCACTGGCTGTAGGGGCCATTCCTGAAGGCTTACCTGCTGCGGTAACGATTACATTGGCGATTGGTGTGTCTAGAATGGCTCGTCATCATGCCATTGTACGACGTTTGCCAGCTGTAGAAACATTAGGTAGCACGACGATTATCTGCTCAGACAAAACCGGCACATTAACGCAGAACCAGATGACCGTAAAAGGACTACTGGTGGGCGATAGCCTTTTTTCTGTATCAGGTAGTGGCTATCAGCCGGAAGGGAAATTTCAGCTTAATGAAGAAGAGATAGAACCGACTGAACATACAGCGTTAATGGATTTGTTGAGAGCAGGCTTGATCTGTAATGGCTCAAGGCTATTTAGTAGTGAAGAGGGCTGGCGTTTAGAAGGGGACCCTACAGAGGGCGCGATAATTGCCTCGGCATTAAAGTCTGGCCTTTCGTTTGAGACATTGTCCGAGGAAATGCCAACAGTTGATAGCATCCCTTTTGAGTCTCGTTACCAGTACATGGCGACCCTACATAATAGGGCTGATAAACCTCAGAGAATATATATCAAAGGCTCGTTTGAAAGTATTTCTGCTTGTTCAAGTTACACCCAAACAGTGTTGGGTGAAAAAGATATTTTTGACGCTCAAAAGATAGAACAACAACTAGAGAAGATGGCAGAGCAAGGTATGCGAGTGCTGGCGTTTGCTTACCTAGATGTAACAGAACAAAAAACGGGTATTTCACACGAAGATATTAAATCGGGTTTTACATTTTTAGGGCTACAGGGAATGATTGATCCACCGCGGCCTGATGCTATCAAGGCCGTTCAGGCATGTCAAACTGCCGGCATACAGGTAAAAATGATCACCGGGGACCACGCTATAACTGCTTCAGCGATCGCTGCTCAAATTGGCCTCAAAGGATGTGGGAAAAAGCACGCTGTTATCACTGGAAAAGAACTGGCTACCTTATCTGATAGTGAGTTAGTGGGTCTTGCCGATGAAGCGGTGGTTTTTGCACGCGTCAGCCCTGAACAAAAACTGCGTTTAGTGGAAGCACTTCAGTTGAAAGGCCACGTTGTTGCCATGACGGGCGACGGTGTTAATGATGCGCCTGCGCTACATCGAGCCAATATTGGTATTGCGATGGGTCGTGCAGGTACAGAAGTGTCAAAAGAAGCCGCTGATATGGTGCTGACAAATGATAATTTTTCAGCAATAGAGCTGGCTGTAGAGGAAGGAAGAGGGGTGTTTGATAACATCGTTAAGTTCATCACGTGGACACTGCCAACCAATATTGGTGAGGGTTTGGTTATTATGACAGCTGTATTTATCGGCGCTACACTGCCTATTCTACCGGTGCAAATTCTTTGGATAAATATGACAACGGCCGTGTTACTGGGCTTAATGCTGGCTTTTGAACCCAAGGAAAAAGGCATTATGTTGCGTAAGCCACGCAAACCTAATGCCCCCATTCTTTCTAATATTTTATTGTTCAGGATCGTCTTGGTTGGTTTTTTATTGCTCTCAGGTGCTTTTGGGTTGTTTGAATTGGCACTCGCTCGCGGCGCAAGTGAAGCGCAGGCCCGTACTGTTGCCGCTAACCTGTTTGTGTTCGGTGAGCTTTTCTATTTATTTAATTGCCGCTCGTTGACGCTGCCTTTGTCCACAATCGGTTTTTTTAGTAACCGCTGGCTATTAGTGGGTGTAACGGGAATGGTGTTTTTGCAACTATTGTTCACTTATTCAACGGTAATGAATCAGCTCTTTCATACTGAACCGATTGGCCTTATAGAGTGGGCGCAGATCCTACTTGTGAGCTTCGCTATTTATTTCAGTGTTAAGCTCGAAAAGCAATATCAGCTTAAGAAGGATTGAACAAATAAAGCCCCCTTTTTTATTCAACCATTTACTACTAGTTAGGAAGGTGTGAATAAATAAGCAATCAGATGGAGTGCTTGAAATAACTAATTTATTTGTTTATATAATGGATGATGACTGGGTGAAATTAAAAAGGCTTGTGATTAGGGTAGGGTTGCCCATGTTTAATGTTGGGGTAATATTTTCTTATACTGTTAAAAATAGGTATTAGCTTAAGTTAAAATCAAGTTGGCCTGTTTTTGTTTTTTTAGAGTGTGCACTTTGTAAGCCGCTTGCGCTTATGCCAATTAACCGAATACCTTGTTGCCCAGCATCCGTACGTGAGAGTAACTGAGTGAGTATGGTGGGCATTTGTGATAATTCGATAAAGTTTTTCGTGCTGCTGTATGAACGAGTGATTGTTTTAAAATCGGCGTACTTTATTTTCAAAGTAACTGTTTTAGTAATCAACTGCTGAGTGTCTAAATTATTGAATACCTTTTGTGTTAATTTGTTGAGTTTTTCAATGAGCACCGTTTTATCGTAAATATCATCTTTGAACGTCGTTTCTTTACCCAGTGATTTTCGTATACGCGTACTATGTACAGGACGATGGTCAACACCACGCGCTATTTGAAAAAAATATTCAGCTGATTTACCAAAATGTTTAGCTAATTCGAAGGTGCTTTTTGATCGTAAATCGTAACCCGTTTTAATGCCTAGTTTATTCATTTTTGTTTCTGTTGCCGGACCAACACCGTAAAATTTCCCTATGGGTAAGGCGGCTATAAACGTTTCGCCTTGCTCAGGTCTAATAACATATAGACCATCGGGCTTGTCCATATCAGAGGCGATTTTGGCTAGAAATTTATTGTATGAAACACCTGCCGATGCAATGAGCTGAGTCTCAGTTTTAATGTCCCTTTTGATAGCTTCGGCGATACGCGTTGCGGAGCCTGCAAATTCGGTACTATGGCTAACGTCAAGATAGGCCTCATCAAGTGATAATGGCTCAACGTCGGATGCGTAACGCCAGAATATCTCACGGATTATTTTTGACACTGCTTTATACGCTTCAAACCGAGGTGGAACAAATATAGCTTGTGGGCAGAGCCTGTATGCACGCGAAGAGGGCATGGCTGAATGAATGCCAAATTGGCGAGCCTCATAACTACAAGCTGCAACCACACCTCGACTATTAGGTTGGCCTCCTACAATAAGAGGTTTGCCCTGAAGTTCGGGTTGATCACGCTGTTCAACAGAGGCAAAGAAGGCATCCATATCGACATGGATTATTTTGCGTTGAATTGGAGTCATAACTCTATATTAAGCTAAGATTTTTTGATCACAAAATACACGCCATAAATCGTAATAAACAAGCCTGCAATAGAGTTGGCTGTGAGTGTTGCAGCAAGCAATCACCATACTTTATTGTACTAATAGTTGCTGCTAAATAGAAATAGTTGCTGGGTTGCTTCTGATAATCAATAAAAATAGCTCAATGTTGAAACATTGAGGGCGAATCACTCATGTTTTATCTTTTACTTACAATGATATACAAAATTCATTGACCGCTTTAACGACGTCCTTTTCAGCTTCTATATGGACATAGTGCCCTGCATTGGGGACAACGTTTATTGTTAGGGGGCTGGAGATATTTCTTTTTGATAACTCAAGGTTTGGATGATAACCAAATTCATCATTTTCACCATAAATTTGCAAAACGGGGCAGGGTATTTTTTGTAAGTAGTCGGAACAGTCTTCAGCTTTAAAAGCTTTACTATTAACGCGGTTAATCCAGTCATAAAATAAGGTGTCTAGTCCTTCGCCATGAAATTTAAATAACTTTTTACGTAGGCTGCCCTTTTCAAAGTCTTCTTTAGCGGCCTCTGCTCCTGCTATGCAAAGTGGATGAATAAGCATTTGTGGCACAAGCGAAATGACGCCACGGATGATATCTTTATGCAGACTGGCAGCAATAAGGGAAATAACACCGCCATAACTATGGCCTACTAGAATGACGTTAGTGAGGTTAAAGTGCTTGAAAACATCAAGTAATGGCTCGTCAGCTTCCTCAGCACGTGTATCACTGTCACGGATTGCTGTTAGTGGATCTGATTGCCGCCCATGACCCCAACGATCATAAATAATTACAGCTAGCCCTGTCGACTGATGTACTTGGTTAGGAAAGTCACGCCACATTTCAATGCAGTCTATGGCACCATGCAGGAAAACTAATGTAGGTGTGCTAGCGTTTATATCGCCTATTTGAAGTACGCGAAGGCGACGTCCCGCCGCTTGAATAAAGTGCTCTTGTTTCATAATGTGCCAGTAAACATCGCTTTAAAAAGCGACCTGTAATTGGCTAATGAAAGCGGGGTAACTAAAGCCACCATCGCTTGGTTCGTAGTATGAGAGTTCATTAATGAGCCTGACGTCTTTATCAAACTGCCAAGTAAACATGGTTTGGTAAACATTGCCTTGATTCATACCACGTGCCAGTTCATCACTTGATCTGCCGGTTAGTGGTCTAAAGAACATCGTCCTCGATGGGTGTTCATTATTGACATGTTGGTACTGTAGGCCCCATGCCCACCCCATGTCTTCAGAATTCAGTAAATACGCTCGGCTGAGACCTAAGGTAAAAGCATCAGAGCTTAGTTTATCTGTATTGTCACCTTGTGCATTGACGGCTAAACCACCCTGGGCATCGGATTTGAATTGTGCCCATGAGGCCCATAACCACCAATGGTGTGCTTGAACGTCGGCAAATACACTAAGCCATTGGTTGTCTAGGTCAATGCCATTAGGTTGAAATTTTGTGTCCAGCGTTACAGAATCTAAAGAAGCGCTATAGGCCGCGCCAATACTGTAGGCGAGGGGTCTATCTTTGAACTGATACTCGTCGTCACTGGGTGATACGCCTGTGGGTCGAATGGAAACGGCTGTTGAGAACATCAAGTCATTATTATCGTTGTTGAGTGATAGGTCTGGGCTATTGAATAGCCCGACTGCGTAATGCAAACGATTGCCAAAATAGCCTTTTGAGTTACTCTCAGGTAAGCCCATATTTCCTTTTCTTATTGAAATGCCACGAACTCGCCCTGTATCACCAGGTGATAAATATTCACTAAATTTACGTTCTACACTGGCAGTTTTGTGTGGTCGCCTTGTATAGCCGGGAACAAACTGTTGACCAAAGGTGATACTACCGATAGTTTCATCGAAATGCTTAAAACTAACCCAAGCATCGAGTAGTTTTTGTGCATTAGAAAGCCCTGCAACTTCATTGGCTGCATCATATTGAAAGCGAAAAGCAACGTTGTCAGCTAAAAAACCATTTAGACCAAGTCGCGCCCGCCTTAAGGTAAAACTATTGGTCCCTTGTAATCCATTTTTAGATGGGACAAAGGTATACCGAGGTTGTAATTTCCCCCAAAGTTTGATGTTTGGGCTAGCCTTATTAATGTTCTTTTTTGTAGCGGCAACTAGCTGCTTGACTGCGGATTTAACACCAGCCGTTTTAGGTGTTGTAGGTTTAGCTGCCTTTAACTCAGCTTGTATAGCTTGTTGCTTAATGTTCACCACGTCATGTTGGCTTAGCAAGCCTTTTTGCTGAAGTACTTCTAGCACAGCGTTTGCATACGCATGTGATGGGTCTGCAAAAGAAGGTAGGCTAATAACGGCAAGAAAGGCGGTAGGTAATATTTTTAACATAAAAGTTTTTAATTTCATTAAAAGTGTCAGTTAAAGCAAATTTGGGCCGTCTGTATAACCGGCTTAATTATCCTTATAAAACTTGATGGGGCGGCTTGGTTCAAACTGGGAATAATACGTTTTCATTAAATCCCTTTTATTTCAGTTGGTGTTATAGGCGCAGTAAATACTTCAACCAGTTGTTTTGAGAACTGCGATTTCCCTCAGTTACTACGCGTGTAAAGGGCATTAAAAATTTAATTATTGACATGATAATATTTTCTATATAATTTAACAATAAAGAAATATTTAAATAAACTGTTCTTATTTTTATAACAATAAGTCTATGCAAAATCTTAATCGAATGATGATTTTTTATCACGTTGTTGAATCGGGCAGTTTTACCGATGCAGCTAAGGTTTTGAACATGGCAAAATCAGCGGTTAGTCGGCATATCACCTTATTAGAAAAGGAGGTCGGGGCGAGGTTATTAAACAGAACAACTCGACAGCTTAGCCTTACTAAAGTTGGGCGAATTTATTACCAAAGCTGTCAAAGAATTATTGAAGAAACGCAGTTCATGCAAAATGAAATTAGTGTGCTTCAAAATCAACCTGTTGGGTCCCTAAAAATTGCAGCAACCAATAGTATTGGTAATGTTTACATTGCCCCATTAATCGTAGAATTTATGCGGCTATACCCAAATATTAATATTGATTTGAGGTTGCAAGACCAGGTCATTGATATGGTAGAAGAAGGGGTGGATGTGAGTATTCGTGTTGGTTGGTTGAAGGATTCAAATTTAGTCGCTAAAAAAATAACAGATTCAAGAATGGTTTTAACGGCGAGCCCAAAATACATAAAGCAATATAGTCCCGTTGTTACCCCTAAGGAACTCGAAAATCATCAATGGGTTATTTTTTCACTATTGCCCAACCCGACTGAATGGGTGTTCAAACAAAAGAAGCAAACTGAGACTATTTCAGTAAAAGGTAATATAAAAACAAACAATGCAGAAGCGGTTAGGACTTTATTATTAGCTGGGGGAGGCGTATCAGTGTTGTCTCATTTTATGGTTGCCGATGATATACGTGAAGGACGGTTGGTTGAATTATTACCTAATTATGACTTGGGTTCGGCAGGTGTTTATTTGGTGTACCAAGAGAAACAGTATAAGCAGTTAAAAATACAATTATTTAATGACTTTATTAATAAGAATTTAAAATTAAATTGATCGAACATCAATATGCTCATAGCTTGTAGGGGTAAATAAATGGCTAATTATATTTTAGTACACGGGGCATGGCACGGTGCTTGGTGCTGGGATAAAGTCGTTCCACTTATACAGCAACATGGCCATACGGCTACAGCTATTGATTTACCAGCACATGGGGAGGATTTAACGCCAGTTGCTGATGTTAGTTTGCAGTTGTATGCAGACAAGATTTGTGAGGCTATTTCTCAACAACAAGAGCCTGTGATTCTAGTGGGTCACAGTTTGGGCGGTATATCGATTACCCAAGCAGCTGAGCAGTGCCCGTCGAATATACGTCAGCTTGTTTACCTAAGTGGTTTTTTGTTACCCAATGGGGTGGCTCGGTTGGGGTATGGCTCGGATATTGAAGGTAGTTTGATTGATGCTAATAAAATAATGTCTGATGATAAAACATGCGTCAGTTTTGACCTAGCAGGGCTTAAAGAAACCTTCTACCTTGATTGTTGCGCTGATGATATTGCCAAAGCGACGAAATTAATAAGGCCGGAACCGATAGCCGGTATTGTGACCCCGGTTCACTATACCGCTGAAAATTTCGGCGTTATTCCTCGTGTTTATATAGAGTGTCTACAAGACTGCGCCATTTTACCTGCGCTGCAAAAGCGAATGTACACAGAAACGCCCGTAGCAGAGGTTGTTACGATGGGTACCAGTCATTCTCCTTTTTTCTCTGCGGCTGAACAGTTGGTTGAGCATTTAATTGAGTTGGCAGCTTGAATCGTTACAGGAATATATTCCTTTATTTATCAACATGAAATACAGTATTAAAAAAGAATATTCTAAACATTCACCTTCAACATTGGACGTAATATGAAATACAGATACATTGGAAATACGAGTTTAGAAGTATCTGAAATTGGCTTGGGTGGTAATACCTTTGGCCCACCGCGTTTAGATAAAGAGCAAAGTATTGCCTGTATTCGACAAGCCCAAAATCTAGGGGTTAATTTTATAGATACGGCAAATATATACGGCGCAGGTCAAAGTGAGTCATATATTGGTGAAGCGATTGCAGGGCAGCGCGAAAAATGGATTATTGGCACTAAATTTAATTTTTGGAACGCTGAAGGCAATGAATCGGTAGACTCGCAAATCCAACGCCAATGTGATGATAGTCTAGGCAAGCTTAAGACGGATTATATTGACTTGTATCAACTGCATGCGCCAGATCTTAATATTCCAATGGAGGCTGTACTTGAGTCACTGCAAACATTGGTTAAGCAAGGTAAAGTTCGAGAAGTGGGGGTGTGTAATATGTCATCTTGGCGACACGCTCAATCCAATTGTCTTGCACAAATGAATGGTTTGCCAAAATTAGTGAGTATTCAAAATCATTACAATTTGCTTAGGCGTCATGTAGAACAAGAAACATTACCGTATTGTGAAGCAAGCAATATAGGTTTTATTCCTTACTTTCCCTTAGCGGGTGGTTTTTTAACGGATAAATACAATAAAGGTGAATCAGCACCGGAAGGCACGCGAGGTGCAGCGGGCAGCCCAATAGTGCGGCATAGTCGTTCTGTCGTTAATGAAGACATTCAACATCAACTTAAAACTTGGACACATGCCCACGGCCATACCCTAAATGAATTAGCGATAGCGTGGTTATTGAGCCATTCTGAGGTTTGTTCAGTGACCACCGGTGTTAGTTCACCCGAACAAGTAAAGGCTAATGTACAGGCTAGTGAATGGAAACTGGATGATGAGCAAGTAAAGGAGGTGAATAAGATGGCAAGATGGGACGGGACGGATGATGCCATTGAGTTATTACAAGACTTTTCAAAAGAAGTTCGTTTTGCCAAATAACTAAATTAAAACAGACAGGATGTATTAAATTAGCAGGATTGATGGATAGTGGTGTGATTGAAGCAAAATTGATTAATCAGCAATGACAATTAAAGGGTATTTAATGCCTTAGGGCAAACATTGCTTTGTGCCGACTTTCAGTTAATATCTGTAGTCTCAGGCAATTTAGGTTTTTGGCTATTACAAGCAAACAATAATGAAAACTAAACTAGGAGAAGAAGATGTCTATAAATGTTACGTTAGAATTACAAGTTAGTGCGGAGAATCGTGAAGCACTGTTAAATACACTGGAAGCAATCTTACCCGATACACGCGCCTATAAAGGCTGTCAGAGCATTGTAGTGACCAGCAATGATGATGATCCACTGAATATTATACTGCTTGAAAAATGGGATACTCGCGCGGATCATGAAAGCTATGTTGCTTGGCGTGCGGAGCGAGGCGATTTAGAAAAACTGGGTGCTTTATTAGTGGCACGACCAGCCTCTAAATTTCTAACAGCGTTAAAAATATAAACCATTTTAAAGCGAACATACTGGAAATGGATGACTTCCGGTTCAATGAAACTTATACCTATCATAGGTACCAAAGGTCGATAGGGGCTGACTATCAGTCCTAGATTTTTTTCAATAAAAAATATTATTATGCAGATTACACAGTTTGTTTTGATTGCGGCGTCAGTCATCTTTTTAAGTGCTTGCGGAGATACAACGAATGAGCAACCACTAGATCGGCTTGTTGAGGTGACCACTTTTTCATATCAACCTGCGACTCGTGTTATGGATTACCCTGGTCGCGTCCAAGCTCGGTATCAAAGTGAACTCTCTTTTCAGGTAGATGGCCACTTGATCAACCGTTTGGTTGATGTAGGCGATGATGTCCAAAAAGGCACACCGATTGCCATGCTGGATGCAAAAGATTATGTGCTGAGCAGTGAAAGCTTTTCTAACCAACAAAAGGCAGCTGAAGCTGACTATAAACGAGCTAAGCAAGATCTGGTTCGAGCTAAAGGGTTACGTGAAAAGAACTTTATTGGGCAATCGGATTTAGATAAAGCTGTTAATGTTGATCGAGCATCTTATGCCAGATTAAAAGCATTAAAGGCAGAACACGCTCAGCGAGTGAACCAGCATGGGTATACGCAATTACTCGCACCCGCTGATGGTGTTGTTATTTCATTGAATGCTGAAGTGGGTAATGTCGTTAAAGCAGGTTTCCCGATTGTAACATTCGCATGGAAGAGTGATTGGGAGTTTGTTACAGCAGTGGCAGAAAAAGATGTTAATGAATTATCAATTGGTCAGCCTGTCATTATTAAACTTTGGTCGTATGGTGATAAAAAATACCCAGCATCAGTTCGTGAAATAAGCCCAACCTCAAGTGTAAACGTACCATCATATAAAATAAAACTAAGCCTTAACGAGCAACCAGATAGTCTAAAACTGGGTATGACAGGTCATGCCTTGTTTTCAACAAAAGGGCTTCATATGGGTTTATTGCCAACGTCTGCCATTGTTGAGTTAAATGGGCAAACGATGGTGATGACGGTTGATTCAAATACAAAAAAGGTTCATGCCAAAACGGTAACGATTGGCCAACCACTGGCTGATCAAGTGAGCATTATTGATGGTTTGAATGATGGCGAATGGGTTGTTATAGCGGGTGCTAATAAAATTAGTGATGGTAGTACGGTTAGAGTTTTAACAGATGAGTGATAAAGAACGCGTTAACCTTGCGCGCTGGGGGATAGAACACTCCCAGATACTTATTTACCTGATGATTGTTATTTTAATAACAGGCACGTTTGCTTTTTTTAAATTAGGGCAACGTGACTTACCTGCTTTTGCGATAAAAACTATTGTTGTTAGTGTTAATTGGCCAGGGGCTTCGGCATCAGACATGTCGCAATTCGTGACAGACCCCATTGAAACTAAACTGCTTGAAGTGCCATGGCTTAAGAGTGTGAGTTCTTTTAGCAAACCAGGCGAAGCGTGGTTGGTCGTCAATATTGACGACTTTATGCCGAATGCTGCGCTAAAAATGACCGACCGTGCGTACGAAATACGAAAAAAAATAGGTGATATTGCACATCGATTGCCAGCTGGAGTTGAAGGACCATTCTTCAATGATGAGTTTGGTGATATTTTTGCAATGGTTTATAGCTTTAATAGTGACGATTATTCGTTTGCAGACATTAAAGATTATGCAGAGAAGGCACGTAATGCGTTAGTGCGTATTGAGTCTGTAGAAAAAGCCATTCTTTACAGCGTTCAAAATGAAAAAATATTTGTGGAGTTGGATGATAAGCGTATGTCGGCGCTTGGGTTGGACCCCCTACAAATAGGCATTTTATTAAATGAACATAATAAGGTACAAAATAGAGGTCGTATTGAAGGTAAACAATCCTATTATCGACTTCACCTTAATGATCGCTTTAGCTCGATAGATGACATCAAAAAAATGCCTATTGGTTTAACAGATGGGAGTGTTATCTACCTTGAAGATGTTGCTAATATTCAGCGTGGTTACGATGACCCACCTGTATTCAGAATGCGCGTTAATGGTATGCCCTCTATCGGTTTAGGGATAACGATGCGAGAAGGTTATCAATTATTAGCCTTATCTGATGACGTTAAGATAGCCATGAAAGAGTTTACTGAACAATTACCAGCAGGCATAAACGTGTCGCTCGTTGCGGATCAGCCTCAATCGGTTAAGGAGCAAATTAACCGTTTTGTATTCAAATTATTGCTGGCGATTATTATTGTACTGATTGTTTGCTATTTTTCACTTGGGTTTCGTACGGGCTTTATCGTTGCCTTGGCTATCCCAGTTGTTTTGGGCGTTGTGTTTGTGCTGATGTATATATTAGGAATCCCTCTAACAAGGGTATCTTTAGGAGCATTAGTTATTTCACTTGGTTTGTTAGTGGATGATGCGATGATTGTTGTGGAATTGGTGCATGTAAAACTTGAACAGGGCTGGGATCGATTAAAAGCGGCTACCTTTACCTATACCTCAACAGCCAAGCCTATGTTGAGTGGGACATTAATTGCGTCGATCGGTTTTTTACCTGTGTTTATTGTTAACGCCTCACCCAGAGAGATATTAGGAAGCCTTTTTGTCGTTATTACGGCTTCTTTAATAACATCATGGTTGGTTGCTGTTTTATTAACGCCTTATTTGTCTTTTAAGTTACTAAAAGTAGAGCATAAAGAAGGGCAGCAAATGCAAGCAAGCAATACTGGCAACACTGCGATGTATCAAACTGCTTTTTATAATAAATTTCGTGAGTTGATTATTTGGTGTATGACGCACAAAAAAACGGTACTTGGTGTAACAGCCTTATTATTCGTTCTGACAATTGTGGGTATGCAGCAGGTTAAAATGGAATTCTTTCCAGGGAATGATCGGCCTGAAGCACTCGTAGATGTATGGTTTCCAGAAGGAACGACTTATCAGCATATGGAACGCCAAATTAAAAAAGTTGAAAACCTGCTCGATCAGCAAATGGAGATTGAAAACTATATTACATATGTAGGTGGAGATTCTTTACGTGTGCAAAATGATATGTACGTAGAACAGCCAAATTCCAATTACACCAAAATAGTTGTTATTGCTAAGAACATAGAGGCACGTGAAGAAATAAAAACGTTGTTGAGTGATTATTTTACGACTCATCAACCCAATGTGCGCACGCGTGTGTACAACCTTGCGTATGGCTTGCCGTTTAACTACCCGGTGCAATATTTGGTTACAGGGAGTGATCCTGAAAAATTATCCATTATTGCAGAACAATTAAAAGGCATTGTCAATGAGCACTCAGCAACACGTGATGTGCATGATAACCGCCGAGAAAAAAGGATGGCGGTGGATATTAAGCTAGATCTTTCTCGTGTTGCTGCAAGTGGAACGACCCCGGCTCAATTAAGTAAAACGCTTCGTGCCATGTTAGATGGCTTACCTGTGACTCAATATCGAGAAGGTAATGATCAAATTGCCGTTGTACTTCGTAACCAGTCAGATAATCGTTATAACTTAGATAGAATTAAATACTTACAAGTACCCATAGGCAATGGCACCACAGTCGCACTGTCAGAGTTAGCAGATATTAACTTGAAACTGGAAGATGGCGTTATCTGGCGTTATAACGGTTATCGCTCAGTTATTGTTCAGTCCTTGCTGGAAAAAGGTGTGCTGAATTTTAACGTGGTGAAAGAGCTTCAACCGAAGATAGATAAACTTCGTGAAACCTTGCCCAGTGGTTATCGTATTGAAGTCTTTGGCGAAGTAGATATTTCTCAAGAAGTTGATGGGATGTTAGCGAAAACGTTGCCGTTTATGCTGGTAGCCATTTTAACCCTATTGATGTTTGAGCTAAACAGCATGAAGAAAATGGCGTTAGTTTTGATGACCGTGCCATTGGGGCTGATTGGTGTCGTCTCTATATTATTGGTGTTGGATTTATCATTTGGTCTTGTGGCGCGGTTGGGTATGCTTGCTCTAGTAGGGATTATTATCCGTAATACGATTATTTTAATGGACCAAATTGATCAAGACTTAGCAGCTGGCTATTCGCCATGGGAGGCTGTTTTAGAATCGACAGTGCGCCGTGCTCGCCCCATTATTTTGACTGCATTGGCGGCTATTTTTGCGATGATACCTTTAGTGACTGACTATTTTTGGGGGCCAATGGCAATTACCATGATGAATGGTTTATGGGTAGCGACCATACTAACATTACTTGTGTTTCCGACCCTGTATGTAGCTTTTTTTAAGGTTGAAAAGCCTATCAAATAGCGTTGATTAATAAGTAATGATGGCTATATAAAAAGGGTTCGGATTTACTTTTACGGGAAGGTGCGATGAAAAATATTTTTAGTGTTTTTATATTTACTCTATTCCTAGGAACTTCTTGGGCTGGCAATACATCACCTATTGGCCCATCAGGCGGGATGTTTTCTTCAGCACCATTAGGGGCCGATGACTTTATGTCAGGTATGGCGCCACCACCAGGAACCTATTGGCTTAATTACAGTTTTCGTTATGAATCCAGTTCATTTAATGATGGGAGTGGAAAAGAAATACAAGCGGGTCCATTAGATGATTTTGAGGCACAAATTACCGGTAATGTTTTTCGGTTTTTATGGATGCCTGAAAAAGATATTCGTATTTTTGGCGGCCGTTGGGCGCCCGATTTTGGTGTAGTGGCTGTTGATAAGCGCTTAAAGGTCGGTGGAAAATGGTATGAAGAGAAAGGCTTAGGAGACTTTCTGATAGCGCCAGTTAATCTCTTTTATAAATGGGGAGATGTACACGCTGTTTTGTATGTGGATTTTTTATTACCAACGGGTGATTACGATAAAAACAAGGTAGTAAACACAGGTAATAATCATTGGACTATAAAGCCCGCCGCTTTATTTAGCTGGGTCAAGCCTAAATGGGAAGTAACGGGTATTTTTAACTTGGATATTAATGGCAGTAATAACGATTATATTGATCCTAGGACGGGTATAGAAACCAAACATAAATCGGGTAAAGCCTTCCATATGGATTACACGGCGTCTTGGCGGCCAACACCTGCATGGAATATTGGTTTGCAGGGTTACTATTGGGATGACCTTGAGGATGATGAAGTGGGTGGTCAACGAGTAAAGGACACACAAACACGTGTATTTGCAATTGGTCCTGGTATCCGCTATCAATGGGGCCCTATCGCGTTAATAGCCAAGGCACAATATGAGTTCGGTGCACGTAATCGACCAGAAGGAGAGGTGTATTGGCTGCGCTTTGTGATGCCGTTGTAGAAAGTAGCTTCGGTGAATGAATATCAAAAGAGAAACCTATTTGCCAACGCCGTATTATTTATAGCTTATAACAGACTAAAAAGAGGTCATTAAATTGGTAAAATTTGAAATAGGATTTGTGGGGCTTGGTGCAATGGGGCAGGCTATTGTTTCACGAATAATTCAAGCGGAGCATGCAGTTGTTGTCCACGACTTATCAGCGAGTGCAGTAGATGTGATGGTTGAGAAAGGGGCGACGGCGCTTGACGATAATGTTCCGTTAGGGCTAGGTAAAAACCTAGTTTTTTTGAGTGTTTCTCATGCCGATATCATGGAAAAGATAATCTGTGAAGAAGGTGGTTTGTTGGATAGTATGGATGATGGAGGCATTATTGTCGATTTGGGTACAACGCCGATTAAGCAATGCCGAGAATTGGCTGCCCTTGCAAAAATAAAAGGTAAGGTCTTTCTTGATGCGCCAGTTAGCGGTTCTACACCGTGGGCTGAGGCAGGTTCGCTAGCGATGATGATTGGTGGTGATGAAACAGCGTATGAGCAAGTGTTACCAATATTGAAGAGTTTTGCGAACAAAATTCATTATTTGGGCGACACTGGGAATGGTCAGCTGGTAAAGCTATGTCATCAATTGACATTTGTTTCGACTATAACAGGCTTGTCTGAAGCGATTGCCCTAGCAGAGCGTCATGGCCTAGAGGCAAAAACAGTTTTGCAGGTATTGGATGATTGTGTTGCACCTCGGCACGTGATTGATTTTATGTTGCCGATGGCAGAAAACGAACGTTTTGACCAAGGAAGAGGAACCTTAAAACTTGGACATAAAGATTTGCAGGCCGTTCAAAAAAGTGCAGAAGATGTTAGTTTGCAATTGCCGTTAGCAGAAGTCTTATTAAGTTATATGGACAAGGCAATGAATAATGGCTGGCAAGAAGCGGATTTGTTTGCACTCGTTGATATGGCGAGGGATGAATTTTATGCTCGAGGAAAAAAGGAACTGTAAAAAACCTTTATTCTATAGAAGCTTGTTTTTAATTTGGGCGATTAAACGTTAGAGATATTGACGTAAAGCACCCAAATCTAGAATAGAAATCGTTTTACCTTGCACTTGAATTAAACCTTCGTGACTCAATTGTTTTAGAATTCTAGAGAACGTCTCAGGTCGAACCGACAAGCGAGATGCTAAGGTGGCTTTAGGTGCTGCCCACTGTATTTCGCAGGGGGGTTGGCTATCACTTGAAATACCTTGAAGCATAAATTGAATAACCCGCATGGTGGCGTTTTGCAGGGTTAACTGGTCAATTTCTTGAATAGAACCATGTAGGCGCTGGCTCATTTTTGCGAGTATTTTCATACACGTCTCAGGGGACTGATCTAACAGCTGGCGAAAACTATCCATTTTTATTTGAACAAGCTGACAATCCGTAATCGCTTGAGCATGAACGGGGTAATGTTGGGTTTGCATAAACATAACGGCTTCTGCAAATGTTTGCCCTGCCTGTATTAACTCGATAACTTTTTCTTCACCATTAGGCGATAAGCGATACAGTTTGATATCCCCACTTTGTAGGTAATAAAAATAATTAGCGGCTTGTTGTTGGTGGAATAGGTGACTGCCTTCAGTGAGTTCTTTATTACTTGAGCTGGCTTCAACCTGAGAAAACTGCTGATCATTTAAACTTGCAAATAATAAGTGTTGGCGTAACGAGGTCATGTTGTGGGTTCTTCTTGATGTAGGTCAATTACAAAGAGAGGCGAGCGTTTTAAAGTTCGCTCTCATGTAAAAGACTAAGGAGACTAACATGTTTTGTTATCAATGCGAACAAACCACACATTCAAAGAAAAATGGTATTGGCTGCCAAACAGCCGAGGGCGTATGCGGTAAAGATGCAACAACAGCTGACTTACAAGACCTAATGACTTATAGCGTCAAGGGGGTCGCCCAATACGCAAAGCTAGCACGTGAACTAGGGCACACTGATAACGAAGCTGATGTATTTATTCTTTATGGCTTATTTACAACATTAACAAATGTTAACTTCAACGCAGATCGTTTTGTTGAATTAATTGGTGAAGCAAAAGTGGTGCGCGATCGTCTTAAAGCCGCCTATGAGCATGCAGCCGTTGAACAAAATGTTCCCATTGAAACACCTGAAGGGCCAGCAGTATGGGAGCCTTCAACAGTTAAAGCAGGTTTGTTATTACAAGTAGAACAAGCGGCTATTAATAAAGATTTAGACACCGTTGGCGAAGATATTGTTGGTTTACGTGCAATGATGCTATATGGGCTTAAAGGTGTAGCGGCGTATTGCTACCATGCTCATGTTTTAGGGTATCAAGATGAAGAAGTATTTGAGCGAATTGAAAAAGCTTTAGATTTGTTGGCTAACGAACCAACCGATGCACAGCTTCTACTGGGTGGTTGTTTAGAAGTTGGCGCCATTAACTTAAAAGTGATGGAGTTACTGGACGCTGCTAATACCGGTAAATTTGGTGCTCAAGAAGCAGGTGCTGCACGTACCACAGCAGTCAAAGGTAAAGCTATATTAGTGAGTGGGCATGACATGCAAGATCTTTATGACTTGCTAGAGCAAACGAAAGATATGGGTATCAATATTTACACGCATGGCGAAATGTTGCCTGCCCATGCTTACCCTAAACTAAAAGCTTATCCGCATTTAGTGGGTAATTATGGTACTGCATGGCAAAATCAACATGTTGAATTTGCAGCCTTTCCGGGTGCGATCATCATGACATCAAACTGTTTAATTGAACCACAAGATGCCTATAAAGATAGAATCTTTACTGCTGGACCTGTGGGTTGGCCTGGTATTCCTCATCTAGAGCACGGTGACTTCAGCTTAGCGATTGAAGCAGCAAAAGCAGCAGAAGGTTTTACGGTAGACGAAGAAGAAAAAACAGTGATGGTTGGTTTCGGTCGTCATACAGTACTCAGTGTGGCAGACAAAGTGGTTGAAGCGGTTAAGAGTGGCGACATTAGTCATTTCTTCGTGGTGGGTGGTTGTGATGGTGCGGCTCCAGGCCGTAATTACTACACAGAGCTTGTTGAGCAAACACCAGATGACACCGTTATTTTAACCTTGGGCTGTGGCAAATTCCGTTTCAACGACCAAGATTTAGGTGATATTGGCGGAATCCCCCGTTTGCTGGATGTAGGTCAATGTAATGATACCTACTCAGCCATTCAAATAGCGTTAGCACTGGCTAAAGAGTTTGATTGTGGCGTTAATGATCTGCCTTTATCGTATATGGTTTCATGGTTTGAACAAAAAGCAGTGGCCGTTTTACTGAGCTTGTTATCACTCGGTATTAAAGGCATTCATTTGGGCCCAACATTACCCGGTTTCTTAACACCAAATCTTCTTAATATCCTTGTTGAGACGTTTGATATTAGGCCTAATGGTGTTGCATCTGAAGATTTAGCAAAAGCGCTAGGTAAAGAAGCGGCTTAAAACTTAGTTGGCAGAGTCGTAGTTAAAAAAGGGCGCTTAGTGCGCCCTTTTTTTATGCCGTTTATTAGTGGTAAATATTATTGGAATAAGGGTTTCTATCTTGTCTGGCAAATTAGAAATATTGAGAGGTAGATAAATATGATCTATATCAGTAAATCAACAATAGGAGTGCAGTAGAAAATAAAAATTGACTGATGTCAGTTTAATTTAAATATGGAGGATATACAGTCCATCACTAACATGCTGTAAACAAAAATTGAAATGTAAGAGGAGTTAATATGAAGCCAATTAATAAATTAGTCCAACAAGAAGGCGCGATACAGGATCGTGCAATATTTTGGGATGAAGATATTTACCAGAAAGAGATGGAAGAAATCTTTGCACGTTGTTGGTTATTTCTGACGCACGAGTCGATTATTCCCGACGAAGGTGATTATCAGGCGACGACGATGGGTGAGGACTCTGTGGTTGTTGCACGTCAAAAAGACGGTAGCATTAAAGCCTTTGTTAACTCCTGTACACACAGGGGTAACGCAGTATGTTTTTCAGATGGAGGAAATGCAAAAGCCTTTACCTGCCCATATCATGGTTGGGTATTTGGTATGGATGGAAGTTTAGTGGACGTACCGCTAGAAGAACAGGCATACCATAATGAAATTGATAAGAATGCTTTGCACCTTAAAAAGGTAAGGGTAGAGAGTTATAAAGGGTTTGTATTTGGTACGTTTGATGAAGATGCGCCATCACTGAAAGATTACCTAGGTGGAATGGCATGGTATATGGATTCATTTATGGACGCACCGGGTGGCTGTGAACTGATTGGCCCTCCGATGAAATCTATTTTAGATTGCAACTGGAAAAACCCAACAGAAAACTTTATTGGTGATGGTTATCACGTGGGCTGGGCACATGCGTCTGCTCTAGAAATTGCAGGAGGACCCTTGGCAGCAGCAAAGGGTAATGCGGTCTATGACGCTGAAACATCAGGGCTGCAAGTAACAGTGCCAGAAGGACATGGCTTCGGTATTATTTGGGAGGCCGCGGCTGCCTTACATGCTGGACCTGTCTATGACGCTTACCAAAAGTGGCTAGATGAAAGGTCTCCGCTAATTAGAGAGAAAATGGATGAGCACCGTGAAAAATTCTATCGCGGTCACTGGGATGCGGCTATCTTCCCGAATTGTTCATTCTTATACGGAACCAATACCTTCAAAATGTGGCAGCCACGAGGCCCGCATAGTATAGAGGTGTTCACTTGGACATTAGTTGAGAAAGAAATGCCTCAAGAGCTGAAGCAAATGATTCATGCCGATAATATGTTGACCTTTGGTACGGCGGGCATTCTTGAGAGTGATGATGGTGAGAATATGGAGCAGTGTACGCAGTCTAATAGAGGCTATTCAACTCGCCAAGGTACACTTTACATTGGTATGGGGCAAGGCCATGAATACCTTGACCCTGAATTACCAGGTTTAGTCAGTAAGGGCTGGATTAACGAAGCTCCTCAAAGAGGCATGTATCGTCGTTGGGCTGAATTTATGGAAGGCAAGCCTTGGAGTGAACTTTCAACGACCGCTCAATTAGAGCAAAAAAAATAGGAGGCTAAAATGAGCACAAGTAATCAACAAGCAGGACAAAGCGTCGACCAGTCTACTCATTTTGAAGTTGAACGGTTTTTAGTTAAAGAAGCAAGAGCACTCGATGAAGAGCGTTTTCATGATTGGCTTGATGGTATGTTAACAAAAGATATTACTTATCAATTACCAACACAAGAAGTTCGCTATCGACGTGATACAAAGGTGCTAGGTAATTCACAAACGACTTATTTATATAATGACAACTTCGGTATGTTAAGTATGCGTGTAGCAAGGCTTGATACTGGCATTGTTTGGGCGGAGGACCCTAGAGTTCGTAATCGTCGTATTATTAGTAATATTGACGCCCACTGGTCGGATGTAGACGGTGAAGTTGAGGTGCGTTCTGCATTCATTTTGTTCCGTAGCCGTATGCAAAGGGATCAAGCAACTCACTATGGTATTCGGATGGATAGGTTAAGAAAGGAAGAAGGACAATGGAAGCTCGCTTCAAGGGTGATTACCTTAGATCAGCGGGTTGTTCTTGATAAAAACATTCACTGCTTCTTCTAAAAGCTCATTTTGGTTATAGGATATACCGACTTAGTTAATTAGTAAGTCGGTATATCTAAGTTCAGTTTAACTCTTTAATATTATCTAGGTTGAGGTTAGAACACTCTTGCAAGAGCGTTAAATCGACAATCTCAATTTCTTTATTCATTTTCTGAATACATTTCTTTTCAACCAGTTTTGTAAAAGCCCGGCTTGTTGTTTCATTCGCTAACCCCAAATAATCAGCAATGTCTTGTCGGGACATCGGTAGATGAAATTTTCTTTGATATTGCTCAGAACGGCTAGTACGTTTTGAAATAACTAATAAAAAACTAGCTAAGCGAGCAGCGGCTGTATGTTGGGAAAGACAAGTAAAGAAATCGTGCCCAGAGGCTAACGATTCACTAAATAAATTAATCGCCCAATCAGACAGAGTAGGACTGTTTTTTCGTAAAATAGCAATTTCCTGATAATTAATTCTGCATACCAAGCTCTCAGTTAGCGTTTTAGCGGTATTCAAATAATGTTTTGTTGAAATACTTTCTAAGCCAAAAATATCTCCGGGCAGGTAAAAGCCTGTAATATTTTCACTGCCCTTTGAATTAGTAATATAGGTTTTAACCGCGCCCGACTTAACAACGTAGAGGGACTGGAAAGCATCACCTTGGTGATAAATGCTTTGTTGGCGATGGTGACTCTTACTAGAGGAAACTATTTTATCTAACTTATCAGTATCATTCTTATCGAATACGCTGGGTAAGCAGCTAATTGATAATGAACATTCTTTGCAATCGTAAGCCATTGTATGAAATTTTTTATAGTTTCATGAATTTCATCATAAACTTTATCTATTAGCAAATTATAATGTATGGGGTGGGATTAGTTATTTTTTCGATGTGCTGAGTATTTGTTTACAATGTGTTCACTACAACGTAAGTTGAACAATCTTAAGCTGGAGCAGGAAATGAAAAACACTCTTAAAAGAACGTGGCCAATTTTTATTATTATGTTTATCTTCGGATTAACTGCTTGTTCAGAGCCAGACAATACAAAGCGACAAAAGATTGCCAGTGTCGATTCAACAGCATTAGTTAAGCTCGATGTTTATAAAAGCCCTACTTGTGAGTGTTGTGGTCGTTGGATTAACCATATTGAACAGAAGGGCTTTGATGCAACTACGCATCACCCAGCTGACTTAAACCAAATTAAAAATAAATTAGGCATGGCAGCTGAGTATCAATCTTGTCACACTGGCGTATCAAAAGATGGTTACGTGTTTGAAGGACATATTCCCGCAGATGTGATGAAACGTTTTTTAGCTGAAAAACCAGATAATGTACTCGGTTTGGCAGTACCAGGAATGCCTGTTGGCAGTCCAGGCATGGAGATGGGTGATCGTCATGACGATTATGATGTTTTGCTATTGAATAAGGATGGTAGCTCGAAAATCTACGCGCGTATTAGTACAGAAGGTTAAAGGCTAACGTGTCATTTTAAAAGATAACGTTGAAAAAAAATTCTAATTTAGATCGTTCACGTCGCCGTTTTGTAACGGGCGTAGCGTCGGCAACTGTCTTATCTGGTCTAGGGCTATTCGCTCCTTTTACCTATGCAGCATCTCGTGATTCGCGTATTTTACAAATACGTGGGAATGAGTTTGATCTAACAATTGGCTATCAGGCTGTTAACTTTACAGGCAAAGAAAGCCTTGCAACATCGGTTAATGGGTCGGTACCAGGCCCTACGTTGTATTGGCAAGAAGGCCAAGAAATTATCATCAATGTTACCAATACTTTGAGTGTAACCAGCTCTATTCATTGGCACGGCATTATTCTCCCTGCTGGAATGGATGGGGTGCCGGGTTTGAGTTTTGATGGTATTCCGCCGGGCGGCACATTCACCTACCGCTTTAAAGTACAACAAAGTGGCACCTATTGGTACCACAGCCATTCGGGCTTTCAAGAACAGACAGGGTTGTACGGAGCGATCGTTGTACTACCCAAAGAACCAGATGCGCTACGTTACGACCGTGATTACGTAGTGATGTTGTCTGACTGGTCTGATACAGCACCCGAAACCATTTACGCCAATCTAAAGAAAAAGGCAGATTACTACGCCACAAATAAGCGCACGGTAGCTGATTTTTGGTCAGATATTAAAAAGAAAGGCATTATGCAAACATGGCAGGACAGAGCTATGTGGAACAAAATGCGCATGAGCGATAGAGATATTGCCGATGTTACGGGCCGAACTTATACCTTTTTGATGAATGGTATGACGCCTGATACAGGTTGGCTTGGTTTATTTAAACCTGGTGAAAAAGTACGATTGCGATTCATTAATGGCGCGGCGATGAGCATTTTTGATGTACGTATTCCCGGTTTAAAAATGACCGTGGTATCAGCCGATGGCCAAACGGTACGGCCCGTCACGGTTGACGAATTTCGGATCGCTACAGCCGAAACCTACGATGTCATCGTAGAGCCAGAAAACGATCAAGCTTATTCTATATTTGCACAAAGTATCGACCGCAGCGGCTATACGCACGGTACGTTAACTAGCGATGTAAACCGCTTGGCGAAAGCACCAAAAATGGATCCACCACCGATATTAGCTCACCGAGATATGGGCATGGGTGCACACATAGGCATGAGCCAAGCGGATCATGCAGGTATGGAGCATCGTCAACATGGAATGATGACGATGGCAGACACTGCGGCCATGACCAGCACCAGCAAACTTGCAAAGGCCGGGCAGGGTAGTGATCAGCCTATCGTGCATGCAGATGAAGAAAACGGCTTTCATGTGGATATGCGCACAGAAACCCCAATGAACGGTGTTGACGACCCTGGTATTGGCTTACGTCATCATCAGCACCGCTATCAACGGCGGGTACTTAAATATTCAGATTTGCGCAACGCATATGAAACAAAAGACCAACGAGAACCTTCACGGGAAATACAATTACACCTGACGGGTAATATGCACCGTTATATGTGGTCTATTAATGGGGTGCGAGCCTCGGATGCGTCACCTATTAAATTAAAATTCGGTGAGCGGGTTCGTTTTACACTTGTTAACGACACCATGATGACTCACCCCATCCATTTGCACGGGATGTGGAGTGAGCTGGAAACAGGTGATGCAAAACACCTGCCGCGTAAACATACCGTCATCGTACAGCCGGGTTCTAAAATCAGTTACTTGGTTACTGCCGATGCGCTGGGTGATTGGGCTTATCATTGTCATTTGCTTTACCATATGCCCGGTATGTTTAGATCAATTCAAGTCAGTTAGGAGGCTGCGCGTGTTCATTCGCTTTATGCTTTGTTTTAGTGTTTTTGCACTCTTTACCTCAATCGTACAAGCGGGTTCAAAAGACGATCCTATTGTCGTTGGTGTAGAAATTGACCGTCTAGAGATCCGCGACCCTGGCAGTGATGATGGCTTGTATTTTGAAGGTGAAGCCAGTATTGGTAGAGACGCATATGAATTTATTGTAAAAGCTGAAATTGAACGCGAACATGGTTTAACAGACGAGTCAGAAATACAGGTTTTATATAGTGTACCGATATCAACCTATTGGGACATGTACGCAGGTATCAGAAAAGACTTTAAACCGGATCCAAGTCGTGCATGGGGCGTGCTTGCTATTGATGGATTGGCCCCTGGCTTTATAGAGGTTGATGCCTCTGTATTTTTGGGTGAAAGCGGACGCACTGCATTAAGAATTGAAGCCGAACATGAAATAGCGTTAACCGACTATTGGACACTCACACCTGAAATAGAAGTTTATGTGTCTGGGCAAAATGACGAAGTGATGGAAATGGGCTCAGGCTTGTCTGAAATAGAAGCCAGTTTGTTACTCAGCTACGAAAAGCATCCTAAATTTGTGCCCTATATAGGGGTTAATTGGACAAAGGTTTACGGCGAATCAGCCGATTATGCGGAGGAAGAGGGCGAAGACGATAGTGAAACTGTTTTTGTGGTGGGCGTGAGTGCGGCCTTTTAATACAGTTTAATCATTCAATGGGGGAGTTTGTGTATGAAATATTTTTTAATGTTAATGGCCATCGCTATGGTTAGCTTAATGGGCTGTACCGATGATGGTAGTGCAACCAAAGAAGTTGAAACAACGCTGTTTGATAGCCAGCTTAATGCACTGGATAAAACGCGTAATATAGAAAATGTATTACAGCAAAGTGCGGACGAACGACAAAACGAAATAGACGTCGAGTAGGAAGCTACCCTACGTCGTTAAAACGCGATTGATTAAATGGCTTGAGGCAGTTTTTTCTTCCAGCGCAGTTTCTTTTCAATCGCGGCAATAATCATTCCGGCAATGTCTTTACCTGTCGCGGTTTCAATACCTTCCAAACCAGGTGACGAATTTACTTCTAAAAGTAGTGGCCCGATTTAGATCGAACAATACCAACACCGGCTACTTGCAAACCCAGTACCTTTGCAGACTTAACCGCTAATGCCCGTTCTTCCGGCGTAATTTTTACGATAGAGGCTGTGCCGCCCAAGTGAATATTGGCTCTAAACTCACCGGGTGCAGCTTGCCGTTCAATGGAAACAACCACTTTGCCATCAGCTTCTTTGATGAATTTTTGAACCAGTAAATTAGCTCTTAACGATTTGAATGCGTTAATGACACTTTCAGCTGCTTTTTTTGTTTCAGCTAAAACAACACCTTTTCCCTGCGTACCTTCTAGTAATTTAACAATAAGTGGCGCGCCACCTACCATTTCAATCAAATCGTTCGAGTCCATTGGGGAATTAGCAAACCCGATGGTGGGTATATTAATGTCGCTTTTCAGCATTAATTGTAAGGAAAATAATTTATCGCGCGATTGTGAAGTGGACGAAGAGGAGTTTGTTGTTATTATTAATTTCGATATAACTCAAAAAAAGTATTGTTTAACAAGGAACTAGATTAGAAACCTCTAGTCGTTTATTGGCATGATTTTAAGGTATTAATGGAGCAAAGAAGAACAGTTTCTTTGATTAAATCAGTAAAATTTAAGACGGTATCAAATCAATAAGGGGTTTAATATCGCTGATAGAGGTAGGGCGAACTACGCGCGCTAATTCTACACCGTCCTTTAATAGAACCAGCGTAGGCCAAAGCTTTATTTTAAACGCACGGCCTAGGGGTAAGCCTTTACCGTCATACGCTTTAATGTGGGGTAGTTGAAGAGGGGTTAATACGTGTTCAATTGGAGTGGCAGCTGCTACACAATGCTCACACCAAGGCGCACCAAATTCTAAAAAGCCGTAACCGCATAGTTTGTTTACGTCTTCTAGTGTTGGGTTGGCTTCTGAATAGCTGGGGTTAAAACCAATAGGATAAGCTTTCAATGTATGTCCTTTTTATGAGTAAGGCTTACACCTTATTTCAATAAACAGTTTGTCTGATTGTATGTTGGTTGGGCTAGATTAATGTCTACTCAACCTTCCCAGTACACATACAAGTTCATGGTAGGGGCGAAAAATATCAACGCAACTTATAGCACCCTAATGGTTAATTTAATGGTTTTTATGAAGCACAGAAATCTAAGGGTCGTGGTGCTCGATTTTAGCCATTGTATGTCAATGTAACAATGTTTTGTTGTTGAGCAGATGAGTTATAACTTTATAAATAAGGGGTAAATAACCACCAAAAGGCATCCCAGGTTCGTATTACAAAAGGACGTTTGTTGAGTTCTTGTTGTGTGACCTCAACGGCTTGTTGTTTATCGTCGCTTATAATTTTAGCCATTGATTGACCAAAATCAGCATCAAATATTTCGACATTAAGTTCAAAATTTAATCGTAAACTGCGTGAGTCGATATTAGCTGATCCAATTTGGCAATAATTATTATCAATAAGTAACAGTTTTGAATGTACAAAAGGGCGAGGTTGATAATAGATCTTCACGCCATAAGCTAAAAAATGCCTCATGTTATTTCGCATCGCCCAGTGTATAGAAGGTTGGTTATTATGAGCAGGTAGTAATACTGAAACCTCTACACCTCGTAGTGCAGCAGACTGTAGAGCAATAATCAGTTCATTAGGAGGTAAAAAATAGGGGGTAACAAGTGTGATACTCAATTGGGCACTGTTAATAGCACTAATCATCACTTTAGTTAATACGTTTAAGTTAACCCCCGGGCCGTCACTAATAACGCGGCACGATGATGTTCCATGTGGGTTCAGGTCGTACTGTTTTATTGGCAATCTTTCACCACAGGCATAAAACCAATCATCCTCAAAAGCCTTACCCATTTGTTTTGCAATAGGGCCTTTTAAGCTGAACATATAATCTTTTGTTGCTCTGTTGGGCTGACTAGTTTGTACTAAATGACATTGGCGAATATTCATTCCACCAGTAAAAGCATGCTGCCCATCACAGAGTAAAATTTTGCGGTGGTTACGCAAGTTAAGCGTCAAACGCGGTAACATTTTCCCGATGGGTAAAAATGTGAGTGTCCTGACACCACGAGCGGTTAGGATCTTTTTAGTTTGGCCTAGGCTGTACCATGAACCTATACCATCAAGTAACACGCGAACATCGACACCACGTTCAACAGCATTTGCCAGTGCATCGATAAACTGTTCACCAATACCTTTATACTCAAAAATATACATGGATAAATAAATCCACTGACTAGCCTCATTAATACTATTTAACATCGCTGGGTAAGCGTTTTCACCATCACTTAGTATTTGAATTTGGTTGCCTTCAGTTGATGGTAAACCGGTGACGGCCAAACTCAGTCGCTGATGAGATGATAAATGGCTATCTTTTTCATGAAGAGGCGCAATGGTTTTGGGAATAGTGCTGAGCGAGGTATCTGCAACAGCACCTAAGGACAAAACTTTATCGTGAGCACGGTTAATGCCTAAAACAAGGTAAAGAATAGGGCCTGCAAATGGAACTGCAAAACAGGTAATAATCCAAAGTAGTGATGACCTAGGGTCATTTTTATTCATCAGCGCATGTAATGCCGTTGAAACGGATAAAATGACTAGCAGTAGTTGGATCAACCAGTCTAGGGTTAGCCAAAAAGTGATCATATTATTCTCAACTAGAGACGATTAGAAATGAGCCGTTGCTGATCAGTTTACGCTGATTGTTTAAAATCACACAATCGATATTTCCCCGGTTAATTATAGAGCTAACAGGGTTGATTAAAATGTCGCCTTAGAACAGCAATAAATGAATAGCTTCTCTTAAAACCAAATAATGCACGATAAATTGAATAACGAATAATGCCACTGACACGATTTCCGATGGTAGCAAACACTGCAATATCGGCAATATTAAAACTAGCCATTTGGTTAAGTTATTGTGTCCTGATGATAAATTAAGCTGGCTGACGACATGATTTCTAAACAACTAAAATCAGTTGACGTCAAAAGCAGAGTGTAGCTTGTGAAAAGCGGCTTTAGCGCTCAAGTGGAGTGTCATGTTAGGCGTTTTTTTTGTAAGGGCTCAACGTGAATTGAAATATCAGATACACCATATTTTTCCTCTACATGCGATTCTACATTTGTAGCAATATTGTGTGAATCTGCTGTTGATAGCTCTGGGTCAACTGAAATTACCAAATCAATCGATTTTTCACTTCCAATCCAACGAGACCGGACTCTATTAACTTTAAGAACGCCTTGCACCTCTAGTATCGAATTAGCTAACAACTCCGGGTCTAAAGCAAATTGGTCGACGAGAACGGGGAAAGCTCTTTTAAATAAACTATAAGCCAAATAAAACACAAGAAGTGAAACGCCAAAAGCACAAATTCGATCTAGCCAAAGATACCCCATAGCGGATAATTGCCACCCAACAATAACGGTAACGGTTGTCAAAACATCTGAAAACGTATGTGTCGCGTCTGCAAGTAATATATCGGATTTTAATTTACGTGCCCATTTACGCTGCCAAGTTGCCAATCCTATGTTTATGATTAACACAACCAGCATGACTCCTAGCCCCCAAACGGAGTTTTCAATGTCAGTGTCATCTTTATTAATTGCGTGCATAGCGAGTTCAAATGCAAGCACAACTAATAATGATGCGAGAAAGAATACAGCTAAGGTTTCGAACTTACGATGTCCGTAAGGGTGTTTACGGTCTGGAGGCGAACTTGATATTCTAGTAACAATCCACGCTACTATATTATTCACCACATCTGTCAAAGAGTGTACTGCGTCACCAATAATTGCGAGTGAGCCCGTGGATAAACCGACAACTAATTTTGCTACTAGAACAACAAAGTTAATCGATCCCTCAATCAATATAACTCGCTCAACCTTTCTATCTCTTTGAGGATTGTTATTCAAAGCGAAACGGTGCTTTTTTTTGGGTCATGTTGGATGTACTTTATCCGTTCGATTCTTCGTCTTTGGGTAGCGAAATCCCCATTGCCTGTGCTCGTTTTTTCCACATGCGTCGAGCGTAATGTTGCATGTCGGCTGCCTTATCGCTTTCATCCATTATCTCCAGCCCGAGCAGAGTTTCCAGAATATCTTCCATCGTGATAATGCCTTCCATACCACCGTATTTGTCTATGATGACCATTATGTGCGAACGCTGTTGCAGCACCTCGTCAAAAGCGTCAGCTATTGATGTTTTGTCAGACAAAGCACTCAGATTTCGTCGATACGTCTCTAGGGTACTGTCCGTATTATTGCGCGCCTGTGCCAACAATAGATCATCCTTGAGTACAAAGCCGGTGAATGTTTCTTTGTTTTCTCCATACACTGGAATGCGTGAAAAACGCGAATCATAATGATTATCGAAATACTCGTTAACCGTTAAAGATTCTGGCAATGAAAACACCACTGGACGCGGTGTCATTGCATCGGTAACCATTAGTTTGTGAAGTCGAAACATATTTTTTAAGATGCGTGACTCCCGTTCTTCGAGTTGACCTTCCTGCTCGCCAAGATCTGCCATGGCTGCAAACTCCTCTCGGTTGAAACCTTCAATTGTTTCATCGCTTGAAATACCACGAGTCAATAACTCAGCTAAAATTACAAATGGGTACAGCATCGTTATCAGAAACTTTAGTCCGTGTGCTGTAACGCCTGCCAGCGCACGCCAATAAATTGCCCCCAGTGTTTTCGGAATAATTTCAGAAAACACCAGAATCATTAACGTTAAGATTACAGAAAACAACCCAACCCAAGCATTGCCAAACACAACGAGCGCTTGAGCGCCGGCACCTACAGCACCCGCAGTATGTGCAATGGTGTTAAGCGTGAGGATTGCAGCCAATGGCTTGTTAATATCAGCCTTTAATTCACGTAACAGCGAACCCGACTTTTTCCCATCCTGTTCAAGCACATTAATGTGAGCTGTTGTGATGCTCAGTAAAACCGCTTCAGCAACAGAGCACAAAAACGAAAACAGTAGAGCGATGGTTACGTAAGTAATAAGTAAGGTCATGTTCGTATAATAAGTCTTGGTTTAAAGAAGGTAGTCATATTCAATCATGTTGCTTTCCTAAGGCCGTACGCACTGAAAAAATACGAGCGCCAGCAAGTAGTTTTTCCAGTACAACAACTTCCGCTGTGGGAATATAATCAACATTTTATTGGCCTTCAATTGATCGGTGTATCGATTCTATCCCATTTAATAGAACACACTGTCGATAAATGATTCTGTGTTTCAAGGTGCTAGAAACATTGGTTTGTTCATAACAGTCGAGTTAAGTGGGCGCAGCAAAGCAGAAGTCAAGCTGGAACGATTTGTTATGTGTATTTGCCATTATTAACGTTCTTACCAAATTTCAGGATTGTTAAAAGCTACTACGCAAGATGATTTACCTGCAATTGGTTTAATTTCATCACCAACCAATGATTGAGCAAGCCAACCTTCTGGTTGTGATAATTTGAAAGGAGCTTTCGCCGTTTTTTCGGTAATTTGGTTAAAACCAACTTTTGAGTAAAAACTGGGGTCACCATAAGTAAATACTATGCTTACTTCGTTTTTCTTTAAATGGTCAATACCAAAGGAAATTAGTTTTTGTCCAATCCCTTTTCCTTGGTGGCTTGTATGTATGGCTACTGGAGATAGGAGGAAAGCATTAATACCATTTTTAAAAGTTAACCGTGTAAAAAAAATGCTGCCAATGATTTTCTTATTTTCAATGGCAACAAACCCATAAAGATCTTGAGTATCTGTACTGGTCATTATCTCGTTAGATAAATTTCCTATTAACTCGCCTTCAGACTGTCCTTCAGAATCTGAAAATACCTTAGTGAACAGCTGCTTTATATCTTCTATATAGCTAGATTTAAATTCCGACAGTTTCATCTGGTTATTTATTACACATAACGACCAAGCTGTGCGGCGCAAACGAAGCGCAGCGCAGTTTGTGTCCGAACGAGCGCCTTGTATTGCACCTAACAGCGTTAATAAGCGGAAACAATTGTCCACGTATTAGATAGACATAGGTGGATGTCACTTCCATGTATTGTGATATTAAAGGAGTAAACATGGATGCTTTACGTAAATTCCTTTTATCAACATGCAGACTCTAGTGATTTTTTCCTATAACTTCAATGTTTAATGCGAAACGAATTGTATTGGGTGGTGGAAAGTTTAAACCACTTGCCCCGCACACCAACCAGAAGACCATGCCCACTGAAAGTTATAACCACCTAACCATCCGGTAACATCAACTACTTCTCCAATAAAATAAAGCCCTGTTGAGTATTTAGATTCCATTGTTTGGGATGACAGTTCATTACAATTCACACCACCAAGGGTTACTTCTGCTGTTCTATAGCCTTCAGTGCTGTTTGGTTTTATTTGCCATTCGTGTAGTTGTTTGGCGATGGCTTTAAAACGTTCGTGCGAGATGGATTGGAGCGGTTGGTTAATTAAGTCATCATCTAACAAGCCGGTAATAAACCGCTTGGGTAAAAGCTCAGAAAGTACGGTTTTTAAATGCGTTTTCGGTTGTTCTTGTTGTTTAGTTTTTAGTAGGGCTTCAATGTCTACATCAGGTAGTAGGTTAATGGTGACTGTTTCACCTGCTTGCCAATATGATGATATTTGTAATATAGCGGGGCCACTTAAACCGCGATGGGTGAGGAGGATATTTTCTCTAAAGCTCGTGCGCTCATTACTTACGATGCATTCGATGGCGATACCAGAAAGGTCGGCTAGCCAGGCTTTATCGTTGGGCTGTAAGGTGAACGGTACAAGGCCAGCGGTAGTAGGGTGAACGGTATGGCCAAAGCGTTTAGCCGTGTTGTAACCAAACCCCGTGGCGCCCATTTTTGGAATGGACAAACCACCGGTGGCGATAACGAGTGATTCTGCGCTGTAATCACCTAAAGAGGTGTTGATGATGTAAGTTTCGTTATCTTTGTGAATGTTTTCAATTGTGCAGTTAAGGCGAATTTCTACGCCTGCGTGCGCACATTCGGACAACAGCATATTGAGAATGTCTTTAGCACTGTCATCACAAAATAATTGGCCGTGGTTACGTTCGTGATAAGGGATGTTGTAGTCCGTTACCAGTGCGATAAAATCCCACTGTGTGTACCGACTAAGCGCCGATTTACAAAAGTGTGGGTTGTGGGAAATATAGTTATCGGCGCTCACATCCATATTGGTGAAGTTGCAGCGCCCACCGCCCGACATGAGTATTTTTTTACCGGCCTTATTGGCGTGATCAAGCACAATTACCTTGCGGCCGCGTTTGCCTGCTTCTATGGCGCACATTAAACCAGCGGCGCTAGCGCCAATAATAAGAACGTCGGCGGTTTTATTCATGATGCTGATGAGTAGTTTTAGTTAGAATGTTGGACATTTATGGTGTGGATGAGTTGATAGGTGGTTGAATCTTTCAATGAATGCCCCCAATGTTTACGACAAGCTTTAGATAAACATAGAGACTGACTAAAACAGTATTGTATAAAAACCAGCAATGAAAAGGACAAATAAACAATGTTAGAAGTAAGTTTAAGCGATTCTAAAACAGCTATTGAGCAACTGAAAAAAACAATAACTGAACAAATTATAGGCCAAGATGTATTGGTGGAAAGGATGCTGATTGCTTTGCTGGTTGATGGGCACATTTTAGTTGAGGGCGCACCTGGGTTAGCAAAAACGCGTGCGATTAATGTATTAAGCAAAGGAATTGAGGCTGATTTCCACCGAGTTCAATTTACACCAGATTTATTACCATCGGATTTAACAGGGACGGATATTTATCGCCCCGAACAGGGTACTTTTGAGTTTCAACAGGGGCCTTTGTTCCATAACCTTGTTTTAGCCGATGAAATAAATCGTGCGCCTGCAAAAGTACAGGCGGCACTATTAGAGGCGATGGCGGAAAGGCAAATTACTGTTGGGGGGACTACATATAAGTTGCCGAATTTATTTATGGTAATGGCCACGCAAAACCCGTTAGAACAAGAAGGTACTTACCCATTACCTGAGGCGCAATTAGATCGCTTTTTACTGCATATCAATATTGATTACCCGAACGCAGCGCATGAAAAGGAAATATTACATTTAGCGCGCGCTGAAGCAAAAGCTAATGAATCAACCATTAGCCAACATAAGCCGATGACACAACAACAATTATTTGCTGCACGACAGGAAATATTAGACGTGTATATGAGTGATGAGTTGGAAGATTATCTGTTACAGATCGTATTAGTAACACGTGAACCGGCGGTTTATGGTGATGATTTGGCGGCTTGGATTCAATATGGTGCTAGCCCTAGAGCCAGTATTGCTTTGGATCGTTGCGCACGTGCTAAAGCATGGTTGCATCAGCGTGATTTTGTTACGCCAGAAGATATCCAAAACATTGCGTATGACGTGCTGCGTCATCGTTTAATTATGTCGTACGAAGCCGAGGCAGAAGGCATTACGCCCGATCGGTTTATTAAGGAATTGATCAGTAGAATCGCCGTACCATAAATGAAGAGCGATGTTTTGCAAAGCGAGCGGGTTTCAATTCAATTGAAACCGTTGGTTAATTTAGCCAATAAGGCGTCGTTTTTAACTGTCCGTCGCCAACGCATTAAGTCTGCTCAAAGCGGTGGTTATGTGTCGGGTTTTAAAGGCCGTGGGATGGAATTTGATGAAGTGCGACAATATCAAGCAGGTGATGATATTCGAAGTATAGATTGGCGAGTTACCGCACGAACGAATAAAACGCACAGTAAAATATTCCGTGAAGAACGAGAACGGCCTGTTTTTATTTCAGTGGATTTACGTCCAACGATGAACTTTGCAACACGGGGCGTTTTTAAATCCGTACAGGCATCTAAAGTGGCTGCTTTATTGGCTTGGGCAGCCCAACTCAATGGTGATAGGGTAGGCGGTCAAGTGTTTAATCAACAGGGTTGCCAAGAATTGAAACCAGCAACAGGCAGGCGCTCTGTTTTACATTTCTTAAATGCATTGGTTAAACCGATGTTAAGCGTTACTGAATCGCTGTCGTTAGAACAAATTCTTCAACGCTTAGCACAACATGCTCGCCCAGGAAGTTTACTGTATATCGTCAGTGATTTTCGTGGCTTAAACAGTCAGGTAGAAATGCAGTTATCCAAATTAGCACGGCATTGTGAGCTTCAGTTGGTGCATATTTATGACCCGTTTGAGAGTCACTTACCTAAAAAAGGGCAATACCGCTTTACCAATGGTGAGCGCGAAACGCTTATTGATACGGGGGATAATCAGCGGGTATTAGCCTATCAACAGCACTTTAAAGATCGACAAGAGCAGTTAAAAACACTGTGTAAAAAATGGCGAATTTCACTCGTTGAATGTAATACAAGCGATGACCCATTTGAGGTACTTAGTTAATGAATGAAGAGCTACCGCTAAGAGACATACATTTACCGGATGCGATTACTTGGTGGCCTCCGGCTATTGGTTGGTGGCTTTTATTGGCCGTTATTATAGTGGCTGCATTTGGCTGTTGGTTACTATATAAAAAATTAACGAAAAAAACTGCTGTTAAAACTGCAACGGCGTTGCTAATGAGTATAAAGCAAGCAGAAAATACGAATGAGTTGGAAACATTAAAACAGTTATCTGCATGTGTTCGTCGGGTGTCTATCAGCGTTAATTCACGTTCTGAGGTGGCCAGTTTAACGGGCAAGGAATGGTTAAATTATCTTGATCAGTCGGTTGAAGGAACACCCTTTAGCACCGGGGTTGGGCAATATTTATCTGATGCCCTTTATCGCAAAAAAGCCCCTGAAGAATTAGAGATAGGCGCATTAATTGAGTTATGTGAACACTGGCTAAAGAGGCAAAAATAATGATTCATATTGAATGGCCTCAATTACTCTTGCTGTTACCCTTGCCAATACTGTGTCGATGGTTATTACCGGCACAATCTCCAGCACTTCAGTCAGCACTTAAAGTACCGTTTATAGAAGATTTTGGTCAGTCCAAGGCTACATATGGTTCACAAAAACACCCTTGGCTTTTATGGTTAGCGGCTATTGCTTGGGTTTTATTGGTGTTGGCATCCACTCGGCCACAGTGGTTAGGTGAGCCTATAGAACAGGCAGTTAGTGGTCGCGATTTAATGTTAGCAGTGGATGTTTCAGGCAGTATGGATGAAGAAGATTTTGTCGTTGAAGGTTCACCGGTTGATCGACTAACGGCAACGAAACACGTAGCGACAGCATTTATTGAACGCCGTATGGGTGATCGTTTAGGCTTGATATTATTTGGCACCACGGCTTATTTACAAACACCGTTGACCTTTGACCGTAAAACAGTGGCCACCTTATTAAATGAAGCCTTTATTGGCATTACCGACGATGAACCGGCAACGTCTATTGGCGATGCCATTGGTCTAGCGGTAAAACACTTAAAGGATGAAAAGGCGAATAGTCGAGTGTTGGTTTTATTGACTGATGGTGCTAATACAGCGGGTGAAATTACACCTCTTCAGGCTGCAAAAATTGCTGCAGATCATCAGCTTAAAATATATACGATTGGTATAGGTGCTGACCAAATGCTGGTAAGAGGTTTCTTTGGAAACCGTAAGGTTAACCCATCACGTGATTTGGATGAAAAAACATTAACCGCCATTGCTGAAGCAACAAACGGACGCTATTTTCGTGCGCGCAATAAAGAAGAGCTAGAAAATATTTACGAGTTACTTGACCAACTAGAACCTGTTGAGAAAAGCAAGCAATTTTACCGCCCAATGCATGAGCTTTACCCGTGGCCCTTAGCATTTAGTTTGTTGTTAACCAGCATTATTATTTTAATACGATTGAGGTTTAGATGAACTGGGCAGATTTCCATTTTATTAGGCCTTACTGGTTGTTGGCCTTTATTCCGGCTATTGTTTTATTGACTTTGTCGGTCAAAAATACGTTAAGTAAAGGTGAATGGGCAAACGTATGTGATGCTGAATTATTGCCGTTTATTTTGGAAGATAAAAATAGCACCCAGAGCTATTGGGTATTGAGTGCATTATCAGTGGCAGCGTTATTATCAATTATTGCTTTAGCAGGGCCAACATGGGAACGATTGGAAACACCCGCGTTTAGAAATGATGCAGCATTAGTGATTGCCTTAGACCTTTCCCAAACGATGAATGCTACCGATGTTAAGCCGAGCCGATTAATTCGTGCGCGTTATAAAATTGCCGATATATTAAGACAGCGAAAGGATGGTTTGACGGCGTTAGTGGTTTATTCTGCCGATGCATTCACTGTTACACCGTTGACCAATGATGTGGCAACGATTGAAAGCCAGCTAAACGCGCTAGAAAGCGGTTTAATGCCGCGTCAGGGTAAAGACACTGAATCTGTATTAGCATTGGCCGTTAAGCTATTACAGCAAGCAGGGCAAAAACAAGGAAATATTTTTCTGATAACGGATGGTATTGAACAGGGCGTAAAGGGGCTAACAAAAGAACTCGCTGCTTACTCGGTATCAGTGTTAGGCGTTGGAACAGCGGAGGGTGGCCCGGTTAAATTACCCAGAGGTGGCTTCTTAAAAGATACGTCCGGGAATATCGTTGTGCCTAAATTAAACACGGCTGAATTAGCTTCGTTGGCAAACACATCAGGTGGTCGTTACAGCACGATTACGTCAGATGATAGTGACATAAAAAAAATGTTATCAAGTTTAGATCAGCCGGTGTCTGACACGGCTGATAATAAAAATAGTGGCCTTGTTGAACAGTGGAGTGATATGGGTGTTTGGCTACTATTGTTGGTTTTACCCCTTGCCGCATTGGGGTTTCGAAGAGGTTTATTGATTTTATGTGTGTTTCTCATATTACCTCTACCGCAAACCAGTTATGCGGTTGAATGGAAAGACCTTTGGCTGAATAAAGATCAACAAGCGCAACAATTATTTAAAGAAAATAAGTTTGAACAAGCGGCAGAAAAGTTTGATTCAGCTGAGTGGAAAGCGGCAGCCCAATATAAAGCAGAAAAATACCAGCAAGCTGTCGAACAACTTGAATCGATTGAAACAGCGGATAGTTTATATAACCAAGGGAATAGTTTTGCTAAATTAGGCCAACTTGATAAAGCAAAAGAGGCGTATGAAAAGTCGTTAAAACTAAACCCAAAAAATGAGGATGCAAAGTACAACCTGAAACTGGTTGAAGAAGCTCAAAAGAAACCCCAGCCTAAAGGTGATCAAAAACAAGATGAGCAGCAGCAAGGCGATCAACAACCCGACAATTCAGAAGGCGGTAGCCAACAAGCGGATGAAAAACCAAGTGATAGTGAACAAGACCCTGGTGGCCCATCTAAACAACCGAACGATCAGCAAAGTGATGAACAATCAGAACCATCTGATGAAAACGAATCGCAACCTGAGCAAGCTGATTTAGACAGTCAATCTAATGAAAATAACGAAAGCAGTGATGAGCAGCAAGCAACAACGGCGAACCTTTCCGATGAACAACAACAAGCTGCTGAGCAATGGTTAAATCGTATTCACGATGATCCGGCGGGTTTATTAAAACGAAAATTTAAGTATCAATATGGTCAACGACAACAGCGTTAATAAAAATATGGCAGGGGTAATGAATCAACTAGGTTTCCAGCGCATAGCTTCATCTGCCTTTTTTTTACTTATCGGCCTTCTTTTTAGCGTACAAAGTTTTGCGGTTGATATTGACGTGTCTGTTGATAGAAACCCGGTGACGCTCAATGAGTCATTCAAGTTGATTTTTAGTGCGTCTGAATCACCCGATGATGACCCTGATTTCAGTCCACTGGATAATAATTTTCAAATCTTAAACCAACAGAAAAATAGCCAGTCTTCATGGGTGAATGGCCAATCAAAAAGGCGTATTTCATGGACCTTGGACGTTATGGCGAAACAGGCCGGCCAATTAAAAGTCCCTGCTATTTCATTTGGCGACGATACGTCAGAAGACTTGGACATTAATGTTATTGCCAGAACAGTTGGCGATGAAATGACCGTTAATGACGAGCTGTATTTACAAATAGATGTTTCGCCAGAACAGCCGTATGTCCAGTCTCAATTACTTTATACAATACGTTTATTTCAGCGCATTCAAATATCGCAAGCGTCCTTATCTGAACCGTCACCAGAGAACGCAATCGTTGAAAAAATTGGACAAGATAATCAATACAGCACAAAGGTAAATGGTGTCAATTATTCGGTCTTTGAGCGTAAATACGCAATTTTTCCACAACAAAGTGGGCAACTAATTATTCCACCCATCGTATTAACAGCTCAAGTCGTTTCAGGCGCGCCCACTTCACGTTATGGTAGCCTGTTTAATACGCAGCGAACGCAAACTAAACGGGTGCAGTCAAAAGCCATTAACGTCGATGTACAACCAGTACCGGATGGGTTCACAGGTCAGCACTGGTTGGCTGCGGAAAGTATTCAAATACAACAAACATGGTCCAATAAGGATTTAAGCATTGCGGTAGGTGAACCGTTAACTCGCACCATATCAATGTTGGGAAAAGGCGTAACGGCGAGTCAACTGCCCGAACTGAACTCAATTATTAATTCATCACAACTCAAAATGTACCCAGATCAGCCGCTATTAAAAAACCAATTGGCAGAAACGGGGGTGGTAGCGTTACGTGAACAAAAAACTGCCATCATTCCATCACAAGCTGGGGAATATGTATTACCCGCGATTGAAGTCCCTTGGCTTAATACAACAACGGGTTTAATGGAAATAGCACTGGTTCCAGAAACAACGATCACGGCTGTTGCAACAGAGTCTGTAGAAATACCTAAGGTGATAGCTGAGCCTATAGAAAACCCAGTGATTGATTCTCAAACGACTGACAAGGCAGTGGCCGTTAATACAGAGAGCAGCTATTGGAAATGGTTATCAATCATATTGGCTGTTGGCTGGGTATTAACGCTTATTTGGATGTATAAAAAGCGACATATTAATAAACAACCATCGCAGTCGTCGTTTGATGATGGCTCAACGTCTATCAAGCAAGCGGTTAAACGCTTACAAAATGCCTGTGCTGTTAACGACGCAAAAAAGGCTAAACAGGCTTTATTGCAATGGGGGCATGCTCAGTTCAATACTGTTGATCTAGAGGGCCTTAGCACTTATTGTCGTGCAAACTTACAAGCAGAAATAAAACTGCTTAACGCAAGCTTATATGCAAAGAAGGGCGCTGAGTGGAAAGGTGATACCTTGGCAAAATTAGTGTTGGAAGAGAGTCGCTTGCTACAAAATAATACAACACAGGTAGATGCTTTGGAGCCTCTAAATCGTTTGTAACTAGGCATTCAATTGACATACTTATAGGCTACTCCGTATTGATTCTTTAGTAAGAAATCATTAAAAGACTTTAATAAAACAATATTATCTTAATGCTCGTTCGGTAGATTTTTTTGTTAATTTTGGGTGGAACCAGCTTTTTATCAGTGAATTAATGTGGGTAAATTAGGTTGAGTGAAACGGTTGAAATTGAATCGTGCCAAGCTACAAAATAATGTTTATACTCACTCCTGCACTACACAACTAATTTAGTTCAAAAAATAATATAAATAGAGGAGATTTCTTATGTTGACCGTTGTCATTTGTTTAACTTGTATTGCGTTTATGCCTTATCTTGCTTCATCAATCGGTGGTTATTATCGTATTTCACAAAAAGGTAAATATGACCTTGTTAATCCACGTGAGCAAGCAGCAACATTGGAGGGTGCCGGTGCCCGTTCACAATATTTACACGCCAACTGCTGGGAAGCATTAGGCCTTTTCTCAGCAGCGGTACTAGCCATTTTTATCACCGGTGCGATTAGTGAGACGGCTGCTATGCTTTCAATTTCCTTTGTTGTTATACGCGGCGTTTACTTTATTGCCTATTTAACTAATATGGCCATGTTACGTTTCAGCGCGTTTGGATTGGGTTTTGCTTGTTGTGCAGGCCTTTTTTACTTGGCGCTTACCACGGCTATTGCCTAAGTAACACTACGCCTAATGATTGGCAGCCGCTCGTTTACATTAACGTATACGAGCGCACCTTAATATGAGCTGATAGTTGGATATATATGCCTAAATATAATCATATTGTAAATTAGTATTATCTAATGTATGTTATTTCTCTGAATATAATAATAAATTAATGGAGAGAAATAATGAGCGTTGAACGTGATTATGATGACCTGGCTCGAATAGATCGAACGCATGTCAGCTTGTATAAAGATCAAGGTGTATACAACGATGAAATGGAACGGATTTTTTACCGTTCTTGGATTTATGTTGCACACGAGAGTGAAATCCCCAATCCGGGTGATTACAAAACAACCTTTATGGGTGATGTCCCCGTCATTGTGACGCGTGGGCAGAATAATGAAATAAATGTTGTTATCAACCGCTGTACACACCGTGGTGTTGCGGTATGCCCATTGGAGAAGGGTAATACCCCGAGTTTTGTTTGCAAATACCATGGTTGGGAATTTGGCATGGACGGTGAGCTCTTGGCGGTTTCGATGCCTAGAGGTTATAACGAAGGCGAATTAGACTTTAAAAGTTTAGGGCTAGTCGCTGCCAAAAAGGTCGAAAGTTATCGCGGTATTATCTTTGCTTCACTGTTATCTGTTCCCGATATTTCATTGGATGAAAAACTAAGAGGAGTAAAAGAATATATAGATATGTATATGGACTTTTCCCCTGTTGGTGAAATTATTGTCGGTAATAGTGGTGTTAACAAGCATTACTATCATGCCAACTGGAAGATTCAAACTGAAGGTAGTGTAGAGGGCTATCATGCACCGGTCACCCATTCGACGGCCTTTGATATTATGGTTAGAAAAATGGGCATGCCCCCTAATTATCAAGGCTATGGAACAAAAGGCCTTGATGGCGGTTACGGTAATAATCTCTTAGAAGTTTATAGCTTACCGGATGAGGCGGTTTATAAACGCTGGCCTGCTGAGTATATTGACCTAATGATTGAAAAACATGGCAAAGAGCGTGCAATGCATGTGTTACGTCATCGTTTCAATTTAGTGATATTCCCCAATTTAGCCATACTCGAATATCAATTCCGAGTGATTCGCCCTATGGGGGTCGACAAAACAGAAGTACGTATGTATCACACGATGTTAAAAGATGCGCCTGATGATATAAATACTCGACGCGTACGTGAGCATGAGTTCTTTTATAGCCCCGCAGCATTTGGTGGGCCAGATGACTACGCCATGTTTGATAGAGCTGGCCAAGGCATGAAGGCAGACATGGTGCCGTGGATTTTATTTAATCGTGGTATTAAATCTGAAGAAGTAGATGAACATGGTCGTCGGTATGGGGGGCATACGCAAGAAACACAGCAAAGAGCACCTTACTTTGAATACAGACGTTTAATGAAAATAGGGGGGCAATCATGAGTGCTAATGCTATTGAACAAATGACACGCGCTGAGGCCGAAGACTTTTTATTTGCTGAAGCCTGCTTACTTGACCAAGGAGAGGTTAATGCTTGGCGGCAGCTGTTTACCGACGATGCGCTGTATTGGTTACCGTACAGCCGAGATGCAAATGTTGACCCGACAAAACACGTATCCATTATCTATGATGATATGGAAATGCTTGATGAGCGAATTAAACGCCTGCAAAGTGGGGATTGTCATGCACAAATACCAGGGTCAAGAACACAGCATTCAGTGAATAATGTACGTGTTAAAACAGTGGATGGTGTTGTCATTATCGATTCATACCTGACGTTGCATGAATACCGTGCTAACCGACAAGACAGGTTTTACCCCTTACAAACAATGGCCGCTAATTGTGAACATAAGTTAGTTAAACAAGGCGGTGAATGGAAAATGGCCAGTAAAAAAGTGGTATTGCTTAATTGTGATGGTGAAATATACGACCTAAGCTTTTTAATTTAACTGAGGGCAAGTAATGACTGATTTGGACAATAAATATGCTGATGGTTTTCCTTTCTCAAGAGAGGGAGAAGATTTTAAGCAAGGTTTATCTTTGATGCGTGAAGTGTTGGGTGAAGAATCCTCTGAGCATATTGAATCCTTACTGGATAACCCTCTATTTGGTGATGAGCTCGGCTATGTTTTTTCTAAAACATGGGGGGCTTTATATGAACGAGAAGGTCTAACGGTAAAAGAACGGGCGTTGATTTTAATGGGAACCGATCTAGCCTTAGGGCGTGAAGGGCCGTTGAAAGATCATATGAAAGTAGCCTTGCATGCTGGGATGACACCGAAGCAAATTATAGAGGTTTTATTTCAAACAGTTTTTTACCTAGGAGCGCCTGCCATGGTACTGGGCTTAAGAGTGGCTAATGACGTGTTGGGCCCAGAAATAAAAGAAATGCTCGACCGAAAAGCACAACAAAACAACAATAAGTAGGGGGAAGGATAATGAATGATTTAGACATTAGTATGGGGCCTATCAACCATGTAGCAATGGCGGTAAAGGACTGGAGAGAAACCGCAAAAGGCTATGCAAAATTAATGGGCTTAAAAACATGGCGAGTGATGGAAATTTCATCAGATATGATGGAAACCGCCGAGTACTACGGTGAGCCTGCTGAATTTGTATGGATATCGGCCTTTGCGCGTATGGGCGACACGCTCATAGAACTGTGCGAACCCGTTTCAGGAAAAACCGTGTTTGATGATTTTGTTAAGGAACACGGAGACGGCATGCAACATGTGGGTGATTTATCGCACCCTAATCCATTAGAACTGGTTAAAGAATATACTCGCCAAGGGGTGAAAGTGGGTAATTATTGCAATATTGCAGGGGTGGCAGAACTCTATTACTTAGACACGCGTGAACAATTAGGTGGTATGTTTTTAGAGGTTGTAGCACCACCAACATATGCACGCATTGCCGACCTAGGCGAAGATGTTACGTTTGATTAATAACAATAATAAGATTTGAGGGGAAATATATGGATTTAAGCATTCCTATAGACGGCTGGCATAGTACATCTATCGTTGTTCGTGATTATCGTCAAGTGGTTACTAATTACGCACGTTTTTTTGGCATAAGCCACTGGGAAGTCTTTCGTTATGACGGTAATCATTTAACCAATACACGCTTCGAAGGTGAGTTGGTTGAACATCGTTATATTCGAGTAATAGGGCGGAATAAAGATTTAGCGATAGAGCTCATTCAACCGATCGATGGGCCGTCAAGTTTTCAACATATGTTAGATACGGTTGGCGAAGGAGTGCATCATGTTAGTTTGACCCAATCGATGGCCTTTGACGTTGAGGCGTTAAATAAAACACTCGATGAGCTAGGTATTAGCATTCGTCAAAGTGGCACAATTTACGATGTAGCCGATGTTTATTTATTAGATACGCGCTTGTTGGTGTCCAATGTGATGTTTGAAGTTATCTGCCCAAAAATAGACAACTGGCAAGCAGCTATTAAGCCAGATGAGGTGTTTGATATTGACCTGACGCTACTAGGCCCAGCGTTATTACCAACAGCCAATATGTTACATCTTGGCGTGGTTTGTAAAGACAGGGATGCGACCAAGGCAGGCTTAACAAAGTTATTGTCGATGACCGACTGGATTGAATTTAAGATTGAATCAGGCGTAACCATGAGTGACACCACCTACTTTGGTGACGAGGTTTACCATAAGTACAATAATCATGTGGGTCGTGTGGGTGATTTTGCTTTAGAGCTCATCACCCCAGAGTCAGATAAATGTGTTTATGACGATTTCTTAAAAGAGCAGGGTGAAGGTGTGCATCACTTCTTTCCATCAATGTGCTCAAAAGAGGAGTTTGCAGCTCTTTTACCTGGCTTGGAAGCGTTGGGAATGCCCATTATTCAAGGTGGCACTATTGATGGCTTGATAGAATATTATTACATCGATACACGGGAGTATTTATCGGGTGTAACGACCGAAATAGTCATTCCACTATGTGATGATTGGAAAGAAAAAATGTTCAGCTCTGAAAAGGAAGCGTGGGTACTGTGTGGCTAATTTGAATTAATTGAAAATTATCTATCAAGCAAAAAAGCCATGCAGTTATTCTGTATGGCTTTTTTGTTTATGACAGCGGAACCGCTTGAATAACGTACAAACATTTATATCGGCGAGTGCAGGGCTATTAATTAACGTCATTTCTAGCCCTTATATTTATGCTAATATGCCCGCCCTGATTAATACGGCTGGAATCGTCCCTCAGAAAGTTTGTCGGCTGTACTGATCTCACTCTCTTATCTCTCATCTCTCATCTCTAAAAAGGCAATAAATATCATGACTAAAGAAGTAGTACGAAGCAGGCGTTTGCGCAAAAAATTATACGTGGGTGAATTCGCCATTATGGGTTTTGATTTCAGCTGTAAGGTTGATATCAATTCAGATGCTGAATTCGAGGCATTTCTTGAAGCGTTTGCAGATGTGGCAGAAGAAAAAAATCTGTTAATTAGCTTGGATAACGCCGATGAACAGTTTGAAGGCTTTGTCACCTCGCACGATCGTTACGGCTCAGCAACCGAAGAAGACAAAGCAGCGATCGAAGCCGTCTTGTCAGCTCACAGCATCATTTCTGACGTAGTCGTTAGCAAACTGTTAGACGTGTTTCACGAAGAGTAACACCGGCAATAACCATGGGCTGCTTATTAGTTTCAATAAACAGCCCACAGTTTTTTTTGGCTAGCTTTGTTTCGCTTTAGCACCGTAATAGAGGCAATAACCCCAGATGCCAATTAATAAATATTTAGCACAATATCCCCCGTCGGTTATTAAACAAGTCAACGAACTTGTTCAGCAAAATCAATTAGCCAGCTTTCTACTCAAACGACACCCCAAACCCCACGATATAAGCAACGATGAGACCCTGCGCGATTATGTGTTGGCGCTTAAAAACCAATACATGAAAAAATCATCGGCTTTAAGCAAGGTGATTTACGATAGCAAATTGCACGTTGTACACAATGCATTGGGGCTGCACAGCCATGTGTCGCGGGTGCAAGGTGGCAAACTAAAAAGTAAAAATGAAATACGCGTGGCCGCGGTCTTTAAAAAAGCGCCCATCGATTTTTTAAACATGATCGTCGTGCACGAGCTGGCGCATTTAAAAGAAAAAGAGCACAACAAAGCCTTTTATCGGTTATGCGAGCACATGCTACCGGCATACCATCAGCTTGAATTTGAAATGCGGCTTTATCTTATCCAATTGGAACTTGCTGGGTCTATTTATAGTTAGGAAGGGTGTAGCATTCAAGGTTTTTGAGAGCGCTTATCCGCACTTGCAAAACACCGTGTAACTGGATGCTAACTAAATACTATCGACTATGTTAGTCTTTAACTTAACGTAGGCGGAATAATTCCCTGTTTGTTCTTTATTATCAAATTACAGGGTATTACAGTCCTTCTATGTATAGAAATTACAGGGACTTTTTGTTCCCCTTAATAACAAGTTAGGCAATAAAAATATGGAAGATCACAAAACACCAGAATTATCGGATCAATTGTCTAAAAGAATTCGTTTGGTACGCCGAGATATGGGGTCTATGCTTTTTCATTTTACACGAGCATCGACTGAAAAATTTCTTAAAATAAGTACGGGTGAGAATTCTTCTATGCACACAACGGGTAGTGCAAGTGGAGTACTTAATAAGATACTGCATGAATCAAAGCTAATAGGAACTAGTAGTTGGACATATGGGTTCCCCAGCATTTCATTTACTGAAGCACCAATCCAAGAATTCAACTCAATATTTTCCTTAGCAGAAATTGCAGCAACTGAAGATGAGCGCCCTAGGTATGAGCCCTATGGCATAGCTGTATCAAAAGAATGGCTTTTTAAGCAAGGTGGCAGGCCAGTAATTTATGGCCACCCATCAGAGCTAAGTGAAATGAAAGAAAGCCAAAAGTATCGATTTGTCCCATATGACCCAACAAATGGAACTGATTTTACTTGGGAGCGAGAATGGCGAATAAATACAGAGTCACTCCAGCTTGATCCTGAGCACACCCTAGTAGTTTTACCTACATCAGAAGAAGCGTTTGAGCTAGTTTATGGCTTTTCAAATGAAGTACCTGATTGGGATGTTGAAGGTTCGAGAGGACCAGCATACATTGCTGGCTCATATAATGAACCAAAGTGGTTGGCTGTTTCACTAGATCTTTTTGGTTTCAAATATTATTAATAGCATGCCTAACAATCACATTAACACGGACATTTTGCTCTGCTGCGCGCCGCAAAATTCCGGTTATGTGGGGCGTTATGCATCTTCAACAAGGACCACATGGATAAATTTAGTCATATAAAATTACAGAAAACATAGGCATATTTGTTTACTTTTTCATTGCAATGTTTCTTCTTGGTATCGTTGGTGATTTTTTTCCAAAGCTGGCCGAGCCAATTTCTACGATAATGCAAGAGCATATTGCAGGTCGAAGTATACTGACTTTTGTTGGTCCTATTATGTTTCTAGGCTTTTTATGTTCAATTCGTAACCCCTATAAAGAACGTAATTACGGGACGAAAATAAAGCTATTTATAATTAATCCATCAAACTTTTTAATATCATTGTGTTTCGTTGCAGCTGCAATCAATTGGGCTGTAACATTAAGTGCAAAAATATCATTTCCTTATATCGCCAAAGGAGCTGTATTCGAGCATATGCTAACTAGCAGCATTGAGATTACTGCAATCACCTTATTCACTACATTGGCTCTTTGGCTTTATCACATAAAGTGGAATGAATTTGAGGCTGACAGCGGCAAGCGAGAAGCGGCCTCGTGGCTATTTAGCGTGCTTTTATTTATCTCGTCTATATTTTGGATTTCGTTTTGGGGGCGTATCGTTTATCTGGTGTCCAATGCATAACAAAAAAATCAAGTCGTTCGCTCTGCTCACTGGGACGCGCAAAAAGCCGCGCGCCCCTTATTTAAAACGTTAGCTATCTGAGAGTGACAATGAAAGTTGAGTTAAATCTACCTAAAGGCAACAGACAAAGATTATTCTTGGATTATTTGAATTCTCAGCTTCGAGCACGTACTTCTGGATACTCTGGTTCAGCTGGCTACGGTGATGGCGGCTCTTTTGAGAGTACCATTACAGGACCATTTTCAATTGACCAAGAGGAAGTTCCGATCACATGGCGGGTCGTGAAATCGATAGAAGGAGAGCTGCTTTATGTAGAAGCTATTTGTGCTGAAGAATCCCCTTCTGTTGCCAACTGGGAGATAGCAACACAAGAATTCATTAACTCTGTTTTTTCTGCAACCATAGCAGAAAGAAAGAATAAATATTTTAGAAGGTTTTTTTTCAACTATATTGGGACTCAAATTGATGGCGAATATTGGCTTCACGGTATAAGGTTTGCTCCCGTATGGCCAGATGATGATCAGCCGCATCTGATAAATGCGGAGAGAGTAGTATCTATTGATATTGAAGTTGATGCGATAGATGAAATGGATGCAATGGCTTTGGCGGAAGAGATAGCAAGACGCCAAGCAGCTCGGTTATCTCTCCTGCTTAACGTAGGGTTATACCAATCCTCGTCAAGTGCTCGCTGGGTTATTCCATCTAAAGATAATCGTCCATCCGAAAAATCAGAAAGACTTCAACTTGGATTTTGGGGCTTGGGACCACAATTAACTGATATGCCAAAAAAAGGGGTTGTTTGCCCGCTAGGAAAATACAGCGGATCACTTACGGCCCGATATCGTGTGGCAGGTGAGCTTCTTAGCTTGCCTCCTCAGGCAAGAAAAATACTTAAAACAATAGACTCTTCTGATTTATCTATAGCGGATCCATTTGATTGTGCTGCACGCTTGTATCAAGTAGCGGCCGCTGTAGGGTCTCAATTTCCTTCTGTAGGGCTTGCTTATCGCGTAGCGGCAGTTGAAGCAATTAGTAAGGCTGACCAATCATGTAATGGGTTCAGTGAGTTCGTAAGAAAATATGTAAGGTCAGTAGATCATATTAATCCCCTTTTGGAATACCTCTATGGTTCAGTCAGGTCTGCACATTTTCACGCTGGTTCTTTTCCGCTTGGAGAGTTTGAAGCGAATAGATTTTCTGACCCCCTAATGGACGATGAAAAAATCAATACTTCTCATATGCATAGAATGTGTTTCGAGGTCACGAGGGAGGCCATAGTCAATTGGATAACAGATTTATTACCGCCTGAACAAAGTGAAATAAAAAGCTTGAAGGTTATTCAAGATGAAAATAGCTAACAAGGCAATTAAAAATCGCCCACAAAAAGCGTGGGCTGGACTCGCTAACGCTCGCCTTTTATTGCGGCGTTATGTTTCTAAAAGGAATAAATTATGGCTCTTGAATTAAAGGATGCATTTGAGCTTAAAGATATATTCTATATTGTAGGAATTGCTGCAACATTCCTCATTGGTCTAGGTAATATTATTTATAATATCTATATCAATAGGCGCACTACCTACATCAATTCTATTACAGCTGAGCGTGTGAAATGGATAAATGCACTTCGTGAAAATGTATCGAAATATGCAGGTTTAACATACAACTGGGTAATCTCGGACGTAGAAGAAGGAAGTGATGAATCGAAAGAAATATTAAAGGAAATAGATCAATTAAGAATTCTTATTCAGCTTCAGATAAACCCAAACGAAAAACTTGGTAAAAAAATAATAGGATGGATAGATACTATTTCAAGCCACACACATGAAAGCCAAAAAGAAGAACTAAAGAAAGACCTAAAAGGCATGGTAACAGATGTTCAAGAATTACTTAAAATAGAATGGGATAAAGTAAAGGATGAGGCTGAAAAAGGGAGGTTACCAAAAAATGAAGACGAAACATAACAAGTCATTTAAAAACGCAGGGCAAAAAACCTGCCCTGCTCGGACGCCGAAAAGCGGCGCCGTTTAATTCTAACGTTATATTCACAAGGAGATTCAGTGACAGATTCCAAACCAGATTCTGGGGTATTCCTTGTTAAAGGTGACGTGTTTAGTGTTCAATCTTTTTCTATTTCTGTGAATGAGAAAGGAAAGATAGAGGCTAGTCCTGTCGTACTTCATCTAGGTATAGACATGACCGAGTATTGGTTAGAGATCGCGTACAAACATCTATTGAATACGGAGTCAGCTCATAAGAAACTGATGCTTGCAAAAGAGGAAAAAAATGACGAAAAAATTTCTCTCTATTTGAAAAAAGAATCTATTGCAGGAATGCAGTCAATAATGGCTACTGGTATCGCGCTAGATGCATATTATGCGAGTATTAAAGAGCATGTTGAAATTTCGCAATCGACATTAGACTCGTGGCGAGAAAATAGCACAGCAAGGTATAAGCAAATTTCAGAAGTTCTTCGAATGGCGTTTCGTTTGAATAATTCTAATAGCAAGAGTTTGAGAAATATAATAAAACAGACTTTCAGTTTTAGAGATAAAGCTATTCACCCAAGCCCAGGAACTGCTGCACCATCGTTACATGTGGAACTCAATAAGGTAACTGATTGGAGGTATGCTTCTTTCAGGTTTTATAATGCAAAAGCAATTTATGGGTTATCTTTTAGTATTATTTTTAACACTACTAGCTCGTCTAATCCTAAAGTGGCAGAAACTCTTAATGAATTTTGTGAAAAACTGTTACCACGTATAAAGCCACTTGAGCGTAAGTGGAAAAAAAGATTTGGGACTTTTTGTAAGTGAATATAACAAAAAAATCAAGTCGTTCGCTATGCTCACTGGGACGCGCAAAGAGCCGCGCGCCACTTCTTTAAAACGTTAGAGCAAGAAAGGGAGAGAAGAATGGACGACAAAGAAATAAAAATTCCATCACAATCATCAGGTGACATTGCTCATTCCGTAGTCAAGTCTGGGTTGTCTGCAATACCTGTATTAGGTGGAGCTGCTGTTGAATTATTTCAAAATGTTGTGCAGCCACCTTTAGAAAAGAGACGATCTGAATGGATGGCTCAAGTTGGGGAAAAACTTCAAGAATTAGAAGATAAAGGGCTAGATCTAGAATCACTTCAAGAAAATGAGCAGTTCATTTCGGCTGCAATGTACGCCTCACAACTCGCACTACGAACACATAAAGAAGAGAAATTAGAAGCACTACGAAATGCTGTGGTAAATATTGCCACGGGGCAAGCCCCCGAGGAGGCAATGCAGCATATATTTTTGAATTTTGTTGATACGTTAACCGAGTTACATGTTCAAATACTCAAGCTATTTCAGGCGCCAACACCACCGCCGGGCATGAGTATGGGTGGTTTGAGTAGTGTGCTAGAACACAACATGCCAGAAATGCGTGGTCGCCAAGAACTATACAATCAACTGTGGAAAGACCTTAATTCAAGAGGTTTGGTAAATACTGATGGCTTGAATGTAACAATGTCAGGGAATGGGTTGGGGCAGAAGCGCTCAACTAGTCTCGGCGATTCGTTTCTAAGTTTTATCTCGGAGCCAGAGTAAATGTGCTCTAACAAAGTGCTGTTGTCGGAATCACTCGCTACGCTCGCTCTCCGCAAAGCGCGGCGTTAGCATGCAAATTGACTTCAATTACAACTTCGAGCAAAGGAACGAATGTGTTAAGTACACTGGCCAAAATTTTACTTACTAGCACAGCAATAGCCCCAGTAGGCTTTACTTATGCTTGGGTGGCTTGGTTTGATGGCGAAAAAACATTTGCTAGCTTGGCTATTGCCGCTTCATTATTTCTAGTGCTGGTTTGCATCTGGATGCTTCGCTATGCAAAGAAAAACCTAGAGCGCTTCAATTTTTCTGTAGCGACTGTTGAAGCTGCTGATCGTGAAAATATGGGCTTTCTTCTTTTATATTTACTTCCGCTTTTTACTGCAAGTTTCACAGCACTAAACTGGACAGTTTGGGTTCCGACATTATTAGTATTTGCCGTGATAACCAGTACTGGATATAGCTATCACTTCAATCCTCTTCTAGGCATCATGAAATGGCATTTTTATAAAGTAGGTACGCCAGAGGGTGTAACTTACGTACTTATCACAAAAAAAGAACTTAGGCATGCTAGCCAACCTTTAACGGTGGCTCAGTTAACAGAATATATAGTTATCGATGTAGAGGAATAAAATGACAGCACAGCAGAATTTTTTCGCTTTTATTAAGGACGATAGCGGCAGCTGTCAAATTAAACGAGTTAGGGTAAATAATCCACTTCAGTCAGAGCTGATTCAAATATTTGAAGATCAGCGAGTGTTCTTTGAGCAGGGAGTAGATACTGAAGTGGATTTTAATGGTGACTGGAAGCCAGACGCAAATGAAGTCCTCACTATTGATGATATTAGTGAATCAACGTTGATGAGGAATGTAATCAATGCAAATGCATCATCTTTTACTGATGTGAATATTTCCAATTTTTCAAATGAGCCGATAAAAGCAATATTCACAGGCATAATTACAAATGGTCAAACCAAAGTGTTTGTTCAAAAGTTTTCATCAAGACAGGCTCTTTCGCTAAATCAGCTCCCACTAATAAAGATGCAAACTGGCAATACGTTTGTAAAAACAACTGATGACATATTTACGATTGATAATAAGTTAGTAGCAATCATTGAAGACAATAAAACGAAATTTAAAAGCTTTCACAATGCTCGAATGGTTTTTGATCTATCTGAGTTTTATAGAGAAGCAACAGACGAAGACTTAAATCAGATGTCTCAACATGCCTCATTGGAAATTGCTGACCTTGCAAGTTTTATCTCAAAAGCTGATACGCAAGTAAGAAAGATGGCGCATTCTATTGAAAGTTCGGGGGTATTAGACAACTATACTGTTACCCAAATATCTACAGCGGCGGCCAATTTCTCTGATATTTCAATCGTTGTAAATAATGGCAAAATAACATTGCCAAGTGATAAGAAAAAACTCAAAGAGGTGCTGCACTTTTTATTAGAAGATATATATAAAGGGCCGTTGTCTGGTAATAATTACTTAACTAACTCTAAACGTGCGCGGTAGCATGCTAACAAATCACTGCACTCGGAAATTTTACTCGCTTCGCTCCCAAAATTCCGGTGAGTAAGGCGTTAGGGGTCAATAATATGAGGAGCAATGGATAGTGCATGAATTCAAAATTGATGGGTCAGCCTTACGAGAAGGAGTGCCAATTCATATTGCTGTAACAGCGCTTGATAATTTCCAAGGAGTTGTTGATAAATCCTATCTCGGATTTTCCGGTGCGAAACGCATGTCAGCTAAAGACAGAGACGTGTTTTCCCTTCTAGCTACAAATTTTGAAAGAGGGTCGCTTCTTACGCAATTTGAAATTATTCTTTCTGGCGTTCAACTAACACTACCTCTCGTGAGTTCCCTTGGTCCTCAAAACCTTTGGGACTTCACAAAGGACTCCTTTGGATTCTTAAAGTTAGTTTGCGGTGCTGTTCAAAAAGGAGAGAAGCCTAGTTATGCATTTAACAATGATGGCGATGCAACGGTGATCATTGGCGATACACATCACCACTATCATGCTCAGGTAATTCAAATAGGGAAGCTTGCGCTGCCTAACTATCAAAGTCTTGCTGGAATGATTGATCCCAAAAAGCTTGATCATATATCTGCGAACCCTGTGAACCAAGAAGCTCCAGATATATACATTGGCCCTAATGACCGCCGAATGTTTGATGTGCCCAGAAGAATAGAAAAAGACACAGTTGAACTTAGCTGCGAGATATACGATTTCAATAAATATAAGAATGTAGGTAAGTTGTCGGTAGCGTCGTCATCCCAACCAGTGCCAGAAGGTGAGTATTCATTTGAAATATTTGGCAATCAAGATAACGTCGACTATATTTATTCAATGCTCAAGCCACAGGTTGAATTGCACTGTTTGATAGAAATGGAGTCAAATCCATTCGGTGAAGATGAAGTCTTCAAATTACATGTAACGGGAGTAAACCCCTAACAAAAAACTGCAATCTGACTCCGCAAACTGTCACGCTTTTTGTTCCAAAAAGCCCGCCAGTTCGCTACGCAGTTGAGCTTGGCGTTATGCCTTAGTCTGAGGAATATTTGCCTTGATTAACATGGAAGCCGTGCTATCATGTATGCATGATCGTATCGTTCAAAGGTAAAGCTACTAAAGATATATTTAACGGTATCAATTCAAAAGTAGCACGGAAGGCTTGCCTGCAAACACTATGGCGTATTGCAGCTAGGAAGTTGGATCAACTAGATTCAGTTCAGTCTTTGGAAGAACTGAAAGTTCCTCCGGGAAATCGGTTAGAAAGCCTTTCTGGAGACAGAGTGGATTCTTGCAGTATCCGTATCAATGGGCAATATCGAATTTGTTTCACTTGGGAAGAGTTAGGCCCAGCAAACGTAGAAATAACAGATTATCATTAAAGGCAGAATATGATGAGAATTCCAACACATAGAGAACCAACCCATCCTGGGGAAATGCTACGAGAAGAATTTCTTGTTCCCATGAATATAACCCAGCGTGAGCTTGCGGAGGCGGTTCATGTTCCATATCAACGTATTAACGAGCTAGTTAATCAAAAGCGAGGTGTAACTCCAAGCACTGCTTTACGGTTGGGTAAATTTTTTGGTGTATCGCCAGATTTCTGGCTAAATTTGCAAATGAGGTGGGAGTTATATAAAACTCAAAATACAGAAAAAAAAGAAATTGAGTCCATTCTGGACTTTAAGCATGTGCAAAACATGGCATAACCAGGCGCTCCAGCTGATCGTAAAAAGCGCCGCTCCTATTGTCGCTCTGCTTTTTACGGCATCTGAGCTTGGTCGTTTAGACCCAAAAGTAACCCGCGATAAAAAATGCCAGTAAGTGACTCAAACCCAGAGCGAAAAATCAAGGGTCCGGCCAGCTTGATCTCGTTACTGGGCGTAGGACTCTCCTCAACATAAATAAACACTAAAACCGAACTCAAAAAGCCTTATAAAAACCGGCATCTTAGTTGTTTAATTTTTCTGCGCTAACAGGCTGTTTTTGGTACGCTGGCGGTATGAATAGGAAAGGTTTAATTCACATAAACAAAAGTCCCTTTGGCTATGGCGGCTTACCCACGTTTAATTTAGTGGTTGGGTTTAAAACTTGAAGCCCATGCTTAAAAATCGAGCTGTCTCTTTATTTTTTGGCGTATTAATCTTTTTGCCAATCCTACTGTTTGGGGTATACCTTGCATTTCCTTTGATCGCCGAAGCCTTGCTTAAAAAAACCTTTAATGAGCACGGGGTTGAACTGATTGAATTACAGCTTCCCCGTCCGTCGTTTAATGATTTAACGACGAAAAATATTCGCCTGCAATCGCTGGTTTTTAGGCTTAAAGATAAGACGGAGGTCGATATTAGTGGTGTGCGGTTTAGTTTAGAGGGGGAAGTTCCTTATAACGTGAAGGTGTCATCTATTACGGTTCGACGCGCGTCTGCTGAAAATACCGACTCGGTGGAAGAATTCGATTTCTTAACGTTGTTACCGTCTGCTTTGATGCAAGATTTACCAACGGCGCGTTTGTTGGTGCAATCGCTCGTGTTAGACGCACCGGCGATTAAACTGGATAACCTTATGCTTGATGTTGCAGCGGCTAAAATTACGGCTACAACGCATCTGGATAGCTTTGCGCAGGCTGATAATAACTCTTTATTAACGCCATTTTTAAAGGCGGATATTACTTTGGTTATGTTGCCCGATAATACAATAGACTTTGAAATTATTGATGCCAGTTCAGAACCTTTGTTGGATGTTGGATTGAGCCTGACGACGAAAGAGGGCTGGTTATACGGAACATTAACGGTTAATAACACGTTGGCGAATGTCGAGTGGCCGATGAGTAACGGCGAACGTTTAGTCGTGCAGAACAGCCAATTAAACGGTTGGCTAAACGTTTCGTTACCCGTTAAACAGCGACTTACGCGCGATGACTTATCGCAATTGTTAATACAGGGTCAGCTGCAACACAATGCGCGGGTCAGTTTTCCTAAGGCCTTGGGCGATACCCAACTAACGAGTAACGCCACACTAGATGCGTCGCTTGATAAGGGGCAATGGCAAATCAGCTTAGCACAGGATAAAGTACCGTTAGTACTAGCTAAAGGGCGCCTTGCCCGGGCTTTTTATCCGGCAGTTAATTTAAAGAGCAATAAAAAGGCCGATCAAACAGACACGCTGATGGCGACGATTAATAAACCGCTGGTTATCAATGGGGCACTATCTGCCGATGCGGTTATGTCAATTGACGCGGGTGATTTGGCCTTGAGTTATTTGGAGGGCAATAAACGGTTGATTGATTTACGTCTGTCTGACCTTGATGTGACTACATCTGAACGCGGTGTTAATAAAAAAAACTATTTAACGCTGTATGGCAAGATAGCGATTGATAAGCTTGGCGAGCGATTGGGCTTAAGCGGGTTTTCGCTAGATTCGATCAAAGGCGTTATGCATAGCCGGGTGAGTTTACAAGGCGGAAGTTTGCTGCTTGAACCGTTAGCAAAAAGTCGTATGGATTTGAGTCAGGTTCGTTTTAATGATTATTACGTAAACGCGTTGGTGCTGGATATTCCACCACAGCGCATTAAGTTTGATTTAGATAGCTCATCGAATGGCAAGCTAACATTGAACAAGATGGTGTTTGGTTTAAACGGCAAGGGGTTGGTGTTACAGGATGCCAATATTAAGACACTTGCGCTGCAAAACAGCCTGTCTTTTAAGGACAATCAACTGCTGCTTGATATAACGACAGCGGCGATGAACGTTGAAATGTCGGGTGGCACGCACTATATTCCGCCGTTGATCGCAAAATCAACCATTCAATTAGATAAAGCGGCCATTAAAACCGCGTCGATTAAATTAGCCAATAGTTGCAATGACCCTTTGTTAAATGCCAGTTGGCGAGCTATTAAAAAGAAGGCTGAAGTAGAGATACAGTGGCAGCAGACGTTTTCGTCTAGCAAAACGCTGCGCCAATGGTTGAATAGCTCGGTGATTCCCATGGATTTTACGCAGGGCACCTTTGCGGGTCATTTGATGGTTGATATAAATGAGAATGAAACAAAAATTAGGACCATAGACGTATCGCTTAAAGGCATTCAAGGCATTAATGCGATGGGTACGTTTGAAGGGGTTCAGCTGCGGTTAAGCTCGCCTTTGCGACGATCAACGCAATTCGAGGGCATTAAGTTTGATACTTTACAAGCGTCACTGGTGGGTACGGTGGCTGAATTAAATATGGGCGCTAAAATCAACGAGCTTACGTTTGACAGTATTCTTTATGACAAGGCTGGTGATTGGCACTTAAAACTACCGCTGATGACGGCAAAGGTGTTTTCCGGCGGCATGGCGATTCGTGATGAGGAGATTAATTTCAATAAAGATATTCAACTCAACGTGCTGCTGGATCAAATAGATTTATCGGCGCTGATTAAAACCCAGCAAGTGGATGGGCTGTATACCACGGGAAAAATGTCGGGGCATATTCCTATTCGATACGCAAACGGACAAGTGCAGGTGTTAGACGGTGAGATGCGCAGCGTAGAAAGTGGAAAAATACGTTATTCGACACCGTTAAGTAAGAGTAGCGATTTGAACGAGCAGTTTAAATTAACGCTTGATGTGCTAGAAAATTTTAACTATAGCTCGCTGAATAGCAAAATAGTTTACGATGCGGATACGCTGTTATTGAAGTCATCCATCGTGGGTAAAAATCCGGATATTAAAAATGGCCAGACGATTAATTTAAACTTGAATACCGAAGTAGGATTAAAAGGCGCGATTGACGTGATGCGGATACAATCGGGAATAGATTCTAAAATTGAAAAATTTGTGGCGTCAAAAGCGACACCAAACAATAAACAATACTTTTGCCAATAAAATTCAGGAGGTTTTATGAATAAAATACTACGTGTAGCTGGCCTTACGGGCGTATGTTGGGTGCTAATTTCAAGCATCGGCTGTACACCTACGGTTAGAGTGGAGGCATCGGACAAGCCGATTACGATTAATTTAAACGTAAAAATTGAACATGAAATTCGAGTAAAGGTTGATAAGGAACTCGACTCGATACTATCTGAAGATTCAGGCTTATTTTAAGGAGAGCTAGGATGAAATATTTACTAAGTTTATGCGCCGTTTTATTGATCACTGTATCTACCGTTGGTTTTGCCTTGGACTTGCAAAGTGCCAAAAATAAAGGGTTAGTCGGCGAAACGCCATCTGGCTATTTAGCTGCTCCAAGCGGTACGGCTTCAACTGAAGTAAAGGCGTTGATGAAGGATATTAATGCTAAGCGTAAAGCGAAATACACCGAAGTCGCAGCGAAAGTAGGTAAGTCGTTAGCCATCGTTGAACAACTGGCTGGACAAAAAGCGATTGAGAAAACAAAGCCCGGCCTTTATATTCAACAAGCCAGTGGACATTGGGTTAAAAAATAAAACCTAGCGTTAAGAGCTAAATTTATAGTTGTTACTTAGCGTTAAGGCATGGTTTTTTTCTGATTTGATAGGCTGATTTTGGTACGCTTGTTGGATGAATTTTACTGATGTTTTTACTGCGATAGAAAATGGCGCCGTTGTTCTAACGGTTAATCAACGTTTGGCTCGTCACTTAGACGCGAAGGTGTCGCAAGCTCACCTAGATAGGGGCGATGTGACCTGGCCATCGGCTCCTATTATCTCGTTTGATTCGTGGTTATTACAGAGCTGGCAACAGCGGTTTGATCAAACGAATGATAGCGCGATTAACCCATTGTTTAATAAAAGCTTACTCACCCCTGAACAAGCACTCGTTTTATGGGAACAGGTGATTCGTGAGTCTAGCGAATCGGCATTATTAAACATCGCAGCAACTGCCCAGGCGGCCAGTAAGGCGCGTCAATTAAGTATTCAGTGGGGTATAGGTCAGTTTGCCTCTAATCATTCTGATGATAATGTCGATTTGTTAGCCTTTAGCGGTTGGCATAAATCATTTAAGGCAAAATTAATACGCGGTGGTTGGGTAGATCGGGCTCAGTTAATTCAACTGGTGAGTGAGCTTATAAAGGCCTCTTTACTATCAATACCTAAGCAGATTGTTTTGGTTGGATTTGATGTGTACACAACAACGCAAAAAGCCTTGTGGGCATTGCTTGAGAATAAAGGATGTGTGTTAACGGAGTATATCCCGTATCGATCAAATGATAAGGCGGTTGTTATAGAAGCGGTTGATGTTAAAGATGAAATGGCTCTGATGGCGCAGTGGGCAAGGGAACGTTTGCAGCAGTCACCTAGTTCAAGTATTGGTATTGTGGTGCCAGAATTACAATCAGTTAGGCACGTTTTGGAATCGGCATTTAATGCCGCTTTTTACCCCAGTGTTAGTTATGCGGTTGAGCTGCCTTTTGACAAACCTTACAACGTCTCATTAGGGCAATCGTTATCCTCATTTGCTCCCATTCAACAATTATTACGTTGGCTTCAGTTTTTTAATAAGCCTTTACCGCTTAGTGAATTAACAATGTTGTTACGCTCAAAATTTATAACGGCAGGCCACGCAGAATGGGGAGACCGAGCACGTGTGGAAAAAAGTTTGCGTGAAAAAGGCTTTTTAACCTGTTCGATTCACCAATTAGAAAAAGAGCTATATCCAAAGGAAGGCAAGCAGCTATTGTGCAGCTTACTGGCAATATCATTAAAAGAAACGATACAGCAGCTTGATGAGGCACCTAAACGAGCTAAGCCCTCTGAGTGGATCGTTTTGTTTAGAGCATTGTTAACATCGGTTGATGTTAAAGGTGAACGGGCTTTAAGTTCAACCGAGTATCAAGTGTTCCAAGCGTGGGATGATGTTTTGCGTAGCTTTGCCGCCTTAGACTCAGTGTTTACGGTTATTGATTATAAAACGGCTTTAAGCTCATTAAGGCGAATGTTATCTGAGCGCATTTTTCAAGCAGAAACGCCGGTAGTGCCGATACAAATTATGGGCTTAATGGAAGCGGCAGGGCAAACCTTTGATTTTTTATGGGTGTGTGGTTTACACGATAAATGTTGGCCGCCCATGCCACAACCGAGCCCATTTTTACCGGTTATTGAGCAACGCAAGCAAGGGTTAATACAGTCTTCGGCTGAGTTGCAATATCAGCAGGCTAAAACGACAACGAAGCATTGGTCAGCTTCTGCTGCAACAGTGGTCTTTAGCTACCCAAGCTTTGCCGCTGAAACGCCGCAGAAAATGAGTCCGCTACTTGAATTATTCCCCTTGCTTGATAAGCAAACGTTATTAGATCAGATGCCGGTGGATCGATATGCTCAGCGAATTGGTGGTGAAATGCTATGTTCTATAGATGATAGCAATGGACCGACGTTAAGCGATGAAGGGGTAACACGTGGTGGTGTTGGTGTTTTAAAAGATCAATCGGCTTGTCCATTTAAAGCGTTTGCCCACTATCGTTTATTGGCTAAGGCAATGGAAGACCCTGTTCCAGGTATTGATGCGCGTTTGCGTGGTAGTTTAGTACACAGAGCCTTAGAAGCTGTTTGGTTAAAGATCAAAACCCATCAAGCTTTATGTTTAATGACGGTTGATGATATAGACAGCGTGGTAGACGTAATCGCCTCTGATGTTGTCGATAAAGAGAGCCATCGTACGGTGTTGTTGAGAACAGGGTTTGGCGTGTTAGAAAAAAGCCGGATAAAAGAGTTGTTACTGGACTGGCTAATGCTTGAACGCGACAGAGAGCCTTTTGAAGTAATACATACCGAATTGAAACAAGTACTAACCGTTGGCAAGCTTCAGTTGAATACTGCCATTGATAGGGTAGATAAATTGCAAGATGGGTCAAGCGCAATCATAGATTATAAAACAGGCTCAACGTCCTTGACCAAGTGGTTTGGTGAGCGGCCAGATGAGCCGCAACTTCCTTTATATAGTGTGTTTGGTAGTGATCAGGTTAGTAGTATTAGTTTTGCTCAGATGAAAAAAGGCGATATGAAATATGTTGGTTTGACCGATAGCGAGGACTTTTTTTCGTGCTTAAAAAACCTTGAAGAAAGTAAAGCCGATGAACAACAGTGGGCGGATCAATTAACTCACTGGAAGAGGGTGTTGCAGTCACTATCAGATGAGTTTGTGGCGGGTGATGCGCGAGTAAATCCTACAAAAGATGCGTGTAATTATTGTGACTTGACGAGTCTTTGCCGAATTAACGAGCAGACGATAGTGGAGCTTGAAGAAAATGAGTAAGCCACAAGATCATGCTCAGCGTGAAGAGGTTCTTGATGTTAGTCGATCCTTTATCGTTCAGGCGCCTGCCGGATCGGGGAAAACAAGTCTATTAACACAACGTTTTTTGCGTTTGTTAACGAGGGTCAATAACCCCGAAGAAATTTTAGCGATTACCTTTACTAAAAAAGCTGCTGCAGAAATGCACCAGCGTATTATTGAATCGATAAAGTTGGCGACTAAACCTCGGCCCACTAGTGAGTTTGAGAGTGAAACCTGGTTGATGGCAACGCAGGTGCTTCAACGCGATGAAGACTGCCAGTGGCATTTGTTACAAAACCCGAATCGTTTACGTGTGCAAACAATCGATTCACTTTGCGCGCAACTGGCAAGACAACTGCCAGTAACAGCACGATTCGGTTCATCACCGGCTATTCAGCAAGATAGCCAAGCGTTGTATATTGAGGCGGCTAGAAATAGTTTACAAGAACTAGATGACGATGATGAAGTGGGCCAAGCCATGCGAACGCTCTTGGCACACGTTGATAATCAATTTTCCCGTGCGGAGGGTTTATTGTCGGCGATGTTAGCATCGCGTGATCAATGGTTAAGGCACGTGATGAGTCATCAGCCTGATGCATCAAAGCGTAACGTATTAGAAGCCGTTTTACAGCGTACGATAGTGGCTGTATTGAGCGATATTGCTCAAAATATAAGTACCGAGCAACAGCTCGAAATTAAGCACTTGTTGGATTTTGCGTGTGCAAATATTAATGATAAATCGTCGCCAATTTGCCGCTTGGCTGAGTCGTTTGATATGTCGAATAGCACGGTCGAATCATTACCTGCTTGGTTAATGCTGAGTGAGTTTCTTCTGACCAAAGCGGGTACATGGCGTAAACAAGCAGACGCAAAGATAGGTTTCCCCGCGCCCAGTAATTCCAAAAATAAAGATGAAAAAGCACTGTTTAGCGAGAAGAAAAATCAGTTCAAAACGCTGTTGTTGGCGTTGCAAGACAATAGCTCGCTGACAGAGGCATTTACTTGGCTTCGCTGTTTACCGGCCGCAAGCTATAGCGATCAACAATGGGCGGTGATTCAAGCGTTATTAGTGATTTTACCAAGAGCTGTAGCACATTTACGACTGGTTTTTCAGCAGACAGGCCAGGTTGATTTTTGTGAAGTATCATTATCGGCGGGACATGCATTACATGACGCCTCGGGTGCAACCGACATTGGTTTGAAACTGGATTATCAATTACAGCACATATTGGTTGACGAGTTTCAGGACACCTCGGAAACGCAATTTATGTTGTTGAAAGATCTTGTTTCAGGCTGGCAGCATGACGACGGGCGTACATTATTTCTGGTCGGTGACCCTATGCAGTCCATTTACCGTTTTAGGCAGGCGGAAGTGGGTTTATTTTTAAAAACGCAACAAGAGGGACTGGGTGAGGTTCAACGCATATCGCCGGTGAATATAGCTGTTAACTTCCGTTCACAGAAACCTATTGTTGATTGGGTCAATAAAGCGTTTAAGGCCGTTATGCCTGACACAGATAATATTTTTAGTGGCGCGATTTCATATAAAGCGTCAGCACCATTCAAAACAAACGATGTTGACCAACAAGCGGTTCACTATTACCCGCATAAGGATAGGGTGGCTGAAGGGCAGTCATTATTAACATTAATTGAGCAGTTACAACACGATAAACCGAACGAAACGATAGGTGTGCTTGTGAAGGGGCGTAGTCACTTATCTGAGCTGGTCATCGCGTTAAACAAAGCTGGGGTGAAGTATCAAGCAACGGATATAGACCCGTTGAATAAACGCCAAACGGTGATCGATTTAATGTCATTAACCCGAGCTTATTTGCAGCCAGCAGATCGTGTCGCTTGGCTGTCGGTATTGCGTGCGCCCTGGTGCGCATTAAGTTTAACGGATATGCATCAGTTACTTGATGGTTACCGAGAAGAAACTATATGGGCGTTATTACAGGCTAATGAACGGTTATTAAACTTAAGCGAAGCTGGGCAGGACAGTGTTGCTCACCTATTAACTCAGTTTGACAGGGCGATGAAGCATCGAGAACGGATGGGTCTGACGGGTATTATTAAAGGCTTGTGGAGTGATTTACTGGGCCCCGAGTGTTTATCAAGCACTGTTGATTTATCGGACAGCGAACGATTTTTCGATTGCCTTGCAGAATTGGAATCGAATGAGCTTTCGATTGATATAAATGTATTGGAAGATCGTGTTGAAAAATTGTATGCGGCAGCAGATGTCAATGCGCCCAAAACACTTCAAATTATGACTATTCATAAATCTAAAGGTCTTGAATTTGATCATGTCATTTTGCCGGGTTTAGATAGGCGCTCACGACACGATGATAAGGCGCTGTTGGCTTGGTTAGAACGACCGTCTGAGAAGGTCGGAGAGACAGAGTTATTGATTGCGCCTATAAAACAAACAGGGGTAGAAGGGAATGATCAAATTGGACTTTACTTAAATAAAATTGAACAAGAAAAATCCACTCACGAAAGCCAGCGCTTACTTTATGTCGCTGCAACCCGCGCAAAAAAACAGTTGTACTTAAGTTTTACGCTGGCTATTGATGAAAAAAAAGGTGAGCCTAAAAAACCCGCTAGTAATACTCTGTTAGGTCTTTTGTGGCCGAGCATTTGCAATGAGATGGTGATTGATTTTAATGATGATAATTTAAATGACAAAAACTCTATAACTAGCTGTTCAATAAAGAAATTAAATTTAAATAAAGCGAAAAATTCTACGTCTTCTTATATGGATTATCTTCATGAAACGAAAGTGATCGCCGTCTCAAAAAGTAATGTTGTTGAGTTTGATTGGGCCGGTGATTTGGCGGCATCGATCGGGACGGTGTGCCACCAAATAATGCAAATGATGGGTGAGCGTTGTTCTGATACTAAAGTTATCGATCAGCAGGTTATGCATCAACTATTGTGTGAAGCAGGGGTATTACCACATTTTATCGACGAGGCGTTAAGCCGTACGAAGCAAATAATAACGTCCTGTTTGCAAGATAAACGTGGGCAATGGGTTCTAAATAATCAACACGAGAGTAGTCAATTTGAATTAGCGTTGTCCGGCGTATTAAACGGAGAAGTCGTTCATTGCCGATTAGATAGAACATTTGTCGATCAAGGTCAGCGATGGATTATTGACTATAAAACCAGTCGTCACGATGACGACAATAAAGACCAATTTTTGGATAATGAAGTGATACGTTATAAAGCACAATTAGAACGGTACGCGCAGTTAATGAGCGCTATCGATTCTCGTCCTATTATGTTGGGGCTGTATTACCCTGCGTTTGCTGGTTGGCGCAGTTGGGCATATAAAGATGCTTGATGCTAAAAAAACAGGTTTAATTGTTTTTTTAGCTCTGTTCGTGCTCGGCTTTTATATGTTGGGCTTTAATCAATACTTAGACTTAAGTGTTGTGAAAGAAAAAAGTACTGACTTTATTGCGTATTATGAGGCAAACCGTTGGCAAACATCGCTTTGGTTTTTTCTTATTTATATTGTCACAACGGCACTTTCTATACCCGGAGCGAGCATTCTTACCTTAGTTGCTGGTGCGATTTTTGGTCTTTTCTGGGGTGTTATTTTAGTTTCATTTGCTTCGACTATTGGCGCGAGTTTGGCCTTCATTTTGTCGCGCTATATCTTTAAAGGTGTCGTACAGAGAAAATTCTCAGATAAATTATTAGAGATTAATAAAAGGATTGAGGCGGAGGGAGCGGCTTATTTATTTTCGCTTCGTTTAATTGTGGTGTTCCCGTTTTGGCTCATTAACTTACTGATGGGCTTAACGCCTATCAAGCTGCGAACTTATTTCTGGGTGAGTCAAGTGGGTATGTTTCCCGCGACGCTTTTGTTCGTTAATGCAGGAACGCAGCTGGTAAAAGTGGAGCAGATCAGTGATATTTTGTCGCCTACGGTGGCCATATCGTTTGCGTTGCTGGGCTTGTTTCCGCTTTTGGCTAAAAAAATACCAGGCATTATTCAACGTTATCAAGTGCTTCATGCTTATAAGAAACCGAATACATTTGACTATAACCTTGTTGTTATCGGTGGTGGCTCTGCCGGTTTAGTGAGTGCCTATATTGCGGCAGCAGTTAAATCAAAGGTGTTGTTAATCGAAAAAAACAAGATGGGCGGCGATTGTTTAAATACGGGTTGTGTGCCTTCAAAATCTTTAATTAAATCCTCACGTTTTTTAGCAGATTTAACACGCAGCGAGCGATATGGGGTTTCAAGTGCCTCAGCAAACTTTATTTTTTCGGAAGTGATGGAACGTGCTGCCTCCGTTATTAAAGCGATTGAACCGCATGATTCTGTAGAGCGGTATACAGAGTTAGGTGTTGAGTGCAGGCATGCTGAAGCGCATGTACTATCGCCTTGGGAAGTAGAGATTGAGGGTCAGATTATTACAAGCCAGAATATTATTATTGCCACCGGCGCGAAACCAAGAGTGCCTGATATAGATGGTTTGAATCAGGTGAAGTTTTATACGTCTGATACCATCTGGTCGTTACGTGAACAACCGCAGCGTTTATTGGTGGTTGGTGGTGGTCCGATTGGTTGTGAGTTAGGACAAAGCTTTAGTCGACTCGGTAGTAAAGTAACCATTATTGATATGGCTGAACGATTGATGATGACTGAAGATGAGGAAGCTTCGTTAGCATTAATGACTCAGCTTGAACTGGAAGGTGTGGAGCTAAAACTGCAGTATTCAATAGACAGCTTTAGTATTGAAAATGAAAAATCTGTTGCAACACTCAAGTCCAATGAAGGAAACACCCTTAAACTTGTTTTTGATGTCGTGCTATTTGCCATAGGTCGTCAGGCAAATACGACAGGGTTTGGCTTGGAAGAATTAGGCGTTAAAACAACTCAATCAGGCACGATTAAGGTCGATAAATATAGGCGAACGACTGTGCCAACTATTTATGCCTGTGGAGATGTGGCGGGGCCTTATCAGTTTACTCACACAGCAGCGCATTATGCATGGTATAGCACCGTAAATAGCTTATTCGGCGATATCTGGCGCTTTAAAGCAGATAACCGTGTTATTCCAAGGGTGACGTTTACTGAGCCGGAAATAGCCAGTGTCGGTTATAACGAACAATCGGCCAAAGCCGCTGGGTTGAATACCGAGACGACGCTGTTTAAGTTGAATGAGTTAGATAGAGCGATTATTGATGGCAAACAGGGCGGGTTTGTAAAAGTGCTTACTGTGATAGGCAAAGATAAGATAGTCGGTGTAACGATTGTTGGCGAACACGCAGGTGAAATGCTTCCCGAGTTTGTTTTAGCGATGAAACATGATTTGGGATTAAATAAAATTTTAGGAACGATTCACGCATACCCAACATGGTCAGAAGCGAACAAGTATACTGCGGGTGTGTGGAAGAAAAACCATCAGCCAAAAAAATTATTAAAGTTGATCGAGAGGTACCACCTTGCTAAACGAAGCTAAACATTAGATATGCACCAAACCTTACCTAGGCTAGTGGAAACAGACTTCCCAGCAATAACACGGCATAAACTGGAAACCTTACAAGTTAATTTGGGTTATTTATGTAACCTGTCTTGTTTGCACTGCCATGTAAATGCAGGGCCTACGCGTAAGGAGTTAATGGCTAAGTCGACCATTGATCAGCTATTTGAGTTTATTGATCAGCAGGGTGTTAAAACACTCGATTTGACCGGCGGTGCACCGGAGATGAACCCACATTTTAAGTACATCGTTAAACAGGCTGTTCAGCGAGGTTTGAAGGTTATCGATCGTTGTAATTTGGTGATTCTTGAAGAGCCAGGCTATGAAGATTTAAGTGAATTTTTGGCCAATAATAAAGTGCAGATTATTGCCTCTTTACCGTGCTATTCAAGTGACAATGTCGACGCGCAGCGAGGTAATGGCGTGTTTGATAAAAGCATATTGGCGTTAAAAAAACTTAACGGTTTTGGCTATGGCAAAGGGTTAGAGTTAAACCTCGTGTATAACCCGCAAGGCGCAACGCTGCCACCCGAACAAACAACCTTGGAACAAGAGTATAAAGAACACTTGTTTGAGCAATTCGGTATCGTATTTACACGGCTGCTGACTATCACGAATATGCCAATTAAACGATTTGGTAGTACGTTGATTTCAAAAGGTCAGTTCGATGACTATATGGACGTACTCAAAACGGCATATCAGGCTGTTAACCTTGATCAATTAATGTGTAAAAGCATGTTGAGTGTCGATTGGGAGGGTTATGTGTACGATTGCGACTTCAATCAGATGCTGGAGTTACCTGCAGGAATTGCTAATAAAAAGAAGCATATTTCAGAATGCTTACAACTGAATTTTGAACAACAACCAATAATAATTGCCGATCATTGCTATGGCTGCACCGCCGGTAGCGGTTCTAGTTGTGGTGGCGCATTAACCTAAGGATTATAACGATGGATATGAAAAAAAGTGTGGTAGAACGATATACAGACGGTGCAGAGGCGGTACAAGCTGCTTTGTGTTGCCCTGTTGATTACGACGCGACTTTATTGGAATTATTGCCCCAAGAGGTCATTGAGAAAGATTATGGATGTGGGGACCCATCTCGTTACGTTGAAGAAGGCGATGTTGTTTTAGATTTAGGTTCTGGGTCTGGCAAAATCTGTTATATGGCCGCTCAATTGGTTGGTGAAACAGGCCGAGTAATTGGCGTGGATATGAACGATGAAATGTTGGCATTAGCGCGACAATATCAAGTTGAAATGGCCGAAAAATTGGGTGGTGACAAGGTGAGCTTTGTTAAAGGCCAAATTCAGGACTTAACACAGAACTTAGATAACCCAGATAGCTTAGAACCAATGATTGCCGATAATTCGATTGATTTGGTGCTATCAAATTGCGTGTTGAATTTAGTTAATGACAGCGACAAAAAACAATTGGTTGAAGAGATCTTTCGTGTTGTGAAGCCGGGTGGGCGAATTGCTATGTCTGACATTGTGGCAGATGAAACGATTCCTGATCATTTGAAAGCAGATCCGGAATTATGGTCGGGTTGTATCTCGGGTTCATTTTTAGAAGATGAGTTTTTAGAAAGCTTCAAGCAAGCGGGTTTTCGTGCCGTCAAGTGTGACAAGTGGGATGCAGAACCTTGGCAGGTTGTTGAGGGTATTGAGTTTCGTTCAGTGACGATTACGGCGGTTAAAGGTGAAGATATACCCTGTGTTGATAAAGGCCATGCGGTTATCTATAAAGGCCCTTATGCGGAAACGACCGATGATGAAGGCCACGTTTTTTATCGTGGTAAACGTATGGCGGTGTGTGAACGTACGTATAACTTTTTAACCACAGGACCTTACGGCGACGACTTTATTGGCATTGCACCTATGCTAGAAAAAGAAGGTGTTGAATGGTGCGCACCAGCAGGTACATTGCGACCGGCATCTGCAACAAAGGGTTCTACCCATAGTGATGCTAAACAAGGCGGCTCTTGCTGTTAATGCCCGATATTTCAATCATTATTCCTGCGTTAAATGAAGAGCAGGTATTACCGCGGACATTGGTAGAATTGCAAATAGTGAGAGGGAAGCGTGTTGAAATAATTTTGGTAGATGGTGGCAGTGCCGATAACACGGTCCAGTGTGCAGAGGGTTTAATCGATCGGCTTGTTTTATCGACTGCAGGGCGCGCAGTGCAAATGAATAAAGGGGCGGAGGCGGCGCAGGGAAAGGTGTTGCTTTTTTTGCATGCCGATACGCTGCTTCCCAAGCAGCTTGTTCAACTTATTAATGAACATATGAGTAATAATGTTGTGGATGTTTGGGGGCGATTTAATGTCAAGCTAGATGGTCGGCACTTTATGTTTAGAATAATAGAAACCATGATGAATTGGCGATCGTGCCTCACGGGTATTGTGACGGGTGATCATGCCATGTTTGTTTCAAAACATCTATTTGAACGAGTAGGGGGTTATCCCACTATTGCATTAATGGAAGATATTGCCATCAGTCAGAAACTGAAGCGAATAAAGCCCCCAGTTTGTATTAATAATGTTGTTGTGACATCTAGTCGACGATGGGAACAGGCAGGTATTATCAAGACAATTATAAAAATGTGGTCATTCAGGTTGGCTTATTTGTTGAAAATAAACCCTTCGCTATTGGCTAAGAAATATTAGTGCGATGCTGTCAGTCATTCAACATGTTGAATAACCAAGTTAGTGGTCAGAACGTTGCGGGGCCAGGCGAAAATATCTTTTTAGCTGCTCAAAGACTTTAGGATAATAGTTTTTAAGGGTCGCAGGGGAGGTAAAAAAATACTCACTCATGACGGCAAAAAACTCAGCAGGGTTTGTGGCAGCATAAGCATTTATCTCATTATGATGATGCTCAAGTCGCTTAATTAAATGCTGATAAGCCGTACTAAGTGACTCAGTCCATGCTTGAATAGGCATATCAGGGTGTAAGGGTGGCATACCATTAGCCCTTCCATTGAGCATATCTAATTTATGGGCAAATTCATGGATGACGATATGGTGTCCGGCACGAACGTTAAAACTGTCTCTTTCAACATCATCCCATGAGAGTACCACCGGGCCACGAATCCAAGCTTCCCCAGTGAGTGCGTGATTTTGAATATGCACTATGCCAGCTTCATCGCCCACTTCTTTTCTTACTTTGAAGGCGGTTGGGTAAATAATGATTTCTTGCCAGCCGTCAAAAGAGTTAAGCCCCAGTTTAAGTATTTGTAAACACGCCTGTGCAGCTATGATGATTTTCATTTCCATGGTTATGCTCAAGTCATAAGTACCAATGAATGTTTTTTTGTAGATAAATAAGGTAGTTAAGACGCGTAACTGGGCCTTTTCGCTGCTGTTAAGAAACCTCAATAAAGGTAATTTCTTAGTAACCTGAAACCATGCGTGGTCGGGTATAGCGTGTTTTTTTAATATGTAGTAAGTGCTAACCCGTTCAAGCCATTTCATGAGAGGAGCCGTATTTTATAGACAAAGTTTGACTAAATTGGTTATTGCCTTAATAGGCAGCACTATATGGTATTAACTTGTAGAGTTCGGAGTCATTAGCTTTTTTGTTAGTTAGTTTCTTTTATATTAGCGGATAGTTTTTTAATCAAAAGCTGCTCTAAAGTTTTCAATAAAGTTTTATCTTTAATCATATTATTGTCGCTATCAGTAATGTAAAAAATATCCTCTGCTGTCGTTCCAAGTGTGGCAATTTTCGCATTTCTTACGTTTATATTGCAGTCACTAAAGCACTGTCCGATAGTTGACAGGACTCCCGGTTGATCGTGCGTGTGTATTTCTAAAATAGTGTAGCGTTTTTTGTGGTCATCTTTGAATGTGATAGTTGTTTCAATATTAAAATATTTAGATTGACGCGTTTTATGTCTATCAACCGACAGCACTGCTTTATCTAAGTTGAGAAGGTTAGCCCGTAAAATATTAACTATGGATTGTTCGCGAGATAAGTCTTGTATAGGACTTCCATTATCTTCCAACACATGAAAACTAATGAGTGCTAAGTTTTCGTGAGTTGTGATGATTCGAGCATCTAAAATATTTAAACCTAATTGATCAAGCGTTGCCGTACACACGGCAAACATGCCGGCGCGATCGTGTACATAAATAAATATCTCTGCACCGCCACGATGTGTCTGTGGCCTTAGTAAGACAAGCGGCATATCTTTTTCATCACAGGATGAAATGGCTAAGGTGTGCCAAATGCTATCTTCAACTGAAAATCTCGAAAAGTAATTTTTGCTTATATTCTGCCAAACATGATCAATTTTTGTATCGCTTAAGCCACGAGAGTTTAGTCCTTGTCTGGCTTGGTATTGCATGTCCTTGATGTCATCACTTTCATCGTGAGTTGCCGTTTGGAGGCCACGGCGCAATAGCTTTTGAGTATTGTTGTATAGCTCCTTTAATAAGGAACCTTTCCATTCATTCCATAAAGTTGGATTTGTTGCCCTTATATCGGCAATTGTCAGCAAATAAAGGTAGTCAAGGTATTCTAGACTGCCAATTTTAGAGGCAAATTTGCGCACAATAACGGGGTCATTTATATCTTTACGTTGGGCTGTCATCGACATGATTAAATGATGCTGAACAAGCCAGCCTACTAACTGAGAATCGTAAGTGTTGTAGCCATGCAGCTGGCAAAACTCGATGGCATCGTGCATGCCAAGTTCAGCATGGTTTCCACCACGGCCTTTTGCTATGTCGTGAAATAATCCTGCTAAATAGAGAAGCTCTGGTTTTGGAAGATTTTGAAAGACCTCATGGCAGTGGGGTAAGTCATCTTTATGCTTTTCCAAGGCGAAACGTCGTAAATTTCTGACGATGTATAACGTATGCTGGTCAACCGTGTATGCGTGGAATAAATCATATTGCATACGGCCAATGATGTCGTTAAAAGCAGGAATGTAGGCACCTAGTACACCATAGCGATTCATACGCCGTAATTGATGAGTAATACCAAGTGGTTGACGAATAATATCAAGAAACAAGTGTTGAGCAGTTGGATTGGCTCTAAAGTCATCATCAATTAAATGTAAAGATTCACGTATTATGCGAATAGTGGCTGATCTAACGCCTTTTATGTCATTATTTTTTTGTAGTTGAAGAAAAATATCCAGTAGAGCTGTTGGGTGGGTTTTAAAGGTATCGGGATGAGTTACCTCAATATATCCATTAATGACTCTAAAGTACTCATTGATAGGGGTCACGTCCATGACCTTGTTTTCTAGTGCTTCGTTAAAAATTTGAAGAATCAATTCATTGATACGCTCAAGGTCCATCACCGTGCGGTAGTACAACTGCATAAAGCCTTCTACAGCAAGGTTATTGTCGCCATCTTCAAAGCCAAACGCTAAGGCGAGGCTTTTTTGATAATCAAACAAAAGACGGTTTTCAGGGCGGTTAGCGAGTAAATGTAACTCAAAGCGTACCTTGGAAAGAAAACGTTGCCCTTTAACTAATACACGGTATTCACTTTTGGTGAGAAATGCATGGTTGAAGAGTTCTCCAAGTGAGCTAGAACCGAAGTAGCGTTGTGTAATCCATTGGATAGTTTGAATATCTCGCAGTCCGCCAGGACCTTCTTTAATATCAGGTTCTAGGTTGTAGGCTGTGTTTCCAAATTTTAAGTGTCTATTATCTTGCTCGGCGACTTTTTCGTGAAAAAAATCAACGGCTGACCAAATTTTATCAGCTGTTATTTGATCCTGCATGTCATTAAATAAATCAACGGAGCCAGTGATAAGGCGAGACTCCATCAAGTTTGTAATAACGGTTATATCGAGTTTAGATTGTTCGACGCAATCGGCAATAGTTCTAACACTTAATCCAGGCTTGAGACCAATATCCCAAAGAAATGTTGAGAAGGACTCGAGGGCTGATTTAGATGCGTCGAGTTTAGATTGGTCAAAAATGATGAGCAGATCAATATCAGAAAACGGGTGTAGTTCTGCACGACCATATCCACCGGTAGCGACCAGCGCTAGATCGCTTGCGTGATCACCTAATATATCGTTCCAGCAGTCTGTTAATAGATGATCGATAAAGTCACTACGCTCCTCCAGAAGAGCCTCTATAGTTGCTTCGGACGTTTCACGCTTATGTAATTCCTCATTAAATGTTTGGATTAATGATTTAACCTCATTAATACTTTGTGGGGTGAGAGAGCCAGCTGTGTTATTTACGCTCATGGTTTGAGGAGTTCAGGTGAAATATAAGTGGGTTCAATGGGCTCGTCTTGTCGAACAGTGAAGATTTCAAAACCCGTTGAAGTGACGGTTAATGTGTGTTCAAACTGTGCGGAAAGGCTACGATCCTTCGTTACAACCGTCCAATCATCAGGTAAAACTTTTACATTTCTTTTGCCTGCATTAATCATCGGTTCTATCGTGAATGTCATGCCTTCTTCCAAAGTAACGCCCGTATCAGGTTTGCCATAATGCAAAACCTGTGGTTCTTCATGGAAAACCCGACCAATACCATGACCGCAATATTCACGCACAATAGAATATCGTTTACTTTCAGCAAAAGTTTGTATAGCGTGGCCGATATCACCCAGCTTTGCGCCTGGTTTGACCATGCTGATGCCGAGGTATAAGGCTTTTTGAGTCGTATCAATCAGCCGTTTGGCAAGAATGCTTGGTTTGCCAACAATAAACATCTCACTGGTGTCGCCATGAAACTCATCCTTAATGACAGTGATATCAATATTAAGGATATCCCCAATTTTTAATTTTTTATGATTAGGGATGCCGTGACACACTTGATGGTTAACCGAGGTGCAAATTGATTTTGGAAAACCATGATAGTTAAGTGGTGCTGGAATTGTCTTTTGTGTATTAACCATAAAGTCATGACAACGTTGGTCAAGTTCATCGGTTGTAACACCGGGCACAACATAATCAGCAATCATTTCAAGGACTTCAGCGGCAAGACGGCCTGCAACGCGCATTTTTTCGATATCAGATGGAGTTTTTATACTAATACTCATAAGGTAGGTTTGCTCAATGGCTTGAATAAAGAGGTTGAATTATAACGCCTTAAAAGCAAGCAGCCCTTTTTTTAATGCGTGTAGATTGAACTTTTATGGGATATAAAATTGTTGTTTTGGTCCAAACATGGTATAAAGCGTCGCCACTTTTGGCAACAACGATCACATGCATCAACACATCCGGTAGGGTGCTTGAATTAAATCAGGTTACCGTTTGGGATGCGTGGTAGTTATTAACCCGAGTCACGTCAGCACAAGCTGAATGGCTATAACAATAAAAGGAAACAAATGTCTAATATCACAATGCGTGAAATGCTCGAAGCCGGTGTTCATTTTGGTCATCAAACCAGATACTGGAACCCTAAAATGGCGCCATACATTTTTGGCGAACGCGGCAAGATTCACATTATTAACCTAGAAAAAACATTACCATTATTCAACGATGCATTAAATTTCATCAACAAATTGGCAGCTAACAAAGGCACTATTATGTTTGTTGGTACCAAGAAAGCGGCACGTAAAACAGTATCAGCTGAAGCGCAACGTTGCGGCATGCCTTATGTTGATCATCGTTGGTTAGGTGGTATGTTGACAAACTTCGGCACAATAAAAAAATCAATTAATCGTTTAAAAGAACTTGAAGTGATGCGTGAAGACGGCAGTTTGAACCGTTTTAGCAAAAAAGAAGGCTTGAAGTTTATGCGTCAGCTTGAAAAGCTAGAGCGTAGCGTTGGCGGTATCAAAGACCTTAAAGGCCCACCTGATGCAATTGTCGTGATGGATGTAGGTTATGAAAAAATTGCTATCAAAGAAGCGGCGAAACTAGGTATTCCTGTGATTGGTATTGTCGATTCAAACAACAAGCCTAATGATGTGGACTATGTGATTCCAGGTAACGATGACTCTATTAGAGCATTAACGCTATATTGCCAAAGTTTTGCAGCGGCTATTCTTGAAGGCAAGGCGAGTGTGATTAAAGAATTAGTTGAAAATAAAGAAGTCGGTAAAGCGATTTCTAAAAAACCAGCTGTAAAGAAAGCAGCACCTAAGCAGGCTGTAAAAGAAGAGTCAAATAAAGAAGGTTAATCGTTAACCTTTAGAAGACAATGAGCGCCTCCTAATTGGAGGCGTTTTTATGATTAATGAAAATATTGAGGTTTATAAAATGAGTGTAACTGCTGCAATGGTTAAAGAATTACGTGAAAGAACGGGTTCTGGCATGATGGAGTGCAAAAAAGCATTAGTAGAAACGGGTGGTGATTTAGAAGTTGCTATTGAAAATATGCGTAAATCAGGAATGGCTAAAGCGGATAAAAAAGCTGGCCGAGTTGCTGCTGAAGGTATTTTGAAAGTAGCGGTATCTGGTGACGGTTCAAGCACAACGATTGTTGAAATCAACAGCGAAACGGATTTTGTTTCAAAAGGTGATGACTTTATTGATTTCGCAACGGTCGTTGCAAATACTATTGTTAATAGCGACGTTACGGATGTTGATACATTGAATTCAACGACTGTTGCAGGCGAATCAATAACAATCGATGAAAAAAGACGTGCGCTAATTGCTAAAGTAGGCGAAAACATAAATGTTAGACGTTTTCAAACTATTAAAACCGATAGTAGTATTGTTGCTTCATATTTACACGGTATTCGTATCGGTGTTTTAGTTGAGCTTGAAGGCGGCTCTGTTGAGTTGGCTAAAGATATTGCTATGCATATCGCTGCAACAAACCCTTTATGTGTTTCTGAAGCTGAAGTTCCTGCTGAGCGCATTGAAAAAGAAAAAGAAATTTTCAAAGGACAAGCAGCTGAAAGTGGCAAGCCAGCTGAGATTGTTGAGAAAATGATAGTTGGCAAAATCAAAAAATATTTAAAAGAAGTGACGTTGTTAGGTCAACCCTTTGTTAAAGATGGTGATGTAACCGTTGAACAGTTATTAAAATCAAATAATGCTAAAGTGCTATCATTTGTTCGTTTTGAAGTAGGCGAAGGCATTGAGAAGAAAGAAGAGGATTTTGCGGCCGAAGTTATGGCTCAAGTACGAGGCGATTAATTGATGGGTGATTTGGTATACAAACGCATCTTGCTAAAACTTAGTGGAGAAGCCCTAATGGGCGACTCCACTGCTGGAATTGATGGCAATACGGTTTTAAGGCTTGCTAAAGAAGTTAAGGAACTATGTGATGCAGGTGTTGAAGTAGGGCTTGTTATTGGTGGTGGAAATATTTTACGAGGTTCTGAAGCAGCTTCTGATGTATTAAACCGTGCAACCAGTGATCATATGGGCATGTTGGCTACAGTTATTAATGCTCTAGCAATGCAGGACTCGTTAGAGTCATTAGGTCAGGCCGTACGCGTAATGTCAGCACTTCAAATAAATCAGGTTTGTGAAAGTTTTAAGCGCCGAAGAGCAATTAGGCATTTTGAAAAAGGCCGTGTTGTTATTTTTGCTGCTGGCACAGGTAACCCTTTTTTTACCACTGATTCAGCTGCGAGCTTAAGGGGTATTGAAATTGAGGCTGATGTGCTAATTAAAGCCACTAAAGTTGATGGCATATATTCCGATGACCCTATTAAAAACCCAAATGCTGAGTTTTATCCTCGCATAAGTTTTGATGATGCGATTGATAAGCGTCTGAATGTTATGGATGCCACAGCACTAGTACTTTGCCGAGATCACAGCTTGCCATTAAGGGTGGTTAATATCTTTGATAAAGGTGCTGTGAAGCGTTTAGTATATGGTGAGGATATTGGTACATTAGTAGAATAACCGTTGAGAAAATTATGATTGAAGATATTGTTAAAGATGGGCTAGTTAGAATGGGTAAGTCTGTCGAATCATTTCAAAAAGCGTTGGCTAAGATTCGTACAGGTCGAGCGCACCCTAGTTTGTTGGAACAGATTGTGGTGTCTTATTACGATGTCGATACACCGTTGAATCAGGTTGCAACTGTAAATATTGAAGATGCTAGAACCTTGTCGATTATGCCATGGGAAGCGGGATTAATCGCGACTGTAGAAAAAGCTATCTTGAAATCGGACCTTGGTCTTAACCCAGTGACGGCTGGAAATGTCATTCGCGTCCCTATGCCTCCACTGACTGAAGAAAGACGTCGTGATCTTGTTAAAGTTGTGCGTGGTGAAGCTGAAAACGCCAAAATCGCTATTAGAAATATCCGTCGTGATGCCAATTCTGAGTTTAAAGAAGCGTTAAAAGAAAAGATGATTACTGAAGATGAGCTTCGTGCAGGCGAAGAAAAAATTCAAAAAATCACTGATCAGCACGTTAAAGAAGTTGATAAGTACCTTGAAGTTAAAGAAGTTGATTTAATGTCTATGTAATGCGTTAAACGGTCATTATGTTTTGAATTATCAGTGCGTGTTTTAGTATTTAAGTCAGTACTCTTTTTCTCTAACTAAGGAACGAATGGAATTCTCTTGTACGACAACTTAAACAGCTCAGAACAAGTCGGTATGCCGAAGCATATTGCCATTATCATGGACGGTAATGGCCGTTGGGCAACAAATCAAAATAAACTGCGTACTGTTGGTCATAAAGCAGGTGTGGAGGCATTAAGAAGTACGATTGAGGTATGTGCTACTTATCGTGTAGAGGTGTTAACTGTTTTTGCGTTCAGTAGTGAGAACTGGAGTCGTCCTGCTACAGAAGTGAATGTACTGATGGATTTGTTTATGTTGACGCTTAAACGTCAAGCAAAGCGTTTGCATAAGAATAATATTCGTCTGAAAATTATAGGCGATAAGACCAAATTCTCTCTCTCGTTGCAAAAAAAAATAAAAGAAGTTGAAGGATTAACGGCTGACAACACGGGCTTGTTGTTGGTTATTGCAGCCAACTATGGCGGGCAATGGGATATCGAGCAAGCAAGTTTACGGATGATGGAAGATGCATCGACTAAACAAGTTTTATTATCTGATCTAAATATCAAAGATTATTTATCAACATCGGGTATGCCTGACCCAGACTTATTTATTCGGACTGGTGGTGAGCAAAGAATTAGCAATTTCTTGCTTTGGCAAATAGCTTATAGTGAGCTTTATTTTACTAGTACGCTTTGGCCAGACTTTAATAAAGCAGAACTTGATTTGGCTCTAAAGCACTTTTCTTCTCGCCAACGCAGGTTTGGTAAAACAGGTGAGCAAATTAATGAAAGTGCTTCATAGATGAGTAGCCTTGTTCAACGACTATTAACAGCTATCGTGTTGATCCCTGTAGTAGCTTGGGTTGTCTTGCTTTCTCCTGAGACGGTTTATATCTCTGTGTTGAGTATTATTATTTTGACTGCAGGTTATGAATGGTCTGCTTTATGTGACGTGCAAAATAAGTTTAAAAAATACAGTGTCGCGATTGTCACCCTCGTTATTGCCTATTTGTTAACCAGACTCAATGAGCAGGCACTTCTCCCTCTTATGAGCGCAAGTTTGATATTCTGGTTATCAGTAACTATCTTTATTATTTCCAAACCGCAATGGTTGTTGATAGTTAAGATGAAGCAATGGTTAATGTTAGGGTTGGGTTTGATAGTACTGAGTATAGCCTTCCTCTCGCTATACCTGATAAGAGTTAATTTTTCTCAAGGGCCTGATCTTTTGATGTATTTGTTATTACTCATTTGGGTTGCAGATAGTGGGGCTTATTTTGTTGGCAGAGCGATTGGGAGGCGCAAATTATCTCCTGTTATTAGTCCTGGGAAATCGATTGAGGGCGTAGTAGGGGGCTTAATTGCTTGTCTTTTGTTTTCTTTCTTAGGTGTTAACTATTTTAATATTGAAAATTCTCCCATTTTTATTCTAGTATCAATCTTCGTCGCTTTTATTTCTGTCTATGGTGATTTGTTTGAAAGCCTTATGAAGCGCCGTGCTAACGTCAAAGATAGCGGCTCAATTTTACCAGGTCATGGCGGTATTTTAGATCGAATAGATAGCCTTATAGCAGCGGGGCCTGTTTTTGTTGCTTGCGCTTTATTGACACAGGTATTTTAATGAATGGCGTTTGCGTACTAGGTTCTACAGGCTCCATTGGCGTCAGTACACTTGAGGTTATTCGACTTAATCGACAGAGTTATTCGGTCGTTGCTTTAACGGCTAATAAAAATATAGAGCGCTTGTTTGAGCAGTGTATTGAGTTTAAACCTGTTTATGCCGTGGTTCCTGAGCATGATTTAGCTGAAACATTTAGAAAGAAAATTGAACAATCTGATGCATCAGAAACAAAAGTTCTATCCGGTATAGAAGCGTTAGAGTACGTTGTTCAATTAGCAGAAGTTGATACCGTTGTTGCTGCTATCGTTGGTGCAGCGGGTTTGTTATCTACATTGGCTGCAGCTAAGTCAGGTAAAAAGTTATTGCTGGCCAATAAAGAATCACTCGTTATTTCTGGTGATTTGTTGATGACGGCAGTAAAAGAAAGTGGCGCAACATTATTACCGCTGGATAGTGAGCACAATGCTTTGTTTCAATGCATGCCCGATGCTTATCAATCTGGACAACGTGCGGAAGGTATTAGAAAACTAATTTTAACCGCTTCTGGTGGACCTTTTTTAAAGATGAGTTTGAGTGAGCTGGATAATGTCACGGTTGAACAAGCGTGCGCTCATCCTAATTGGTCAATGGGTCGTAAAATTTCTGTTGATTCTGCGACGATGATGAATAAAGGGCTGGAGGTTATTGAGGCAAGTTATTTGTTTGATGTACCTTCAAGCTTAATTGAGGTTCTTGTGCACCCTCAAAGCATTATTCATTCAATGGTTGATTATTTAGATGGCTCAGTTTTGGCTCAGCTGGGTAACCCCGATATGAGAACGCCTATTGCACATGCGCTAGCGTGGCCTAAGAGACAGGATAGTGGCGTATCGCCCTTAGACCTAATTATTAATCACCAATTAACGTTTGAGGCGCCATCATTTGAAAAGTTTCCGTGCTTAAAGCTTGCCTATGAAGCCTTGAACAAAAAAGGTACTGCGCCAGCAATATTAAATGCTGCTAACGAGGTCGCTGTAGATGCGTTCCTATCGAAAAAGTTACGGTTTACCGCTATCTCAACATTAATAGAAAAAGTGATGGCGGCTTCAACGGTGCGTTCAGCTGATTCAATTGAGACTGTTTTGAAAGCTGACGAAGAAACGAGAGTTCTCGCACGTCATTATTTGGAGGCTTCATAGTGAGCATTATTATTTCGATTCTATCGTTTGCTTTAGTATTAGGTATTCTTGTTACAGTTCATGAATTTGGTCACTTTTGGGTAGCAAGACGATGTGGAGTCAAAGTTCTCCGCTTTTAAGTTGGGTTTGGTAAGCCTTTATTTAAATTCAAAAGAAAAAATGATCCGACAGAATACGTGATAGCGGGTATCCCCTTAGGTGGGTACGTAAAAATGCTTGATGAAAATGAGGGTTCTGTAGATGAAGCCGAGAAAGACCAGGCTTTTAATAATAAGCCTCTTTTTAGTAAGTTTCTTATCGTCTTAGCGGGCCCCGTTTTTAACTTTATTTTCGCTTTTTTTGCATTTTGGGCGATTTTAACAATAGGTGAAGACGGTTTAAAACCAGTTATTGGGGAGCTAGAAAAAACAGGTATTGCCATCCATTCGGGTCTTGAAGTTGGAGATGAAATTGTGGCTATTAATGACCGTCCCGTTGCTATATGGAGAGTAGCTATAGGCTTGATGGCGAGTGAAATGATGGATAGTGGTGTCGTTGAACTGAGCGTCATCAAACCTGGTGGCGGAACGGATCTGATTCCTCTGCAATTTGATGCTAACCGTTTACCTGAGCCCAGTGATATTGTGAAGCAAATTGGAATCTTACCACGGGTACCTACATTAAAACCGATAGTAGGCAAGGTGATTAATGGTGAGCCTGGAGATTTAGCCGGTTTAAAACAAGGGGATTTAATTTTATCTGCTAACGGTGCGGTTGTTGAAAGCTGGCGTCATTGGGTTGACTTGACGCGCTCAAGTCCGAATGTGGCGATGTCAATTTTGGTGCTGAGAGAGGGTGAAAGGGTCGCCTTAACGGTGACTCCAAAGAAAATTATTGATAACGAAGTAGCTATTGGAAGAATTGGTATTTCACCCTTGGTTGATAAAGATGTGTCTCAATCGTTTTATACAACTTATAAGTTATCAGGGTTTTCTGCAATATCAGAGGCGGCGACTCAAACAATAAGCTACTCAGTTTTAACGGTGAAGCTTATCGGTAGAATGCTAATAGGCGAGGCTTCAGTTCAGAATTTAAGTGGCCCAATTAGTTTGGCTCAGTATGCAGGGCAAACAGCAACAATAGGGTTAATACCCTTTCTCAAGTTTTTAGCCTTTGTGAGTGTAAGTTTAGGCGTAATGAACTTACTACCCATTCCAATGTTAGATGGTGGTCATTTATTTTTCTATGTAATTGAAGCTATTAAAGGGAAGCCCGTATCAGACAGGACTCAAGGGATGTGTATGCGTGTTGGAATGTTTGTCCTTCTTTGTATGATGGTTTTAGCTGTTTTTATTGATATTGGACGAATCATTGGCTAAATAGAAATACGTATTGAGTCAGTTGGCTGTTTTATCTATACTTGCCTGATGCACCTAAACCGAACACAAATAAAAAAAACACATTGTGATAAAAATATTTAAAACGTTACTCGTTAGATTGTCCTTAATTTTTGTTCTTTTCGGATCTACGTCGGCCTTTGCTGTGGACCCTTTTGTTATTAAGGATATACGGGTAAATGGTTTGCAACGAATTACTGCAGGCGCAGTATTTAATGCGATGACAATTAAGGTGGGAGATAGATACGAGGATGATCAGTCTGGCGACATTATTCGACAACTATTTCAAATGGGGTTTTTTAGTGATGTAAATGTTGAGTTAAGCGCTGACACGATTATCATTAACGTGCAAGAACGACCTGCTATTACTAGTATCGAGTTAGAGGGTAACGATGATATTGAAACGGAAAAACTATTAGAAGCATTTAGTGATGTTGGAATGGAAGTGGGCCGTGTATTTAACCCATTAGTACTCGATAAAGTTAAAAATGAATTGTTACAGCAATATTATAATAATGGCAAATATTCAGCAGAAGTAACCAGTAAAGTGACGACGCTTGAACGTAATCGAGTTTCTGTTTTAATTAGTGTTATTGAAGGGTCAGCAGCCAGTATTAAAAAGATCAATATTGTTGGAAATAAATCATTTTCAGATGAAGAGATTCTTAAAGAGTTTGAGTTAACAGGGCCTACCTTAATTAGTTTTTATACCAATAGTGATCAATACTCTAAGCAAAAACTATCGGCAGATCTTGAACGTGTCAATTCGTTCTACCAAGATCGGGGCTATATAAATTTTAAAGTTGAATCTACTCAGGTTTCAATCAGTCCGGATAAAAATGGTATTTTTATCACCATTAATATTAACGAGGGTAAGGTCCATACCATCAGCGAGGTAAAGCTGGCTGGAGAGTTAATTGTTAGTCCTGATCAATTAATTCCATATGTTATTGTTCAGCCTAGTGATGTATTTTCTAGAAAAAAGGCAACGCAAACGTCCGAATACATCACAACTGTTTTGGGGCATGCAGGGTATTCTTTTGCAAATGTTAATATGATTCCTGAGATTGATGACGAAACATCAACTGTCAAGGTCACCTTTTTTGTTGATCCTGGAAAGCGTGTTTATGTTCGGCGCGTTATCATGGAAGGTAATACTAAGACCCGTGATGAAGTGTTGAGAAGGGAAGTTAGACAAATGGAAGCCTCAACTATTTCAACGAATGCTGTCGATCACTCTAAAGGTCGTCTGTCTCGTTTAGGGCACTTTGATGAGGTCAATGTGGAGACCTTACCTGTTTCTGGAACCAGTGATCAAGTAGATATTAAATACACGGTTAAAGAAAAATCATCAGGCAATATTTTGGCGGGCGCTGGATTTTCTCAATCACAAGGGCTTGTATTAAATGCGAGTATTAGCCAAAACAACTTTCTTGGTACGGGTAAACGAATGAGCGCGAGCTTCAATAATAGCTCGGTTAATACTGTTTACAGTTTAGGCTATACCAATCCTTACTACACTATTGATGGGATTAGTCGCGGTTATAACATCAGTTATAGAACCACTGATGCAGATGAAGCTAATACATCAAGTTATACAACCGAATCATTTAATATGGGGGTTAACTTCGGCTTACCTTTAAATGAAAGCGATAAAATTGGTTTGGGTTTAGATCTTGAGTTTACGAGTATTGATATAGACGATAATTTGTTTTTTGGTGAAATTAATAATTTTATTATAGAAAATGGAGATTCATATACTAATTTGAAAGCATCGGCAGTATGGGGTACAGACACTAGAAACCGTGCTATTTTTGCTACACGAGGCGGCTCTAAACGTTTGTCAGGTGTTATCACAGTGCCGGGCTCAGACCTCGAGTTCTACAAGCTCTCGTATAATCAAAAACAATACTTTCCCATTACTAATGACACAACATTATATTTGAATGCTGATTTTGGCTATGGTGACTCTTATGGGGATGCAGAGTCGCTACCATTCTTTGAAAATTATTATGCCGGTGGTAAAGGTTCAGTCAGGGGTTTTAACGATAATACATTAGGTCCTAGAGATGTTTTTGATGATCCTATTGGTGGTAGCGTTAAATTGGTTGGAAATGCTGAATTCATATTCCCTGTTCCTTTTATGCCAGAGAGTAAAACAGTAAGAATGAGTACCTTTGTCGATGCTGGTAATGTTTATGATGATGAAATAGACCTAGGTGAACTTAGGTACTCCGTTGGTGTGTCTGCAAAATGGTTGTCGCCATTCGGTGCGCTATCGTTCAGTTTGGCTATGCCAATGAATGATGGTGAAGATGATGAAGTTCAAACTTTCCAATTTGCTTTTGGTTCTGGAATTTAGTATTGAATGATGAAAATGTATACCCGTCGGGTAATAACTATTATATATAACGTAAATATCAGGAGAAAACTTTGAAAATTTTTAATAAGATTCTAATAGCTTGTATATTAACAACTGTTTTAGTGGGCACTGCCCAAGCGGCTGATATTAAGGTAGGGTTTGTTAATGTGGCTAGAATTTTAGAAAAAGCACCGCAAGCTGAAAAGGCAAAAGTAGCGCTTGAGAAAGAGTTCTCGCCGAGGAATAAACGTCTGCTGGCAAGCCAAAAGGAAATTAAAAAATTAGACGAAAAACTTGCTCGTGATGCAAAACTAATGAGTGAGCCAGAAGCTCGTCGATTACAACGCGATGTGCTAGAGAAGAAGCGTGCGCTAAAACGTGATCAAGAAGAATTCAGAGAAGACTTTAATTTAAGACGTAATGAAGAGTTAGCTAAGTTACAGAAAATGGTTTTTGAAGCGATTAAAGGGCTCTCAGAAGCTGAAAAATATGACCTAGTACTCCATGATGGCGTTGTATTTGCGAGTGGAGCTGTTGATATTACTAATAAGGTACAAAGTCGCTTATCTTTAATTAAGTAACATTAATTAAAAACGTATTAATTGATGGTATCTTTAAAAGAGCTAGCAGTTGCTATAGGTGCTGATGTAAGGGGTGATTTAAATCACGAGGTAAATAGTTGTGCGACGCTCGAGTCTGCTAGATCAGATCAGTTATCTTTTATATACAATAAAAAATATTGCTCTGATTTAAATTCAACTAACGCCGGCGTGGTTATTTTATCTGAGAAATTTTTAGAGCATTACAGTGGTAATGCTCTAATCGTTGGAAACCCATATTTATCATATGCTAAAGCGGCGAGTATTCTGCATCAAACAGCTAAAGCTGAAGGAAGCATTCACTCTTCAGTCGTAATAGGACGTGATGTAAATATTGCTGACGATTGTGTCATCGCCCCCAATGTAGTTATTGGAGATAATGTCACAATTGGAGCAGGTTGTTATATCGGTGCCGGTTCTGTCATAGCTAATAATGTGGTGATTGGGTGTAACCTTAAGTTAATCGCTAATGTAACAATATGTGAGGGTACAAAGATTGGTGATGATGTAATCATTCACCCAAGTAGCGTTATTGGTTGTGATGGTTTTGGCTATGCACCGTATGATAATAAGAAAGGCTGGTGTAAGATCCCCCAGCTGGGTCATGTGGTGCTTGGTAATGATGTTGAAATTGGCTCAAACACAACCATTGATTGTGGTGCGTTAGATAATACGATTATTGGTAATGGCGTAAAAATTGATAACCAAGTTCAAATTGCGCATAACGTTGAAATTGGAGACCATACGGCGATTGCCGCTTGTACAGGTATTGCTGGCAGTACCAAAATTGGCCGTTACTGTACGCTTGCTGGTGGTGTAGGTTTAGTAGGCCATATTGAAATAGTTGATGGTGTGCATGTGACGGGTATGACAATGGTGACGCACTCCATTAAAGAGCCGGGTGCTTATTCATCTGGAACACCGTTTCAGAAAAATGCTGAGTGGCTTAAAAATGCGGTACGATTTAAGCAACTTGATAAACTGAGTAAAAAAATCAATCTATTATTGAAGTCTGAAAAGGAAGCCTAATGCCAGTTGATGATGTAAGAAAAGTAATGGAGTTTTTACCCCATCGTTACCCCTTTTTAATGATTGATAAAGTGGTTGAATATGAGCCTGGGAAAAGACTGTTAGCAGTTAAAAATGTTACGTATAACGAACCTCATTTTACGGGGCATTTCCCGCATAACCCAATTATGCCGGGTGTACTTATTCTAGAAGCGCTTGCGCAAGCAACGGGGCTTCTATCGATGAAAACATTAACAGACCGTGGTGAAGACTTTGGAGAATATTACCTCGTTGGTGTCGACAATGCGCGTTTTAAACGTTCTGTTATTCCTGGAGATCAATTGATGGTTGAAGCTGTTTATAAAAAAGATAGACGTAATATTTGGTCGTTCTCAGCAGCAGCGACAGTGGATGGGGAATTAGCCGTATCAGCTGATATTATGTGTGCATCAAAGGCATCAACGAAATGATTCATCAAACAGTTATTATTGACCCAACATCAAACGTTGATGAGAATGTAGAAATTGGTCCGTATACTGTCATAGGCGCGAACGTTTCAATCGGTTCAGGTACTATTATTGGTCCTCATGTCACTATTAACGGCACTACAAAAATTGGAAAAAACAATCGAATTTACCAGTTTTCTTCAATAGGTGAAGACCCTCAAGATAAAAAGTATGCAGGTGAAAAATCATTTTTAGAAATTGGTGATAACAACGAAATACGCGAGTTCACAACGATACATAGGGGCACAAGCCAAGATAAGAATATTACGATTATTGGGAGTAATAACTTATTAATGGCTTACACTCATGTGGCTCACGATTGTGTTATTGCAGATGATGTTATCCTTGCAAATGCTGCCTCGTTAGGTGGGCACGTCCATTTAGGAAACAACGTGATTTTAGGTGGCTTCTCAATCGTACATCAATTTTGCCATTTAGGTGATCACTGCTTTGCTGCAATGGGTAGCGCAATTACCAAGGATGTTCCACCATTTGTTATGGTTGGGGGGCGGCCCACTAAACCACACGGCATAAACTCAGTTGGTTTGGATAGAAGGGGGTTCTCTAAAGAGATTATTTTACATATTAAGCGCGCTTATAAAGTACTTTATAAATCAGGAATGAAGCTTTCTGATGCGTCTGTTAAATTAGCTGAAATGGCTAGAGAGCAACCTGAATTAAACGTTCTGGTGGAGTTTTTAGAAAACTCAAACCGTAGTATTTTACGTTAAATATACGTTACGAACGTGTTACGACGTTTGTTGGAAGTAATAATATTACGTTCTTTTAGATCATGCCTAGTGTAATAAATAAACCTTTAAAAATAATGTTAGTCGCCGGTGAGCATTCAGGGGATATTCTTGGTGCAGGCTTAATTAACCGCTTGAAAAAATCTTATCCTAATGCTGAATTTTCTGGTATAGGTGGTCCTCGAATGTTAGCTGAAGGTTTTCAGTCTTTTTATCCCATGTCTAAACTATCAGTTTTTGGTTTGTTCGAAGTAATAAAGCACTTGCCCGAGTTATTGACGATTAGAAAAAATCTAAAACAACGTATTCTGCAGCAAAAACCTGATGTGTTTATTGGTATTGATGCGCCAGATTTTAATTTAAAACTGGAACATGACCTGTTTAAGCAAGGGGTTAAAACAGTACATTACGTGAGTCCAACTGTATGGGCTTGGCGACCGAAGAGAATTAAAAAATTAATTGGTTCATTGAGTGCGTTGCTTTGTATTTTTCCGTTTGAAGAAAAATATTTTGAAAAGACGCCTGTACCTGCCTATTTTATAGGTCATCCTTTAGCCGATCAGTATAAAAATCACCTAGAAACGCTAGCTGCCAGAAAAGCCTTAGGTATCAAAAGGGAACAGCCAATGCTTACCATAATGCCCGGTAGTCGAGTAGGTGAGCTTGAAAGACACAGTCAAATTTTTTTAGAAGCTGCAAAAATTTGTTCAGAGAGTATTCCTAATCTGAAAATTTTAGTGCCGATGGCAGACCAAGGAACGGCTGATATATTTAGTGATATTTACAAAAAATCAGGTTTTCTGCTCGATTTGGATATGCGTGTTAGAGCTGCAAACGAAATGATTGCGGCATCTAATATTGTATTAGTCGCTTCTGGAACGGCTACGTTAGAAGTAATGTTATTAAAAAAACCAATGGTTGTTGCATATAAGTTATCAGCATTAACGACTTGGGTTTTCAAAACATTTAATTTGTTAAAAGCACCGTATGTATCCATGCCAAATTTAATTGCTGGGAAAGAAATTGTGAAAGAAATCCTTCATAAAAATGTCACTTCGGAGATTTTATCCGAGGAGTTACTGAGAATATATCAAGATAAAAATATTGGGGAGAATATGGTTAATGAGTTTAGCAAGATGAAGACGCAACTAACATGTGATGCTAGTACTCAGGCCGCAAATATTGTCTCAAAAGTTATTACTGGAGAAATCTCGTCTTGACTCAAGTTGTTGTTGGTTTTGATGAGGTTGGCCGTGGCTGTATTGCGGGGCCAGTTGTTGCTGCTGCCGTCATTTTAGATCATCGTAAACCTATTGAGGGTTTAATGGATTCTAAGAAATTAACCAAAAAAAGAAGAATGGAGCTGTCTAGCAAAATTTTTGCAAAAGCTTTAGATTGGTCAATTGGTTGTTCAGATGTGCAAGAAATAGATAATATAAATATTTTACAAGCCAGTTTGTTAGCGATGAAACGTGCATTTGATGGACTAACTGTAAAAGCAGATTTTGCCCAAGTAGACGGCATATTTTATCCAGATATTGATATCGACGGTGAGTGTATCAAGGGTGGGGATAATATAATTGCTGAAATTTCTGCCGCCTCTATTATTGCAAAAGTATACCGTGATGAGCATATGGCTATTCTTGATGTTCTATACCCTGGTTATGATTTGGCTAAACATGCGGGGTACCCAACACCTGATCATAAAAAAAGACTAGCAAGTCTCGGAGTTGTGCCTATTTATCGTCAATCATTCTCTCCAGTGAGGCAATTGTTAGCATGAGTGAGCACGTTAAATTTATTCACCTACGCAACCATACTGAGTACTCACTGGTTGATGGTATTATTCGTGTAAAACCTTTAGTGAAAAGAGCGGCAGAACTTTCAATGCCCGCGATAGGGGTGACCGATCAATCTAATTTATTTGCCGCGGTTAAGTTTTATCGCGCTGCTATCAGTGCGGGTGTTAAACCTATTATTGGTGCAGATATTCAAATTAGGGATTCTATTAGTCAAAAAATGCCCTATACAGTGACCTTGTTGGTGCAAAATAAGCAAGGTTATTTAGCCTTATGTGAATTGATTTCAGATGCATATTTGCACGGCCAAGATAAGGGCGTCCCTTTTTTAACGAGTCAAAAAATATTTGATAATAATAATGGTTTAATAGTTTTATCAGGTGGCTTAGAGGGTGTTTTTTTTACTTCTCTTGAATCTAATGACCTAGAAGCAGCTGATCAAATAGCTGCGTCGTGGATGCAGGTATTCGGTGATCGGTTTTATATTGAGCTTCAACGCGTGGGGCGTGAAGGTGAAGACGCTTTAAATAACCAACTACTCGGATTAGCAACGCGTCACCAAGTTCCCATAGTGGCTACCAATACACCTTGCTTCCTAAACCAAGAGGAATTTAATGCCCATGAGGCACGTGTATGTATTAATCAAGGGCGCGTTCTTTCAGATTCAAGGCGGGTAAAAGTACACACTGAACAACAGTATTTAAAAACTCAACAGGAAATGCTTGAGTTATTTTCTGATGTACCTGAAGCGATTGAAAACACGGTTGAAATTGCTAAACGCTGCAATGTAGAGTTAAGTTTAGGTGAAAACTTTCTGCCGAATTTTCCGGTTCCCGAAGGAATGACCATTGATGAATATTTTGCCGATTTATCTCAAAAAGGCTTAGACACAAGAATTGTAGAAACATCACATAGGATTACATTTGACGAGAATAAGAGGGCGGAATATCAAGCACGCTTAAAGCGCGAACTTGATGTTATCTGCCAAATGGGTTTTCCCGGTTACTTCTTAATTGTTGCGGATTTTATTCAATGGGCAAAAGATAATAAAGTACCTGTTGGTCCAGGGCGTGGTTCTGGTGCAGGCTCTATAGTTGCTTATGCTTTAAGAATTACAGATTTAGACCCCTTAGAGTTTGACCTTTTATTCGAGCGTTTTCTTAACCCTGAAAGGGTCTCTATGCCTGACTTTGATGTCGATTTTTGTATGGATGGAAGGGATCGAGTTATTGATTATGTGGGCGAAAAATATGGCCGAGATAAAGTATCGCAAATTATTACTTACGGGAGTATGGCAGCGAAAGCGGTTATACGAGACGTTGGCCGAGTATTAGGTCACCCGTATGGTTTTGTTGATCGCTTAGCGAAAGCGATTCCCTTTGAAATTGGAATGACGTTAACGAAGGCGCTTGATGAAAGCCCAGATCTGTTAAGTGCTTACCAAGATGAAGATGAAGTGAAAGAGTTGATAGATTTGGCTCTCATGCTCGAAGGTATAGCAAGAAATGCGGGTAAACATGCCGGTGGTGTGGTGATATCACCCAGTAAATTGACGGACTTTTCTCCGTTGTATTGTGAAGAAGGTGGCGCAAATTTAGTTACCCAATTTGACAAGGATGATATTGAAGCAGTTGGCTTGGTTAAGTTTGACTTCTTAGGCCTAAGGACGCTTACCATCATCGATTGGGCATTACAAAATATTAATCAACGAAAAGAAGTGAAGGGTGAAGAGAAGATCAATATTGACCTCCTTCCTAGAGATGATGAGCTGACCTATGAGTTGTTGAAAAATTATGCCACAACGGCAGTTTTTCAACTTGAATCGAGAGGGATGAAAGATCTGATTCGTCGCCTACGGCCAGATTCATTTGAAGACATTATTGCGTTAGTGGCTTTGTTTAGACCTGGTCCTTTGCAGTCCGGCATGGTGGATGATTACATTAATGTAAAGCATGGTCGAAAAAAAGCAGAGTACCCACACCCAACATTAATACCTATTTTAGAGCCGACCAACGGCGTTATTTTATATCAAGAACAGGTGATGCAAATTGCTCAGGATCTTGCAGGCTACAGTCTTGGATCAGCTGATTTGTTACGTCGAGCAATGGGTAAGAAAAAGCCAGAGGAAATGGCGAAACAACGGGAAATGTTTACAACAGGTGCCGTTGCTAACAACGTTGATGAAAGCGTGGCGACGTATATTTTCGATTTAATGGAAAAATTTGCTGGGTATGGCTTTAATAAATCACATTCAGCTGCCTATGCCTTAATCGCCTATCAAACAGCATGGTTAAAAGCACACTACCCATCTGAATTTATGGCGGCTGTGCTGTCATCGGATATGGATAATACCGATAAGGTTGTACTGTTTATTGATGAATGTCGAGATATGGGGCTAGATATCCTTCCTCCTGATGTCAATAGCTCAGAGTATCGCTTTACAACGAACGAAGAAGGTCAAATCATTTATGGTTTAGGGGCTATCAAAGGGGTTGGTGAGGCAGCTATTGAATCTATTATTGAGCAAAGAAAAAGTGATGGAGCCTATTTAAGCCATGAAGACCTTGCTAGGCGAATTGACTTAAGAAAAGCGAATCGTCGTGTGCAAGAAGCGTTGATTAGATCAGGTGCAGCTGATTGTTTTGATGACAACCGAGCCAAGCTAATGCACGAACTGTCAAACGTACTGCAGGTGGCAGAGCAACACGGTAAAAGTGCTGCGGTAGGGCAAAATGATTTATTTGGGTTAAGTTTAGTAGAAACGAGCCAACAGTCAGACCCGATAAATATTGAACAATGGACTGAGCATGAGCGCTTAAAACAAGAAAAATCTATATTGGGGCTGTATTTAACAGGTCACCCATTTGACTCAGTTCGTGACGAAATGATGAGTGTTGTCTCTGGTAAGTTATCAACATTGCATGATATGGAGCTTAGTTCGCCAGCTGGAGGCCAATATAGACGAGCAAAAGGAAAACCTGTGACAGTGGCCGGGTTGGTGCTTGAGGTAAGAACGCGTCCTACTAAAAGTGGTTCTAAAATAGCGACCATTATTATAGATGACGGTAGTGCACGGATGGAGGCAGTTGCTTATAGTGAGGTTTTTGAAAATTATAACGAAATATTACTAACCGATCAGATTGTAGTGATTGAAGGGTCAATTTCTTTTGATGATTTTGCAGGACAAAATAGAATAAGCATTGAGTCGGTGATGACCATTGAACAGGCTCGAGCACGGTTTTTAAAAGACCTTTTTATTGAGTTGGACGGAAAATCATTGAAGCAAGAAAACCAAGTAAATCAACTACATGAACTACTTAGTGTTTACCGTGGTGGGGAGTGTCCAGTAAGAATAAAGTTGACGCTGGATGGCGCATCTTCTGCATTAAATCTATCTGATGAGTGGCGTGTTTCCCCAAAAGATGCGCTTCTTGAGGGCTTAAGGAATGTTTTACCAGAACAGCATCGCTTTATTCGTTATTGAATACTGCTAGCTGATTTAGCTAACTCACGATAAAATACATTTATGAACTTAGATTATTTAGATTTTGAACAACCGATTGTTGACCTTGAGGCCAAGTTAGAAGAGCTGCGCCGAGTTGGTAGCGACAATGAAATTGATATTCAAAAAGAGATTGAGAGGCTAGAGCAAAAAAGCCTCGTTCTGACTGAATCAACATTTGCAAAATTAAGTGACTGGCAGATCTCTAAATTGTCACGTCACCCGAAACGACCTTATTCTCTAGACTATATTGATGGCGTTGTTGATGGTTTTGTCGAATTACATGGTGATAGGCATTACGCCGATGATGCGGCAATAGTTGGTGGAATGGCTAGGCTTGATGGGTTACCAGTGATGGTTATTGGTCATCAAAAAGGACGTGATACTAAAGAAAAAATAAAGCGTAATTTTGGTATGCCAAGACCAGAGGGTTATAGAAAAGCACTTCGTTTAATGCATATGGCAGAGCGCTTTAATTTGCCGATTATTACATTTATAGATACGCCGGGTGCTTACCCAGGTGTTGGTGCAGAAGAACGTGGACAAAGCGAGGCTATTGCCAGAAACCTTTTTGAGATGTCTAAATTAAAAACGCCCGTTATCAGTATTGTTATTGGTGAAGGTGGTTCAGGCGGTGCATTAGCAATAGGTGTTTGTGATAAATTATTTTTATTGGAATACAGTACGTATTCGGTTATTTCACCTGAAGGATGTGCATCCATTTTATGGAAAAGTGCAGATAAAGCTTCTCAAGCGGCAGAGGCGATGGCGATTACCTCGACCAAGTTACTGGCTAATGGTTTAATTGACGGTGTTATAGATGAACCTTTAGGCGGCGCACATAGAGATTTAGAGGCGATGAAAAGCAATATTAAAAAAGTGTTACTTAAAGAAGTTAATGAGCTTTGTACTAAATCAATAGACGACCTTTTATCAGATCGTTATGCGCGATTAATGAGTTACGGAAAATTTACCGAATCGTAATTTTTTCTTAAGCCTGCCGTTTTAATGGTTCTTTTTAAATAAGGTATCACGTTGAAAGATCTTGTTAACTGTGTTGAGCAACATATTGCGTCAATTGCAGGTATTAAGAAGGTTGTCATTGCTTATAGCGGCGGAGTAGATTCACATGTTTTACTTCACACTTGTTCGCGAGTCCAAAAAAACTTAAAGCATATTTCATTTTTAGCCGTTTATATTGACCATGGTTTACATGATCACTCTTCTCGATGGTCAACGCACTGTGAACAAGTCGCATCTAATCTAAATATTCCTTTCATATCTAGGCAAGTCAACGCAAAAAATAATCGTGGAGAAGGTCCAGAGCAGGCTGCACGGCGAGCTAGGTATGCGGCTCTGTCAGGTTTTATTGATGAGACCAGTGTGTTGATAACAGCACAACATCAAGACGACCAAGCTGAAACGTTTATGCTTCAGCTATTACGCGGTGCTGGCATTGATGGTTTGGCAAGCATGCCATCATTACACCCATTTGGTTTAGGTTTTATTTCAAGGCCTTTACTCAAGTTCGGTAAACAGCAACTTTTAAATTACGCGGCAAACGAAGGCCTGCATTGGATCGAAGATTCGAGCAACCTAAATGAAGCTTATGATAGGAACTTCTTACGCCAACAAGTTATACCTTTACTACAAAACAGGTGGCCAGCTTTTTCTAAAACGACAGCAAGGTCGGCCTCTCATTGTGCAGAGGCATCATTGATATTAGCTGATATTGCCTCTTCTGTTCTAATGGCAAACAAGAACAAAGAGCTCGAGGTGAAATTAATTCTAAGTCAGAAAGCAGACATGCAACGACTCATCATACGTGAGTGGCTCAAAACACATGGTGTCCAATCACCGTCAGAAAAAATTCTTGAGCAAATAGTGAAAATGCTAAATGTTGGAGCGGATCAGTTACCACTGGTCGCTTGGGCTGCGCACGAAATTAGACTTTTTGATGGCAGTTTATTCTATAGGCAACAATCAAGGCAAATTGAATTTCAGTCAACTAATTGGCAAGGTGAAAAACTTAAATTACCTGACCTGATGGGGCAACTCAGTATAAAGGAAGTATTTGGGAAAGGCATCAAACGAGATTTATGGGATGCAGCTGTAGTTTCGGTTAAACCAAGGCAGGGTGGTGAGCGAGTTAAATTAACTGGGCGAGGGGGGCATAAAAAATTAAAAAAATTATTCAATGAAGAAAAAATTCTTCCGTGGGCTAGGAACTTGCTTCCCTTAATCTATTTAGACAATGAGTTGGCAGCAGTGGCGGATCTTTGGGTAACTGAAGAGTTTCTAGCCAATGAGGCTCAACCCGGTTATCAGATAAATTGGTATCACCCAAAATTAAGAATTAAATAAGCTTAAGTTTTAATTAATTATATTGGCGGGTGCTTTCTTGCTATCTGATTCGCGTATAATAACTTTCTTTTATTTTTGACTTCATAGGTTCTTATGGCTAAGTTTATTTTTATAACCGGCGGTGTGGTTTCTTCCTTAGGGAAGGGGATTTGTGCGTCTTCACTTGCGACTATTCTTGAAGCCCGCGGCTTGAATATAACCATGACTAAGCTTGACCCTTACATCAATGTTGACCCTGGAACAATGAGCCCCTTCCAGCATGGTGAAGTATACGTGACCGATGATGGCGCCGAAACGGATTTGGATTTAGGCCATTACGAACGTTTTACTAACAGTGTTATGTCTAAGGCTAATAACTTTACGACGGGGCAAATCTATGAATCAGTTATTAAAAAAGAGAGACGTGGCGACTACTTAGGTGGGACAGTTCAAGTTATTCCTCATATTACTGATGAAATAAAAAAGAATATTATTCAAAGCGCTGAGGGCGTTGATGTTGCGCTGATAGAAGTTGGCGGGACAGTTGGTGATATTGAATCATTACCCTTTTTGGAAGCTATTCGTCAGATGCGGGTGGAGTTAGGTGATGATCAATGTTTATTTATACATTTAACGTTGGTTCCATATATTGCATCAGCAAAAGAAATAAAAACAAAACCAACCCAGCATTCGGTAAAAGAGTTGCGGACAATTGGTATCCAACCCGATGTGTTGATTTGTCGCTCTGAACGGCCAATCCCATTATCAGAACGCAAGAAGATCGCACTGTTTACCAACGTGGACGAAAAAGCTGTTATCACCGCGTTAGATGCAGATAGTATTTATCGGATTCCAATGATGCTGCACGATCAAGGTTTAGATCAAATTGTCGCTAAAAAATTACATTTAGATACTGTTCCAGCCGACTTGTCAGATTGGCAAAAAGTCGTCGATGGACTATTCGAACCTACTGAAACGGTAAAAATAGCGCTGGTTGGTAAGTATGTTGATCATGCGGATGCCTATAAGTCGTTGACAGAATCGTTGATTCACGCGGGTATTCCTGTCTCTTATACACATCTGACGCTGCCGACGATATGCAGTGTGTAGATC
>OJHE01000045.1_pt1 | contig 110003 bp, 98 predicted proteins | sample 1595221 | NCBI WGS metagenome assembly OJHE01 (sample SAMN05416831, study PRJEB24817) | seawater metagenome | isolation source: Sea water | place: Canada:Atlantic | collected 2013-07 | reverse complement strand
ACGAGATCCTCTCTGGTCTCGTGGGCTCGGAGATGTGTATAAGAGACAGATCTTGAACTTTATGGAAGGCTCGTCCGGCGCAGAATTGATTGATGCGGTGGTTGAAGCAGATGATGAAATTGGCCAGTTAATTCAAGATAAAATGTTTGTCTTTGATAACTTGATTGATGTTGATGATCGAGGTATTCAAAGCTTACTAAAAGAAGTGTCAACCGACGTGCTAACCCTTGCTTTACGTGCGGCAGAAGAAGCATTGAAAGAAAAAGTGTTTGCCAATATGTCTAAACGTGCCGCTGAAATGCTACGTGATGATATGGAAGCTGCGCCACCTTCTAAACTCAGTGATGTTGAGGCGGCACAAAAAGAAGTGCTGGTCATTGCTAGACGTCTTTCGGACTCTGGTGAAATTTCATTAGGTGGTGGCGGAGGCGATGAGTTTGTCTAAATCACCGATAGAAAAAGACGATATTTCCTCATGGAGTTTCCCTTCATTTGGTGAGGCAACGGTTGTTGATGTTGACATCGGCCATATAAAAGCGCCAACGGCTAATGATCTTGAAAAACTTCAACAACATGCAATCCAAGAAGGGTCTAAAAGGGGCTATGAAGAAGGGCTCGCGAAAGGGCTAAAGGCGGGTGAGTCCAAAATCACCCAGCAGGTAAAATCATTAGAAACTATCGTTCAAGCGCTAGCCGGTCCTTTTGAAGAGTTTGATGAGCGAGTTGAGAACGAAATCGCATCACTGGCTATTCAAATTTCAAAACAATTAATTCGCCGTGAATTAAAAGCAGACTCTGGCCAGGTTGTGGGCGTTGTTAAAGAAGCAATAGCCGCCTTGCCTTCCAGTACTCAGAATATTCAACTTTTTTTACACCCCGACGATGCAGAGTTAGTAAAGTCAGTGCTTTCATTAGATGACGATGCTCGTTGGAAATTGGTCGAAGACCCCGGTATAACGCGAGGTGGTTGTCGAGTTACAACGGATGTATCGACGATTGACGCGACGATTGAGAATCGATTACTAGCTATTATTGCTCAAGCTTTAGGGGATGAAAGAGCTGTTCCATGAGTGACCTTAATATCGTAAAGCAACGTGCCGACCGATGGATTAATCGTTTGAAGTTATACAAAGAGCGGATTGAGCAACCTCAGGCAATGTTGGTGGAGGGGCGGTTAACTAGAATGGTTGGTTTAACATTGGAAGCGGTGGGCTGTCGGTCGACAATTGGTGGTCGATGTATGATTGAAACGGTGGATGGTAATCAAACGGAGGCTGAAGTGGTTGGTTTTTCAGGTGAGCGTTTGTATCTAATGCCAACAGGTGATGTTAGAGGTTTAGAGCAAGACTGCCGAGTAATCCCCATGGGTATGACGAGTATGGCTCACGTAGGCTCTGCATTATTAGGCCGTGTAATAGATGGTGGAGGTAAGCCGTTGGATGGAAAAGGCCCCGTTCATACGACAGACACTATGCCATTACATGGGCGACCACTTAACCCGTTAGGTAGAAGAGCAATTACAGACCCACTTGATGTGGGTATTGGCGCGATTAATTCATTGTTAACCGTTGGGCAAGGTCAACGTATAGGCTTGTTTGCCGGTAGTGGCGTGGGGAAAAGTGTTTTACTCGGGATGATGACAAGATACACCAAAGCGGATGTGGTTGTGGTTGGCTTGATTGGCGAGCGTGGTCGAGAGGTGAATGAGTTTGTTAGAAAGACGCTTGGCCCAGAGGGGATGTCACATGCTGTGGTCGTTGCTTCACCTGCGGATGATCCTCCACTAATGCGGATGCACGGTGCGATGTTAGCCACTAGTATTGCTGAATATTTCCGTGATCAAGGCAAAAATGTTTTACTGCTGATGGATTCACTGACTCGATACGCACAGGCGCAGCGAGAGATAGCGTTGGCGATTAATGAACCGCCAGCAACCAAAGGGTATCCGCCATCTGTTTTTAGTAAATTGCCGAGTTTAGTGGAACGTGCGGGTAATTCAGATCAAGGCAGCGGTTCTATTACGGCATTTTATACCGTACTGACTGAAGGCGACGATAGCAACGATCCTATTGCTGATGCCAGTCGGGCTATCTTGGATGGACATATTCATTTATCTCGATCATTGGCTGAAGCAGGGCATTTCCCCGCGATAGATTTGGAAGCATCAGTGAGTCGACTAATGACCGAAGTAGTACCAGAAGAACATCAGGATATGGCACGTGAATTTAGAAAAATTAACTCTACCTATCAGCAGAATGCCGATTTAATTAATGTGGGTGCATATCAGCCAGGTACAAATTCATCCGTTGATCAGGCCATTGATATGCATGAATCAATGTTAGAGTTTCTTCAGCAGCGAATAACTCAAGCCGTTAGTTTTGATGAAAGCTTTGATGGCTTGCAGGTTGTATTACAACAACGAAGGGAGCCGGTTGTTGTACCGGCAATATCATAAGTGGGTGTAGGATTGAAAAAATCAAAACGATTTGAGCCAGTTAAGAAAATGGCCGAAAATAAAGAAACAGCAGCGGCTGTTAAGATGAAGCAATCATTTCAAGAACAACGTGAATCTCTTAGTCAATTAGAAAAACTAAAGGGGTACCGCGATGATTATGTTGCTCAGTTTAAGGTTAAGGGGCAAGGCGGCATGGCGGCGTCTAGATTGCTTGAATACCAGGCGTTTGTACAAAAATTAGATCATGCCATAGAGGAGCAGACTAAAGCTGTTCAAAGTATGCAAGTAAGAGTAGGTGAGCATCAGCATGCGTTTAAAAAAACGAATAGTAGAAAAAAAGTGGTGGAAAAACTCATTGAAAAGTCTAAACATCAGGAACAGGCTGATGTAGGCCGGCAGGAGCAAAATGAAGCCGATGATCGAGTATTTAAGGGTGCTAAACTGGATTAAAAGTTAGGTATATTTAATTTAATTAATCACTAGAACGTATATTTATTTTATATTTCTATGATGGGTGTCTTATAATGCACAAATGAATATAGAAAACTTATTAGAACAAGGTGTTGAGCTAATGATGCTTGGAATGGGGATGGTATTCTTTATTTTGGGCTTGTTAGTTTTTGTTATCAAAGGGATGTCTATTTTAATTTTACGGTTTGAACCCGTTGTTGAAAATAGCCCTAAAGCCCCTGCTAGCGCAGGTATTAATGAAGATATTGTTGCGGCCATCACAATCGCTGTTCAACGTTTCCGCTCTAAATAAACTCGAAGACCATGATGAATCCATTAAAAATTACTGATGTCGTCTTGCGCGATGCTCACCAATCCCTTTTTGCAACCCGCTTGCGGATTGAAGACATGCTGCCGATTGCTGAAAAGTTAGATAAAATCGGCTATTGGTCTCTAGAAACATGGGGTGGAGCAACTTTTGACTCCTGTATTCGTTATCTAGGTGAAGATCCTTGGGAGCGCTTACGGTTACTAAAGGCAGCGATGCCTAATACGCAACAACAAATGTTGCTGCGTGGTCAAAATTTATTAGGCTATCGTCATTACGCAGATGATGTTGTTTTTAAATTTGTCGAACGTGCAGCGCATAATGGTATGGATGTTTTCCGTATTTTTGATGCGATGAATGACGTGCGTAACTTAGAGGTGGCTATTAAAGCAACCGTTGAAGTTGGAAAGCACGCCCAAGGTACTATTTCTTACACAGAAAGCCCTGTACACACGCTCGATAGTTGGGTTGATATGGGTAAAAAACTAGAAGATGCTGGCTGCCATTCGATTGCAATTAAAGATATGGCGGGTCTCCTCAAGCCGTATGACGCTGAAATATTGGTTAAACGTTTAAAAGCAGAATGTGACGTTCCTATCGCTTTACATAGTCACGCAACAACTGGAATGAGTGTAGCGACCTGTTTGAAGGCAGTTGATGCCGGCTTAGATATGCTTGATACGGCCATATCTTCTATGAGTATGACGTATGGTCATTCGCCAACAGAAACCTTTATTGCAATGTTGGAAGGAACCGATCGTGCGACCGGTTTGAATATAGAGCAGGTTGAGGAAGTCGCTGCTTACTTTAGGACAGTTAGACCAAAATATGCAGAATTTGAAGGTTCGTTAAAAGGAGTCGATTCCAGAATCTTAATCGCTCAAGTTCCAGGTGGGATGCTAACCAACCTTGAAAGCCAACTTAAGCTACAAAATGCAGGCGATAAAATTGACGAGGTGTTGCTAGAAATACCAAAGGTTCGTAAAGACCTAGGCTATTTACCATTAGTAACACCTACATCGCAAATTGTTGGAACCCAAGCAGTAATGAACGTGTTGATGGGTGAGCGATACAAATCAATTAGTAAAGAAACAGCGGGCGTTTTAAAAGGTGAGTACGGTGCAACACCTGCAGGAGTGGATCAAGAGCTACAAGCGCGAGTGTTAGACGGTGCTGAAGCAATCACTTGTCGTCCAGCTGATTTAATTGATGATGAGCTGGATAAGTTAGTATCAGAGTTAGAAGGCAAGGCGAAAGAAGAGGGTTTGACGTTAGCAGAGCAAGTGATTGATGATGTTTTAACCTATGCGCTATTTCCACAGGTTGGTTTAGATTTTATTAAAAATAGAAATAATCCGGATGCATTTGAACCTGTTCCTACGGGTGTAGTTGAAGTAAATGCAGGACAAACTACCGGTAGTGAAACATATGACGTGGCTGTTAATGGTAAAACCTATCAGGTTGAAGTAGGTCCGAGTGGTTCAATTGAGAACTTAGTACCGACTAGTACATCAACCGTACCTGTTGCTTCTGTTGCTCCAAAACAAGCCGCACCAATAGGGGCCGTTTGTCAAAATGAGCCTTTACTATCCCCAATGGCTGGTAATATTATCAGGATAGCGATGGCCGCAGGTGATGATGTTCATGAAGGTGAGGTCGTTATTATTTTAGAAGCCATGAAAATGGAAACCGAGGTTAGAGCACATATTGAAGGTCAAATCTCGGATGTTTTCGTTAAAGAAGGTGAATCAGTTCCTGCTGGTGCGCCATTAGTTCTCATTTGTTAGGGTTTAATAATGGATAGCGGCATATTACATATTTGGCAATCAACGGGCATTGCAAATTTCGAATGGGGCAATGTGTTAATGATAGGCATTGGCTTATTACTAATTTTCCTAGCCATTACTAAAAACTTTGAACCCTTATTATTGTTACCGATTGGGTTTGGAGGCATTTTAGCCAACATTCCTATTGCGGGTATCAGTGGACCTGATGGCTTGCTTGGTATTTTGTATCATATGGGCGTTGATACAGGCTTATTCCCTTTGTTGATTTTTATGGGGGTGGGTGCTTTAACTGACTTTGGTGCGCTCATTGCGATGCCAAGTCTTTTAGTACTGGGTGCTGCGGCACAATTTGGTATCTTTGCGACACTCCTCGGAGCGTTAGCGATGAATATGATTCCCGGGATGGAGTTTAGTATAGCGGATGCTTCCGCCATTGCGATTATTGGCGGTGCAGATGGGCCGACGGCTATTTTTCTGGCGTCAAAATTAGCGCCCGATTTGCTAGGTGCAATAGCAGTTGCTGCATATTCTTATATGGCACTAGTACCACTTATTCAGCCACCGATCATGCGTGCACTGACATCAGAGTCTGAACGACGAGTGGAAATGAAACATTTGAGGCACGTCAGTAAGAAAGAGAAAATAATATTTCCGTTGATTATACTGGCCGCAGTTATTTTATTTTTACCGGCTTCAGCACCATTGGTTGGCATGCTCGCTTTTGGTAATTTAATGCGTGAAAGTGGTGTGGTTGATCGCTTAAGTTCAACCGCGCAAAATGAGTTAATTAATATCGTGACGATTTTCTTAGGGTTAGCAGTTGGCTCAAAATTATCGGCTGATAAATTTCTCACCGCTGAAACACTGGGTATTTTAGTGTTAGGCATGGTGGCGTTCTCAATTGGCACCGCGGGTGGTATCTTGATGGGGAAAGTAATGCATAAAGTAACGGGCGGAAAAGTTAACCCATTAATTGGCGCTGCGGGTGTATCGGCTGTTCCTATGGCTGCTCGTGTAGTGAATAAAGTTGGTCAAGAGGCAAACCCTCATAATTACTTATTGATGCATGCGATGGGGCCTAATGTGGCGGGTGTTATTGGTTCGGCAGTTGCCGCGGGTGTCTTGTTGGCTATTGTTGGGTAAGGGACGGCTAAAATTTAAGTTGTTTATTTAGGCGCGAGCCTTAAACAGTTGGGCTTTTAACGGTCTTTTGCTCCGGTATAAAGGACTAATGAAAGAGTTTGGCTGTGTTTTAATCATCCGCTGAGTGAGTATTGAGAGCAAGAGATCAATGTCAAAAATATTGATCTTGCTAGGCCGTTACCCGTTCACACTGGATAGAAAACATTTGATCCTGAAAGGCATGGGGTAACCCTAGTTACTTAGAGGGTTTATTGTCCTAAAAGTATATAGAAATAGGCTGTACCGCTTAGCTTTGTTAAATATTCCTTGTCTTTGCCACTACATTTCCCCATAGAATAACTCGACATATAACGCATCTCAATATTAAATAGATACCCTTCCCTGCTTTTGCTATTAGCGTATGCGAGTGAATGGGCTACTTTTAATGCACTAACATATTGGAAATGTGTAGAAAAGTATAATGAAACGACAAACTAAACCCCAGTGACACTCAGTAAACAAAAAGTAAAGCCAACAGGCACACTATCCGTCGCGCCTATGATGGATTGGACTGATCGACATTGCCGTTACTTTCATCGGTTGTTATCTCCCTCTGCATTGCTATATACAGAAATGGTGACGACAGGAGCGTTATTACATGGAGATAAACAACGCTGGTTGGCATTTGATAATGTTGAGCAACCGTTGGTATTACAACTAGGCGGAAGTAATCCAAAAGATATGGCGGCCTGCGCTTTGTTCGCGCAACAGGCAGGCTATCAGGAAGTTAATATCAACGTGGGTTGCCCGAGTGACCGTGTGCAAAATGGGCGTATCGGTGCTTGTTTAATGTCTGAACCAGAGTTGGTTGCCCAATGTGTTTCCGAGATGCGAGAGCGTGTAGATATTCCTATAACGGTGAAGACTCGAATTGGTATTGATGACCTTGATTCTGCCGAGTTTTTATTAAAATTTGTGGAAACAGTTGCTGAAGCGGGTTGTGAGACATTTATCATACATGCACGTAAAGCTATTTTGAGTGGTCTTTCGCCCAAGGAAAACAGAACCATTCCACCGTTAAATTATCAAAGAGCGTACAAAGTTAAAAAAACCTTTCCCGCTTTATCTATAGTTGTCAATGGCGGTATTCAAACTGTCAGTGATATTCCTCAGCACTGGGAGCAGTTAGATGGGGTGATGATTGGACGGGCTGCGTACCATAATCCTTTCTTGTTGGCAGATATCGAACATCAACTATTTTTACAGCCATTACTAGATAGAGAAAAGGTCCTGTTTGACTTTATTCCCTATGTCGAAAAACAATTAATACTAGGCGTTTCTTTGCAGAGCATGACAAGGCATATTTTAGGGCTTTTTGCAGGTCAACCGGGCGGGAAACATTGGCGTCGTTATCTAAGCGAACAAGCACGGGAAAAAAATGCAGGCCCAGAAGTCTTATTACAAGCGCTAGCTGCAATGAGCCCTTACGCTACAATTAATTAGCTAAAATTTACGAATAAAACGGTATACTTTCAAGATCATTAAAAACGACTGAGTTAAATGGAAAAACTGTACAAACAAATTATTTCAGATATCGGTGAGGATGTAGATCGGCAAGGTCTAGTAGATACGCCAAAGCGTGCGGCGAAAGCTATGTCTTTTTTAACCAGTGGTTATCAGCAAAGCCTCGATAGCATTGTCAATGGTGCTATTTTTGACTCAGATGCAGACGATATGGTGATTGTTAAAAATATAGAGCTGTATTCGATGTGTGAACACCATCTATTACCGTTTATTGGGCAGTGCCATGTGGCGTACTTACCCAATGGTAAAGTGTTAGGGTTATCTAAAGTAGCCCGAATCGTTGACATGTATGCACGTCGATTACAAATTCAAGAACAACTGACCACGCAAATTGCAGATTCGATTCTCAAAGTAACCGGTGCAAAAGGGGTGGCGGTTGTTGTAGAGGCAAAACACCTATGTATGATGATGCGAGGTGTTGAAAAGCAGAACTCGCAAATGACGACATCGAGCATGCTAGGTCAATTTCGTAAAAACTCTGAGACACGAGCAGAATTTTTAAGTTTATTAAAAATGGGGAAATAGTGCTGTATAGGGTTGTAATATGAAAAAAACGGCTGTTTTATTGATTAACTTGGGGACGCCAGAGGCGCCTACCGAAGAGGCTGTTCGAGAATATTTAAGAGAATTCCTATGGGATCCTAAGGTGGTACAGATACCTCGAGCGCTGTGGTGGGTTATTCTAAATTTCTTTGTATTGAAGAAACGCCCTGCGCAATCGGCTAAGGCATATCAAAAGGTCTGGACGGATGAAGGCTCACCTTTACTGGTAAATTCAAAAAAAATACAGGTTAGTTTGCAGGCGCTAGCGGAGCAAAATCGAGCAGGTCAGTATGAGATTTTTTTAGCAATGCGTTACGGGCAACCTTCAATTGAGTCAGTGCTTGGCCAGGTGAAAAAAGCGGGTGTGGATAACATCATCGTTTTACCGTTATACCCTCAGTTTGCTACGTCAAGTACAGGCACCGCTTTGCATGCCTTTAGACAGGCATACGCTAAATGGGGCGCTGCGCCGCGCAGTAAAACAATTATTGATTACCACGATAACGAAGCCTATATAAATGCCTTGGCACAGAGCGTACAGACATATTGGAAAGAGCATGGTAAAGCCGAATGTCTGTTACTTTCATTTCATGGCGTACCTGATAGAACGATTAAGCAAGGTGACCCCTATTTAGACCACTGCACGAAGACGACAGAATTGTTGGTTGAAAAGTTGAGACTCAAGCCATTAGAGTGGCGGATGGTTTTTCAATCTCGTTTTGGTAAAGCAAAATGGATTCAGCCCTATTGCGTGGAAACATTAGAAGCACTACCCGAAGAAGGTATTAAAAGTGTTGATGTGGTTTGCCCAGGTTTTTCTGTGGACTGCTTGGAGACACTGGAAGAAATTGCTATGCAAAATAAAGATATTTTTCTAAAGGCCGGCGGCGAGAACTATCGTTATATTCCAGCCTTGAATGATGATGATGCTCATATTGCGGCACTTTTATCTTTAATTGAAGAGAATAATAAAGAGGTCAATTCAGAGCCAACGTTGGAGGTATCGTAATGCCAAAGTTTTTTGGAGAAGGGTCAGACTGTAGCTTCTGTAAGATGATGAGAAGTATGGCGTTTAGTGGTCTTGGGGCTGCTATTGGAGCGGGGCTAGGTAGTTTATTAGGTTTGCAACGTTCCGATGTGTGGATGTGTGCTATTGGCGGAGCATTTGTGATGGTGTTTCTTGTGTTAAGAAAGCTGGAGAACTCGTGAAGTATATTATATTAATGGCTGTGTTATTACTCAGTATGGGCTGCTCTGAGGAGCAGCAAAATAAAATTTCGCGTTTAGGTGTCAGTTGGATGGAAGGCGACTACACAGTAAGCTTTTATGAAGGGGAGCATAAAAAATCATGGACTGTCTTAGATAGTAAAGTGACATCAGACTCACAAAAAGGTTATTACTACTTTTGGGTTAAAAAAGACGGTAAGAATAGATATGTTCAAGTGCCCATCGCGCGGACAGTTATAGAAGAACTGTAATAACTGGCCATGTGTGAATTATTGGGGATGAGCGCAAATGTACCCACGGATATTTGTTTCAGTTTTAGTGGGCTAATTAAACGTGGCGGGGAAACGGGGTCACATAAAGATGGCTGGGGTATCGCTTTTTATGAAGGCAGAGGCTTTCGCTCTTTTCATGACCCTATTGCTAGTGCTGACTCTGAAGTGGCTAAATTCATTCAACATTATTCGATAAAAAGTACACAAATTATTTGTCATATTAGAAAGGCGAATAGAGGACGAGTCTGTTTAGAAAATACGCATCCATTTTCACGTGAACTATGGGGAGATGTTTGGTCGTTTGCGCATAATGGCCAGTTGAAAGGCATCAAGAAAAAAACGCTGAATGGTTATGCTCCAATAGGTACAACTGATAGTGAATATGCATTTTGTTGGATATTAAGCCAACTTCGTGAACAATTCCCTGTTAAACCAAAGAGTCATGTAGCGATTAGAAATGCCATAGAGCGCTTATGTAGGGAAGTGGCCAAGCATGGGGTTTTTAACGTGTTGATGAGTAATGTAGGCCATTTATACACTTTTTGTAGTACGAAGTTATCCTGGTTAACGCGTCAAGCACCCTTTGAAGAAGCGCAATTGTTGGACGCGGATTTGTGTGTCGATTTCAAAAAAGAAACATCCAGTACTGATGTCGTTACGGTCATCGCGACAGAGCCTTTAACATCAAATGAACAGTGGATAAAAATGCTGGTCAATGAGTTTAGTGTCTTCCGTTTGGGCGTTAAGGAATATACAAGCCTTGGTTAGCTGAAAAACAATGAATAGGTTTGATTGAACTGTTCGTTAACCTTGCCAGATACGGAGGTGACAATACCAAACGGCATATCAATGTGTTCCCATACTTGATCTTCATATAACTTGGCAGCATCGATCATTTCTTCTGATGTTGTGTCTATATGAGTTAATTTATTTGCAAGGTAGGTAATATTAGTTTCATCTTTATCACTAGGGGCGAGTTCAGGTTGATGGTGGAATGTTGTTGCGTTTTGAATGGATGCGGGTATTTGCCACATTTCTAGTAGTGCGCCTCCCAGTTGGGCATGATTAAAACCAAATATTGATGCTTCGGCATCAATTTCACTGAGTTGATTTGACTTGACCAATAAAGCAGCGGCGCGAGCAAGATCAGGGGCTTTAGTGTATAAAATCAATCGCCCAATATCATGAAGAAGTCCACTAATGAAAACAGAAGCGAGTTGTCGCTTTTTTGGGTGGTTATCTGCTAGGAACTTAGCAAATAAAGCAGTTTTTAAGCTATGAGCCCAAAACTCACGCATATCAAGAATGGAGTTAGGCATGCTCGAAAACTTGTCAACGACGCTAGTGGTCATAACGAGCATGCGAATCTCACGATCACCTAAAATGGATATCGCGTGATCAATTGTCTTAATGGTCGCAGGGAAGCCAAAAAAGGCTGAGTTAACGATTTTTAACATACGAGCAGATAGGGAAGGGTCTTGCTCAATAATCCCAGCAGTATCTTTAGCGTTTTTCATCGGGTCATCAAGAGCCTGTGTAATACGCATAAAAATTTCAGGTGGTGAGCACAGGTCAATTTCACCGCTTAAGAAATCATTTATCGTGCATATATTCGCTGCTGTTGGTGACATATAAGGACCGTTGTCAGTAATTGTTAAGTGTAATGATTATAGTAAACAATAGTCATTGAGCTAGTTATCATTTAGGTTTTTTAACTTCTTTTTAATTTTTTTTTAATTTAAGAAAGGTAGAAATTTTAATGTTCTCTACTATGGAGACTTTATGCTTTTCTTACTTGTTATATCAATTTGTTATGGAAATTAATGTTGACACTTCATTAAGAACAGGCGTAAAGTTATTGATAGACAAGATAAATTTTATTTTTATTAATGTTTTTTATAATCAAAATGACGTGCAGTTAGAGTAAAAAGGGTTACTGCTATGAAGCAATTAAAACAAAAAGAACAATACATAGTAATCATTGAGCATGATGAAGATCGTTTGTCGACATTGCAAAATATGTTGTCAGCAAGTGGTTACCGGCATTTAATTTGCGCTTCAAACCAAGAGAAGGTATTTGAAATTATTCGCCCATTTCAAGGGAAAATTGATCAAATAGGTGTCATTCTTTTGGCTCATGACTTGCCTCAGAGCGATACGTTAAAACTCAGTCAAATGTTGACCACCTTAGACGGTCATGATGCTATTCCGTTAATTTTAATGGCTGACCGGGCGACTAAAATTGATGAGGTATTAATGACTAAATGTCATGAAGCAAATGCCGCAACTATTGTCCAGTATCCAGATAAAGGGAATGATTTATTACCCTTGGTTGATCTGGCGTTTGCTCTGAAAAACGAACGTGATGATCGTATAGAAAATGAAGAGAAGTTAATACGAGAGTTATCTGAGCGCCGGATTATGGAAGCACGTTTGCAATACTTGGTTGCACACGATGAGCTCACGGGGTTATCTAATAGAAGTGGCTTGGAAAAAGCCTTAGATTTTGCCATATTAAGGTGCAATAACTTTAAGCAACATGGCGCGCTATTAGACATTGATTTGGATCAATTTAAGGTCGTTAATGATGTTGAAGGGCACGAGGCAGGCGATCGTTTATTAATAGAGATCGCAGTATTGATTCGTTCTGTACTTAATAGCGAAGCGTTTATTGCCCGAGTAGGCTCTAATTTATTTCAAGTGTTCATGAGTAAAACAGTGCAAGAAAAGGCTTTGGACATGGCAGAAAAGATTAGGCTGACGATTGATGAATTTGACTTTAAGTCTGGAGGGAATATTTATAATATTTCCGCCAGTATCGGCGTTGCTATGTTAGAACCTATAGAAGCAATTAAGCGCCCAAGTGAATTGATGTCTCGGGCTAACCACGCTTGCTATTCTGCCAAAACATTAGGTCGCAATAGAGTCAGCTTGTTTGAAAGTGATAATGATGAGCTTATCAGCTTAAGAGACGATGCTAAGTGGGTACCAAAGATACGCCATGCGTTAAGTGAAGATTTATTTAAACTGGTTTTTCAGCCGGTGGTGAAGTTATCTAACGGTCAAGTATCGCATTACGAAACGTTACTTCGAATGGTCGGTGATGCTGGGGAGCTTTTAAGCCCAGTTCAATTCATTCCTGTAGCGGAGCGTATGGGCCTTATACATCATATTGATCTTTGGGTTGTATCTCACGCGATTGATTACATTGCTGCGTTACCTAAAACACAAGAAAACATTTGTTTTACCATTAATTTGTCAAGTCATGCTTTGCAAGGTGATTACTTACTACCCGTTATTAAGAAAAAACTTGAGTCAACCTGGATTTCTCCATCGAGGCTTACGTTTGAAATTACTGAAACAGCCGCGGTATCCAATTTCAGTAAAACACGAGAAATGGTGTCAAAAATACGTGCGTTGGGTTGTCGTTTTGCACTGGATGATTTCGGCGCTGGTTTTAGTTCGTTTAACTACATTAAAAATTTCCCCGTGGATTATTTAAAAATTGATGGGCAATTTATTAATAATTTAGCCGTTGATCATGCGGATCAAGTACTCGTTAAATCTATGATTGAAGTGGCGCATAGTCTAGGTAAAAAAGCGATAGCAGAGTATGTATCGAATGCCGAAATATTACGGGTATTAAAAGAACTAGGTGTTGATTATGTTCAGGGTTATTTGTTGGGTAAACCGTCTCTAGAGTTATTAGAGGATCAATATATTTCAATAGATGAGTTATTGGGTAAGTCGTTAGATATCGAGAAATTAATCACCCAGTAGGAACCAGTCTATGCCATCATGGCGCAAATGTATTGCAGTGCAAACTGCTTAACTTTTAAATCTGTTAAATAAAAGATGGCTAAGCCCAAAACTAAAGCTCTCCCCCGCAAAAAAAAGCCGACTAAACGATCAAAAAAACAAAACTCTTCAAGCTTTCTTAAAGGCTTAATTCTAAAAGCAAGCTTGTTATTTATCGTTATACTTTCGGCTTACGTTTTATATTTAGACAATATTGTCCGTACCCAATTTGAGGGAAAACGTTGGGAGTTGCCTGCTCATGTATTTGCGAATCCCGTTGAAATTTATCAAGGCCTACCTCTTTCTATCCAGCAGTTTGAGACTTTATTAGGAGACCTACGATACCAACGGACAACGGATTTTAGTTCAGGTGGGAAGTATTACCGTTCAGGTTCAACCTTTACGGTGAAAACGCGCCCATTTGAGTTTTTTGATGGTAAGGAAGCATCTAAAACCATTAAAGTTTACTTTAGCAATCAACAAGTATCCGCTATAAAAGATGTTAAGACCGGTAGGAGTGAGGCGCTTGTTCGTCTAGACCCCGTTCAAGTAGGAAGTTTTTACCCTAGCCATAATGAAGACCGAATTTTGGTTAAGCTCGATGATGTGCCGCAGACATTAATTGATGGATTAATAGCTATCGAAGACCGTGATTTTTACCAACATTACGGGGTGTCTGTTAAGTCTATTTTACGTGCGGTGTGGGTAAACTTTAAAGCAGGTGGAGTTGTTCAGGGCGGTAGCACCTTAACGCAACAGCTGATTAAAAATTTCTATTTGACTTCAGAACGAAGCTTATGGCGAAAAGTAAAAGAAGCCTTAATGGCCTTGATTATTGAAGCACGGTTTGAAAAAGACGAGATTCTACAAGCGTACCTCAATGAAGTATTTCTAGGGCAAGATGGTGAGCGCTCTATTAATGGGTTTGGAATGGCGAGTGTGTTTTATTTTAATAAGCCACTGATTGAATTGAAACCACACCAAGCGGCCTTGTTAGTTGGTCTAGTGAAAGGGCCTTCTTATTATGACCCGAGGCGGCACCCTGAGCGTGCATTGAAGCGTAGAAATTTAGTGCTCGATGAAATGGCAAACTTAGGCGTATTGCCCGACGAGCAAAGAAAAATTGCAAGGCGATTTGGTACCGATATTTCGCCGTTTAAGCAAATTAAAAGCTCTCGTTTTCCTGCTTTTTTAGACTTAGTAAAACGACAACTGAGCCGTGATTATAAAGATGAAGATTTACGCTCAGAAGGCTTGAATATCTTCTCGACCTTAGACTACAACATTCAAACAACAGCTGAAAACTTATTTAAGCGGAAACTACAGGCGCTTAATAATCAATATGGTATTGAAAAAGGCAAGTTACAAGGAGCGATGGTTATTACACGTCGTGAGGGAGGCGAAATTGTTGCAGTCATTGGTGACAGAAACCCTACATTTAATGGTTTCAATAGAGCGCTTGATGCCATTAGGCCGATTGGCTCGTTGGTTAAGCCCGCTGTCTACCTAACCGCTTTATCGCAACCCGACAAATATACATTAACCAGCTTGATTGATGATTCAGCCATTAGCTTAAAACAGCAGTCTGGTGATCTTTGGATGCCACAAAATTATGATAAGACGGAACATGGCGATGTTCCATTACACAAAGCCTTGTCGGATTCATATAATTTAGCCACCGTGCGCTTGGGGATGGAGCTTAAAGTACCCAATGTAAAACGTACCCTGGAAGAATTAGGGGTTAGGCGCCCGATCAAACCGTATCCATCATTATTGCTTGGGGCGTTGCCGTTATCACCGATCGAGGTGGCGCAAATGTATCAAACTTTGGCAGGTGAGGGTTTTTTTACACATTTACGCTCTATCCAATCGGTGACCTCTAGTGATCATTCTGCGTTGCAACGTTACGCCTTAAGCGTGAGGCAGGTAGCAAACCCATCGGCTGTCTACCTTGTTAACACGGCATTGCAAGAGGTGATGACAGAAGGTACGGGGCGTTCTGCCTACCGATATATGTCGACTAATTATAAATTAGCCGGTAAAACTGGTACGACGGATGAGTTACGAGATAGCTGGTTTGCAGGGTTTAGTGGTGACTATTTAGCAGTGGTGTGGTTGGGGCGTGATGATAATAAACCTTCAAAATTAACTGGGGCTAGCGGAGCATTACAAGTTTGGTCCAGTGTGATGAGTGTCATTTCCAAAGAAAGTGTACGATTAACTAAGCCTAAAAATGTAGAGTATAGTTGGGTTGACCCATTGGGTTATCGTGCGAATGAGTATTGTGCAAATGCTGTACAATATCCTTTTATAAAAGGATCGGCTCCTGTTGAATATTCACCCTGTGTAGGTGCGGTTGGTAGAACATTAGAGCGGGCAGGAAATTGGTTTGAGAGCTTGGGTAATGGTAGACAGTAAAATCATAAAATCAGTCATATTTGTTGTGCTTGTGTTCGCCATAACGGCCTGTGCGGATTTGTCGATGTACAACCAAGTACCGGCTCCAATAGGTCGAACGGGGGAAGCGGTGGAATATCCGTCGCAGCCCTTCCCAGAAAGTGCTAAAACGTTCCCTATTGATGATCAACCTAGAGAAGACGAAATTGGGCAGAGTCATGACCTGTCGGGTGAAATGCCTTTAGACGCGCAAAACCCAGCGGTGATCGCTTTACTAGATAGTGCGTATCAACAAAGCGAATCAGGCCATTTAGATATTGCGGCATCTAAATTGGAACGAGCTGTTCGTATTTCACCAAGAGACCCACAGATTTGGCATGCCTTGGCAAAAATTCGTTTTCAGCAAAATAAGTACGCATTGGCTATTAGTTTGGCAAAGAAATCTAATTTATTATCAAATAATAATAAAAAATTACAACGTGATAACTGGTTATTAATGGCTACATGCTACGACAATTTAGGCAGTGACGATGCTGCGAGACAGGCTCGGACTACCGCCGATAGGTTGTTTTAGAGTGCCAGCGCCGACTAACCTTTATTCTGTTGATAAGTTAATAGAGCAAGCTAGACAGTTGGCCACCGATTTTAGAAAAATGACAGGCAAACCGCTGCCGGGAGTCAGTAATGAAATTGCTGAGTATGATGCCTGCAAACTACTGGGTCTTGAATTATATGAGGAACGCTCAGAAGGGTTTGATGCCGAACGAGTGAATGTTAATGGGCCCAAAAGGGTGCAAATTAAAGCGCGTTCCATCTTTAATGATAATTACCGGGGGCAACGGTTAGGGCAGCTGAAACTAGATAAAGCTTGGGATTCGGTCGTGCTGGTATTAATGGACGAGAACTACCAGGCCTTTGATATATATGAAGCGACACGTGATGATATTGTTAATAACCTTAATGAGAATTCGAGTCGAATGAAACGCGGGGCAATGTCGGTTGCAAAATTTCGCAATATCGCGACGTTAGTGTGGACGAAAGAAGGTGGTTTGGATGCATCAGCTTGGCCTGATGAGATAACATAATAAATTTAAACGCGGATAATCTTTTGCACGATCTCGACAGTATATTTGGCTCAAACGGCGAGCTAGTTAAACATATCAATGGGTTTCAGCCACGTGAGGGGCAATTATCGATGGCGCATGCCATTGAACGTGCCATTGAACAGAAAACACACCTTGTTGCTGAAGCGGGAACAGGTACGGGAAAGACTTTCGCTTATCTAATTCCTGCTATTTTGTCTGGTAAGAAAACCATTATTTCAACGGGAACGCGTAACCTCCAAGATCAAATTTTTGAAAAAGACTTCCCATTAATTCGTGATGTTTTGAAAGTGCCTACCCAGGGAGCGGTGCTAAAAGGGCGATCTAATTATTTGTGCTTATATCGGCTTAATCAGGCACAGATGAAAACCTCTAGTTTTGATACAGAGTCAGATGCTGAGTTATCAGAAATTGAACGTTGGTCGAACCAAACGGTTGATGGCGATATCGCTGAGGTGACGTCGGTAGCTGAAGATTCTTTCGTGTGGCAGCAAGTGACCTCAACAGCGGACAACTGCTTAGGGCAAGAATGCCCGATGATTAGCGAATGTCATCCATTGATGGCTAGAAAAAAAGCCCAAGAAGTGGATGTGCTGATTGTTAATCACCACCTTCTTTGTGCAGATTGGTCATTAAAAGACGATGGTTTTGGGCAATTGTTACCTGATGCTGAGTTAATTATTATTGATGAAGCACATCAATTAATTGATACAGCGTCCAGGTTTTTAGGTATATCAGTTAGCGCACGTCAGATTTTATCCTTATTAAGTGATGTGAGTTCAGAACAGTTAAAGTTGAGTTCGGATATGCCTGCGCTAAATGATTTAACCCACGTTATTAATGAAGATATCCGCGAAATGCGAAAATTATTACCTGAGCAATCCATTAAAGGCTCATGGGACGAACTTGGTCAACTAAAAGATTTTATACAAGCGCTCGATTGTTTAATTGATCGAGTTGATCAATTGTTTAAAGTACTAACCAAGGCCGCTGTTCGCTCTAAAGGGTTAGAAGCTTGCTGGAAACGTTGTGAAGATCTTTTGTTGGGGCTCAAACTTTTCTCCAACACCGAAAGTCACGATTGGATTCAATGGTTCGAGACATACCACCGAACATTTACATTTAATAGAACTCCATTGGATATTTCAAAAGCATTTGCAAGCTTTGCTTTTGCCAGTGAAGCAAGCTGGGTATTCACATCTGCGACATTATCGGTTAATAACAAATTTGATTTTTTTACCAAACGGTTGGGGTTGCAAGAGGCGGAAACAGGTATGTGGGAAAGCCCGTTTGATTTTGTGCACCAATCATTGATGTATGTGCCGACGGGAATGCCAGAACCTAGAGATTATGGTTATACCGCCAGCATGATCGAAAAGATAAAGCCGGTTCTCGAAGCGAGTCACGGTAGGGCTTTTATCTTATTCACCTCTCATAAGGCATTACAAGAGGCTGCGACTATACTATCGGCTGAAACAGATTTTAAGTTGTTAGTACAGGGTGATTTGCCAAAACAACAAATGTTAGACTCTTTTAGACGGTCGGAACGAGCTGTTTTACTTGGTACGGCAAGTTTTTGGGAGGGTGTTGATGTGCGTGGTGAAGCGCTAACTTGCGTGATTATTGATAAACTCCCTTTTGCATCGCCGGGAGACCCCGTTACTAAAGCACGACTTGAACATATGACGGCTAATGGACAATCCCCTTTTTCCGAGTTTCAATTACCTTCAGCAGCATTAACATTAAAGCAAGGCGTTGGGCGATTGATTCGTGACGTAGAAGATAAAGGCGTACTGGTTTTATGCGATCCTCGGTTATCGAGTAAGGGGTATGGAAAAGTTTTTATTCAATCACTACCCGCGATGCCAATTACTCAAGAATTAGCTGATGTAGCAAGGTTTTTTCAGCGAATTGATCAGCAACGTACAAAAGTCAAAAAATCAGCATGAAAATTTTATCGATTGAAACAGCGACCGAAGCATGCTCAGCCGCATTACTCATTGATAATGAAGTGATTGAGCGCTTTCAAGTGGCACCACGTGAGCATGGCAATTTAATACTGTCGATGGTTGACGAATTATTACGTGAAGCGGGTATGAAATTACAACATTTAAATGCGCTGGCATTTGGCCGTGGCCCCGGCTCGTTTACCGGGGTGAGAATGGCAACAGGTGTCATTCAAGGCTTAGCATTTGGAGCGGATTTACCCGTTGCGCCGGTATCGACCTTGGCGGCATTAGCACAACAGACGATCAACGAACCCGAAAATCATACAGTTTATGCCGCATTAGATGCCAGAATGGGAGAGGTGTATTGGTGTGAATACCTTATTGAGAAAGGTGCTTTGCGGGCAGTTTCTAATGAAGTCGTCATAGCCCCCACTAACATTTGCGTTGAACAAGGTAAAAAGGCTGTTGGTATAGGGCATGGGTGGAAGACATATGAAAATGAACTAAATAACATTGTTCAAGCTGAGAGTTTACTAATTAAAGCTGCTGGCTTGCCTAGGGCTAAGGAAGTGGCGCAATTGGCCGTAAAAATGGTTGAGGCGGGTGATACAGTAAAGGCTGAACATGCATTGCCGGTATATTTACGCGATAATGTGGCAAAGAAAAAGGCGCAGCAATAGTTATGGCACAACATTTTTATATTCATCCCGATAATCCTCAGCAACGCCTCATTAAACAAACAGCTGATATTGTCCGCAACGGAGGGGTGATAGCTTACCCTACCGATTCATCGTATGCGTTAGCTTGTCATTTAGGCGACAAACAAGCAGTAGAGCGTATTCGTCAAATTCGTCAAATCGATGATAAGCATAACTTTACATTGGTATGCCGTGATCTATCAGATATATCCGCCTATGCTCAGGTCAATAATGATACGTATCGGTTATTGAAGTCGTTAACCCCAGGCCCATTTACCTTTGTGCTGAAAGCGACAAAAGAAGTGCCACGTCGCCTTCAGCATCCAAAGCGTAAAACAGTGGGCATTCGTGTGCCAGATAATATAGTGGCTCAGCAGATTCTTGAAGAGCTTGGAGAACCCATGCTGACTAGTACATTGATTCTGCCTGATGAGTCTGATGCGATAGCAGATCCGTACGATATTGATGATCGCTTGGCGAATGTATTAGATCTAATTGTTGATGCGGGTGTTATACCGTATGAGCCGACCACCGTGGTTGTGTGGGATCATGACTTTCCAGAGATTGTGCGTCAAGGCAAAGGTGAAGCCGATTTTATTTCGCAAAAGGATAACCATTGATACCTATGGATGAACTGACCCTGCTGGGTCGAATAGCAATTTGGGCGTTACCCGTTATTTTCGCCATCACCGTACACGAAGTCGCGCACGGCTGGGTGGCTAGCAAGTTAGGTGATAATACGGCAAGAAACTTAGGACGTTTAACATTAAACCCCATTAGCCATATGGACTTGCTGGGTACCGTTATTGTGCCTGTCGTTTTACTATTTTTGGGTGGTTTTATGTTCGGTTGGGCAAAGCCTGTGCCGGTTAACTGGAATAATTTAAAAAACCCAAAGCGAGATATGGTTTATGTGGCAATTGCAGGCCCATTAACTAACTTACTGATGGCAGTAGCTTGGGGAGCTATTATGAAAATAGGCTTCTTACTGGGCGCATCGAATGAATTTATTTCTACACCGTTAATTTATATGGGGTATGCAGGCATTTTTATCAATGCAGTTTTAATGATGCTGAATTTATTGCCCATTCTGCCACTGGATGGTGGGCGCGTATTGGCAGGCTTGTTGCCGCAAAAAATAAGTTATGAATTTAGTAAGCTAGAGCGGTTTGGGTTTCCAATCTTGGTCGCTATTATTGCATTCGGTTGGCTATCTAAAATATTAGGCCCGCCTGTTTATTTTTTACAAACCAGTATTTTTAAAATATTTGGTATCTAGGAGGAAGTGTGAGTTCAGAAGTTCCAGCGCAGTATCGTCGTGTTTTATCAGGTATGAGGCCGACTGGCCAATTACATTTAGGTCATTATCACGGTGTTCTAAAAAATTGGGTTGAATTGCAGCAAGAGTATAAATGCCATTTCTTTGTGGCTGATTGGCACGCTCTAACGACACATTATGAAGACCCATCCATTATTGCTGATAGCACGTGGGATATGGTCATAGACTGGCTGGCGGCAGGAGTTGATCATGGTTTGGCTGATTTGTTTATTCAGTCGAGTATTCCAGAGCATGCTGAATTGCACTTATTGCTGTCTATGATGACGCCGTTGGGTTGGTTGGAGCGGGTTCCTAGCTATAAAGATCAACAAGAAAAGTTAAAAGAAATGGACTTGGCAACATACGGGTTCTTAGGCTACCCCTTACTTCAAAGTGCAGATATTCTAATGTATAAAGCAGGGCTAGTGCCTGTAGGAGCTGATCAAGTAGCTCATGTTGAACTAACACGAGAAGTCGCAAGGCGTTTTAATTACCTATATGGCCGTGGGCTAGATTTTGAGGAAAAAGCAGAAGCAGCGATTAAAAAAATGGGTAAGAAAAATGCAAAAATGTTCAATAAATTGCGTAATTCTTATCAGGAAAATGGTGACCAGGATGCCCTTGGTGTGGCAAGAGCTTTATTGGAAGCCCAACAAAATATTACTGTAGGCGATAAAGAGCGCTTATTTGGTTATTTAGAAGGCAGTGGTCGGGTGATTTTACCTGAGCCTAACGCTTTATTGACTAAAGCTTCTAAAATGCCGGGTCTGGACGGACAAAAAATGTCTAAGTCCTATAACAACACAATTGCATTGCGCGATGAGCCAGAAGATGTGGAGAAAAAACTTCGAACGATGCCGACAGACCCTGCACGTATTAGAAGAACAGATCCAGGCGATCCCGCTAAGTGCCCCGTTTGGCAGTTTCATGAAGTGTATTCTGAGCAGAGCGTTTGTGACTGGGTAGAGGAAGGATGTAAAACAGCTGGTATTGGCTGTTTAGATTGCAAACAACCGGTCATTGATGCCGTTTTGCGTGAGTTAAAACCGATGCAAGAAAGGGCAAGAGAATATACGGAGCAACCGGAACTCGTGCGATCAATTATTAACGAGGGTACTGAGAAGGCGAGGGATGTCGCAAAAGAAACATTAGATGAAGTGAAGTCTGCGATGGGCATGAATTACTTGTAAGTTAAAACGAACACTATTCTAGGAAGAAAGATGTCAGAATTTAAAAATGTAACGATCGTAAAGAAAGCGAATGTGTATTTCGATGGGAATGTTGTCAGTCGGACGATGACCTTAGAAGATGGCTCAGTTAAAACCTTAGGTTATATGATGCCGGGTAACTATGACTTCAACACGGCGGCGGCAGAGGTGATGGAGATATTGGATGGCCAGTTAGAGGTACTATTACCAGGTTCAAATGATTGGTTAGCGGTTAAAGGCGGTGAGTCTTTTGATGTGCCTGAGAACTCAAACTTTAAATTAATCATTCACCAAGCGACAGATTATTGCTGTTCGTTCGTTGAGTAGATACGGGAATAAGTAGAACTGTCATCAGGTGGTCATTAGCGTGGTGTAATCTACTGATAACATGATCTGGAGATAATCAATTATGGCTAATTACAAGAAGCCGAGACGTACTAAAATTATTGCAACATTAGGGCCTGCAACTGATGATCCTGTTGTTTTAGAGGGCTTAATTAAGGCAGGCGTTGATGTGGTCCGTTTGAATTTCTCGCATGGTCATGCAGATGATCATAAGCAGCGCGCACACGCCGTTAAGGAGTTGTCGCAAAAATTAGGTCGTCATGTTGGTATTCTTGCTGACTTACAAGGGCCCAAAATTCGTATTGCTCGTTTTAAAGAAGGAAAAGTAACCTTGCAAAAAGGTGCTAAATTTACAATTGATGTTGGGCTAGACGCTTCTAGTGGAAATGAGATTGAAATTGGGTGTGAATACAAAGAATTAGCGAGAGACGTTTCTAAAGGTGACCGGTTATTGTTAGATGATGGTCGTATTGTATTAGATGTGGATGCCGTTAGAGGTTCCAAGATTGAATGCAGTGTGGTTGTTGCTGGTGTGCTTTCAAACAACAAGGGTATTAATGTTCAAGGTGGTGGGTTATCGGCTAAAGCATTGACCGAAAAAGATAAGCTTGATATTAAAACAGCGGCAGAGATAGGCGTAGATTTTGTTGCCGTGTCATTCCCTAGAAATGCTGACGATATGAATCAAGCTCGCGCTTTGGTTGAAGCGGCAGGTAGTCGTGCTCACTTAGTCGCTAAAATAGAACGTGCTGAAGCACTGGATGTTCTTGAGGAAATGATTGATTCGTCTGATGTCGTCATGGTGGCCCGAGGAGATTTAGGCGTGGAAATTGGTGATGCAAATTTGCCGCCTGTTCAAAAGAACATTATCCGAATGGCACGAGATAGAGATACAGCGGTGATTACGGCTACGCAGATGATGGAGTCAATGATTGAAAATGCAATTCCGACCCGTGCAGAGGTTTTTGATGTCGCCAATGCCGTCTCAGACGGCACGGATGCAGTGATGTTGTCAGCTGAAACATCTGTTGGCAAATACCCTATTAATACGGTTGAGGCTATGGGCCGTATTTGTGAAGAGACAGAACGCCAACCTAGGACAATTCTTTCTAGGCATCGTATGGGTAAGGAATTTGGTAGAATTGATGAAGCAATTGCATTGTCAGCCATGTATGTTGCGAATCATACCAACATAAAGGCGATTGCGGCGTTTACTGAATCAGGTAGTACGCCAATGCGAATGTCCAGGATTAGTTCAGGTGTTCCTATTTTTGCTATGGCTCCAGATAGCGAAATTTGCCGTCGAGTTACCATGTATCGTGGGGTTATACCTATTTTATTAAAGGCTCCTCAAGGTCATTCAATAGATGCAAACCAAGCAGCAATAACAAAGCTAAAACAGCTTGAAATAGTTAATCAAGATGATTTAGTGATTATTACAATAGGTGAAATGACAGGGCAACACGGTGGAACTAACACGATGAAGATACTTCAGGTCGAGTAATGTAACGCCCACTATTAACGAGTATTTGCTGTGGTAAACTGCTTGTTAACGCATCACTTTATTTAAATAGATGGATAATAGCTCTAACCATGAAGTGCTTATTCAACAACCATTAGCCTTGGTTGAGGGCAAGCCTTATAAAGATTTACCTGAAGACCTATATATTCCCCCCGATGCTTTAGAGGTTTTTTTAGAAACGTTTGAGGGGCCGCTGGATTTATTGCTTTATCTTATTAAACATCAAAATTTAGATATTCTTGATATTCCTGTTTTAAAGATCACGCAGCAATATATTGAATATATAAATCTAATGCAAAATTTGCGGATGGAGCTAGCGGCTGAATACTTGGTTATGGCGGCGATGTTAGCTGAAATAAAGTCGAGGATGTTGCTACCTAAAAAGGCAGATGATCTGGAGGATGAAGAGGATCCTCGGGCAGAGTTGATAAGGAAATTGCAAGAATACGAACGCTTTAAACGAGCAGCCGATGATATTGATGCGATGCCACGTTTATACCGTGATAATTATTTAGCAACTGCTAAGTTGGTCATCGACAAAATTGATAAACCGGTTCCGGATATTGAGTTGGAAACCATTTTGTTAGCTTTCCAAGATGTGCTTAGACGGGCTGAAAAGTTTTCTCACCATCAAATTCAACGAGAAGTTTTGTCAGTTAGAGAAAGAATGTCAACTATTCTGCTCGTGCTAGGAGAGAGTACGGAAGAATTTTTAGGCTTTCATTCTTTCTTTACAGCTAAAGAAGGGAGGGGTGGTGCTGTAGTGACCTTTTTAGCTATTTTGGAATTATGTAAAGAGGGCTTGATTGAAGTTATTCAAGGCGAGCCATTGTCAGATGTTTGGATTAAGCCCGTTATCGAATAATATTGTTATTGATTATGGAATTAAAAAATATTATTGAAGCCTCGTTGTTTGCTGCTAATGAACCTTTATCTATCGTTGAGCTACAAGGCGTGTTTCTTCTTGAAGACCGACCTGATAAGCATGTTGTACGAGAGCTCATTAAAGAAATACAAGAGGATTGCTTGCCTAGGAGTATTGAGTTAGTTGAGGTAGCGAGTGGTTATCGCTTTCAAGTTAAATCAATTTATTCTTCTTGGGTAGCAAGATTGTGGGAAGAAAAACCTGTAAAATATGGTCGTGCCTTACTTGAGACGCTAGCGATCATTGCTTATCAGCAACCTGCTACTCGAGGTGAAATAGAAGACGTTAGAGGTGTGGCTGTTAGTACTAATATCATTCGTACGTTACAAGAGCGAGAATGGGTGCGCGTGATAGGGCATAAAGAAGTGCCCGGCAGGCCGGCCCTATATGCAACGACCAAAGAATTTTTAGACTACTTCAATTTGCAAACACTGGCGGATCTACCGCCATTAGCGACTCTACTTGATATAGATTTACAGCCAAGCACAGACGTGCAGCTTAACCTGGGTGACGGTACCCCAACTGATAAAGAAGTTATTTAAAATGAAAAAGAATATCTCTCAGAACGATTCCTCAAAAAACTCGAATAAAACAAAACGTCGACAACCTGAACGAATTCAAAAGTTACTCGCGCAGGCAGGTGTTGGTTCTCGCCGGCAAGTAGAGAAATGGATTATAGAGGGTACTATCCATGTGAACGGTGAAGTTGCCAAGCTGGGTGATAAAATCACAACGCGTGATGTTGTTAAGCTCAGGGGTAAGCCGGTTAAACTCGCCGGTAAGTTAGACGTAGATACGCAAGTGTTAATTTATCATAAGCCAACTGGAGAAATCGTGAGCAAAAGAGACCCTGAGGGTCGCCCGAGTGTTTTTAAGCGTTTGCCGCGTTTAAAAATGGGTCGTTGGATTGCTGTGGGTCGACTAGATTTAAATACTCAAGGCTTGCTGATGTTCACCAATGACGGTGAGTTAGCGAATAAATTAATGCACCCTTCACAGCAAATAGATCGAGAGTACGCAGTTCGAGTGATGGGGACTATTACACACGATATGCTCGATCGTTTAGTCAATGGTGTTGAGTTGGATGATGGTATAGCACGTTTTGAAGATGTTCATGAATCGGGTGGTGAGGGCGTTAATCGCTGGTTTCACGTGGTGGTGGCAGAGGGTCGTAACCGTGTTGTTAGAAGGCTATGGGAGTCTCAGGGCTGCAAAGTAAGTCGTTTAATTCGGGTGCGTTATGGGACCGTCTTTTTACCGCCAGGGTTACCCGCAGGGCAGCATCAGCTTCTTGATAAAAAAGAAGTGGCGGCACTAAAGTCGTTGATGACTGATTAAGCGCTAGCGATTTTATTACGGCCGGTATGTTTTGCTTCATATAATGCTTTGTCAGAGCGATCCATTATGTTTTCTAATGGTTCGTTCTCGCGGTAAGCTGTAACACCCATACTGACGGTTACAGCAAATTGAGCTTCAGCATAATTGATGTTGATTGACTGTACGGCAATACGTAACCTTTCAGCTAGCAGTTCGGCGCCTTTTAGGTTGGTGTCATTTAACAATATTACGAACTCTTCTCCCCCAGTTCTGAACACATGGTCGCTCTCACGTACGGTACGCTGGATACATTTCGTTACTTCTTGTAGTGCTAAGTCTCCAGCGGAATGTCCAAAGTTATCGTTGATTGCCTTAAAAAAATCAATGTCAAGAGTAATTAAGGTTAAATCTGAATGATGACGTTTAGTTAAAGAGGTTTCTTTCTGGAAAACTGACTGTAATGTTGACCGGTTTAAAACGCCGGTAAGCGGGTCTGTATGAGTTAATTGAATGGCTTGACGGTATAGTAACGTATTCTTTAAAGGGTATAGTAAAACCCCAACAAACCTCTCGATCGCTTGAAGTTCATCTTCACTGAATCGTTTTCGACGCATAAAAGTGAGCTTACCAAGAGATGTGCTCTCTATAGATAAATCATATTCACACTTATGATTAGTTCGTTGGCCATATTGTTCTGATATATTGAGCTCATTATGGACGAAAATAAACCCACTATAATTGACTACTTTTAATAATTCCCTATGAAAAATAGGCAATAACTCATCTAAGTTGATGGTTGTTTGAAGGGCGCTTATGAGCGTACTTATATCACTTGATTGTTTAAGCTGTTCTAATTCTAGAGCTTCACTAGCGATAGTGTTTTTATTTTTTCTTAGTTCCATAACAATTTTCTCTGTTGAGATGACCATGATAAACCCGTTATTATCAGTACGATTATCTTAAAGCGATAAGTGTGCCAATAATTTAAAAACAAATAAAAACAACTAGTTATGCTATTTAAGTTTTTTTAATTTTAAATATGCCGGAAAATTGACAGGCTTGAGTAAGTCGCTTTTCGCGCGTTAATACGCAAAACTATAGAATTATAAAGGCTGGTAATTTGATAGAAGAGGTTATGGGGTTTTTAGGTAAGAAACTTTTTTGATTTCCCACTCGCCATTGGGGGCGTGTATGGATACATACCATTTACCCTGCTGAGGCAAGACGAAAGGGGATTGGTATATACCGTTAGCTACTTTAGTTAATGAAAAGGATTGGTCGTGTTGACTGATTGTTGAATGCCTAAGTTCTATGAACAGCACAGGAGGCTGCTCTTTTAAACCATTTAATTGCACCGTAAAAGTAGAGTTATCGTTTGTAATGATTGCCGACAACCCCAATTTTTTTGCGTTAGCTTCTAATTTTTTGTTTGCATTAATGGCAAGGCCATCTTTATAGTAATCGCCTGAGACTAGAGATGGTGGGTTGTTCTGCGCAATAAAAAAAGTTATGACGCTAGCGATAACCACGGATAATGGCAAAAATATTAAAAACCAAGGCCAGAATTGTTTGTACCAAGGCAAGTTGTCACTAGGTTTAGTATGCATAATTATGGATCTATTGGGCCAATAAAACGGCCTTCGGATTCGGTAGAGACGTTAATGTCGTCAACGGCTTGTAAAGTGAGTTTAATCGTTAACGACGTGTGATGAAGTGATTCAGGTTCAGCAGATAATAGTAATGGCATTTCCAATACTTGTCCTGCCTTTACTTTAATAGGTTCTTTGATGGATGATTGTAGGCCTTCAATACCCGTCACCTTTAATGTGTAGTCATGATCAATAAGATCCATGTTTAACACCTTAATAGTATAGCTATTGCTGATAGTGCCTTCAAAATTCTCACGGTATAACGCATTTCTGTCCCTTAGTATATTGAGGGCAACAGAGTCGCGTGTTTCAATTGAATAAAAAATACCGGATAAAATGCTAACAAGTAAAATGACATAGATGATAATTCTAGGCCTTAGAATTGTAGTTTTTCGACCTTCCATTTTGTTTTCAGTCGTGTATTTAACAAGCCCGCGCGGATAGTCCATCTTATCCATTACATCATCACATACATCAATACAAGCGGCGCACCCTATGCATTCGTACTGTAGACCGTTTCGAATATCGATCCCGGTTGGGCAAACTTGAACACATAAAGAGCAATCGATACAGCTGCCCAATTGTTTTGCTTCTAAGTCATCACCTTTTTTTCTACCACCTCGTGGTTCACCTCTTAAGGCGTCGTAAGAGATCACTAGGGAGTCTTTATCTAGCATTGCACTTTGGAAGCGTGCGTATGGACACATGTACATGCAGACCTGTTCTCTTAGCCAGCCTGCATTGCCGTATGTTGCTAGGCTATAAAAGAGAAGCCAGAAGACTTCCGATGGTCCTAGATCAAAAGACATAATGCCTTGAGCTAATTCTCTAATGGGGGTAAAGAAACCGACAAAAGTAAATCCCGTATATAGGGAAAATATGATCCAAATAGTATGTTTTGTGGCTTTTATACGGAATTTGGTGAAGCTGCTTTCTTGCTTGTCTAGCTTCATTTGCTGAGAGCGGGTGCCTTCAACTTTTCGTTCGATCCATAAAAAAACTTCAGTCCAAACTGTTTGGGGGCAAGCGTAGCCGCACCATAATCGCCCTGCTAGAGCAGTAAATAAAAATAAGGCAAAGGCAGCGCAAATAAGCAGTAGCGCAAGGTAGATAAAGTCCTGAGGCCAGAAGATCCAATTAAAAATATAAAATTTACGTTCAGGCAAATCAAAGAGCACAATTTGACGACCACTCAAATTAATCCAAGGTAGTAGGTAATAGGCGCCAAGAAGTATGCTTACACTTAGAAGACGAAGGTTGGCAAAGAGTCCATGAACTTCACGCGGATATAGTTTTTTTCTCTTTTCAAAAAGAGATGACTCTATGGAGTCATTATTTTTTACTGACATTTTTTTTAGTAACGCTACGTGAGAATATGATGGAAAAAAAACCGCTCCATGCACAAACTAACCAAAAGAAAAAAAATCCAATTGAGTAAGCGCTTAAATATGAAACGTGGTTAAAGCCCATTTGTGATGCAATAATCAATGGATCAATGGCGCTAAAAATAATGCCACTAAGGGCGGTGGCCATCCAAAAGGATGGCCAAAGTGAACCAATGATGAGTAGTTTTTTATCTAATGCCAGCATTGATTTAGTGGCTTGATAAGCTATATACGTATGCCGTTAAAATATGAACCTTATCTTCACCTAAGAAATTCATATGTGCCGGCATTTGGCCTGTACGCCCTTTGGTTATGGATTCAATAATTTTGTTACGTGACGCACCGTATAACCAAATTTTATCAGCAAGATTAGGCGCACCTAATAATGGGTTGCCTGTCGCATCTGCCTTATGACAAGCAGCACAGTAGCTTGCAAAAAGCTCTTTACCTCGCTGGGCATCTGTTGCTTTATGTTTTCTGCCAGTTAGGCTCATTAAATGGTCAGCAAGGTATTCAATTTGTATGGGCTTTAGTATAGATCCCCAAGCGGCCATAGCGGCATGACGACCATTTGCTATGCTATGTTTAATATCAGCGGGGGAGCCACCCCAGATCCAGTCATTATCTGTTAAGTTAGGGAAGCCTCTAGAACCACCGGCATCTGAACCGTGACATTGAGCACAATAGTTAACGAATAACCGTTGGCCGACAAGGTTTGCTTCTTTAATCTCGCTCAGTTCAATAATAGGTGTTTCCGCGTATTTGCTAAAAATAGGCCCATAGGCTTCATTTGCGGCGCTTACTTCGTCACTGTACTTTTTATCAGATGTCCAGCCTAGTAAGCCAGGGTAATTTCCAAAACCTGGGTACATGAGTAGGTAAATTAATCCCCAAACAATAGTGATATAGAACATGTATAGCCACCAACGCGGCATAGGGTTGTTGAGTTCCATGAGGTCATCGTCCCAAACATGACCTGTAGCTTCACCTCGTTTTGCTTCACCTTTATTTGGCTTTGCAACCCACCTAATGAGTAGATAACAGCCAATAATATTTAAAAGAATGACAATGGTTACAACGATAGACCAAAAAACACTCATTTCTTATCCTCTTGTAATGTTGCGCTTATCTCGTCGCCTTGAAACGGAATATTGGCGGCTTCTTCAAATTCCTTTTTGCGGTTTTTGCTCCAAGCCCAAATCCAGATGGCAATAAATAGAACAAATAGCACTAATGTAAAAACAGAGCGTAGTGTATTAAGTTCGAACATACCTTATCTCCTTGTGCTTACGTGGATGCCAAGAACTTGTAAATAGGCAATGAGGGCATCCATTTCGGTTTTACCTTCTACTGAAGCAGGTGCGTTAGCAATGTCTTCATCTGTATAAGGTGTGTTCAGTATGCGAAGAACGCGCATTTTGTCGGCAATCAGCTCGCCATCGACCATGTTTTCATTAAGCCAAGGGTAGGCCGGCATGTTTGATTCAGGCACAACCAAGCGCGGGTTTGTTAAATGTAAACGATGCCAATCATCACTATAACGACCACCAACACGTTGTAGGTCAGGGCCCGTTCTTTTCGAACCCCACTGGAATGGTCTATCGTATACAAATTCACCGGCTAATGAATAATGACCATAACGTTCTGTTTCAGCGCGAAATGGTCTAACCATTTGCGAGTGACAGCCATAACAACCTTCATGTACATAGACATCTCGACCGGCTAATTGTAGTGAATTATATGGCATCAAACCTGATACAGGTTCTGTCGTTTTTTTCAAAAAGAACAGGGGGACAATCTCAATTAATCCGCCCACAGATATAACGAGGACGATTAAAATCATCATTAACCCGATATTAGTTTCAACTTTTTCGTGACTCATTTTAATCTACTCCAGTTAAACGCTTTGGGGTACAACAATATTAGAAGGCTCGGTACCTTTAATTGTTTTGTACACGTTGTAGGCCATGATAAACATGCCGCTTAAGAACATTGCGCCACCAAGGAAGCGAATGAGGTAAAAAGGATGCATACGTAATAAAGACTCTACAAAACTATACGTAAGCGTACCGTCATCATTAATAGCGCCCCACATTAAGCCTTGCATAACACCAGCAATCCACATGGAGGCTACATAAAGAACAATACCGATAGTCGCAACCCAGAAGTGTGTTTCAACCAGTTTCATGCTGTGCATATCTTGCTTGCCAAATAATTTTGGAATGAGGTAATACAGCGAACCAATGGTGATCATGGCTACCCAGCCAAGTGCACCTGAGTGTACGTGTCCAATAGTCCATTCAGTGTAATGGGATAGGGCATTAACGGACTTAATCGCCATCATGGGGCCTTCAAATGTAGACATGCCATAAAAAGACAAAGAAACAATTAAGAATTTAAGAATAGGGTCATGACGTAATTTTTGCCATGCGCCTGAAAGGGTCATGATACCGTTGATCATGCCGCCCCATGAGGGTGCTAGCAGAACAACAGAGAATGCAGCGCCTACCGATTGAATCCAATCGGGTAAAGCCGTGTAATGAAGATGATGAGGGCCCGCCCACATATAGATCGAAATAAGTGCCCAGAAATGCACAATAGATAAACGGTAAGAATAAATAGGACGCTCGGCTTGTTTAGGAACAAAGTAGTACATCATGCCAAGAAAGCCAGCCGTTAAGAAAAACCCAACTGCATTATGTCCATACCACCACTGAACCATAGCATCAGTAGCACCCGCATAAATAGGGTACGACTCAGTAAGGCTCACAGGGATAGCTAATGAACGCACAATGTGTAGCAAGGCTACGGCAATGATAAATGCGCCAAAGAACCAGTTAGCAACATAGATATGTGGTGTTTTACGTTTGACAATAGTACCAAAGAAAACAATCCCATATGCAACCCAAACAAGGGCAATTAACACATCAATAGGCCAAATTAACTCGGCATACTCACCACCTTGCGAGAACCCCATAGGAAGGGTGATAGCGGCAAGCAGAATGACTAGCGTCCATCCCCAAAAAACAAAACTAGCTAAACCGGTAGCAAACAAACGTACTTGACAAGTTCTTTGGACAACATAAAAAGAGGTGGCCATTAAACCAGACCCACCAAATGCAAAAATAACAGCGTTGGTATGTAATGGTCTCAATCGGCTGTAGGTTAACCAAGGGAGGTCAAAATTTAAGGCAGGCCAAACCAATTGTGCGGCGATGATGACGCCGACAAGCATGCCAACAATGCCCCATATAACGGTTGCAATCGAAAGCTGCCTAACCACAGTATCGTTGTAAATAGTTGTACTCATACGAGATTCTCTGTCATTAAAAAATTTAGGTTAAATTATAGTTGTTGTAACGCAGCAAATGTAAGAGAAGTTATTCAAAAGTGATTTACATCAGTTTTTGCTTTATTTAATTAATATCGCGTTTGATAGACTGAATACTCGCCTATAATTGAACAGCGAATTAGACCACTGAAATTAGGCTTCTCAATCCATCGAGATTGTTTATTTTGATCCGGCGATTATTTTGTAAGCTAATCAGTTTATCGCGTTCAAGCTTACGGATACCTCTGCTGACGGTTTCGGGTGATAAGTTGAGTAAGCTACCAATTTCACTACGGGATAAGAAAAGATTAAACTCGGTGTAAAAGTACCCTCGGAGGCGATAGCGATCCGATAAGTCTAATAGTAAAGAAACTATGCGTCTTTCAGCACTGGCTTTACTAACAGTGTTGGTGTTGTTACTTTGATTTATAGATTTACTGGCATGTTTTAGTAGCTGTTTAAAAATATTAGGAATATTTTTTTGCAAACTATCGAGGTCTATTTCACAAACATTACTGGTTTCGAGTGCGTGAATTGAGCATTGGTATTGATCAGTGGCTACGCCATCAAAGCCAATAATTTCGCCGGGTAGATAAACGCCCATAATGTCGTCACCACCTTCTTCATTTTTAGAGATGATTTTGACAGAACCAGATTTAAGAGCATATAGTGATTTAAAAGGCGTGTCTTGATGATAAAGATTATCCCCCGCGTGTAACAGCTTTGTGTGGCTGACCGAATCGTCTAGCTTATCGATGTCCTGTTGCGCTAAACCGTGAGGAATGCAAAGCTCACCTAAGCTACAGTCACCACATGAAACAGTCAGTTCACGAAATAAATTTTTAGCTAATGAGCTCATGCAGTTTAATTTGCCAAATTCTAAAGTAAGTTTATATTAACTCATTTTTACGTTAAAACCAGTACTTGGCTCATGACAATTAACACTAAATTAGAAAATGATACCGTGTGTTTTCACTGCGGCCTTTCTGTACCAAGGGATAAAACTTGGGGTATTGACTTTGAAGGGCAATGGAGGCCCATGTGTTGTCCAGGGTGTGAGGCAGTTGCACAAACTATTATTGATAGTGGTCTGGCCAGTTTTTATCAAAAACGAACGGCTTATTCGGTGACCGCTACTTCACTAGATGATGTACTTGAGCCTAGTGTTGTTGAGCAACCAAAAACCGATTTTGCGGACACTGAGTTGCTAGAAACATCACTTATTATCGAGGGAATTACATGCTCTGCTTGTATTTGGTTACTTGAACGGCAGGTTAAGCAATTAGATGGGGTTGTGTCCTTTAATGTTAACTATGCGACAAGGCGGGCACGACTTAAAATAGTCGAACAAAGCATTCATGTTTCTGATGTGCTGGAGGCTATTAGGGCGGTCGGTTATCAAGCAGCACCCTTTGATACGAGTAAGCAGTTTTCGAACTTACAAAAAGAACGTAAAGATTTTCTCGGCAGAGTAGGCGTGGCTGTATTTTGTGGAATGCAGGTGATGATGATGACACTGGGTATTTACATAGCCGACCCCAGTGAAATAGATGCTGATTTGTTGCAGTTTTTAAAATGGATGAGTGCCTTATTAACCCTACCGGTGGTTTTGTTTTCAGGAAAACCTTTTTTACAAGCGGCTTATCGAGATATTAAAAATAAAATGCCGGGTATGGATGTGCCCGTTGCGTTGGGTATTAGCCTAGGTTTTTTGGCCAGCCTTATAAATACATATAGCGGACGCGGAGACACTTACTACGAATCGGTGTGTATGTTTGTTTTATTTTTAATGCTAGCACGTTACGTCGAATTCCTTACTCGTTGGTATGCGATAAGTTCAAGTGAGCGAATGATGCAAGCTGTACCGATGGTGGCTAAACGAGTTGTTGATGATGGTAGTGTAGAGACTGTTTCAGCAAAATCATTACTACTGGGCGACCAAGTGCAGATTAATCCAGGTGAAGTTATTCCTGCAGATGCGGTTGTTTTAAAAGGGCACTCACAAGTGGACGAGTCCATTTTGACGGGTGAGAGTGAGCCTATCAATAAATCGTCAGATGATCACTTATTAGGCGGTAGCCACAATCTAACTAACACGTTGATGGCGAGAGTTAGTTGTGTGGGCAAAGATAGTACCCTCTCGACCATAGCGCGTTTGATTGATCGGGCTCATGCACAAAAGCCCGCTTGGGTAGAGGCTGCAGACCGTTTTGCTAGCCTATTTGTTTCAATGGTCATTTTGGTGACTGCCAGTACGGCTATTTATGGTTATTCTCAGGGTCAGGTGGATTGGTTTTCAACGGCACTGTCTGTGCTGGTAGTGACTTGTCCTTGTGCGTTGTCTTTAGCAACCCCAACTGCTTATACAGCTGCAATGAGTGCCTTATTTGGTCAAGGCATTATCATTACAAAAGGGACGGCGCTGGAAAAATTAGCGACCATTGATAGGGTTATTTTTGATAAAACAGGAACGCTTACCCAAGGTGCTATGAGTCTATCTAATTGCAAAGTATTCGGGCCGCAAGATCAGCAGAAGATTATGGATATTGCTATTAGTTTAGAAAGCTTTTCCGATCACCCGATTGCTAGAGCCTTCAAGCGTGAAACGGTAAGAGTGAATCATCAAGCCATCAATGTGGAGCAGGCAAGTGGGCGAGGGCTACGAGGTGAGGTGGAAGGGAGCGTCTATTATTTAGGCTCCGAGGATTATATTAATGAATCATTAAGGATAACGCTTGATGGCGTTGATGCTAGTGTGACACAAGTATACTTGGCGGATGAGACGCAGGTATTGGCCTCTTTTGAAATACAAGATGACATAAGAAAGGGTGCGCAATTGACGGTTGCTTGGTTAAAAGGCCAGGGAAAAAAGGTCAGTTTATTGAGTGGGGATAAACACACGCCTGTTCAGTGGTTAGCGAAACAGGTGGGAATAGATGATTTTAAATTTGACGCATCTCCGAGTGATAAGTTGAATGAAATAGGTCGGTTACAGTTAAAAGGTGAGCGTGTGGCGATGGTTGGTGATGGTGTTAATGATGCACCTATCTTAGCGAAGGCAGATGTTTCTATTTCTGTTTCAGGGGCAAGCCAATTGGCGCGGGCATCATCGGAAGTGTTATTAATGAATAACGATATGCAAAGTTTGCGGTATGTATTTCGGCTCTCAAACAGGGTCAGTGCAATTATTAAGCAAAATATGGGCTGGGCGTTGGTGTATAACATTGGTGCATTGCCGTTAGCGATGGGAGGCTATGTTGAGCCTTGGCAAGCAGCGTTGGGTATGTCGGTTAGTTCTTTGGTGGTTGTTTTAAATTCTTTCAGGTTACGTTTTGTCTTACCGTCAAAGAATAACCTTGAAAAAGTAGCGGGAGTTCGTGTTGGGTAGCTTATATTTCTTAATACCGGTATCGGTTATTTTAGTGGGCCTAATTGCCGTTATTTTTTTATGGGCGGTTAGAAGTGGACAGTTTGATGATTTAGATGGACCTGCGCATAGTATTTTGTTTGAAGAAGAAGTCGATGATGAGCTCGATAAAGAGCCAGAAAGTAACGACTCAAAAACTGAGTAGGTTCAATGAATATGAGCGCTAAATTTTTTGATTAAGCTAAATAAAGCAAACGCAATAATTAAACCGCCTGCGCTACGGCGAATGATAACCGAGCTTCTAAATTGGATAAGCTTTTCTGATGCAATACCCATGACTAACAACATCGGTAAGGTGCCTAGACCGAAACAAAGCATAATAAAAGCACCATTGAATGGATCAGCGCTAGCGAGGCTCCAAGCGAGTGCAGAATAGACCAGCCCACAGGGTAACCAACCCCAAATAATACCAAGAAAAAAGGCACTGCGTTTATTTTGGATAGGTAATAGTCTACGTCCAAGCGGAGAAATGTGCTTCCAGAGTCGTTGACCTAATCGTTCTAAATAGCTAAGAAAATTTAGCCATCCAAGAAGGTAAAAACCAAAAGCTAGCATAAAAACAGACGTTAAGATATGTGAAAACTGCATCAGCGATTTGCTGTCGAGCGGAGAGAGCGCAGCTTGGCTAATACCACCCGCTAGAAGGCCAATAAAACTATAACTGAGAAGTCGCCCCGCATTGTATGACAGCGTTTTCGTAATAGCTTGTTGAGGGCTCGAGTTGGTTTGTTGGCTTAAGATTCCCACAATACCGCCGCACATGGGTACGCAATGCGTTGAGCCTAAAAACCCAAAGATAAAGGCAATAAAATAAGTGCTTTCGGTCAACATAATAGTGAGCTAAATGTGTGGCACTATGAGTGCTTTCTAGTTTTTAAAGCATACCAAGTTGAAGTTTAGCGGCTTCAGACATCATATTTTGATTCCAAGGTGGGTCTAAAACCACTTCGACGTCGACGGTTTCAACCCCTTCCATACGTTTAATACCCGATTCAATATCACTCTGAATAACAGGCCCCATGCCACAACCAGGTGCGGTCAAAGTCATTTTAACATGCACGTGATTAAGACCATCGGTGAGTGCGCGTACGGTGCAGTCATAAATGAGACCTAAATCCACAACATTCACAGGAATTTCTGGATCATAGACAGTTTTCATGAAAGCCCAAGCAGCTTCACGTATGGATTCTGGGTCAGTACCCGTTTCATAGGCATGAATTACTTCAACCTCTTTACCCAATACATCAGCATCAATAGCTGAGATGCGGGCAATGATGCCTGTTTCGCTCGACACGGTAAAAGAGCCACCGAGTGATTGCATAATGGTAACTACATCATCTTTTTTAAGTCTGACATGTATGCCAGCTGGAATGACGATGGCATTTACGTCTCTATTAAGTACGATGGCTTCTTGATCTGACATGGCGTTTAAAATGGAAAGTGAATTTGCGTGAATGATACCCGTGTTGTTTAAGAAAAGCTAAAGCTGTAGGATATTTAAATAGGAAAAGTGTCGATATAAGGTCATTAAAGGGGTGAAAGTGTCTAAAACTAAGTCTAATTTGGAAGCTAGAGTGACCGCTTTATTATGGCCTCCCGAAGTGGGCCTGTCACGGGTTCAGCGTTTGTTACTAAAGGTGCTACGCGTCACCTATGTGTCTATTTTAGATTTAATGGATGGACAACTCAGTTTGAGAGCCATGAGCTTGGTGTACACAACCCTATTGTCTATCGTGCCGTTGTTAGCGTTAAGTTTTTCAGTGCTAAAAGCAATGGGTGCCCATAACGAAATTGAACCTTTTTTATTCCAATTCTTAATGCCTTTGGGTGAGCAAGGGCAGCAAATTGGTGACAATATTATTGGTTTTATCGACAACATAAAAGTCGGGGTACTCGGTTCACTGGGCTTGGGCTTATTGATTTACACCGTTTTGTCCTTGGTTCAAAAGATCGAAAATGCATTCAATATGATTTGGCATGTTGATTCTACACGGAGTATGGGTGAGCGTTTTAGCAGCTACCTCAGCGTTATTTTGATTGGCCCGGTGATGATGGTGTCGGCCCTCGGGATGACCGCGACGGTGATGAACTCTTCAATTGTTACCTATTTTGCTGCCATTGAGCCCTTTGGTAGCTTAATTTTGTTAGCAACCAAGCTCCTTCCTTATGTGATGGTGATGGGGGTTTTTGCCTTTATATACATGTTTGTGCCGAATACGCGTGTCCGTTTGTCAGCAGCCTTAGTTGGCGCTGTTGTTGCTGGTTTTTTATGGGAAACATCGGGTGTTTTATTTGCAACGTTCGTTGTTAATTCAACGAAGTACACGGCTATTTATTCAAGCTTTGCAGTCGTCATCATGCTGTTGATTTGGCTGTACATTAGTTGGTTGATTCTATTATTTGGTTCAAACCTCGCTTTTTATGTGCAAAACCCATCGTCATTAAAGATGAGGCGAGAAGGGTTTGAAATTAGTAACCGGGTTAAGGAACGTTTAGCTTTATTACTAATGCAGATAATAGCTAAAAATCATCATAAAGGCGATGAGCCTCCTTCTTTAGGTGAACTGACGGAAGGAATATCTGCTCCCCAAACAGTAGTTCAATACGTACTCAATAAGTTGATGAGTCAACACTTGGTGATCGAAAGTAACGAAACCCCAGTTGGCTACTTACCCGCCAAATCGCTAGATGTATTGATGGTTATTGACGTCATTAAGGCAGTGCGAACGGCGGAAGAGGAGCGTTACTTGTCTGCTAGCATGCTCGCGTTACCCAATAACACACTGGCTATAGTCCATAGTATGGATGAAGCTATAGAAATGTCGCTAAGAAATAAAACGATTCACGATTTGGTTATAGATAAAACACAGTGAAGACTTTTTAAAGACGGCAAAGCTGAGATGCTTTAAAATTCAGCGCTTAATTTAGAGTTAAGGTTTTCAGCTGATGAATGACAACAGTACCGAGTCAACACCGACTAATTTTATACGTACTATTATTGATGCGGATATAGCATCAGGGAAACACAAGCAAATCATCACGCGTTTCCCGCCAGAGCCTAATGGTTATTTGCATATTGGCCATGCAAAATCAATTTGCCTTAACTTTGGAATCTCTCAGGACTATCTCGGCGGTATTTGTCACCTAAGGTTTGACGATACCAATCCCGGAAAAGAAAAATCAGAGTATATAGACGCTATTAAGGAAGATGTGCGTTGGCTGGGCTTTGACTGGGATGAAAACCTTCATCATACATCAGACTATTTCGATCAGCTGTATGCGTACGCAGTACAACTGATAAAGCAAGATAAAGCTTATGTGGATAGTTTATCGGCTGAAGAGATGAGGCTATACCGAGGTAACTTAACTGAACCAGGCAAAGAAAGCCCGTATAGAAACCGTTCAGTTGACGAAAACCTTGATTTACTAGAACGCATGAAAAATGGCGAGTTCGCCGAAGGCGAGCATCTGTTACGTGCCAAAATTGATATGGCTTCACCAAATATTAATATGCGTGATCCGGCGATCTACCGTATTAAAAATATGGCGCACCCGATGACGGGCGATAAGTGGCATATCTACCCCATGTACGACTTTGCTCATTGTGTGTCAGATGCTATCGAAGGCATCACGCATTCGCTTTGTACACTTGAGTTTGAAGATCATCGTCCTTTGTATGATTGGTTTTTAGATGAGTTAGGTACATCTGCTCATCCGCAACAAATAGAATTCTCACGCTTAAACCTTGATTACACAGTGATGAGCAAACGTAAATTGCACGAACTGGTTGAAGGTGGTTACGTTAATGGGTGGGATGACCCGAGGCTGCCAACGCTAAGCGGCATGCGTCGACGTGGCTATACAGCGACAGCGATTCGAGATTTTTGTTCACGTATTGGCATCACTAAAAAAGACAACATTGTTGAAATGAGTGTGCTCGAAAACTCATTACGTGAAGACTTAGACGCTCGTTCAAATAGAGCGTTAGCCGTTTTAGATCCGATTAAGCTGATTATTGATAATTACCCAGAAGATCAAGAAGAAGTATTAAAGGGCATTAACCACCCTAAAAAGGAAGAGCAAGGTAAAAGAGACATTCATTTTTCTAAAGAGCTGTATATCGAAAGAAGCGATTACATGGCCGATGCGCCAAAGAAATTCTTTCGTTTAACTGAAGGGCGAGAAGTGAGGTTACGTTTTGCTTACTACGTAACTTGTACTCATGTTGTTAAAGATTCAAACGGAGAGGTGATTGAGGTACATTGCACCTACGACCCTGCAACCCGCGGCGGACAATCTGAAGATGGGCGTAAAGTAAAAGGAACGATTCATTGGGTGTCAGCAAAGCATTCGGTAAGCGCAGAAGTTAGGGAGTATGATCGTCTGTTTAGCATCGCAGCGCCCGCATCAGGCAAAGACCAAGACTATAAAGCGTTTATCAATCAGGACTCTGTTAAAGTACTTGAAAATTGCCAATTAGAAGCATCGTTACTTACCTCAGGTTCGGATGCTTATCAATTTGAGAGGCAAGGATATTTTTGCCAAGATAGTGTTGATTCTACACCCGACAAACTTGTGTTTAATCGAATCGTAACACTGCGGGATTCTTGGGCTAAAAAGAAATAGCTGACGTGGCAAAGACGTTTATTAAAGCTCCGGGCCAAGTGAAGTGCGCCTGAGCAAACTTCACTTGAGCAAACAAGCTATTTAGTCCCACTAAACCTTTATATAAAAACTTCACCCAATGGCGCAAGCAAATACAACGAATCAAAAAGATAGCCCCAAACCAAAACGCATTATCTCGTTAAAAGATTTATGGCCTTTTTTAAAACCCTATCGCCTGCAAGTGGGCATTGCGTTTGTGTTGTTGTGCTTGGCTTCAGCAACGTTACTATTAGTGCCCTTAGCCTTTCGTGATTTAATTGATGTGGGTTTTGGCAAAAGTGATGGCGCAGCCCCGACGATTAATATTGATACGAAGTTTGGCGTGCTGTTTGGCTTGGCCACTTTTTGGGCGCTGATGGTTGCCTCGCGTTATTACATGGTGTCTTGGATAGGTGAGCGTGTGACGGTGGATTTGCGTAGTGGGGTTTATGCCAGTGTATTAAGGCAATCGCCACAGTTTTTTGAAACCTTACAAACAGGCGAAGTGCTTTCCCGTTTAACCGGTGATACCACGCTTATTCAGACGGTTGTTGGCAGCTCAGCATCAATGGGTTTACGCAGCGTGTTTCAGTTTGTGGGTGGCATGATTATGCTCGCGGTGACTAGCTTTTACTTGTTTTCGATCAATATAGGTTTAATGATCTGTTTGATTTTCCCCATCATGCTCATTGGCCGTTCAGTCAAAAAACTCTCACGTGAATCACAAGACCGTATCGCGGATAGCTCAGCGATGGCCGGTGAGATTTTAAATGCCATGCCAACCGTACAATCTTATACGCAAGAAACGCGTGAAACGAACCGCTTTACACATAGCGCACAGTTAAGCTTTGTAACCGCGATTCGACGAACAAAGGTCAGGGCATTACTCACAGCAGTGATTATTACCGCCGTAATGGGTACGATTATTTTTGTATTATGGTTAGGCGCGCGGCAAGTGAGTGAAGGCGTGATGACAGGAGGCGAACTGGCCTCATTTGTCTTATATGCCGCGATGGTGGCCGGTAGTGTGAGCACTATAGCGCAGGTATGGGGCGACATTATGCGTGCAGCGGGTGCCACTGAGCGTTTGCTCGAATTACTGCATGCAGAAACAGCGATTACTGAAGCGGCTAACCCATTACCATTAGCTAGCGTATCGCAAGCTGCCATCCAATTTAGCAATGTGACGTTTCATTACCCATCACGGCCACGTACCCCAGCATTAAACAACGTGAGCCTACACATTAACGCAGGTGAAACCCTCGCCTTGGTTGGGCCGTCAGGTGCAGGCAAAACCACCATTTTTCAACTGTTGTTACGGTTTTACGATGCGCAAACTGGCAGCATTACCATTAATGATCAAAATATTAATGACATTAGCTTGCATGATTTACGAGGCTTAATGGCAATTGTCCCGCAAGACCCGGTGATATTTTCTGCCAATGTATTAGAAAATATCCGTTACGGACAACCCAACGCCACGGATGAGGCCGTGATTGCCGCAGCCCGTGCCGCACAAGTCGCGCAATTTGTGCCGCAACTATCCGATGGTTACAACACCTTCTTAGGTGAACGTGGTACACGTTTATCGGGTGGGCAAAAACAACGCATTGCCATTGCGCGAGCGATGTTAAAAAATGCGCCTATTTTGTTATTAGATGAAGCCACCAGTGCGTTGGACGCAGAATCTGAAATACTCGTACAAGAAGGGCTCAGTGCCGCCATGCAAGGCAGAACCACGCTGATTATCGCCCACCGATTAGCCACGGTACAAAAGGCCGATAAGATCGTCGTTATGGAAAATGGTGAGATGGTAGAAACAGGCGATGCGGTTGAGCTGCGAAAAAAAGGCGGTTTATACGCAAGGCTTGCGGAATTACAGTTTGAAAGCTAATCGCTAAGGGTGAATTCACCCATCAAGTGAACGATCAAGCTGGCTGACCCCTTGATTCAAAAAGGACAGTTAACCGAAAGCAAATAACAACCGAAAACATGATCACCCATAACGGCAAAAAATATCGAATAAACAACGGCGAAGGTAGGTGCGGTTTGTACACTCCAATGCTTCACCAAATGATTGACCAATTCGAGATAGCCCAGCAAAAGTGGAATAGGGTTTTTGTATTGAGAGTGGAGCTACACATGCCTCATGAGACACAAGACAATAAATGTATAACGAACTTTAACAAACGATTATTCAAACGCCTTAGACGTGTATATGGGTTCAAGAATATAGGTTTCTGTTGGGCGCGTGAATATCACGGAAAAGGCAAAGGCCAGCACTACCACTATGCGCTGTTTCTTGATGGAAACAAGATTCGGCATTCATCAAGAATCAATGAGCCGATACGGGCTTCATGGGAACGCCCCATGGGTGGTTATAGCTTAGGGTATATCAAGCGTCCTTTTTACTTTGTTGACCATGAGAGCATAGCCCAAGATGCAATTTACCCGTCTTTCGTATTTAGCTAAAACAAGAGGAAAAGGACGCGGCCCACCTCAAACAAAAGACTATGGAACTTCGCGTATGAAGTATTAACAACATGGTTTTGAGGTGGTATCAGGGGGAGTACTAAGTGGGCGTAAAAATTAACTCATTTTCTTGGTTGTTACGGTGCTAAGAGCAAGAAAGGGAAACAGCTTGTGCTAGATGATGCGCGGGTTACAGTCGCAAAGGAAACGAACAGTTAGCAGTTGAAGCAGCGCGGGTTGTAGTTAGTAAAGCGAACCTTTCCGAGCAGCAAACGAACACTTTAGATAAGGAGGCGGAACAACTCAGCCAAGAAGCACAAAATAAGCTTAGGTCTAACCGCTAAGTTAACAAAGAGGACTAATAAATATAATGAGCAGTTAATAAGTGTTCTAGCTTAAGTAAATAAAGGGCTTGAAGAGAAAACAGAAAAAGAAGTGAGCGCAATTAGCGAGCAAGTAAGCAGTCGCTTATAAGATGAGAAAATGATTAGAACGCTGATCAAGAATAATATGGTTAGTGTTAGTGAGAAATTCCAAAAATATTACTAATGAAGCCAATTATATAGCTGATAAAAGCCAATTAATTTCAAGTGCGTTGGGGTTTAAAACGTCCCCCTTTAAGCGACTTAGTAACGAGGCTGAACACAAGGGCTGAACATAGAGGCTGAACATAGGGGCTGAACATAGGGGCTGAACATAGGGGAGGGGGTAAAAGATTGTATGAATATAAGACAGCTGAATGTTAAAAAAATAATTCCTTGCCGCTTCCGCGCCGATTTTTTTAGTAAGGGTCTGACGAGTAACCAGATGTTATTTTTAACTTGTACTTAGTTTAGTTCAGGTTAGTATGTGCCAAGCAGTTGCTTTGTAAGGCATGAAAACTTAGGGAGGAGAGTCGTGAATATACAAGAAGCCATTATCCATGGGGTTATAAAAGAAAAGGATACGTCAGGAATTGAAAATGTTGAAATTAAGCCACGGCTAAAGCCACTATTGATCGATGAGCGATTAAAAAAGCTTGGATATGAAATTTTAAAGCTTTATGGGAAGTTAGCTAATGGCTATGGAACGTTAGGGGATGATGCTGATGTGGATCGTTTCCCAAAGTATATGGAAACATATGTTGATGGACAGACTGACTTCATTCAGTTTTCTCAAAACACCATTAAGGTAATCGCTGAAACGATGTCCCAACAAAGGTTAACTACTACCAGTTACCCAATATTCTTTAGATACAGCAATCTAGGTTGTGACTGGTTGCTAATTGCAGTGCTAAAATTGAAAGAAGGTGTCGGTATTGATGAGAGTACATTGGATTTAAATGATTCTCTTTCTTTTGATATCAGTGATCTACGTGAAGCAGCGCGTATTAATATAGAAAAATGGAAAGGTGATGAGCAACCATATCTCTCTTTCATAAAAAGAGGAGCAGGGTCTGACTCTGAGTCATCGCGGTACTTTAGAAATGCTCTTTCATGTTTGGACTATACCGATGCAAAACATAATACAGATGTGGCAGTTAAAGCCATGGATGATTATTTTGAATATAAGCAATATGATGCGAAAACAAGGCAAGAACTTAGGTCTCGAATGTATGATTACTGTAAAGAAAAAAAGGATAAGGATGAGCCTGTCAATTTAATTTCCTTGTCATCAATGCTAAACGACCAAGAGCCAGCTTCCTTTAGAGATTTTGTGCGTGAAAATGACTATGAGGTTAGCGATACTTTCTCCCCTAGTCCGCAAAGTTATAAAAAATTACAGCGAATAAGCAAGCGGTTCGGAACTATCAACCTTGGCTTTGATGTTGCTGATATTGTTTCAGAGCGTATTTATTATAATAAGGATGATGGTTCGATTGTAGTTAGAAACCCCCCTGCTGAATTGGTGCATGATATTAAAACAGCACAAGGTGTCGATACTTAAGGCGATGAATAAATTAGAGACTGCTGTAAATGTTTATCGCCTCATGAAAAATGAAGAGATAAGCGATCGCGAAGTAATAGGAAATGTCCCTGAGAGCGAATATGTAGGATGTAAAGCTAAGTTGGAGCGCTATGACCTTTTACATTCTTTCGTAGATGAGTGCTTCCAGCTTAAGTTTCAGCTTCCATCTGAAAGTGATGCGCTTTTTGTGGAGAGTATGGCTAGCCTTCTTGAAGCTCCGACGAGATTGCTAGCTAGTCCACGTCAATTTTATTTGGCAGATATTGACTATTTACTCAATGAAGAGGAGGTTGAAATTCCAAGGCAGGTTGAAAATTACCTTTATGCTTCTTCCTTTGCTTCTACCTTAAATGAGTTGGCTGACCATAGTCTTCCTTCAATACCAAAGGCTATATTTCTCCAAGGAGAAAAGCTAGAGCTATCCCTTGCATATTGCACGAATGACCTTGTGGAGTTGAAGGGCTTGGATAAATTTATTGAGGATTTTGTAAGAGCGGAGATACATAAAGAGCAGAAGGCAACGATAATAAAGGGGGTTCTTATTGAAATGCTCAAGAATAATGAAATTGACCGCCTTACGCTACCTTGTCTAATTAAACGTTTTACGGAGTTTCTTGAGCGCGTTAATGCAAACTACCAATTATATGTATCAGAGTTCTCGTTTGAAAAGATTAAAGAGCAAGTTGAAAGTGAGAAGTTTGAGTTTACTTTAAAACTAAATAAAGTTTTTTCCGGTATACAGAATCAACTACTTGCAGTACCCATCGCTTTAGTCCTAGTTAGCAGTCAAATGCAAATGACTGAAGGTCTTTCTTTAAAAAACATGTCTATTTGGTTCGGTATAATTATTTTCGGTGTTTTTATGTCGCTGTTGATTCGCAACCAGCGGAGCACATTGAAAGCTATTCAGATGGAAATAGACTCGCAGTGGTCAAATATAAAAAATAAACACCAATTCGTAGCTGAAAGATTAAATTCAAGCTATTTGCAATTGATTGGCCGCCAGCGGACGCAACGTTGGTTCTTAATGATTGTAAGTCTAATAGTTGCTGGTTCTATATTGGCAGGTACTATTCTTCTGCTTCATAATTCACATTCCTTGCATTTATATACAGAAGTTATTTATTTTGGAGTATTTGGTGCGGGAGTGTATGTTTTAATTTGTTTGGTTTGGTGGCTAATAAATAGTCGGGAGATGTGACTAAGGGTTGTTTGTTTTTATATAGTCTTGGTGTCATGTTGGTGAATTGGTTAAGCGCTAATAATTACTGACGTATTTCTTGGGAAATGTTGTTGTTGTCGTGAATAGTGAACCCATGTTTTCCGTACCATGTTTTTAATTCTTCTAAGTTGCCTTTAGCGACACCTTCTATTTTTGTAATGCCTTGGGATTTGCAATAGCTCAAGACGTGATTTAGCAACTGTGTGCCTATTCCTTGATTTCTAAAGCTTTGGCGTACCTTGAAAATCTTTAAAATGGTTTTTGAGTGGTTGGTTATATAGATATCGGCCAGGGTTGCAGTGTTGTTGCTTCTGGTTAGATTTGCATAACCGACGTAGGTATTGTTTTGAAATGCTATGATTTTAATACAATCGTCAAAGTTTTTTGGCGCTTCGAACCTGATACCCTTTTGTTTCATATTAATATTCTTGGCATGTTGTTTAAGAGGTGACTCGATGAATTGGCGTGTTGCTTTACGTGACGGTATACAGTTTTAAGGGATATCAAAAATAATATTTTTCTCTTCATCTGGGTCGAAGTCGCCAAGGTTTTCAGTTTCGCTACACCACGCACCAAAGTAGTCATCAACATGTCCCTCACGCATCATAGAATAAATATTTGTCATTCCGGGATGCTTTCTCGCGAAATAACCTAATCGATAAGCATCTTCTGGGTCGCCTATGACTTGGTCTCCAACTTCGATGTTTGAAAGTTTCGATAGACTGTCTATTTTTAGGCTAAAAGCACTCCGTTCAGCATGTTTTGTAATTGAGGCTTCTAGGAGCTCAGAATTGAATTGGCATAGTTCTGCTATGAGTGATGATAATGAAAGAAAGCTTTCTATATCAGTCAGCATATTATCACCAGATGAAGGTGCTCTATATGAAATAAGCTCGCGTGATGCTTTCATGATTAGTGCGTTGTCTAAAAATATTTCTGATACGTTTCTGTCAAACTTTGAAATATAGTCGGCAGCTTGTTCAATGGCTCTCGTGTGGCCAATTTCTAATAATCCCCCTTCTTTCCAATCATGTTCTGGCAGGGTAAGGATTAAGGCACGTGTAAGAGAAAGTATTGAGTTGTATCTTAGGTATGGTACGGTAACGCGAAGGTTTTTTGACTTCGCGTACTCCATTGAGTTAACTGTTAAGGTGGCTTGCATGATCAACTTAGCTGCTAAATAGGATCTACATAACCATTCTGTGTTTAATTCGGCTGACCAGTTTTTAGCTAATTTTGAGTATCTTGCATGTAATCTATTGGCGACTTTCTCACAAGAAGCTTCGTTTAATGTAGCTGGTATTTCTGAGAAACTGTAGAGCCAGTTTTTGTTTGCAAATTTCATTTTCACTAATGTTGCTGGGGGAGGTGGTTAAAGCCCTTCATTTCTGAGAATTTGCATAAACATTTAGTAATTACCCTTCAAGAAAAGTTTCCAATGCTGTACACATATTTTTAACGATGTTTGCTGGTCTTCTATCCCTAATTGACATTTGTTTAGATTGCTCAATAAATGCGGCAAACTCTTCATTATCAGTTATTAAATAGTACTTTAATAGCCATCGCAATTCGTGTCCTTCTGGTTCCCAGCATTCTGAATATCGGTCAATTAAGTCATGAAGCTTTGTATCATCTAGTAATTCTTCATAGCTAATTTTTTCAACAGCTAAACTTTTAATTATTTGAGGATAAAGAACTTTTATTATCGAAAGATAAGGTGCAATTAGGGCGTAACCATGATGGTGGTTATACCCTAAGTTCACCAATATTGAAAAATTAGTCAAGCTTCTTTCGATATCCCTCAAAGTAAGCGAGTAATATTCTATTAATTCTTCGAATGACTGAATGGCAGAATTATTGGTGCTTTCATTTTGTTTAAACCCCATTCTCCATAAACAGTCATTTAAATATATTTTTCTGTTGCTAGAAAATCTGTCTAGCGTCTGGGGCAGCCCTGCCCAAAGGTGTATGAATTTCTGTAGGTAAAGAGTTGGCTCTGCCTTTTGGCCATATCTTAATTTTATAATTTCATTTATTTGTTTACGATTCATAACCAGTACAAACACTATATTTGGCGTGGAGAATATATGTTTAATTTTTTCTAATAGATCTAAAGCAAAAGATGGTTTGCATCTGTCTAATTCATCAATAATAAAGATCAATTTTTTACCATCAGCCATTTTTTCAACAGCCTTAGTTAAAGTGTTATGGAAGTCAGTAATTAATTTTTTATCCGCCTCTACAGAATCTATGCGGCTTTCAAGGTACTTGTCGGCTACGGTTACAGCTTCGCTCCCAACGCCGGCTCCTTCAAGAGCAGTACCATCTACGACCCCAGCAGACACGGCTCTGAGTCCAACATTCACAGCAACCTTGCTAATAACTTTTAATGTAGCTATCGCTTGTGCTTTAAATTTCTTAGTTGCAGGATTCGTTTTATCTAATAATTGATAAATCTCACCTACAAGTGCAAGAAAAGGATCATCTAAGAAATCATTTCTATAAGCATCGAAATAAATACTTTCTATCTTATACTCATCACTTTTCAACATTCCTCGCCACATCTTCACGAAGGTGGTCTTACCACTACCCCACGGCGCATCGATAGCTATTACTAATTCATCATCACAATTTTTAATGATGTTAGTTAGGCTCTTTGCGAAAAGCTCCCTCTTAAAAATATCATTTTTAGCAAAGCCTTCATTCTCTTTTATTGTTATTGGTGCTGGGGATAGTTTCATAGGAGATGTGCCGAAAAGTTAATTGACTCCAAATTACTATATTGACTCCTAAAGTTTATACAACCTTATTAATAGGATAATTTAATTTTTGTCTCAATTTGTATGACGTAAAGATCGCTACGCTGGCATGTCGATAAGAGGGCGGAAATTTGCCTAGTAGTTAGGTGAAAATTGTTTTTGTGACTAATGGAGGTCGTCTCCTTCGGGGATATACTTAATTACTCAGCTATTGCCTAAATCACAACTACGCCATGCTGATGGTTTATTTTTTCCTTTTAGGCTGGAAGGCTACTTTAAAAGTAGCCCCTGAGTAGCCCCCAATAAAAAAGCCCTAGCGTCTTTAGATGCTAAGGCTTTGATATATTTGGCTCCTCCGACTGGACTCGAACCAGTGACCCAATGATTAACAGTCATTTGCTCTACCAACTGAGCTACAGAGGAATTGTTCAGGTCGCGTATCTTACGAAACGCGACTGTTTTGGTCAATAGCTAATAAGCTTTAAAGCGTATTTAATTGTCGTTAAGTAACTTGGCTATTCGATCCATAGCGTTAACTAAGTTCTCCATGCTGGTGGCGATGGATATGCGCATGTGTCCATCAAGACCAAAGGCTGAACCGGGTACAAGTGCAACGCCTGCTTTTTCTAGAATGTATTCGGCTAAATCAACGTCGTTGTCGATATTGTCCAGGCGATTAAGAATGGCGTTGAAATCAGGGAAACAATAGAACGTGCCGTCGGATGAAATACAGCTAATGCCGTTAATGAGATTCAGCTGCTCTACAACATAGTCATGGCGTTCTTTAAAAGCCACTAACATTTCACTAATGCACGACTGATCACCTTCTAGTGCAGCTTGTGCGGCATATTGAGAAATGGAGGTTGGGTTTGATGTGCTTTGCGATTGAATTTTTTTCATCGCTTTAATCAAATCGGTAGGGCCTGCCGCGTAGCCGATGCGCCAGCCTGTCATGGAGTATGCTTTTGAAACGCCATTGAGGACGATGGTTTGATTGTAAAGTTCAGGGCAAGCCATGACGATGTTGCTGAAAGGTTCGTCACACCAAAGGATGTGCTCGTACATGTCATCAGTGGCGACTAAAATGTTCGGGTACTTAATGAGTACCGCACCGAGTGCAGCTAACTCAGCCTTAGTGTAGGCTTTGCCGCTTGGGTTTGAAGGGCTGTTGATAACAACAAGTTTAGTTTTTTCGGTGATGGCAGCTTCAAGCTGTTCGGGCGTGATTTTAAAGGCTTGATCTTGACCAGCGTGTACGATGACGGGCACGCCGCCGGCTAATAAGCTCATGTCTGGATAAGACACCCAGTACGGCGCAGGAATAATAACTTCATCGCCATCATCTAATAAGGCTTGAGCTAAGTTGAAAAAGCTTTGTTTGCCGCCGCAAGAGACGAGCACTTGATCTGCTTGATAATTAAGGCCGTTGTCACGTTTGAATTTTTCAATAATGGCGTTTTTAAGTTCAACGGTACCATCAACTGCCGTATATTTAGTTTTACCCGCATTAATAGCATCTCTAGCGGCTTGTTTGATGTGCTCTGGCGTATCAAAATCCGGTTCACCTGCGCCTAGCCCAATAATATCTTGCCCGGCGGCACGTAAGGAAGCGGCTCTTGCAGTAACCGCTAACGTTGGAGATGGTTTTATGCGTTGAACGCGTTGTGACAGTTTAATGCTCATAATTATAGTCTCTATCAATAAGATTCAGCTTAATGGGGCGTTGGAAGTCTTTTTAGAATAAAATTCAATATTACGTATTCCTAAAATATTATTACGTCCCCTAAAATCAGTATTCTACTAGATGCTGCGTTCACAGATAATCCCTATGAATAAAAAATTCGAAATTCACTCACCTTTCCAGCCTGCCGGCGATCAGCCGAAGGCAATAAAAGCATTGGTTGATGGGATTGAGCATGGAGAAGCGCATCAAACTTTATTGGGGGTAACCGGATCAGGCAAAACCTTTACGATGGTGCATACCATCGCGGAGCTACAGCGGCCCGCATTAGTATTGGTGCACAATAAAACGCTCGCAGCGCAACTTTATGGTGAACTTAAAGAATTCTTACCGGATAACGCGGTTGAATATTTCGTGTCGTATTACGATTATTATCAGCCAGAAGCGTATATGCCTGCCTCAGATACCTTTATTGATAAAGATGCCTCGTTAAATGAGCATATTCAACAAATGCGCTTGTCTGCGACTAAAGCGCTAATGGAGCGTGATGATGCGGTTATTGTGGCCAGTGTTTCTTGTATATATGGTTTAGGTGACCCGGAGCTATATTTTAGTATGATTTTGCATTTATCACGCGGTGAGAAAGTGAGCCAGCGTGACATTATTCGCCAATTAACCGATATGCAGTACAAGCGAAACGATGTTGAGCTGCTTCGAGCGACCTACCGGGTGAGGGGGGATGTGATCGATATTTTTCCTGCCGAGTCCGACCAAGATGCGCTTCGTGTGGAATTATTTGATGATGAAATTGAGCGCTTGTCGCTGTTTGACCCGTTGACGGGTGAGATTGTTCAGCGCATACCGCGCTACACTATTTTCCCCATTTCTCATTATGTTACCCCGCGTGAGACTATTTTAGAGTCGATAGAAAAAATACAGTCTGAGTTAGCCATTCGGTTAGAACAATTGCGATCATTAAATAAATTAGTCGAGGCGCAAAGGTTAGAAGAGCGTACGAAGTTTGATTTAGAGATGATGCGTGAAATTGGTTATTGTTCGGGAATTGAAAATTACTCACGCTATTTATCGGGCAGGAATCCTGGTGATGCACCACCTACGTTATTTGATTATTTACCAGATAACGCGTTGCTATTTATTGATGAATCGCATGTGACCGTGCCGCAAGTAGGGGCAATGTATAAAGGCGACCGTTCAAGAAAGGAAACATTGGTAGAGTATGGTTTTAGGTTACCGTCGGCACTAGATAATCGACCGATGCGTTTTGAAGAATTTGAGGCAAAGGCGCCGCAGACTGTTTATATTTCAGCCACACCCGCCCAGTACGAAACCGAGCGCTCAGGGGCCGTGGTTGAGCAGGTAGTACGGCCAACGGGGTTGTTAGACCCTATTATTGAAGTGCGACCCGCAACAACGCAGGTGGATGATTTATTATCTGAAATTAATAAGCGTGTAAAACTTGAGGAGCGAGTTTTAGTCACAACGCTAACCAAGCGTATGTCTGAAGATTTAACCGATTACCTAATGGAATATGGCATTAAAGTTCGCTACTTGCATTCAGATATTCAAACCGTGGAGCGAGTGGAAATTATTCGTGACTTACGGTTGGGTGTTTTTGATGTGTTGATCGGTATCAACCTATTACGTGAGGGTTTAGATATTCCGGAGGTTTCATTAGTCGCCATTTTGGATGCTGATAAAGAAGGCTTTCTGCGCTCAGAGGTCTCGATGATACAAACGATGGGACGAGCAGCTCGTAATGTAAAAGGCATGGCGATTTTATACGCAGATAAAATAACCGGCTCAATGCAAAGAGCGATGGATGAAACGAGCCGCCGCCGAGCAACACAGGAGGCGTTTAATAAACAGCATGGCATCACGCCTAAAGGTATCATTAAAAAAGTCACCGATGTGATGGAAGGGGTAAAGCGTACGGAGCGTGACGTGATGAAGAGCGTGGCTGAAGAAGCAGTAAAGTATCAAGCGATGACGCCAGCACAAATGGCAAAAAAGGTGACCCAGTTAGAAGCAAAAATGTATCAGCATTCAAAAGATTTAGAATTTGAGGAGGCGGCAAAAGTGCGAGATGAAGTCAATAGATTGCAGAACCAGATTGTGTTGGGGGGTTAGATTAAGCAAATTAAAGTGGTTGACCGCTTCACTAACGAGGTAACTTTAAGTAGAATACGCGGCTTCTTTAGATAATTGACTTGAAGGCGCGTAGCTCAGTTGGTTAGAGCGCATCCTTGACATGGATGAGGTCGGTGGTTCGAATCCACTCGTGCCTACCAATTTTCTAAAGCCAAACTACTACTCACTTTATTAAAGGCTAAAGGTTCTAACGTGCCAGTTATTACACTACCGGATGGAAGTCAGCGCGAGTTCTCGCAAGCTGTTAGCGTACTTGATGTTGCGGCAGATATTGGTGCTGGCTTGGCTAAAGCGACGCTAGCGGGTAAAGTTAATGATGTGCTAGTCGATGGGTCTTTTGTTATAGAAAATGATTCAACGCTAGCAATTGTGACAGCAAGAGACGAAGAAGGTGTTGATGTTATTCGTCACTCAACGGCTCACTTGTTAGCGCAAGCGGTAAAGCAACTATTTCCTAGCGCGCAAGTAACGATTGGCCCAGTTATCGACAATGGTTTCTTCTATGATTTTGCTTTTGAGCGTTCTTTTACGCCGGATGATCTTGAGAAAATAGAAAAGAAAATGTCAGAACTGGCAGAGCAATCTATACCCGTTGAGCGTCTTGAGCTATCACGTGATGATGCGGTTGAGTTCTTCAGAGGTAAAAACGAAGAGTATAAAGCGCAAATTATTGAAAGCATTCCGCAAGATGAAGTGTTGTCATTATATAAGCAAGGTGACTTCACCGATTTGTGTAGAGGACCACATGTTCCGCATACGGGTAGCTTAAAAGCATTTAAATTAACAAAGTTGGCTGGTGCATACTGGCGTGGTAATTCTGATAATGAAATGCTTCAACGAATCTACGGTACCGCTTGGGGTGATAAAAAAGCACTAAAGAAATACCTACATAGAATAGAAGAAGCTGAAAAGCGTGATCATAGGAAAATATCTAAATCATTAGATTTGTTCCACATCCAAGAAGAAGCGCCGGGGATGATTTTTTGGCACGATGCGGGTTTAAGTATTTACCGGACTATTGAGCAATATATTCGCTCGAAATTACAAGAAAATAATTACATCGAAGTTCGGACACCACAATTAGTTGATAAATCCTTATGGGAAAAGTCGGGTCATTGGGAAAAGTTCCGTGATGATATGTTTACGGTCGACTCAGATAATCACGAGTATGCCGTCAAGCCGATGAACTGCCCTTGTCACGTGCAAATTTATAACCAAGGGTTAAAGAGTTACCGTGATTTACCATTAAGGATGGCTGAGTTTGGGTCCTGTCACCGTAATGAGCCATCGGGTACATTACATGGCTTGATGCGCTTACGTAACTTTATTCAAGATGATGCGCATATTTTTTGTACAAAAGATCAAATTCAGTCAGAAGTATCAGACTTTATTGATCTGTTATATGAGGTTTATGCTGACTTCGGCTTTACAGATATTATTATCAAGCTTTCAACACGGCCTGAGAAACGTGTGGGCTCAGATGAAGTTTGGGATGAGTCTGAAAAAGCATTGGAAGATGCGCTGGATGCAAAAAATATAGATTGGCAACTGCAACCGGGCGAAGGTGCGTTCTACGGACCAAAAATTGAATTTTCGTTAAAGGATTGTTTAGATCGAGTTTGGCAGTGCGGAACAATTCAAGTCGATTTCTCAATGCCGGATCGCTTAGATGCCCAATTTATTGCTGAAGATGGGTCAAGGCAATCGCCAGTGATGCTTCATAGAGCTATTTTAGGATCGCTTGAGCGATTTATTGGTATTTTAATTGAAGAATACGCAGGCAAGTTTCCAGTTTGGTTAGCACCAACACAAGTCGTTTTAATGTCAATTACGGACAAAAATGACGAATATATTGCCTCAATTGCAAAAATCCTTCAAAAACAAGGCATCAGAGTCAAATTAGACTTGAGAAATGAGAAGATCGGCTTTAAAATTCGCGAACACACTTTAATGCGTATTCCATATCTTGTTGTTGCCGGCGATAAAGAAGTTGAAAATAATGAATTAGCAGTGCGCTCGTTAAGTGGAAAAAATATGGGTAACTTCACTCCTGAGGACTTTATCGCGTTATTGGTAAAAAACATTACCGAACGTAATAAATTAGAGCCTTAAGGTTTTTTATATTTTGGAGATTGTAAAATCGCAACAAAAAAAGTAAGAATAAACGAAGATATAACAATACCAACCCTGAGGCTTATTGATCACGAAGGTGAAAAAGTTGGTGTTGTCACGTTAGAAAAAGCTATGAGCATGGCTGCTGAAGTAGATTTAGACTTAGTTGAAGTCTCGCCGACAGCTAAGCCGCCAGTCTGTAAAATAATGGACTACGGTAAGTTTAAATTTGAAGCCAGTAAGAAATTACAAGCATCAAGAAAGAAGCAAAAGAATATCCAGGTTAAGGAGATTAAGTTCCGGCCTGGAACAGATATTGGTGATTACAACGTGAAATTACGTAATTTGCGCTCGTTTTTAGAAAACGGCGATAAAACCAAAATCACCGTCAGGTTTCGTGGCAGAGAAATGGCTCATAGAGAGCTGGGTATGGAGCTGTTACAACGTGTAGAAAAAGATTTAGATGAGTTAGCAGTGGTCGAGCAACGGCCAAAGTTTGAAGGTCGCCAGATGGTTATGGTTATGGCGCCAAGAAAAATTAATTAACGGAGTTAAGTAATGCCAAAGATGAAGTCAAACAGCGGAGCATCCAAACGTTTTAAGAAAACGGGTACGGGTGCTTTTAAATGTAAGCAAGCTCACTTGCGCCACATATTGACCAAAAAAACCACTAAACGTAAACGTCAACTACGTAAAGCATCATTGATTCACGCTAATGATGTTAAAAGTGTGACACGTATGTTGCCTTATAGTTAATTTAAGATTTATTGAGGATTAGAAATGCCTAGAGTTAAACGCGGTGTTGTTGCAAGAGCACGACACAAAAAAGTATTAAAGCAAGCAAAAGGTTATTACGGAGCGCGTAGCCGTATATACCGTGTTGCTAAACAAGCAGTTATTAAAGCTGGTCAATATGCTTACCGAGATCGTCGCCAAAGGAAACGTCAATTCCGTGCATTGTGGATTGCTCGTATTAATGCTGGCGCTCGTAGTTGTGGTTTATCGTATAGTCGCTTTATGAATGGCCTTAAAAAAGCATCTATCGGTTTGGATAGAAAAGTATTAGCAGATCTTGCTGTATTTGATAAAGATGCATTTTCGCAATTGGTAGCGACTGCGAAATCAAATCTGTAGAAAACTGTGTTTGAGTAAATAATATTACTCAGGTATTTGCAATTGCAATTACTACAAACTGATAGTGAGTCGTGAGGGAAAGGTCTGTTGGCCTTTCCCTTATTTATTGGGACTAAATAAAAAGATGGCAACGTGGAAAATTCATTAGAGAGCATTGTTGAGAAGGCAGAAAAGGAATTGGCTGAGGCTCAGTCACTTTCTGTTGTTGAAGAAATTCGTGTTTCCTATCTAGGAAAAAAAGGTGTGTTTACACGCCAAATGAAAACCCTAGGTAGTTTATCGCCTGAGGAGAGGCCGATAGTCGGCGCGACGATTAACCACGCTAAACAACAGTTTCAAACCTTGTTAGAACAGCGAAAAGCTCAACTCGAGAATGAGTTGCTTAGCAAGCGATTGAGTGAAGAAACTATAGATGTCACGTTACCTGGGCGTGGTCAGTCAGTTGGTGGTGTTCATCCGGTAACTCGAACAATGCGTCGTATAGAACAAATTTTTAATCGAATTGGTTTTGACGTGGCAATGGGCCCTGAAGTTGAAGATGATTTTCATAATTTTGAAGCGTTAAATATACCCGCACATCACCCTGCACGAGCGATGCACGATACCTTTTATTTTGATGAACATACCTTATTAAGAACGCATACGTCGCCGGTTCAGATTCGTGTGATGGAAAATCAACAGCCGCCGCTGAAAGTTATAGCACCTGGTCGCGTATACCGTTGTGATTCAGATATTACCCATACCCCTATGTTTCATCAGGTTGAAGGGTTTGTTGTCGACAAAAACATCAATTTTGCAGACCTTAAGGGTGTGATTAGTGAGTTCTTAAAAGCATTTTTTGAAAAAGATGTCTCTGTAAGGTTCAGGCCTTCTTATTTTCCATTCACCGAACCCTCAGCAGAAGTTGATATTGAGTGTGTGATGTGTGAAGGGAAGGGTTGTCGTGTATGTGGGCATACGGGGTGGCTTGAAGTGTTAGGTTGCGGAATGATTCATCCAGAAGTGTTCCGGCATATTAATATTGATTCAGATGAATTCACTGGCTTTGCATTTGGTATGGGTGTTGAGCGGTTGACGATGCTTCGCTATAAAATCAATGACTTGCGTTTGTTTTTTGAAAATGATCTTAAGTTTTTAAGGCAATTTAATTAAGCTGAGAGAAGGATTTATAAATGTTAGTAAATGAAGCATGGCTTAAGGAATTTGTAGACTACGCAATTCCAACCGAACGTTTAACTGAAAAATTGACAATGGCTGGATTAGAGGTTGATTCAGTCAATGCTGCGGCGGCAGAGTTTACAGGTGTTGTTGTTGGTGAGGTTTTATCCGTAGCCCCGCACCCTAACGCCGATAAATTACGTCTTTGTAAAGTTTCAGTTGGTGACACAGAGCCATTAGATATCGTATGTGGAGCGAGTAATGTTCGCGTAGCCTTACGTATCCCTGTTGCAACAATAGGCGCTGTTTTGCCTGGGAATTTCAACATCAAACCGTCTAAATTGCGCGGAGAACCATCTAATGGCATGTTGTGCTCTGAGGAAGAGCTTGGTCTGGCCGACTCAGCAGATGGCTTAATGGAGTTGCCTAGTGACGCGCCTGTTGGCGTTGATATTAGAGAGTACTTACAACTTGACGATACAATCATTGAAGTTGATTTAACACCAAATCGTGCCGATTGTTTAAGTATAGAAGGTGTTGCACGTGAAATTTCTTGTTTTACTAATCAACCTTTTAATGGTGTAAAACCAGCTGTTATTGATGTGACTACTGAGGATATTAAACAGGTAGTGGTAGAGGCGCCAGACGATTGCCCACGTTACTTAGGTCGCATTATTAAAGGATTAGACCGTTCAGCGACGACACCTATTTGGATGCAGGAAAAACTTAGACGTTGCGGTCAACGCAGCCTAGGCCCCCTTGTCGATGTGACTAATTATGTCTTGTTAGAGTTAGGTCAGCCACTACATGCGTTTGATTTAAATAAAATTGAAGGTGATATTGTTGTTCGGCGCGGGCGGGCTGGTGAGTCGTTAGAGCTTTTAAACGAGCAAACAATTACATTGGATGAGAGCGTGTTGGTCATCGCCGATCAAAAAAGAGCACTGGCTTTTGCGGGTGTGATGGGTGGTCAAGCCTCAGCGGTTAATGATGAAACCACCGATATATTTTTAGAATGTGCTTTTTTTACACCAATCTCTATTGCAGGCAAATCTAGACAGTTTGGTTTACATACCGACTCTTCGCATCGTTTTGAAAGAGGCGTAGACCCAGAACTTTGTTACCGCGCTATTGATCGTGCCACTGAGTTGTTAGTGGGTATTGCTGGAGGTCAGGTTGGTTCAATCACCGATGCAACATCTGTTAAGACAATGCCTGTTAACAATCAGGTGAGCTTTAGATTTGAAAGAATTCAGCGTGTTCTAGGTATTGAGCTGGAGGAGGCTACCGTGGAATCGTATTTTACGAGCTTAGGTATGGGGCTTGAGAAAATGGCTGATGAGTGGCTTGTCACGGCTCCAAGTTATCGGTTTGATATTGCTATAGAAGCCGATTTGATTGAAGAGGTGGCGCGCCTCTACGGTTATGATAATTTGCCACAAAACAGTCTAAATGTTTCTGCTTCGTTAGCTGCCATTGAAGAGAAAATACAACCACTTGATAGAATTAAAGATTTGCTAGTAGATTTAGGTTATCAAGAAGCGATTACATATAGCTTTACTGACGAAGCAGCGCTTAAAAAGTTAACGCCTAATGATGAGTTGTATCCGTTGCAGAACCCCATATCGTCCGATTTGGCAGTTATGCGTACCACCCTGTGGGCTGGTCTACTTAAAGCAATGGATGCTAATAACAAGCGTAACGAAGAAACGGTTCGTTTTTTCGAAACAGGCCTGAAATTTACAGTTGAAAAAGGCCAGTTGGTTCAAGAGCAAGTGCTGTCATTATTGGTAACAGGCCAAGCCCAACCAGAACAATGGGGTGAACCATCTAGAGCTATCGACTTTTATGATTTAAAACACGATATAGAAGCGATATTGGCAGTGAATAATATGGCGGCAGACTATCAATTTAAATCAGCCGTACATGATGCGTTACATCCAGGACAAACGGCACAGTTGCTTAATAAAGATGGTGAGCAGGTGGGTTATATTGGCTTGCTTCATCCGGCTTTAGAGAGCGAATTTGATATAAAGAAACCAGTCTACCTAGCAGAGCTAAAGCAGTCGCTCATTCAAACAAGGCATATTCCAGAATTTCAGGCGATTACTAAATACCCGCCGGTAAGACGTGACTTAGCACTTATAGTAGAAGAAAACTTCCCTGTAAATGAAATAGTCAGCTATATTTACAGTACATATGACCTTGTAAGTGACGTCGTTGTGTTTGATGTCTACCAGGGTAAAGGTGTAGAAAGTGGTAGAAAAAGTGTCGCTTTAGGCTTGATTTTACAGGATAAATCTAAGACACTAGCCGAACAAGATATTGAAGAGCTCATTGGTGAGTTACTTAAAAATATTAAAAATCTATTTGATGCTCAGCTAAGAGAATAAATAATGTCATTAACAAAAGCTGATTTAACAGAACAACTATTTGACGAATTAGGTCTCAATAAGCGCGAAGCCAAAGAGATTGTAGAGCAAATGTTCGAAGCAATAAAAAACTCTTTAGAAAAGGGTGAACAAGTCAAAATTTCTGGATTTGGAAATTTTGAATTAAAAGATAAAGAAGCACGGCCTGGTCGAAATCCAAAGACAGGCGAAGACGTATCAATTTCTGCCAGAAGAGTCGTGACACTTAGAGCAGGGCAAAAACTAAAAGATCGAGTAGAAGCGTATGCTGGAAGCCAGTCATAACAACGAGTTGCCGGCTATCCCGGCGAAACGATATTTCACTATTGGTGAAGTCAGTGAATTGTGCGCGGTCAAACCTCACGTTTTAAGGTACTGGGAGCAAGAGTTTACCCAACTGGAACCTGTTAAGCGTCGTGGTAATAGGCGTTACTACCAACGTCAAGATGTTGTATTAATAAGGCAAATTCGTGGTTTACTGTATGAAGATGGTTATACCATCGGTGGTGCACGTTCACATCTTACAGGTGAAGGCACACAAAAAGACACATCACAGACAAAGATTGAAATTCAACAAATCAAAGCTGAATTAGAAGAAATTCTAGAAATTCTCAAATAACCATTCATTACATCGGGGCGTAGCGCAGCCTGGTAGCGCACCAGTATGGGGTACTGGTGGTCGGAGGTTCAAATCCTCTCGCCCCGACCAAGATTCAGTTAAAGCCGTAAAGCAATATAACCTTTTGATTGATTTAGTTATTAGGAGCTAATTAAGTAGTGAAATGAGATGTATTCTGCTCTCGCCCCAGAGCAAGATTTGTCATTTGGTACGCTCGTTTGTGCAACAGCAATGACACTTTTGGTTTTCTCCTCATGTAGTAGGGTAATAAAAGTACAAGAGAGAAATTGTGTTTATTATTTTAGAAAAAAAGTATCTATCTAAACGATTGCAATGCTTTTTAAAAAGTAATGATTTGTGTATTCGTTAAAAAAATCCACTAAAAACTGTTATTTTGTCTCGACTATACGGAGATGATGTAGAAGATAAAATCAAAGTTTGAGCCTAAGAGAGGGTAATTAAGTCAGGAAAAAGAATAGCCCCTGAAGCAATTAAAACATTGCGAGATTTGGGTCTTTCAGCTGATCAAATTGCAGAATTGGTTCGGCATCATCTTGTTTCTGAAGTTCACAGGGCGATATAAGAAAAATCAATTCATGGTGCTAGAGCCTTGTTTTTTGAAAAATCACTACAGAACCTAATAAATGCTTTCTGTGAGGCTCATGTTATTGAGCGAGAAGAAGGGAAGCTTCCAGATATAGAAGTGAATTGTTGGATAGGAAAAGGAACCACTTCTCAATTGATCACGTCAAATCACCGAAGTAAAAATGAGCTGCCAGCATTAATTACTTACAACAAACTACCTTATCGGTCATCGTTGCAGATAAATTTATTATTGGATTTCAAGCTTCTGTCATTAGGCCTTGATTGTAATAAGATAAAATCTTTGTCACTTGTTCAACACGAAGCATAAAACTATGTTTGCTGGCGCGTTCATGGATGGTATGGTCTCCGTCTCCAAAAGGGCCAAATCCATCTAAGGTCACACAACCTTTGGCAGCGAAAATATTGGCATCGCTAACACCACCACGTTGTTCAGTTAAAAATGGTTCGCCGGTAATGGATTCTAACTCCCGCAAAAAAACCAACTGTTCATTATTGGGCTGCATCACATCTCGTTGAATCCCCCCCGACAATGTCGCTTCAATACCTTCAATCTCATGGGAGTGAACGATTGAATGTATTGCGTCAAGCACTCGATCTCTTTCTGTAGCGTCGGTGTAGCGCATTTCAACAATCAAACGGGCATGGGGCGAGATTGTATTTGCACCAATACCACCTTCCATTTTGCCAACGTTAATGGTTGTACCTTTGTCTAACTGAGTCAGTGCGGTTAACTGAATGCATTTATGTGCGGCTTCTAAGTTGGCATTAACCCCATCAATATAATGATTACCCGCATGTGCAGCTTTTCCTTCAATATCAATAAAAAAGGTACCAACCCCTTTACGCCCAATGACCAGTTCATTATTTTTACCTGCGGCTTCAAACACCATCACGTAGTCATAATCCTTGGCGAGTTCATGACTAATAAGCTTGGAGTCATCACTGCCTGTTTCTTCATCGCTAACCAATAGCATGTCGATATTACCAATGCTACCAGAAGATGCCTTGACCGCTCTTAATGCGCATAGCGCAACGTAATTGCCGCCTTTGATATCGCAAGCACCTGGCCCATAGATCCACTGGTCATCCTCGCTGAAGGTTTCAAAACTCATGGGTGGAAAAACCGTATCTAAATGACCCAACAACAGCAGTTTTTTACCCGCTGATTTAGCGGAGGTGAATAGCAGATGATTACCTATTGTTTCTCGCTGATAAGTACGCGTATCGTATCCAATATCTTCCATCCATTGCTGAAACAACAAACCGCTTTGATCAACACCTTGCTTATTTTTGGTATATGAATTGATATTCATCAAGTCCGCCAATTCAGAAAAATCCATACCAGTACTCATAATAATACCTAGTGTGTAAATCAAGGCTTATCTAAGGCCTAAAATTTAAGTAAATCGAGTCAACACAATAACGTGTAAAAACAGCTAACGGAAAAAGTTATCAGTTAAAGTTAACTGAACTACGTAGCAATATATAGTATTTTTAATCGTCTAGAAATGAATTTTAGACCTTAACGCCTTTGCTGCCCTGGATTGCAGCAAAGAGGCCCTAACATGGTGCGACCAGTATATTCAAAAGGAACTTTAGAGTATCTTTTGCAAGCAATAAAAGACTTGGTATTAATATTGCTTGAGAAGTGATTGACTTCATTAATGTTAGGATTAAAGAACATGCCAACACATAGAATCGGAATGTGGATGTATCAAAACGGTGGTGGTGATGTTATTCAAAACTCAATGATCGCCAAGTTACAAGAGCGAGATATATCAGTTATAACCGACCTTAACCTAAGAAATGCCACGGCGACCAATGGCTCTACTTATTGTGGCGGCATCATAATGGAGGAATTAGATTTATTCTTCACTTACAATGCCGGTCAGCAAACACAATATCAACTGTATCTATATGAAACACTTGATCGCTATATTCCTATTATCAATAACTATTCTTCCTTCAGTTTAACTGAAGATAAATTCAAAACGGCTCATTTATTACAACGCAATGGCATCATAACGCCTGAATATGAGTTATGTCATCGTAACGATGTTCATACACTGCGCAGGATTTTAAAAGAATGGGGAGGCAAAATTATTTACAAGCCAACCGATGGTTGGGGAGGTATGGGGTTAGTTAAAATTGAAGATGATGCGGCCCTTGATATGCTGATACCTTTTATAAAACATACTGATTTACGGCATTTTTATGTTGAACGTTTTATTGATTACGATAACACCGATTTCAGAGTTGATATTGTCGACGGCGAATTTATCAGTTGTTACGGTCGTAAAGCACCACCAGATGACTGGAAAACTAATATCACCAGTGGTGGTACCTTGTTATTGCGTGAACCAACAGACGAACTCATCAGCTTGGCTAAAAAAGCCGCCAAATTAACCGGCTTAGAATTAGCGGGTGTCGACATGATCTATGATCAAGAACGAGAACAGTATGTCGTCTTGGAAGTTAATGGTATTCCTGCATTTGCAACACCCGATCAGGAACAGCTTGGGCTGAATTTTAATGACAAAAAAATCAATGCTATCGTTAATCTGATAGAAAAACGAGTAACAGGAAAATAAATGACTAAGAAACAAAAACGTCCAAAGCTAGGTTTGCTGTATATGGATTATGTTATGCAATTTTTTAATAAATCTAATTTTAAAGGTTGGCCAGATAAAATTGAGACGGTCACTTACCATTGGAAAAATGATAAACAGCGCTTTATTAATGACGTTAAAGCAAAAAAAATTGATGTATTGATTGGCAACGTTCCCGCGACAGCTTATGAAACCTTTCGAGAGATTGCTAATGCATTGCCAGAGGTTCGGCTTGTACCCTCTCTAGATACTCAGTTTTCTAATAAATCTAAAGAAAACGTCACGCGGTTCTGTAAAAAATATGATATTCCTATACCACCAACCAATATTTTTTATGACCGAAAAAAAGCCGATAGCTTTTTAAAAAAAACAAGCTACCCTAAAATCATCAAAAAGTCCTATGGCCCCTCTAATTATGGGGGTTATTTTGTGCACAAAGTTGATAGTTTTAAAGAAGCTACAAACCTATTGGATAGCAAAAAATACAACCCAGTTTATGTGCAAGATTTTATCCCCATGTCCGCAGATATCCGTGTCATGCTGATTGGTCATAAGCCAGCGTGTGCGTTCTGGCGTCGCCCACCAGAAGGGGAGTGGTTAACCAATACCAGCCAGGGCGGTAGCATGGATTACCAGAATGTACCCAAAGAAGTACTCGATCTGGCAGTAAAAGTCTCCAAAGCTGCAAAAGCTGAATATTGGGCTTGTGATATCGCCGTTGGTAAGGATGGAAAATACCGAATATTAGAGTGTGCGACAGCCTTTGCCGCATTCCCCTATATTCGAGATTGGATTGGACAGTACTTGATGTGGTTATTTAGCAATGGGCAGTTCAAAAAACCAAATATACCCATCAATAATTGGGAGCAGCTTGGAAAAATAGACAGCTCTTTATTGAGAACAATGCGCCAGATTACCTTTGGTAAATATACGCCAAGTTCTGATGCTGATTGCTTTGCATCGATAAAAACGCCAGATGCTGCGGAGATGTTGTTGATCAATGATAATGATGAACAAGAAGAATGGCCCAGTGATATTTGGAATTTTCAGGACAATATAGGTCGCAAAAAAAACATCACCAATAAAAATATCACCAAGAAAGCGTCCAACACTGAATCTGTGGTCTCAACTCACCAAGAGGAAACCAACAAAGTGAGTATTCATACGGCAAAGTCGATCACGACAACCCTAACGGATGATACTTACCGCTACACACTCAGTCGTACTTGGGACGATAAAAAACCCAGCATTATGTTTATAGCCTTACACCCCTCAACAGCGGATGCTGATCATGACGATGCGTTGATAAAAAAATGTAGTGCTTATGCAAAACACTGGGGATATGGTGGAATAATCATTGGTAATCTGTTCGCCTATCGAGCTAATAATATCGCTGAACTGAAAGAATGCAATGACCCCGTTGGAGCTTATAATAATGCCAGTTTGTCAGACAGCAGCAAACAAGCCGACCAAGTCATCGCTATATGGGGCAACGACGGCGCCTTTAAAGGACGATCAGACGAAGTAAAAAAATTACTGCCCCAGTTAATGTGCCTGCGCCTCACCGCAAAAAAGCAGCCACGTAGCATCAAAGGCTTGGCGGATGATATTTCAGCTATCCCATACAACTAAACCCGACTCAATCTATAACGTCCATACCTCAACCAATATCATTGTGGTATGGACGAAACAACCCGATTATAAAGTCACCTGTTATAATTTAAGTTTTTTCTAAACCTCAGTATTGCTCCATTTTATGCTGAAAATTTACCCTTAACGACTTAACGGGTTTCCTTAACCGAGGGAACCATCACTATTTTCATAAGAACATAACGCAGTGAAAAAACAATACAAGACATACCAAGAAACGGAACACTTTTTACAGCAAGTTGTTTCAGAACACCCTGATCTATTCAAAGTGCAAAGCATAGGGAAAACGCACGAACAACGTGACATTATGCTGATAACGGTCTCCTTCGATGTAGATAATGCAGAATCAAAACCTGCCTTGCTATATACCGGTACTATCCATGCGCGCGAATGGATTGGTAACGAATTAGCGGTTAAATTTATTGAATACGTGGTCGATAACTATGAGTACAACCCACAGCTAATTGATATATTAAACAGCAATACCCTATACATGGTTCCTTGCTTAAACCCTGATGGGTTTGAATATTCAATGAAGCACTTCTCGTTCTGGCGAAAAAATCGTCGTCTAAATCATGATGGCACCTATGGTGTAGACCTTAATCGTAACTTTAGTTATGGCTTTCCAGGGTCAAAAAACACCTCGTCAAACGTTTATAGCGGACCCAAAGCTTTTAGTGAGCCTGAAACGCAAGCCATTAAACAGTTTGTTGATAGCCATGAAAATATCACCATCGCTTTAGACTATCACTCTCAAGGTAATGTTTTTTTTCCTGCCCATAAATTTAGTCATGAAGCAGAACCCGAGGGGACTGATTTAAATATGCTGTGTGCCAATATGGCAAGAAAAATTTATAAGGTAACTGGCCGTAAATATGGCATTCACCGGGGCAAGCCCCCCACTAATCTAGTCGGCGGAAGCGGGCGAGAATACTATTATAGCCGAGGCATTCTTGCGACCGTGGTAGAGGTTGGCACACGTAATATTCCCGATTATATGCAAAATATGACCGAATCGATCCATGAGAATATTCCAGCGATACAATATGCGCTTAGCGAGGCGGTTAATTACTCACCCCTAGCGCCCAAACGTATTACTGAGCTCAATATACTCAACATTGAAAGTAGGTCCGCTTCTATCACCTGGAACTATGAAGAAAATAAGGATATTTATTTTGAAATTTACCGAAATACTAAAAATAAACAAGCGTGTACAGAGGGTAATTTAGTCGGTGTTACACATGCGCAACGCTTTACAGATGTAGAGTTAACCAGTGGCACCATGTATTTTTACTACATTCGAGCCGTTAACCGCCTTAGTAAAATAAAGTCGCCTTTTGCAACCAAAATACGCTTACGAACTTTATTAGAGCATAATGAGTTTTCCAGAGTTCTCTTCCCCAGTAAAACCCAAGCAGGCTATGTCGGCGAGTTTACCGGCGAACAAAATCGCCAACATTTCGGCCACAACTCGTTATTTATTGGCATAAATCAGTCTAAAGGTATCTGTACCGGTGTTCTAGAGTTTAGCCTAGACAACATACCAGAAAACGCAACCATAAAGTTTGCAAGAGCCTCTTTATACCCCATGAACCGCGTAGCCGCAAAAATTGAAAAATTCGGTGACTGGTCCATCTCTATTTTAGAACAAGACAGCGTCGCTGACCTGACAGACTTTGATCACATCGAGCAAGCTGAGAGTATCGAAACCTTGGGTCAAACCATTCGCTCAGATGCCTTAACGCAGGGAATATGGAGTCATTGGACCTTCACCGCTCATGAATGTCGAATACTCGAATCAAACTTAGCTAAACGTTCGGTCCTGTTCCGTATTGACGGCCCGAAAACGCTCCCACTGGGACGTGATTCACAAATGATGCAGTTTGACATTGGCTACGGTAAATTCGGTGGTGGCATACATTATCGCCCCCATCTTGACATTATTTATACCGTTCCTGAGACTGAAATAAGCTTATCTCCTACACGTTTGTGCAGCTTGTCAAAAAAAGGCGTTGTCGAGAACCAATTACAGTCAGGGTTTAGTGAAAATGATGGTAAAACATATGGCTATATGGAGTTTAACCTCTATAGCTTACCGAACCCTGAAGAAACGGTTATCACCGAAGCCTTTATCTGTTTGCAAAACAAAAACACGCCACCCAACGGCCATGATATTTGTTTCAATGTTGAATTCATTGATATGAAAGCTATTAGTTATTCTGACGTCAGAAACCGTAAAAATATTGAATATGTTGGCTATGAAGCAACCACTCAAGACCTTATTAGCAAACAAAAACAATATTTTATTTTTGACCACTACAGCAAATTAACGCTTGAGGAAAAACACCAATCTAATGAAACGGCTGCCTTTGTTATTCGAGCTACATCTGAATCAGAGTCTTATGCGAAATTAATTAATTGGCACGAGGCAGGGCACAAAAATGAAGTCAAATTAATCATTAAATATATCAAACGTCGTAAAAAACCAACTTCACCGGTCACTCATTTAAAAACAACGAACGAAAATGGATTGGTTAAATTGACATGGGTCAACCCACAAACTGAAGCATTTGTTGGTACCTACATCGTACGCAATAGATTTCGCCCGCCTCGTTCACCTTATGATGGCGTTAAACTTTATGCCGGTGCAGATAACTACACCTACGATAGTTTTGGTTCTAACAAAATTTCAAAATACTATGCCGCCTTCAGTTATGATGACGTCCCTAATTATTCTGAGCCACAGGTCATTTATTACGGCACGGATGATAATAATTCAGGCAAATTACTTAGCCAAACAGAGCAAGAGAGAACAGACCTTGAGTAACCCATTGTCTAGCAAAGCTGGGGCTGTCATATAAGATTCAATGATCTGTGTATGAGAAAGCTCTCCGCCTGTAAAATATTAATTAGGTGTCAGAAATCCAACTTGTAATTTCTTCTTTAGTAGGAATACCACCTTTGTGAACGATCACTTCATCAACCATCACGGCAGGTGTAGACATAACGCCATACATCATAATTTGATTTGGGTCTTCAACTTTTTCTAAATTGATGGCGACCTCAAGTTGTTCTGCGACCTGAGTGATTAGCACGATGGTGTTTTTACATTTAGAACAGCCGGTACCGAGTACTTTGATATTTTTCATATGTTTCTCTCGTTCTATAAAAATGGGGTGAAGGCATTAAATATCCAGCCAACACAGGTAAACGCAAACAGAAGTGTGGCAAATAAAATAGCAAGTAAGCGCCACTGCATAACCTGTTTTAATAAAATAAATTCTGGCAAACTGGCTGCAACGGTACTCATGCAAAATGCCAGAGTCGTTCCGACCGGTAGACCGTTAGTGATTAAGCTTTCCATAATGGGAATGACGCCTGTTGCATTGGAGTAGAGAGGAATGCCCAAAAACACAGCGGCTGGGACAGACCACCATTGGCCATCACCTAAATGTGTCTCTATCCATCCATCAGGCACAAAGCCGTGTAAAGCGGCCCCAAGACCAACACCAATAATAACCCACTTCCAAACGCGACCAAAAATGTCAAAGGCTTCTGTTTTTGCAAATTGGTGGCGTTCCTTTATGGAAAGTCTTTCGGTTTCTTGTGGTGTTGATTTTTGGCTTTCAGTTTGTGATTGTCCTCGAACCAACGCTTCAGCAGCAAATGATTGTAACCAACGCTCTGCTTTGATGGCATCTAAAAAAAGCCCGCCCAATATACCAATGCTCATGCCGACAAAAACATAAAGTACCATGAATTTAAACCCGAGCAGGCTCATCAGTAAAAGGATAGCCACTTCGTTAATCAAGGGTGAGGTTATTAAAAATGCCATCGTAATACCCACCGGTATACCGGCCGATGTGAAGCCAAGAAAAACGGGAATGCTTGAACAAGAACAAAAAGGCGTGATTGCGCCGAAGCTTGAGCCCATTAAATAGCCAACGCCCTTATGCTTCTTTTGCAGGTAGTCTCGTACCTTTTCAACATTCAGGGAAGCGCGCATCAGCGCGATGAGATAGATCATGACGACCAATAATACAAATATTTTACTGACATCTTCAATGAAAAAATGTACTGCATCAGCTAATTTCGTTTCTGATGCTAGCCCTAATAGTTGATAGGTCAGCCAGCTAGCAAAATCGGTAAAAATTTGAAACATAACGCCTCTCTATGTCGCCGTTCAAGAAAGTTTAATCCAGCCCCATTAAAACACGTATATGCTGCTCGGCGCTTCTGGCGAGCGCATCGACGACATAGCCCCCCTCAAGCATTGAAACAATGCGATCATCGGCGTATCGATGGGCAATTTGGGCTGTTTTTTGGGTGACCCAACGATAATCCGACTCGTTGAGTTGGAGTTGTGCCATATCGTCTTGCCAGTGCGCATCAAAGCCAGCTGAAATAAAAATAAATTGAGGCTGAAAAGCCTCTAATGCTGGTAACCATTCTTTTTGTACGGCCATACGAAATTCAGGCCCAGCAGAACCAGGGCTTAGTGGGCAGTTAATCAGGTGGCCTGGAACGGTGGGTCGGCCTGAGTAGGGGTACAACGGGTGTTCATACGAGGAGCAGACCATGACGCGTTCATCATTTTCAAAGATATCTTCAGAGCCGTTGCCGTGATGGACATCAAAATCGATAATGGCAACACGTTCTAAATGATACTTTTCAAGTGCATGGGCAGCAGCGACAGCGATGTTATTAAAAAAGCAAAACCCCATCGCTTGATTACGCTCGGCATGGTGGCCGGGTGGCCGAACAGCGCAGAAAGCATTATCTACTTTTTTCTCCATAATGAGATCGACCGCCATAACACCGGCTCCCGCTGCTTTGAGGGCTGCATCGAGTGAGTGCTCATTCATAAAGGTATCAGGGTCAGTATGAAACAAGGGCTGTCCAGGCAGAGGTGAATTTTTGAACAGATGATCAATATGCCGTTCGGTATGGACGCGTAAGAGTGCCTGTCTGTCCACGGTAGGCGCCTCAAAATGTTCAAGAAAATCCCAAAGTTGTCGTGATTGAAGTTGCTCCTGTATCGCTATAATGCGTGCAGGCTCTTCTGGGTGGCCTTTTGTCATTTCATGCTTAAGGCAATCGGGGTGTGTGATATAGGCCGTTTTCATGGGTTTTTTTCTTGAATAGTTTTAGAGTTTACCCAGCGGCTGCTTAACCGTTTTTAAAAAGCGTTGTTGCCGCTTCTCCGTTAAGTCTAGATGCCGGTAAACACGTACTTTGATAATGTCTGCAATTAGCATCCAAATGATCGCATAACCCCATATTAAGCCAATATAATGCCAGGGTAAAGCTGGCATAAACCAGCCATTGGCAACGATAATGGTGGCGGTGATTTGTGTGGAAATAATGGCAAGAAATAGAGTTCGTGAGGGGAGAGGTCCTGAATAAAAGGCTTTTTTGGTACGAGCAACAAAGAGGGTGAGGTGGCCTGCGACAGACATCTTCAGAAAGATAAAAACCTGTAGTTGCTCAGTGCTGATCTGTAGCCACTGTTCCGCAATAACAAGCAAGCCAAAACTAGAAACGACGCCTATAATTCCCAACACGGTTGCAATGTTGAGCACACGCTCCATTTTCCAGCGTACCGGCTTGGGGTCTAGCCAAGTATTGTCATAGGCGATGGACATGATGGGGAAGTCGTTGAGCAGTGCGAGTAAGATGATCATCACAGGCGTGAGGGGGTAAAACTCATACGTTACCATTGCAAGTACCATAAAAATCATGATACGGATGGTTTCGGTTATACGGTAAATGGCGTATGCATTCATACGGCCGAAAATACGACGGGCTTCGTCAATGGCATGGATAATGACGGACAGCCCTGGTTGTGTTAACACTAGGTCAGCTGCCGCTCTGGCCGCATCAGTTGCACCGCTAACGGCTATTCCCATATCGGCCTGTTTCAAGGCAGGCGCATCATTAACCCCATCGCCTGTCATGGCGACAATATGATTTTTATCCTGCAGTGTATGGACTATTGCAAATTTGTGCTCAGGGAAAACTTCAGCAAGTCCTTCACTTTTTTCAATTCGATTGGCGAGTTCTATATCGCTTTGTCCTTTTGTATTGAATAGTGAGTCCGCTGTGCATATGGTGCTACTCATGCCGAGACTTTTGGCGGTTTCAACGGCGATGGCAATATTGTCTCCAGTGATCATTTTTGTCTGCACACCACGGTTTTTGGCCTCTTGAATCATGCTGGCAGAATCTTCTCGAGGTGGGTCGTACAGTGCGAGCAGCCCCATGTATTGCCATTTTCCTTCTTCATCTGTGCGAGCGACACCCAGTGCGCGGTATCCTCGTTTAGCGAGAATTTCAATGTCTGTTTTTATTGTTAATGCAACGTCTTTGTTATCTTCAATAAGGTTGAGAATAACTTGGGGCGCGCCCTTTGAGACGAGAAATTGATTATTATTCTGATCAATAATTTGAGCTTCACTTCGTTTGTCTACAGGGTTATAAGGGCGATAATTTTTTTGCTGATAAGCCGACAATGTGGCTCTGTTATCAAGCCCAGCGAGAACCGCTTTGTCGATGGCATCTTGGCTGTCTACTTCAGAAGCGAGAGAGGCTGCAATAATGAGTGATTGGTCGGAATCAGCTTTTATAAGAATAGGCTTCCCCAGCGTTAACTGATTGAGTGTGAGCGTGCCGGTTTTATCAGAACAAAGAATATCAACGCCAGCCAACTCTTCAATGGATTCAAGGCGCGTTACAATCGCCTTCATTTTTGAGAGTTTCAGTGCGCCAATCGCCATTGTTACCGATAAGACAACCGGCATAGCAACCGGTATTGAGGCAACAATTAGGATGAGGGAGAACTGCATTAATTCCATTATTGGCACACCGCGATACAGTTGCACAATAACGAGTAGTGCGACTAAGGTGAGGCTCATGTAGATCAGATAGTTGCCAATGTTAAGAATGGCTTTTTGAAAATGAGAGGCGGAATGGGCGCTTGAAACAAGTCCGGCTGTTTTGCCTAAAAAAGTTTCTCGACCTGTTTCGCTAACGATGGCCGTCATCTTGCCCTGTGTAACGGCTGCTCCCGAGTAGATAAGCCCGCCTTGGTGCCGAGTGACGGGTAGAGATTCACCCGTAAGGGCCGACTGGTCAATACTGAGGTACTCCCCCTCCAGCAATAAGCAATCGGCAGGAATAATGTCGCCCAGTTTTAACTTAATGAGGTCACCGGGAACGAGCAAACGCGCTTCAATTTGTTGCCATTTTCCACCCCGGCAGACTTGGCTGTTAAGGGCTAGCTTCTTTTTAAGCGCATCGACCGCATTGCCAGCCTGATAAGATTGCCAAAATCCAATAGCGGCATTGAATAGGAGTAGGGTTAGAATAATGGCGAAATCGGCCCAATGTTGAACCATCGCGGATAAAAGCGCAGCCGCTTCGATCATCCAAGGGATAGGCCCCCAGAAATGGTTTAGGAGTAATTTTAATAGATTACGTTCGTCATCCTCTAGTCGGTTCTCGCCTTTTTCAAGCAGGCGTTTTTCGGCCTCTGATGTTGACAGGCCTTCTGGGCTAGTTTGAAATTTAGCCAATATTTGTTGGGGATTAAGGATGTCAGTTTTCTGCGTAGTAGATTCCATTATTAAGCCTTATAAACAAATTAAAGATGATCGTTATTTCAACCTATAAAAAACTGAAAGGGTGTTCATTTATTCTAACTGTAAGAAGTGGGTTTTTTAGTGAGAATACTCAAGTTTTCATATTGTATAGTCCGTTATACTTCGAAGTCGGGGATTACAGCGGTTTGCGCACGGTTAATAATTCATTATATGTATCATATTGCTCATCCTTTATGAATCACTAGCAGCGCTTAAGTGATTTTTTTACGCTTCAGTAACTGTTCAGTTATTTCGACTATACTTGAATAATATGACTAATCGATTTGATGTTAGTTCGAGTAAATACCCTAGAGCTATCTGCCCCTCTAAATGCACGGTCCGATTATTTAGCTGCGAAGCTTCTTTATTGAGATGGTGGATTATAAATATAACGGGTGCGTGGTTTTTACGAGAAGAAATCGGGTTTTGTTTGTGTGCAACGGGTGTTGACGTAATTTTAAGGAAGAGTGAAAGTTGAAGCGACAGGGGAAAATTAGACAGTACGATACTAAAATCAATGCCATTGCGCGTTTAGCCGATAGCGCTATTATTTTTTTAACGTTCGTATCAATTGTCGATATATTGGCTGTTGACTGGATGCCTTTGTATTTACCAGTTGTTCTTATAGCAATGGTGTTGTTCAATTTCTTTGCTGAATCGCAAGATGCGTATCGGTCTTGGAGGGGGACGGGAATTCGCGCTGAAATAAGTGCTGTCTTGTTTTCTTGGGTTATGACAGTAGTTTCTCTCATACTGGCAGACTGGTTGGTGTTTGAAACAGATATTTATTATGCAACCTTAATGCAAACCTGGTTGGTTGTCGTGCCTATTCAATTAATTGCCTGGCATGCAGTTGTGCGCGTTATGCTCAGTTATTTTAGATCTAAGGGGCATAATTCTCGCCAAGTGGCCATCGTTGGGGCAACGCCACTAGGCAACCGATTAAGGCAAGCCTTTCAGGATATGGATTGGAGCGGGCTCAAGTTTGTTGGGTATTATGATGATCGAGCCGATGTATCTGGTGATAGGCGACTCGATGGGGAAGGGGTTAACATTGTTGGTGGCACAGAGCAGTTGATAAGCGATTGCAAAAGCGGTGCTGTCGATACGGTTTATATTACGATCTCCATGTCTGCGGAGAAAAGAATTAAAACGTTAACGGAAAAGCTAGCCGATAGCACAGCATCCGTTTATTTTGTACCAGACCTGTTTACCTTTAACTTACTTAATTCTCGTTGGGTTGATTATCAAGGCATTACGGCGGTCAGTATTTACGAAACGCCATTCGCAGGTTTAGATAGTTTGTTAAAACGCATAGAGGATATTGTTTTAAGTATCATTATTCTCACCTTAATAACGCCTATTATGTTGATTATTGCCTTTGCTATAAAGCTTACCTCGCCAGGTCCTGTATTGTTCAAGCAAACACGCTATGGCGCCGATGGGGATGAAATAAAAGTATGGAAGTTTCGCTCAATGACGACCCAAGACAATGGTGAGCATATACAGCAAGCGACAAAAGGTGATCCACGTATTACACCGTTTGGTGCATTTATGCGAAAAACATCACTTGATGAGTTGCCGCAGTTTTTTAATGCATTAAGTGGCAGTATGTCCATCGTTGGCCCTAGGCCACATGCTGTGGCGCATAACGAAGAGTACCGAGAGAAAATACAAGGTTATATGCTCAGGCATAAAGTAAAGCCGGGAATTACCGGTTTGGCGCAAATTAATGGGTTCAGGGGCGAAACAGATACGCTGGATAAAATGGAAGGCCGCGTTCATTACGACCTTAAATATATCCAAACATGGTCCATAGGTTTGGATCTTAAAATTATATTTCTCACTATTTTTAAAGGCTTCGTCAATAAAAATGCGTATTAATTTACTATCAATATCTTTTTCCAATATAAGCTACATTGATGAATATCACTTTATTAAGGTGATTAAAGTTAAATTAATCAACATTTGCATATTATTGAATATATAATTCAGTTAATTCTTGATTAGCTTTAGAAAAAGTTTTTTTATTAAGAATTTAGTACCAAAGTACAATTGATATCGTTTTTACTATTGTGTACTTTGGTGTCGTCTAAGTAAGGTAATAATGCGTTACTTAGATTTAAACCACTTGTTAATTATAACAAGCGGTTTTAAGGCCAAACTTGGTGTGAACCAAGGACGGAAAGTCACAGATCTTTAATGCATGCAAACCTGAAGATGGCTGGACTGCATTACTTAAGAAACATTTAAATTAATTTAAAGGAAAAAATTATGAAAAAAGTAATGTTTATTATTGTGGGAATGTTGTTTGCGGTAACAGTTAATGCGGCATCGTTAAACTTAACATTGGCTCAAACGGGTGGTGATTTGGTGTCAATTGTTGACCCTGCAAGTGGGCAGTTAGTTGCCGCATCAGATAGTTATTTTCAAGCTGCTAATGGAGCGGCGACCTTTGCTTTGGATGTTGAAGGTAGAGACACTAGAGGTTGGTTCAGTGGAAGTTTCGATGATTTTACCACAAAGTCTTATTTTAAATTATTTGAAGATGGATTAGAAATTGTAAGTGCTTTGATTATTGGGCCAGATGCAAATAATGCAGGAAGTTTTGCTTTTAATTTAATGCTTAAAGAAGCTAGCATTTATGTGATTGAAGTACTAGCTGGCGAAGGTCAAAGTTATGACTTTAGAGTTGAAACACCAATTCCAGCTGCATTATTCTTATTCGCTCCAGCGTTACTAGGCTTCTTCGGCTTACGTCGTAAAGCAGCGGTTGCCGTTTAGTTTCTAATAAATTTGCTTTTAGCAAACATGGTTAGGTAAAAAAGGGAGCTTTTGCTCCCTTTTTTATATATTGGGCTACAATAAGTTTAATTTTCATGAGAAAGGAATATCAAAATGAGAAATACAATTTTACGTCGTAGTTTTTTATTGTTGTTTACGTTATTACTTAGTCACAGCGTTATCGCTTCTGAACGGTATTTATTGAATGCCGGCGATATATTAGATATATCAGTCTGGAAAGAGGAATCATTGCAAAAAACAGTCGCTGTTTTGCCAGATGGTAGTTTATCTTTTCCGCTTGCAGGGGAGTTACAGGCTAAGGGTAAAAGCATTAGTGAGCTTGAATTAATGCTTAAGAAAAAGCTTGAGGCATTTTTAACAGACCCTGTGGTAACCGTTGTTGTTGCAAAGGTCAGTGGGAATACGGTGCATATATTGGGTAAGGTTACAAACCCAGGTAGTTTTGTCATGAATCAACAGCTAACGGTTATGCAAGCATTAAGCTTGGCAGGTGGTTTATCTACCTATGCTGAAGAAAATAATATTATCGTGCTACGTGAGAATAAGGGTAAGCAGACAGTTATGCCTGTTCATTACGCAAAGATAAAAGGCGGTGGTGATTTGTCTACTAATGTAAAGCTTGAAAGTGGCGATGTTATTGTCATTCCATAGAGTATTTTTATGTATAAAATAATTTCATTAACGTTGCTAGGGGCAGTCATAACATCGGGCGTACAGGCAGCTGAATGGTCTTTATCAGGCAGTGTGGATCCATCGTTAGAATATGATGACAATATTTTTATGCGCGATGAAAATAAATTAGGTGATTATCACGCAAGAATGAGCCCGACATTAAAAGTGGTCCATGCAATTGAAAACTCTGAAACATCATTAAGCACAGGCTATGTGCTAGATCGATATGAGCGCTCTAGTCAGCTTGACACTGAGAACCCTTTTTGGCGTATTGATACCAGCTATAAAACAGAAAGAAGCACTTGGGGGCTTAACGCGAGTTATGTTGAAAGCACCAGTCGGACAGATGCAGAAGAAGACACAGGTGACTTTGAAACAAACTCAATTTCAACAACAGAACGGATATCACCATCGTATAGCTTTCAATTAACAGAGCGTGACGTTCTGTCGGTAAGTGCCAGTTATTCTACGAAAGAGTATTCAACGGCTGACTTTAGTAATAGTAGAAGCCGCTCACTATCAACGAATTGGCAACATCAGTTCACAGAACGCTTTAATGGTGGTGTTAGCGTGTCTGCCAACAATAATAAATCGAGTGGTCTAACCAGTACGATAGATGACGATACTTATAATGTGTCCTTAACAACGAAGTATGATCTCTCAGAAATTTGGGCTATAAACGGTAGTGTGGGCTTGCGCCAACTCGATAGCGAACAAAAGGACCTGTTTGGTTTTACAGACAATACCAGTGATACAGGTTCATCACTAGACCTGAATATCTCCTATAAAGGCGAAGTGGATACTGCAAGCTTAGGCCTTTCACGCTCAATATCACCCTCTAGCACAGGTGGTGTGAATGAGCAGGATAGAATCAGTCTTAGCTGGTCTAGAGAGTTGACAGAGACATTGACAGCGCGCATTAGTGGTAGTTTCCTAACAACGACATCCGCAATAGATGATAGTAACGATAAACGTGAAAACCTCACTTTATCACCTTCTGTTAATTGGAAGTTTTCTCCGGATGCTAGCCTTTCTTTATCGTATAAATTTCGTCAGCAAAAAGAGTCAGATGCAAATACTGATGCAAGCAGTCAAGCGGTTATGTTGACGTTAAACTATGGTTGGGACGGTTTTAGAGTCTCTCGCTAATTTATAGAGAAGAAAATGGAAGAAGAAGTTAAAGGAATAAGCGATTATTTAGAAATTCTTAATCGTCATAAAAAATTAGTTATATACCCAGCGATATTTCTAATATTAGTCTCGGCTGCTACGGCACTCTTGTTGCCCGCAACGTACAAATCCAGTGGGTTAATTTTAATTGAATCGCAAGAAATTCCTAATGATTTAGTGCGCTCAACGGTGACAAGTTATGCTGATCAAAGAATAGCGGTCATTAAGCAAAAGTTAATGACAACGACGAGAATAATGGATATCGTTAAACGCCATAACCTCTACCCTGAAGAACGTCAAAAATCTCCCCCCTCAGTGATTGTTTCGCACTTCCAAGAAAACATGTTTATTGATATGGTCAGTGCGAATGTAACAGACCCTCGTAGTGGGCGTGCAAAGCGAGCGAATATCGCCTTCAATGTATCCTTTATGGATAAAAACCCAAGAACAGCACAAGTGGTTGCTAATGAATTAACGACGCAGTTTCTTAATGAAAACGTTAAAACACGTACGGCGCGAGCAAAAGAAACAGAAGGTTTTCTTAAAGACGAGGCAAACAAGCTTAAGCGTAAAATTCAATTATTAGAAAAAAATATTGCTGATTTTAAAGACACTTATAACAACAGTTTGCCTGAACTGCTTCCTTATAATTTATCGATGGTAGAGAGCATTCAGAAAGAATTGGTAGATGGTCAAAACCAGCTTATTGATTTAAAAGAGCAAATAATAACAATGAACTTAGAGTTAGCGAACCTTGATGCATTAATGCCATCATCTGGCTTGCAGCAACCAGCTACAGCGGCTCAGCAACTAGCTATGGCAAAAGCCGAGTACGCTACTCTTCAAGGGAAATATTCTGAAAATCACCCAGATATTAAACGCTTAAAAAGACAAATTGAAAGCCTTGAGCTTGATGCTAAGAACTCGGTTGAAAAGGGTGGTGCTTCTTCAACTCAGTACAGAAGCCCATTGTCTTTAAAAATAAAGTCAAACATAAAATCATCTGAACGGGAAATTAATAGGCTTTTATCTGCAAAAAAAGAATTAAAACAAAAATTAGCCCTGTATGAGAAACGAGTTGTTGATACCCATCAAGTTAAAAGGGCTTACGAAGATTTAATTCGTGACTATGATAACAACCAAGCGAAATATCAGGAATTAAAGTCTAAAGAACTACAAGCGGAACTAGCCAAAAACCTCGAATCTGAAAATAAAGGTGAAAGCTTTACATTAATTGAACCACCACGGGTTCCTAGTAAACCAGAAAAACCAAACCGGCCTAAAATATTTGTTTTGGGAGTGGTGGCATCTATAGCGGTAGGTGTTGGGCTTGCTTTGTTGTTTGAGTTATTGGTCGGTGGTGTGCGTGGTTATGATGAAATGAAGCGAGTTACTGGTAGCGCACCACTTGTTGTGGTGCCTATGTTGACGGTTAAAGGTGAAAATGTTGTAAAAACGACAAATTGCTACACAAAATTATACTGGCTGATTGGAGCGGTTGTGATTGTAGTATTAGGTGTTCACTTTTTTGTTATGGACCTAGAAATACTTTGGTTTAAGGTCCTTCGTAAAATTAGTTTACTTTAAATATTCAACGTTAATTTAGGGAAATAGGTATATGGACAGAATTCAAAAAGCGTTGGATAAAGCAAAAGAAAAACTACAATCTGAGCCCAATGAGCTTAATGTAAAAAGAGGTGATAGTGTCACTTCAAAAAACCAAGCTTTAAAAAATACACAAGATGTTACAGGCATTACTTATACCCAAACAAAAGTGGTAGAGGTTTCTGAGCAACGTTTAGCCGATAAACGAGTAATTGCATCGCAATATAGTAATTCACAGTCCGGCGTGTTTAGAATGCTGCGTACACAAGTGTTACAAAAAATGCGTGAAAAGAGTTGGCAGACACTAGCGATTACATCGCCAACTGCAGGTGAAGGTAAGTCTTTAGTATCCTCTAATCTTGCCGTTGCTATGGCAATGGAATCAAATCAAACGGTTTTATTGGTTGACTTGGATTTACGAAACCCACGGTTAAATGATTATTTCAGTTTGGATGTAAAGGTGGGCCTAAAAGATTACTTGGAAGGTGATATTGATCTAACTGACGTCCTAATAAACCCTGGTGTTAAAGGCTTGGTTATATTGCCAGGAAAAGGTCGAGCAGAAAACTCTGCAGAATTACTATCAAGCAAAAAAATGAGTCGCTTAGTTGCTGACTTAAAAGCGAGATATAACTCAAGAATGATTATATTTGATACGCCGCCAATCCTACAAACAGATGATGTTTTATTGGCATCTAAATATATTGACTCTACGTTGCTAGTTTTGGAAGACGGTAAAAATAAAGAATCAGAAATAGTTAAATCACTTCAGTTATTAGAAGGAACTCATCTCATTGGTAGCGTGCTAAATAAGTCCGAAAAACCGCCTATGCACCAAAGTTACTAAAAAATGTATACGGAACACTTTGGCTTAAATCATAAGCCATTTAATCAAGTACCTGATCCAAATTTTTTATACTTAAGCCCTAATCATAAAAAAGCATTAACACTGCTAGAGTATGGGGTTGTTAGTCATGCGGGTTTTACAGTGGTAACGGGTGAAATTGGTGCAGGTAAAACAACACTGATTAGAGCATTACTTAAAAAAATAGACGATGACTGTGTTATTGGTTTAATCAACAATACACATGAATCATTTGGCGGGCTAATGGAGTGGGTGCTAGATGCATTAGAAATTGAGTCAAACGCTTCAGATAACGCCGGTAGGTATAGAGATTACATCAACTTTGTTATAGAGCAGTACGCAGAAGGAAAACGTGTGATTCTTATAATAGATGAAGCACAAAACCTTAGTGTAAAAGCGCTAGAAGAGCTACGTTTATTATCAAATGTAAATATTGACGCAGATATCTTTATGCAATTAATTCTAACAGGGCAACCGGAATTAATAGATAAACTAAATGAACCAGAACTTGAGCAATTTGCTCAACGTATCGGGGTTGAATATCACCTTAAATCGTTGGATTATAGGCAAACAGAAAAATACATCACTCACCGGTTAAAAACTGCGGGTGCTAGTTATCCTATTTTTACCCATGAAGCGTGTGCTGCCATCTTTTGTTATAGCGAAGGTGTGCCAAGACGAATTAATAATTTATGTGATTTTTCCTTGGTATATGCCTTTGCTGATGACGTTAAAACGATCAAAATCAGCACCGTTTTAAGCATGATGAAAGATAAAAAAACATCACGCATCATAAAGCCGTCCGGGAAACCGAACCCACAGGTAGATAGTGTTCGAAACTTATTAAAAGAAAAATATAAAATCGACCTGAGCTAGCGATTTGAGAGGTTGCTCACACATCTGATCAATGTGAGGTCACTTTTCCACCTAGTTTGTTTTTATCAACTATTCTTTACTCCAGTCAAACTTAAAACTGGATACCGAAATGAAAACGTTAAAAACCCTTCTTACCCTTTGCGTATTACTGTTAGCTAGCACATCGCTCTATGCACAAGACTATTATGTTTGCGATACGGGGAATGATGAGAATTCTGGAACATCAACATTCGCACCATTTCAATCGGTTCCCCGTGGTCTACGTGCGTTTAATGAAATGCAAGGAGGCGATAGTGTCCTGTTTTGTAGAGGTGGGACCTTCAATATTATCCCAAGCTCATCTTTATATAACACAAAATGTAGCACTAGCAATGTTTGTACAATAGGTGCTTACGGTGAAGGTGAAAGACCAATAATAATATCCAAAGGAAACACTAGGCCTGCCGCAATACATTTTTCAGATGGCGGAGCACCTTCTAAAAGTGGTGGTTATGTTGTTAGAGACTTAAAACTGGTTTCAGATGGCACGACACTTTTTGGGGTAGAGTTTATTAATGATGTAGATGACGTTCTGCTGGATAATCTGCATATTCAGGGTTTTGGTATTGGCGTTTATTCTGCAGGGTCCAATGCAGTTACCTCTACAGACGTTAATGGCACTAATGACAGAATAACACTTAAAAATTCAACCATAATTAATAATTCTGCTCAAGGTTGGTTAGGTGGTGGGATAAATCTTCTTATTGAAAATAATTTATTTCAAAACAACGGGTTTGAAAAGGCCGTATTCAACCATAATATTTACTTGTCAGGTTCGACCCGTACTGTTACCTCTGGTGTTATTGTTCGCGGGAACACCTTATATCAATCGGCTATTGTTGATGGTCAGTGTCAGGGCGTTTCGTTAGTTGGGCATGGGGTGATGGATAATGTCCTTATTGAAAACAATATTATTAAGGAAGATGAAGGTAAAGCAGGGGGGGGCTGTTGGGGTATTGCTATTGATACAGGCTATGCAACGGAAGAAGAATTTAAGAACCTAACCATTAGAAATAATACTATTATTAACGTAGGCGGTATGGCAATAGGTTGTTCATCTTGTGTTGGTGTGTCAATTGAAGGCAATACCATTGTTGATCCTTCAGGAATTTTGTCTAGAGGGATTAGTGTGCCGAATAGAGGAGAGGATGCCGTTAAATCAAATGACGTGAAAATTTCAGGGAATAGAATTTTGTTGAGCAAAACCGACAGCTCAGGAATTAATGTAGAGGGAAGTAATGTCTTTAGTGTTGTTAATAACAGCATTGAGCAATCCTCCTTGGCCTATGCAGACTGTATCAGAAGAACTAGTGCAAATGCTGATACAGATATATCCTCAAATCAGTGTAATAAGTATGTGTCTTTTTCAGATGTTTATGACGGCACTAACCCAATAGGTGCAGCGCCAATAGATGCTGAACCAATAGATGCTGAACCAATAGATGCAACGCCAATAGATGCAACGCCAATAGATGCTGAGCCAAAAGTAGGTATTCCGTTAGGTGAAGAGCCAATAGACGCGACGCCAATACATATCAGCTCAACAGATACAAGCTCAACAGATACAAGCTCAACACATGAAAGCTCAACGTATGCAAGCTCAACGTATGCAAGCTCAACGTATGCAAGCTCAACACATGAAAGCTCAACGGATACAGGCTCCACAATCGTAAGCGCGGTATATATAAGTCCAAAATATTCAAGCCTTACAAACCATGCGAAATCAACAAAGCATGTAAAATCAAAATGTAGAGCCGTATCATCAAGTGGCAGTTGCCTGATGAGGTAAGGTGAAAATACCACACATAAGTACTTTATTATTTAAGGTGGTAGATAGTCATTAATTAATTAATTAAATTAGTTTGTCATATCTAACCTGATGTAAACTAAAGCAACCGTTAGGTAATAACTCAATTAAGGGGGGTGTTTACACCCCCCTTAATAACATACTCCAGACAACAATATAGTAGGCAACAAACAATAAGATGGGAAATGGATTGGCCTATGCAGTATTAGCCTTATGGCCTTTGCTTGCAATTTATTGGTATAAAACAAAAAACATTAACACCGCCACATTATGGACAATAGTGGGCGGTTTTATGTTTCTGCCTGTTAAAACCTTCGTTGACTTTCCAATGATTCCCCCCCTGGGTAAAGAGACGGTTCCTGTAATCGCTGCCTTAATAGGCTGCTTGTTAATCAAAAAAAAGAAAATAGCGTATTTTTCCGAACTTGGAAACATAAAATATCTTGTTGTGGCTTTATTGTTAATCCCTTTTTGTACGGCTGTATTGAATAGCGGCGCTGTCAATATTGGCGGCAGATATTTGCCCGGTTTAAGCTATTACGATGGTTTGTCAGCAACATTGAATCAATTCCTGCTGATTACGCCGTTTTTTATAGGCAGGCAGTTTTTTAAAACTTATGAACATCAACTATTGATGTTTAAATTTTTGGTCGTTGCTGGTTTGCTTTATTCAATAGCTGAATTATTTGAAGTAAGGATGAGTCCTCAGTTGCATACCTGGGCTTATGGTTATTTTCCACATAGTTTTATCCAGCAATATAGATTTGGAGGTTTTCGCCCAGTGGTGTTTATGGGGCATGGCTTATTAGTTGCATTTTTTACAGTTGTTGCCTTAATGTCGGCTGTTGCGCTTTGGAAAAATAAAGTGAAAATTAAAAACTACTCCCCAGCCATTGTTAGTTATTATTTATTCGTGGTGTTAGTTTTTTGTAAAAGTATCGCCTCAATTTTCTATGGCATGTTTGGTTTTTTCGCCATCAAATTTATAAGGCCTAAAATGCAACATAAAATAGCTATTTTATTAGTTAGTCTGGCCATGCTATATCCAATGATGTCTATCGTAGATGTGTTTCCTCACCAGGCGATAATCAATGCTGCTGAGTCTATGAGCCCAGAGCGAGCAGCGTCGATAAAGTTTAGATTTGATAATGAACGTATTCTTTTATCTCATGCCCGTGAACGTCTTTTTTTCGGTTGGGGAGGTTGGGGGCGTAACCGTGTATATAATGAAGAAACGGGGAGGGATATATCCACCACTGATGGCAGGTGGATTATCACTTTTGGGTTGTCGGGCTTAATCGGATTTTTAACGGAGTTTAGCTTTTTAGCCATCCCTGTATTGTTGGCATATAAAGCATCCCGTTATCTTAAGTCTAAATCAGAAATAACATTATTAGCGGCGCATGCTTTATTAATTTCTATAGTCATGATAGATCAGCTCCCTAATGCATCATTAGGCCCCTGGCTATGGCTGCTAGCAGGTATTTTACTTGGACGATCTGAAAAGATAATTGCTGAAAGTAAAAAAATAGTAACGACCATGGCCCGCACATAAATGACCCAAACACTTAAGCAGCGGGCAATACACGCAGGCAGCTGGGTATTAAGTGGACATGCTGCCTCGCAGCTTATTCGTTTAGGTGGGAACTTGATTCTTACTCGCTTGCTGGTGCCGGAAATGTTTGGCTTGATGGCAGTCGTTTCGGTTATCTTGAATGGGTTGGCAATGTTTTCAGATCTAGGAGTTACTCAGAATATTATTCAGAGTAAACGAAGTGATGAACGAGATTATATAAATACCGCCTGGTCTGTTCAAATATTACGTGGCAGCGTGATGTTTCTACTAATGTTAATATTAAGTATTAGCTTTTATTACGTTGGCGGGTCAGGACTCTTTGCAGAGGGCTCTGTATATTCTGACACTGAGTTACCCTTTATTTTAGCAGCCATGTCACTTACCGGCTTGATTTCAGGCTTTAACTCGATAAATCTAGCGCTTCTTAACCGTGATTTAAAGTTAAAAAAAATCATGACGATTGAGGTGTTAAGCCAAGTGATGGGGTTGCTGGTCATGATTGCATTAGCTTGGTATCAACGTGATATTTGGTCGTTGGTTGTGGGCACGGTGTTTTCAGCTTTTTGTAAAATGCTATTGTCACATCATCGGTCGCTTGGCGATAAAAGTTGTTGGGGCTGGGATAAAGAGGCCCTGTATGAAATATTTCATTTTGGGAAGTGGGTTTTTGGTGCGTCCATCTTTACCTTTCTAATGGGCCAAGGAGATCGCCTATTGCTGGGTGGCTTAGTGTCACCTAAAGAATTGGGTGTTTATACCATTGCTTTTTTTCTTGCAATGGCATTTAAAGAGATTGTGAGAAAGGTAATGTCCTCGGTTCTTTATCCGGTGCTAAGTGAAGTAGTGAGATCCAGGCCTCAAGATTTAAAAAAAGTATATTACAAAATGCGTCGTCATCTAGATGCAGTTGTCATGATAGTGGTGGGTATTTTAGCGAGTACAGGCCACGTAGTTATCGATTTTCTCTATGATGATAGGTACCAGAACGCAGGATGGATGCTCGAAATTTTATCCTTATCCACTATTTTTTTAGGAATCACTATGGCGGGTGTTTGTTTTATGGCCTTAGGAAACTCTAAATACATTATGTTGTTAACAGGCGTGTCGGCAATATTTTTATTTATTTCAGTCCCACTTGCTTATGGAATCTATGGGTTATATGGTGCGGTGGTTGTGATAGCTTTGAATTCAATAGTAGAGGTTCCGTTGATTTTTTACAAAATGCATCAATACAAACTACTGTGTTTGAAAAGTGAATTTAAGTTCTTCCCGTTATTTTTTATCAGTTATTACATGGGTGATTCTGTTGTTAACTACCTCGGTTTATAATTTATTATGATACTCAGATTTGTTGCATTAAGGTCCCCCCACTCTTTATTGTTTAATAATAAAGCTAGCGTCTGTTTTATTGTGACTGACTTGAAAAGTCATATATGCCGATGACTATAGCGGTATCAATTTTAATGCCGATGCGAAATGCAGAGGCCTATATTAAAGAAACGATTCAATCGCTATTGAATCAATCCTTCTCCCATTTCGAAATAATCATCGTTAATGATGGTTCAAATGATGCGAGCCAAGCATTGGTCGAATCGTTTGTTGACGATCGAATAAAGATTATTCAAGGCAAGGGTCAGGGTATTTCTGCGGCATTAAATTTGGGGTTAAACCATGCACAGGGAAAGTATGTCTGTCGATGTGATGCGGATGATTTGTACCCGCCCGATCGTCTTAAACTACAAGTTGATTGGCTAGAATCGCATGTGAACTATATAGCGGTTGCTGGTAAATTTAGTAGCATGGATGAGAAAAGTAGAGTGATTGCTGAATTTAATACCGGTAACGAAGAAGCTGATATTACACCTGAATTACTGATGGGCAAAACACGGACACATTTAGGTGCATTTTTAATAAAATCGTCTGTATTGAAAGAGCTTCAAGGTTTTCGCGAGTATTTTATAACAGCTGAAGATATAGATATGCAGTTACGTTTAGCGGAGTGTGGCTTGGTGGGGTATATTCCTTGGAATATGTATTTTTACCGCATCCATAATAGTTCTATTACCCACACGCAAGGCACAAACGCAAGAGTATTTTATGAAGCGACAGCGCGAGAATTCTTAAAACAACGGCTGGATATGGGCTTTGACCAACTTCAAAAGGGCGACGCACCAAAGCCACCACTAGTGTCTGGAAAACCGACTGATAGTGTCGATCAGGTGGTTGGCTATATGATTGGTAAATCATGGCAATTACATAGTGATAATAAAAAATATGCAGCCTTGGTTATTGCGCTGCGCGCTTGTTTGAAAAAGCCGTTTTATTGGTTGGTCTGGAAAAATATTATTATGATTTTGATTAAGCGATAAAATGAAAATTACCTTTGTAATGGCTAATCCAAATATGTCAGGTGGTGATAGGGTTTGCGCTATCTATGCACAAAAACTTAATGCGCTCGGCCATAAGGTTAATATTATCGCACCTAAAAAACGGTTTTTGAGCATAAAACATCAGATCAAAAGGCTGCTTAAAGGGGGGGAGTGGGTATCTAAAAAAAAGCAAGCTCAAAATCACTTTGACCTCCTGGGTTTGGCCGTAACCTATTGTAATGACTTTGCGCCAGTTAAAAGCCAGGATGTAATTGATGCTGATATTGTAATTGCAACGTGGTGGGAAACTATTGAGTGGGTGTGTAAATTCCAAAAGTCTAAGGGTGTTAAGGTACATTTTGTTCAGGGATATGACTTGTATAATCGAGTTAGTATAAGCAGTAGGATTGAGTGTGCATGGCAGTATCCTATGCATAAAATAACAATTGCTAATTGGTTGGTAGATATTATAAGAAAAGACTTTTTACAGGAAAGCGTATCACTTGTACCCAATAGTGTCGCACTTGAACAGTTTTATGCTAATCAAAGAACAAAGCAAGTTATCCCAACAGTTGGATTTCTATTTTCAGAAATAGAGCTTAAAGGGGTGAGAGTCGCTTTAAAGGTAATACAGGGCTTGAAAGAAAGGGTGCCTAGTCTTAGAGTGGTTGCTTTTGGTACTCGACCACCAGTAGATATCAGCGTTCCTGATTATGTCGAGTTGAATATCAACCCACCTCAAGATGAAATCCGCTTGCTTTATCAACAGTGTGATTTATGGCTTTGTTGTAGCCTTAGTGAGGGGTTTGGATTAACAATTTTGGAAGCGATGGCCTGTCGAGTACCAGCGGTTTCTACAAAATGCGGGGGCCCTGAAGACATTGTTACAGATGCTAGTAATGGTTATCTTTGTGACGTTAACGATGTGGAATGTTTAACCAGTGCAGCACATAAAGTTCTTAGTTTTAGTGATGAAGAATGGCTAGCGTTTTCTGACAAAGCCTATCAGCATGCAAGTGAGTATACATGGGATGATGCGGCTAAATTATTTGAAGAGGCATTGCAAAAAATCAAATAGTTTTAGTTCTATATCAGGCGGGTTTTAATTAAAAGAGTGTAAGGATTTTGATATGGTTGTGAAGGCTGACTTGATTTATTTTAAAATGGATGCCAATAGTTTTACTTACAGTTTGGTGGCACTTCTTTTTTGTTTTGCCATAGATCAGTTTTATGATAAGCCGCTAAAAACAGTTATTAAAAAGCAGTATAAACTGAGATGTGATGACTTAAACAAGGATGGAATATGATGGACCTTTTAAACGAGATAGATAGAGATAGACTAAAACAAGATTTTTTTGCATCAGAGGGTTTCCCGCATTTTTGTATTGATAATTTCTTAAAAGAAGACTTTGCTGAAGAAATTTATCAATCTTTCCCTAGCTTTCAAGAAGCACAAAAACTTGGAAAAGAGTTTTCAGCGGTTAATGAAAAAAGAAAGGTTCAAATTACAGATTCGGCAAAATTCTCTCCTGCTATCCAGAAACTGAATCAGCTTCTTTGCTCAAAAGAATACCTTGATATGTGGTCTGAGATAACGGGTATCCCTAATCTGTTTGCCGATGCTGAGTTGGTCGGAGGTGGCATTCATGAGACTAATACCGGTGGGCATCTCGATGTGCATGTTGATTTCAACTTCAATAATGAAAATCGAGCGTATCGACGCTTAAATATACTTATTTATTTTAATAAAGACTGGAAAGAAGGTTATGGTGGGTATTTAGATCTTTGGGACAAGGACGTAAAAAAACGCATTGGTTATTTTGAGCCAAAATTTAACCGTGCTTGTGGTTTTATAACCAGTGAAATTAGTTTTCATGGGGTAACGCCATTAACCTGCCCATTAGATGTTATGCGTAAATCATTTGCTACGTATTATTATACGAAAGAAGAGCCTAAGGGATGGGCTGGAGACAAGCATTCTACCATTTTCAAAGCTAGGCCTGATGAGTGGGCTAAAGATAATGTTCTTATGCCGCTTGAAAAGGCATCGAGAAGTTTAAAGTCTAGAATTAGGGGAATAAAGGGCGTGGTTAAGAGAATAATAAAATAAATAGAGTTATGGCAAACGGTATAAACGCTTTGAACAACCAGAGTAGAGAATCAATATGATAAAAAAAAGGTATTTACTCTGCACAAGAATACCAATATTCAGAAAAGTTACAGGAGATTTATATTGTGATCCATTATGGGCTAAAGATCTAAAATATCATTTGGATTATATAGAAGACTTTAGTTTATGTTGCCCTGTTGTTGAGATAACTGACGCATCTGATATCCTTGAAATGACAAACATATCAAAATTCCAAATAACTAAACTTTTTCCTTTAAAAAAGGATGCTGGCCTAGGGAGTATTGTAAAAAATTTTTTACCAAACTGGGTTCAAATAGTACATGCATCAAGGTATGCTGAAGTTATTCATTCAGGTGGTGCTGGTTGGGCATTCCCACTTTCATTCTATTTGTTATTTATCAAACCGTTCATCAAATTCCAATGGATAGTGGTTATTGAATCATCATTTTGGATGCTTCGTAAAAATGAAAAGGTAACGTGTCGAAAATTTTTCGAGCATCACCTTCATACAATAATGTTAAGGCAGTGCATAAAGCTAGCGGATGCTAGAGTTTTCACGCAAACATTTTACAAAGATTACTTTACGGCTGATGAGGATCGTATTTTAATTGCGCCGGCTACCTGGGTTGAACCTGAGAATATATTACCTTTAGATGCTATTGCGGAAAAACATTTGAAGCCAAAGAAGAAAGCATTGGACATTTTATTTCCATCGAGAATGGAAGAAAATAAAGGAGTTTTTGTTGTCTTAGAGGCAATTAGGTTGCTGTCTATAAAACTTCATACCCCAGTAAATATTACTTTGATGGGAAGTGGGAGTTTATCTAGTGAATGTATTCAATTTTCAAATGTAGATCATGGGTTTATAAATGTACAGTATGAATCACCTGTTGAATATGGAGCAAAGTTTTTTCATAAGTTAGCTGATTATGACTTGGTAATAGTAGCTAATTTAGCAGAAGAGCAACCAAGAATTATTTTTGATTCGTTTAGTCAAGGAGTGCCGGTTATTGCATCCAATACGACAGGAATAGAGGACATAACTAAGGATAATGTGAATGCGTTACTGTATCAACGAGGGAGCGCGGCAGACTTAACTAGAAAACTGCTTTATGTTATAGAAAACCCTAGTTCTTTAAAGTCACTCGCTACAGAGGCATTGAAAAGTGTTGAAAGTAAAACTCATATCCAAATGCACAAAGATAGAGCTTTATTCCTAGAAAAAATATTGAGCAATGGACAGAGTAAATGAGAGATATACATACAGATACTGTACTGATTGTCATTGTTAACTATAAAACAGCAGGTCTGACGATAGAGTGTTTGCATTCTTTATTACTAGAGCGTGAAAGTGTTGAGTTCAAAGTAACAGTTATTGATAACGACTCGCAAGACGGTTCTTACGGTACTCTTTTGTCAGCTGTCGATGCTCAAGGCTGGGCGCAATGGGTGACAGTAGTTCAAGCTGAGGTTAATGGCGGTTTTTCATACGGTAATAATCTAGCTATTCGGAATTTTTTAGCGAGAGAGTTCCCTCCAGAATATATCTACTTGTTAAATCCTGATACGGTTGTTAGGAAAGGTGCTATTAATTCATTGGTTTCATTTTTAGATTCGCATTCGGCTGCTGGTATGGTTGGTAGTCGTTTAGAGGGTCTAGATGGCACGCCGCAAGGTTCGTCTTTTAGATTTCACACATGGCTTTCAGAGCTTGATCGTGGGTTTAGGTGGGGGTTTATTTCGAAAATATTAAATCTTCAGGACGCTAATCAAGCACCAAGCCAAGCCACAAAAACTGACTGGGTGGCGGGCGCGAGTATGTTAATTCGTACGGATGTTTTCAGGCAGGTTGGTTTATTAGATGAGTCGTACTTTATGTATTATGAGGAAATGGATTTTTGCTTACAAGCAGCGCGCTGTGGCTGGGAATGTTGGTACGAGCCGAATAGTCGTGTAGTGCATTATGTAGGGCAAAGCTCGGGTGTTACGGATACCAGTGTTAAAGCTAAAAGGAGGCCGGCATATTGGTTTGATTCAAGACGGCGATTTTTTGTAAAGAATTATGGCGTTATACGCGCTTGTCTCGCAGACATCGCGTGGCTAACGGGTTACTCTGCTTGGGTTGTGCGAAACTTAATCCAGAAAAAAACACACAATAACCCACCTCATTTTTTATACGACTCCTTAATGAATAGTGTATTTATAAAGGGTGTTGGCATGTTGCCTGCTAAAAATAAATGAGCGGGATTTAGGATGAAAAGAGACGGTGAGTTTGACCCTGATTTACCACCATTGTCAGATGGAAAGAAAAATCAAAATCCTGCTGGAATGAGCCTTTGGGCGCTTATCAAGGAGGATTTCAATACGCATGAGCGAAAGTTAGTTCAAGGTTTTTGGGTATTGACGTTACACAGGTTTGGTAATTGGCGCATGGGAGTTCACAATCGTTATTTAAGAATGCCATTTTCTATACTATATAAGCTGTTGTTTCCATTGACTGAGGTGTTGTTTGGAATAAGTCTTGGGTATACGGTTAAAGTGGGTCGGCGAGTTAAGTTAGAGCACTTTGGAGGCATGGTGTTGGTGCCAAGGGAAATAGGTGATGATGTGACTATTCGGCAAAATACAACCTTTGGTATTGCTAAGAAAAGCCAGCTTAATGGCAAGCCTATTATAGGTGATAGAGTTGATATTGGATGCGGTGTAGCAATTTTGGGAAATGTGACGATAGGCCATGATAGTGTGATCGGAGCGAATGCAGTGGTGGTTGCGGATATTCCGCCATTTTCACTGGCTGTTGGAGTGCCCGCTAAAATTATTAAGACATTAGATGATAGTGTCAAAGTAACATCATAATGGATTCTAAAGTTCCTGATTGGCAACGTGAAACTCCAGGAAATTTCTGGGATCCTAGCCGAAAGCTATTACAGTCTATTTGGCAATATCAAAGGACCAAACAAAAAAGGCTTTATTGCCTTGCTGTTATCTAGGTTATCCGCTGTTCAACATGGTTTCTGGACGGTCATTACAGGAGTAGAGATAATTTGCAAAACTATCATTTGAAAACAAATGAACTTTCAGTCTAGGGTAGTTGGCAGGCGTGCCCCCTGGATACCTAATGGCAATGAACGAAATGGAGCTTCTTAGCAGTGAATAGAATAAATTCAACAAAGATATACCCGCTTACCGACAGGCAAGAAGCACTTTGGATAGATGATAGCTTGCATCCATTGCTTCCGATTAATAATGTTTTAACGCGCTTTGTTATGCATGGAAGTGTGGATACGGATGCATTTTTGAAAGCATTTAATAGGCTTTGTGATCAGTATTTCGTTTTTTCTTCTTTCGTTGAAGTAGATAAGACTACGGGCAGACGAGTTTTTGGTTGTTTTGAAAAATCACAAGCACCAGAAATATTGGAGATGGATGGCGGTTTAATTTCAGATTATGAAAAAACGAGGGATTTTCAGAGTTGGTGCGAATGTCGGTTTGCTTACGGTGAGAATCTTTATAGAGCAAAGATAGTTAAATTTTCAAATGAATTGTTTGTTTTTTATTTAAATCAGCATCATTCAATTACGGATGGGTTTTCATGTAAAAAAGTACATGAGTTGCTATCAAGCTACTATCAGCAGGAACTTGGGACTGAAGGGGCTAGTGAATTAAGTAGTCAATGTCCTGATAAATACCCTGATTTTCTGGTTGAAAAATACAAGCAGAAAGAAACATTATTTTTTGAAAATAATAATAAATTTTGGCAATCGCGTTATGAGCAAGCAGTAGAGCCAGTTCAGTTCTATAACCAGCCTTCGTATTACAAAACTGCTCAGACAACACGTTTAACATACAAACTGGATGGCAAAACAGTTTCATTGATTAATGATGTGTCGACTTCTATTTCAATGTCGGTTGTGTTTACCACTGTTTTATTCGCTTTTTTAAATCGCGTCACCCTGAATAAGGATTTGTCGATTGGCCTGCCGCTATTAAATCGGACGAGCGACTATTCTGATACTCTAGGGCTATTTATGGAGGTTTGTCCTAATCGAGTAACTCTTGAAGATGGCGATACCTTTGAAACGATAGTGGGTAAGGTTCGTAAGGAAATTGAAGCTGTCCGAGACCATAGAGACCATTTCGTTTCTGCAAAAAAAGCAGGCTATGAGGTTGTTCTTAATATTCTAGCCTCACCACTTGATACATTTGCAGGTTTGAATGCCGACTATGAACTCACCACACCGCTTAATCTTTTAGATGAATTAGAGTCAGATGTTTCTGGCGCAGGGTGGTCGGGTCGAGAAAGTTTGGCGATACAAATTCAGCAATCTTCAGACAAACAACAGTATGAAGTGAGTTTTGATTTTAATTTGGGTGTTTGGACGACCTCGATTCTTCGTGAAAGGGCGATTAAACACTTCTCTATTTTATTAGATCAGTTTTTAACTGATCGTACTCAAGAAATAGCAACGATTGAACTTTTAACCCCAGAAGAAAGCGCTCTTCTTTTTCCGAAAGAAGACAGCGCTTATTTTCGAGATGAGAAAGTGCCAACAGTTGTTGAACTTTTTAAACAACAAGTCGAGCAAACTCCAGATAAAATTGCTGTTCAGTTTGGTGCTGAGAATACTTCCTATGCGTCGTTGGCCAAGCAAGTTGAAGGCTTGGCTCAGCAGTTATGCCAACAAGGCGTAAGGCCAGGAGTACTGGTTGGTGTTTGCATTGATCGCTCACCTCGAATGGTTGTCTGTTTACTGGCGATTATGCAAGCTGGAGGTGCTTATGTGCCAATAGACCCAAAGCAACCATCAGATCGTATTTCTATTATTCTTGAAGATGCAAATCCACTTGTGTTGATCACTGAAACGAATTTAAGGAAAAAGATTTCTGTTGACAGCCGTACACAAGTAATTTGTTTAGACAGTAAGCCAGAAAGTCCGGCTAAAGAAATATTGAAATATCCTGATGTAAAAGGAAGTGATTTAGCCTATGTTATTTTTACATCGGGATCTACTGGAAGGCCAAAAGGTGTTGAAGTTCGTCATCATGGATTAACAACATTTTTACAGGCGATGTCTGCTCAACCAGGCATGAAGTCACAAGATGTCATATTGTCAGTGACGACTATTTCATTTGATATTGCAGCGTTAGAATTGTTTTTGCCTTTAATTCTAGGGGCCACTGTCAGAATTGCACCTTATGATGCAACAATCAATGGCGAAGCGCTAATAGAGCTATTAAGAAATGATATATCTGTGTTGCAGGCAACCCCGGCGACGTATCGATTATTAATTTCAAGCGGTTGGAAGGGGGATCAAAACCTGAAGGTATTGTGTGGTGGGGAGGCGCTGTCTTACGAATTAGCTCAGCAGTTGGTGCCTAAGTGTTCGAGTCTTTGGAATATGTATGGTCCCACTGAGACTACAATTTGGTCGTCAGTTCATCGGGTTGCAAAAAAAGAGAGATCCATATCGATTGGTAAACCTATTGCTGGTACACAAATGTTTGTTTTGAATGAGTTTTTACAACCTGTACCAGTAGGTGTTTCTGGTGAGTTATATATTGCAGGGGATGGTGTAGCTCAAGGGTATTATGGAAACGCTGATTTAACAAAAGCACAATTCCAGCCGAACCCATTTTCAACTGTTGATAATGCAAAGATGTATAAGACTGGAGATTTAGTCAGATATACCTTGGATATGAACCTTGAGTATATTGGCCGGATAGATTTTCAAGTAAAGGTTAGAGGCTTTCGTATAGAAACAGGCGAGGTGGAAACAGTTTTGAGTAATCATGACTCTGTTGCTCAAAGTGTTGTTACAACTTGGCCTGACGAGTTTGGCCAGCAAGCTCTAGTGGCTTATTTATTGGCGTCGAAGGAATCCGGTATTGATGGTAGTGAGCTGCGTAGTTACTTAAAAACAAAATTGCCTGATTACATGATCCCATCTAAATTCATCATGTTAAAAACGTTACCCTTAACGTCAAATGGGAAAGTTGATCGTAAAGCATTGCCGGACCCAGCACTCTCTTTAATAATTTCAGATAGCACAGAATACGTTGAACCTAGAAATGATTTTGAACGAAGCCTTGTCTCGGTTTGGCAGGAAGTTCTTAAGTTGTCTCAAATTGGAATAGAAGATAATTTTTTTGATTTGGGAGGGGATTCGTTGATGACCGTGTTATTAATCCAGAAAATGGAACGTGCTACGGGTATAAAGTTTGATTTGGGGAGTGTGTTTAGTTTCCCGACGATTAAACAGCTGGTTGATGCGCAAAATGACAATGTTGAAAAAAGAGCATCAAGTATTGTTCCGCTGCAATCAAAAGGAGCTGGTGTTCCGCTATTTTGTTTATGCGGGATAAACATATATCAAGAGCTGGCAAATAGTTTGGGTTCTACGCAGCCTGTATACGGTATTTATGTGGCTGAGGAGCAAGCCTTTTTAGAGGATGTAATGGCAGGTAAAAAGTCTGATATTTCGGTCGAACGGCTTGCCTTATCTTATTACGATGCGATATGTCGACAACAGCCTGAAGGGCCGTATCAATTGGCTGGGATATCTTTTGGTGGGTTGTTAGCGTTGGAAACAGCCAGATTATTGAAAGCAAATAATAAAGAAGTGGCTCTTGTTATTTTACTGGATACTATTCTACCGGCAGGTATTAAACGAAGTATATTAAATAATGGCAAGAAGTTAATGAAAAGGATTTTAAATCCATTTCAGTTATTTATTCAAAAATGTCTTCATTCATCAGAAAGCCAAAATCCAATAAATATGTCTCATTTCCGTGAGCAAGCATTTATTAAATGTATGGAAACGTATGAAGCATCAGATGGATTGTATGATGGGCAAGTTATTTTGATGAAAGCAACAGACCATAGTTCATGGGGTAAGGGGGTGTCGTTTTTACCTGATTATGGTTGGAATTGCTTCGTTAAAGGAGCGTTGGATTGTTATGAAATATCGGGTGACCACCTAAGTATTATTAAAGCTCCAAACGTTTCAAAACTTGCAAATCACCTGGCTTCATATATGAAGACGGACGTTCATTAGTGAATTATATGAATGAACTCATTTCTAATACTAAGAGCGAATCTTGTGCAGGGGTCGTAATTGGTCGAAATGAAGGTAGTAGGTTGGTAAGATGCCTTAAGTCTTTACTAAGTTCGCTTTCTACGATCGTTTATGTCGACTCAGGCTCAACAGATGGAAGTGTTGATAAGGCAAAATCACTCGGAGTGACAGTTATACAATTAGATTTGACCATTCCTTTCACCGCCGCACGTGCGCGTAACGAAGGAGCTAATTACTTACTTCAAAAATATCCCGATATAAAGGTTATTCAATTTATAGATGGGGATTGCGAGATTCAAAAAGACTGGCTTCATAAAGCCGAATCCTTTTTAGATGAAAATAACGAGTATGCGGTGGTTTGTGGTCGCCGACGTGAAAGGTTTCCTGAAAGATCTATATACAATCAGCTATGTGACATTGAATGGAATACGCCGGCAGGGGATGCTGCGGCATGTGGTGGCGACGCGCTGATTAGAACGGATGCCTTTAGGCAGGTTAACGGGTATCGAGATGATTTAATTGCCGGCGAAGAGCCAGAAATGTGTTTTCGTTTGCGCGAAAAAGGGTGGAAAATTTATCGGCTTGATGAAGAGATGACGCTGCATGATGCGGCGATAACTAAATTTTTACAGTGGTGGAATAGAGCTAAAAGAGCTGGTTATGCGTATGCGTCATTAAGCTTTCTGCACGGGACGTCTTCGGAGAGTTTTAAAGTGAAAGAGGTGGTCAGTATTTTGTTATGGGGCGGAGTTTTACCTGTGCTCGTGGTTTTTTTGTCGACACTTCATTTAGGAGCATTCTTTTTACTGCTGCTATATCCATTACAGATATGTAGATTAACGTTAAAATTTAAAAGCTTGAATAAGCCAAAAACAGTGACAATAAGCTACGCTGTATCGACCGTAATAGCAAAATTTCCTCAGTTTGTAGGGATAATGAAATTTGCGGTAAATAGGTTACTAGGCGATGATGCGCACATAATCGAATATAAGTAACGCAACTAATAAAATCGGAAAAAATGAACTTTAAAATAGCAATAATAGGTTTGGGATATGTTGGTTTACCCTTAGCGGTTGAATTCGGCAAGCAGTTTTCTACGATAGGTTACGACATCAACACCACGCGTATAAGCGACTTACAGGTTGGCAAAGATGCTACCTTAGAAACAAGTACGGAAGAGATGGCAGAGGCGCATTTATTAAGTTTTACAGATGAACCTTCCCAGCTGGCGATGTGCAATATTTATATTGTAACGGTACCAACGCCTATTGATAGTAGTAAGAACCCTGATCTTTCGCCGGTTATATCAGCGACTCATTTAGTGGCGCAACATTTAAAAAAAGGCGATATTGTTATCTATGAGTCTACGGTTTATCCGGGGGCAACCGAAGAAGTGTGTGTGCCTATTCTTGAGCAGGTGTCGGGCTTGCGCTTTAATGTTGATTTTTACTGTGGTTATAGCCCCGAACGAATCAACCCGGGTGATAAAACACGCCGCTTAACCAATATACTTAAAGTAACATCGGGTTCAACACCGGCTATTGCCACTATGGTGGATGAGTTGTACCAATCCATTATTACAGCCGGAACACATAAAGCGAGCAGCATTAAAGTAGCCGAAGCCGCTAAGGTGATTGAAAACACCCAGCGTGATATTAATATTGCCTTGGTGAATGAGCTGGCGTTAATTTTTAACCGTGTAGGTATTGATACTGAAGAGGTGCTGGAAGCTGCGGGCACTAAATGGAACTTTTTACCCTTTAGGCCGGGGTTAGTGGGGGGGCACTGTATTGGTGTTGACCCATACTATCTTGTACATAAAGCCGAAACATTGGGTTATCACCCTCAACTTGTTTCTGCAGGCCGTCGTATTAACGAGAATATGGGGCACTTTGTGGTGAGCGAGGTGGTTAAGCTGATGGCCAGTAAAAAGCTTAATATCGTTGATGCAAAAATTTTAATGTTAGGCTTAACGTTTAAAGAAAACTGCCCTGATTTAAGAAATACTCGTGTTGTGGGAATGATTGAAGAGCTAACCAATACCTATAACGCAAAAGTTGATGTATTTGATCCTTGGGTGGATAAGCAAGAGGCACAGGCTGTTTATAATTTGAATTTAATAGATCAACCAGCCGCTGGGCAGTATGATGCAATGATTATTGCAGTCTCACATGAGCAATTTAAAGAGCTGGGTATTGAGGGTGTGAAAGCGTTAGGTAAAGATAATCATGTTGTATACGATATTAAGTACTTGTTTCCTTCGGTTGGTGTTGATGGGCGCTTGTAAAGTTTATTGTTTTTTTTAGTGTATAAAATAATGAGGGTAATAGATAAAATATGTCGTATTTATTAGTATCACCCTGCCGTAATGAGGCAGATTTTATGCTTGATACGCTTGAGAGCGTGGTGAAGCAGAGTGTATTGCCTGCACTATGGGTGATTGTTGATGATGGTTCAACCGATCAAACGCCTGAAATCCTACGAGATTACGCAGCACGTTATCCATTTATCCAAATTATTACTCGAGAAAATCGAGGTCACCGTAGTGTTGGGCCGGGTGTTATTGAAGCTTTTTATCACGGTTATGATCAGGTTGATGTGAAGCAGTTTGACTATGTCTGTAAGTTTGATTTGGATTTAGAGCTGCCCGTGCGTTATTTTGAAGTATTAATTCAACGTATGGAGGAGAACCCTCGAATAGGAACCTGCAGTGGTAAAGCATATTTTGAAGATAAAAAAACAGGCACGTTAATTAGCGAAAAATGTGGTGATGAGATGTCTGTTGGAATGACAAAGTTTTATCGTCGTGAATGCTTTGAAGAAATTGGTGGTTTTGTTCGGCAAGTGATGTGGGATGGGATTGATTGTCATAAATGCCGCCAACTGGGTTGGATTGCAGTTAGCTGGGATGAGCCTGACTTGAATTTTATTCATTTACGGCCTATGGGTTCTAGCCAACAAGGAATATTTACCGGACGTATGCGTCATGGGTTTGGACAATACTTTATGGGAACGAGCCTGCTTTATATGACGGCTTCCTCAGTTTTTAGAATGTTACATCCTCCCTATATAATAGGCGGCTTTGCCATGTTGTGGGGTTACATTAAGAGTATGTTACAGCGTAAACCTCGTTTTGAGGATGCTGAGCTGGTTGACTTCATTCGGGCTTATCAATGGCGGTGTTTGTTGAAAGGCAAGAAACAAGCCACACTTGAGTTGAATGAACAACAAGCTAAGGTATGGAAGTCTTAGTGTGCAATTAAACTATAAGGAATTAAATTAAAACATGAAAATTGCAGTCGCAGGTTTAGGGTATGTAGGGCTGTCAAATGCCATGCTACTGGCACAACATAATGAAGTGGTGGCGTTAGACATTATTAAGGAAAGAGTTGATGAGCTTAATAAAAAAAAATCACCAATTGTTGATAGGGAAATTGAAGATTTTTTGCAGAATAGAAAACTTGATTTTACGGCTTCCTTAGATAAAGAGTTTGCATATAAGGGTGCAGACTTTGTGATTATTGCAACGCCTACTGATTATGATCCTGATACTAATTCCTTTAATACTCGTTCAGTTGAGTTAGTGGTTTCTGACGTGCTCTCAATCAACCCGCAAGCTCTGATGGTGATCAAGTCTACAGTACCAGTTGGATACACTAAAAAACTAAACGAGAAATTATCGACTAATAATATTATTTTTTCGCCTGAGTTCTTAAGGGAAGGCAAGGCGCTGTATGATAATTTGCATCCATCGAGAATTATTGTAGGTGAAACATCTGATCGAGCCAGACAGTTTGCAAACTTGTTAGTTAAGGGGGCCGTCAAAAAAGATATTCCTGTATTACATACCAATTCAACAGAAGCTGAGGCGGTTAAGTTGTTTTCTAATACTTACTTAGCGATGCGTGTAGCCTATTTTAATGAGCTCGATAGTTATGCTGAAATACATGGTTTAAATAGTAGGCAGATTATTGAGGGTGTTGGCTTAGATTCGCGTATTGGGAGTCATTATAATAATCCGTCGTTTGGTTATGGTGGGTATTGTTTACCTAAGGATACTAAACAGTTAAGAGCAAATTATAAAGATGTACCTAATAGCTTGATTGCTGCAATTGTTGATGCAAATAGTACGCGAAAAGATTTTATCGCAGATAGCATTATTAAGCTTAAGCCAAAAGTTGTTGGGGTTTATCGGTTGGTTATGAAGAGTGGGTCTGATAACTTTCGTTCTTCTGCGGTACAGGGAGTAATGAAACGTATTAAAGCAAAGGGTATAGAAGTTATTGTTTACGAACCGGCTATACAAGAAAGTAAGTTCTTTAATTCTAATGTTGTGGCGGATTTAAATACGTTTAAACACGAAGCTGATGTCATTATTGCAAATCGACTGACTGATGATATTCGGGATGTTTCAGATAAAGTATATACCCGTGATTTATTTGGTAATGACTAGCAAGAAGTTGATCATGAGAAGTCTCTTATTATGAAAATTGCTTATTTAGCACCAGAGATACCTGCGTTATCGGCAACTTTTGTTTACAACGAAATTTTGCAGCTGGAAGCTTTAGGTGTGCAAGTGGTTCCATTTTCGGTGCACACTCCAAGTTCAAAGGTTAATGAACCAAGGGTTGAGGCTTTAGCGAAACGTACGTTTTATCTCTATGCGCAGTCTAAACTTAATGTATTAAAAGATAATTTGCTTTGCTTGCTGAAAAGTCCAGTATGTTATTTAAAAACGCTGATGATGGTGGGGCGTGATATGTGGCAAGTTGGGCTGTTTAGTCGTATTGGTTTAGGGTTGGTTTATCGTTTCTTTTTTGCTGCCAGTTTAGCGCGCCAGTTACAAGCGAATGGTTGTGAGCATTTGCATGTTCACTTTGCACATATACCGACTGATATTGGAATGTATGCGTCTTCTTTATCAGCAGTTCCTTTTAGTGTTACGGCACATGCTAACGATATATATGAACGTGGATGGCTACTGAACGAAAAAGTTGAACGTTCGGCTTTTTTTGCCACTATTTCAGAATTTAATAAACATTACCTTGAAGATAAAGGCGTTGATGCGAGCAAAATGTGCATTGTACGCTGTGGTGTAGAGCCTAATCTTTTTTCTAAAAGAACGGCTGTCTTAGAGCATAAGAAAACTAGAATAGGTGCTATTGGCAGACTGGTCGAGAAAAAAGGCTTCGATACTTTAATTAAAGCCGTGGCTATTTTAAAAGCGCAAGGTGAGACAATTGAACTGCAACTTGCGGGTGATGGCCCGTTGTTTCAACAATTGCAGGCTTTGGCGCTAAGCCTTGATTTAAGTCCGCAAGATATAACTTTTATGGGTGCAATTGCCCATGCTGAAGTAGCTTCATTTATTAAATCGTTAGATGCCTTTGTGTTGCCTTGCAAGCAAGATGAACAGGGTGATGTAGATGGGATACCTGTAGTATTAATGGAAGCCATGTTATCGGGGGTGCCGGTTGTTTCTACAAAATTGTCGGGTATTCCAGAGTTGGTTGTGCATAAAGAAACGGGCTTGTTGGTTTCCCCAGATAGTGAGGACCAACTAGCCGAAACAATTTTAATGTTAATAAACTCACCTGTGTTAAAAAATCAGATGATTGAATGTGCTGCCTCTAAAGTAAAACGGGATTTCTCACTTGAACACAATGCAAGTAAGTTGAAGGATATGTTTAATCGCGTTATCAATCATATTGTATAGTTTAAAATAATTGTTTGTGTCTAGGCTATATTAAGGACTGTGTGGTTTTATACGACGAGTGTTATTTAGTAAATAAAGAGCTTTTATGAGAGTGAATAATAAATTAAGCCATCGAGGGGTTAGCGTTTTGTTGGGTATAGAAAGATGATAGATCGTACCTGTTAATGAAAACGTCCAGTTCGACACAATATGAATGGGTGAATTACGCTAAAGGCATCGGAATTATTCTGGTGGTTTACGGGCATGTTGCTAGAGGTGTTTTTAATGCGGGAATAACTGAAGATGAGACGCTTTTTAGGCTTGTTGATGCTGTCATTTATTCATTCCATATGCCTTTGTTTTTTTTTATATCAGGCTTGTTTTTTCTCAATTCGTTAAATAAAAGAGGTGTAAAAGGGTTAGTTAGTAGCAAGTTAGGTACCATCGTATACCCTTATATTCTTTGGTCACTTATTCAAGGTGGGCTTGCATACTCATTACAAAATATCACTAATTATAAGACGACAATTAGTGATGTATTAAGCCTGTTGTGGTTACCCCAGGATCAGTTCTGGTTTCTGTATGCCTTATTTGTTGTTTTTATTTTTTATGCTCTTGCCTATAGTTTGCTTCGAAATGTTATGGCTCTATTTGTTTTGTCTCTTTTGCTTTATATTTTTAAAGCTGACTTGAGTATTGGTTGGTCTGTTGCTAATGCCGCTATAAACTTTGGTATTTATTTTTGTGCGGGTATGTTGTTTTCCCATTTTAAGGCTAATGAGTTTAAGGTGAGTTATGGTTGGCTATTAGCGAGCTTGCTTGTGTTTGTCATATCTCAATTTTGCTTTCATAACCAATTTTACACCGGAGATTTGGCAAAGTTGATGATGGCTTTTGTTGGTGTTGGTATGGTGATACTGCTTTCTAAACTTCTTGATCAGCGTTTTCATTTATTGGGGTTACTAGGACGTTGTTCGCTTGAGATATATTTGGTTCATGTGATTTTTGGGAGTGGCTTTAGAATTTTTATGCAATATTGCTTTAATATTGAAAACAGTGTTTTCCATTTAATATTGGGTACCTTGATTGGGGTTTTTATCTCGTTTTTGTTTGCTGAAGCGGTTAAGAGAATGCGGTTCAACTTTTTATTTTCTATGCCTAAACATAGTGTTCACCAAAATAAGACTTGAATGGGCCTAATATAAACATGTTAAAAAGTAGAGATACATGGGCAGTTCTAGGCTTACCATTTGATGTTGTTGATTTAAATCGTTCAGTTACCTTAATTGAAGAGGCAATAGAACAAAACACTCATTGCTTTCTTTCTACCCCAAACCTTAACTTTGCTATAGCAGCTCAATCGGATACGGCATTTTTTAATTCTGTTGTTGATAGTAACCTAAGTGTAACCGATGGGATGCCATTGGTTTGGGTGGCGAAGTTGCTCGGTGTGCCTATCAAGGAACGAGTGGCGGGGTCTACGTTGTTTGATGAGCTATCTTGTCGTTCACGAAATAAGAAAATACGGGTTTATTTTTTTGGCGGCCAACAAGGCGTAGCCGAACGAGCGCATAAGCAATTAAATGAAACCAGTGTGGGTATGCTGAGCTGCGGTTTTTGTGACCCTGGGTTTGTGTCTATTGAGCAAATGAGTGGTAGGGATATTTTGCATGCGATAAACACAGCGAAACCAGATTTTATTGTGGTGGCTTTAGGTGCTAAGAAAGGACAGGCTTGGATTCAAAAAAACCGAAAGTACTTGAAGGCACCGGTTATTAGCCACTTAGGCGCTGTTATTAATTTTATAGCAGGAGATATACAGCGTGCCCCAGAGTGTTGGCAAAGGTTTGGTCTTGAATGGTTATGGCGTATTAAGCAAGAACCTAGTTTGTGGAAACGGTATTTTTACGACGGGTTAATGTTTATTAAAATGTTGTTAATTTATATTTTTCCTTTGGCAATTTATGATCGTTTACTTAAACGGTCAGTATGTTACAAGCAACCATGCGTAATAAGTCCGTCACAAAAAGCTGACGGAGTGGTCTTTTTAAACGGGAGTTTTAAAGCTTCAACCTTGGAGTCGGTAAAACAAGTTTTTTCATCTATACTTAGTGAAGAAAAAGGACGCGTGACAATAGATTGCTTTAAGTTAAGTTATATTGATGCAGCATTTATTGCCACTTTAATGCTGTTTCAGGCACGTTTGGCAAAACAAGGTAGGGAACTAATACTCACTAAAGTGCCAAAGCGAATCAGTACCTTGCTCGTACTTAATAATGTACGGCAGCGCTTTAAGGTTAAGCGTTAATTTAGGATTATAATAAATAATGGAGAGGTCGATTGGTAACTAGAAAACATACGGGTTTGTTCTTGCTGGCATTGTGCGCGGCTATATGGGCTTATTGGAACGGTTTGTCAGAGGCCTTTTTTCGTTGGGAGAGTCAAGAAGAGTATAGTCATGGCTTTTTAATTCCATTAGTCACCTTATATATTCTTTGGGAGAAGAAAGGGCTTATTTTATCGTCCGTAACTGCTCCACAATGGTCAGGTGTATGGTTAATTGTTATTGCCTCTATTGTATTTTTAATTGGCGAAGTTAGCGCTCTATATTTATTAATCCAATACGCTTTTGTATTGGCTTTAATTGGTATCTCACTAGTGACTATTGGTAAAGGTACGCGGTATACAGTTACACCGATTCTTCTCTTGTTGTTTGCTATTCCTTTGCCTTATGTCATTGAGGTGTTGTTAACGGCTAAGTTGCAGTTAATTTCTTCTTCGCTAGGGGTTAGTTTTATTCGCCTATGCCAAATCCCTGTGTTTCTAGAAGGTAATGTTATCGACTTAGGTGTGTATCAGCTACAGGTGGTTGAAGCATGTAGTGGTTTAAGGTATTTGTTCCCCTTAATGAGCTTGGGCTTTATTGCAGCCTATTTTTATCAAGCATCATTTTGGAAACGAGCCTTAGTTTTCTTAGCAACGATTCCTATAACCATATTAATGAACAGCTTCCGTATAGGGGCTATTGGTGTACTGGTGGATAACTGGGGCATTTCTATGGCGGAGGGCTTTTTACACGACTTTGAAGGCTGGATTATTTTTATGGCCTGTGCAGTGTTGTTATTTATTTTAATTTGGGTGTTAGAAAAGTTAACGAATAAAGGTGGGAGCGTAGCTGCTGTGTTTGCTGTGGTTGATACTCCTTTACCAACTGCCGAACAAAATAAGTCAGTTCAACAACTTAGTTCAAAACCACTGATTGTGGCTATTTTATTCTTAATAGGGTCAGGTGTTGTGGCTCAGTTCTTGGATCAACGTACAGAAAAATTTCCTGAACATCGATCATTTGTGAATTACCCTCTACAACTGGGGGACTGGGTGGGTAAGCATGAAAAGCTTGATGCCCCAGTTATTGAAAAGCTTGGTATGACTGATTATTTGCTTGCTAATTACCATAATGATGAAGGAACATTCGTTAATTTTTATGTAGCTTATTATCAATCTCAACGGAAAGGTGTTTCACCACATTCACCAAGAGTTTGTATTCCTGGCGGGGGCTGGGAAATTGCAGAGTTTGAACGTACTGAAGCAAATAATCATCCGGTTAATCGTGTATTGATTAAAAAAGGTAATCAGCGACAATTGGTTTATTACTGGTTTCAAGGCCATGGGCGCATAATTGCAAATGAATATATTAATAAATGGTATTTATTTGTCGATTCGGTATTTAAAAATCGTACCGATGGTGCTTTGGTACGTTACACCATTGCAGTTGGGCAGCATGAAGATATCAAGGTGGCTGAAGCAAAAATTCTATCTTTTATGGCTGAATCAGAATCTCAGCTTAATAACTATATAGTGGACTAGGAATAATAATGAAAACTTTAAAATATGTGTTGGTTTTACTGGTTAGCTTTTGCGGTTTAACGGCGTGTGGTTCACCTGCCGATAGTGCGGCAAGGTTTATTGAAAGCGGCAAAGAACTATTAGCCGAGAACAAGCCTGAAAAAGCTAGAATTGAATTTAAGAATGCTATTCAGGTAGATCCAAAGGTAGCAGAGCCATATTACCAACTTGCTTTGCTTGATGAAAAAGCAAAGAATTGGAAATCCATGTATGCGAATTTGTTAAGGGTTGAGCAACTAAACCCACTGCATCACGAGGCGACAGTTAAATTGGGTCAGATGTATCTGTTATCGGGCAATAATGAATTTGCCATGGAGCGTGCCGATAAGGTTTTGAGTGTTGAGCCTGAGAACACCTTGGCTTGGATTTTGAAATCTAGTATTGAACTAAAAAAAGAAAACTATAACTTGGCAATGGAGCATATTGAGCGTGCCTTGCAAATTGAACCTTCAAATATAGAAGGCATCTCTTTAAAAGCCATTTTATTAAACAAGCAGGGCAACGTTGAGCAAGCTCTTGCTTTATTAACCGAAACAATCAAAAAAGAACCAGATCAGCTGGCATTGAAGATGATTAAGCTCTCTATTTTAGAAGAGCAAAAAGATTACTCGTCTATGGAGTCCATGTATCAAGAGTTGATGGCTCTGCCTGACACTGAGGCATGGGTCTTTGTATCGTTAGCTAAATTATACAATATGCAGGGTAAATACCTTGAGGCAAAAGAGGTGTTAGAAAAATTTGTAAAAGCTCAACCTGCTAATGTAGAAGCTAAACAGCTGCTTGTTTCCTTGGTCGAAAGAAATGATCCAGAGCAGGCATTAAGTATATTGAAGGGCTATATAGAAGAAGACCCAACAGCATTTGATCTTCGTTTTAAAATGGTAGGGCTGCTAATTTCTCAAGGGAAAATAGATGCTGCAAAAACTGACCTAGAAGCGATTAGTCAACAAGCTGATGACATTGAGAGTGCGAATAAAGCAAGTGTGATGTTAGCTAACTTTGATATGCAGCAAGATGATAGGGAAGCTGCTAATAAAAAATTAGATGAGGTTTTTCTTAAAAACCCTGAGCATGAAGCTGCCTTATTATTAAAGGCACGAATTGAAGTAATAAATGGTGATATTGATTCAGCAGTTACGCGATTAAGGATCGTATTGCGGAATAACCCTGAGTCGGAACAAGCTTTGGTATTATTAGCGCAGGCATATATGAATAGTGGTTCTGTTGAGTTGGCAGAAGATAGCTTCCGTCAGGCGTTGGCCGTTAACCCAGGTAATACGGTGGCAGCTTTATCAGTAGCACAGGGTTTGATGAAGTCAAATGACTTAAATAGAACCGAAAAGGTATTGACGGATGCCTTAGCTAAAACACCAAATAATGACGCGATTTTACAAACACTTGCCCAAGTTAGGCTTCTAAAGAAAGATTGGTTGGGTGCACAAAGTATTGTTGATAGCTTATTTGAATCTAACAAAAACATTACTGTCGCCTCATATTTGTCTGCTCGTATATCGCAGGGACAAGAGCGTTATGCTGATGCAATCGAAGAGTACAAAAAGGTATTGCAAGAACGCCCAAGTATGGGGCGAGCAATACAAGGTTTAGCCTATTGTTCAGTTAAGCTAGGTCAGCAACAAGAACTGTTAAGCTATTTGAAAGAGTTTACCGCGAATAATCCTCGCCAGTTTACGGCGTATTTAGTGCAATCAAATATCTATGCTAACGATAAAGCCTGGGAGCAAGCAATAGGAGTATTAAATAGGGGGTTAGCGGCAGAAGAAAAATGGTTAGGCGGATATGGCGCATTGGCCATAAAATATATACAGCAGAAGCAGTTTAATAAAGCCATTGATACTTACTTAACAGGCTTAGAGATAGCACCTAATAATAATGGTTTAGCGATGCAATTAGCCTCATTATACGAGCAGCAAAATGAGTTTGCTAAGGCAAAAGAATTGTACGAGCAAGTGGTGGAACGTGATGCAACAATAGAGCCTGCTATCAATAACTTGGCAAGTTTATTGACGGATCAGTTTCGTTCAGAGGAAAACCTTAAAAAAGCAGAAGAGATTTCAGCTCGTTTTGAAAATGCAACTGAGCCTTATTACCTTGATACTTATGGCTGGGTAAAGGTGCAATTAGGCTTGCTAGTTGAAGCCCAGCATGCACTTGAAGTGGCGACGTTGAGTGCGCCAAATGTTGCTGTGTTTAATTACCACTTAGGGTACTTATACCAGTTACAAAATAAATCACTAAAGGCTGCTGAGTACTTAAAAAAGGCTAAGGAACTAGCGGACGAACAAGGGGATGCAAAAATAAGTGAGCAGGTATCTGCTTTGTTGGCAGCGGAGTAAAAGCTTGAAATAAGCAACCTATGTTTATTTCAAGCATAGGTTGCTGCTGACGTAGAAGATTAACCATCAGCAAGGTTTCATTAATAATACATGTCGGTGAGATCAGTATTTTTCAAACGGTATACCTTATGGTTGCCAAAGACTTGGTTTCTTCTTACGGTATTGTTCTCTATCGGGTTAATGCTTTTACTGAGTTTTAGAGGCATTGGTTTTTTCTTGGCGCAAACAACCCCTAAATACGCAGAATATCTCGTGGTTGAAGGTTGGCAAGGTGAGCAAAGTTTGCAGCAAGCTTTGTTAATATTTAATGAACCAACAAACAATTACAAATACTTAATTACGACAGGTGGGCCAAATACCCAGTGGGGGCAAAAGGTTTGGTCAAACTACGCTGATAAGTCGGCTCATTATTTTGTGTCCCATGGTATAGCCGCTGCAAAGGTTGTGTCTATACCCACGCCTGCATCGGCGCAAAACCGTACTTATTTAAGCGCAGTTATGGTGCGTGATTGGTTTGCCGACAAGAGCATTAAGCTTAATAAACTGGATGTTTTTAGCCAAGGAGCACATGCAAGACGTACCCGTTTATTATATGAATTGGCGTTACCTGATAGTAATATTGGGGTTTATGCTAGTGAGCCTGAAGGTTATCAACTGTATAGTTGGTGGAAAACTAGCCAAGGTTCAAAAGCCGTTTTAACAGAATGGATAGGCTTTATTTGGACGATTTGTTTTTTTGAACCTGGGGCTGTTGGCTCGCATCAAGAAAAGTGGGGCAGTACTAGCAATGATTGATTTAGCTAATAAATTGAGTCAGTAATCTTAAGCAGTTTTTATTGTGTATTAATAGCTGTGGCCTGAGTTGTAAACAACGTGTTGCCTATAACATGCCGATATTTCACAGATGAATAAGCGTACGTTCTGTGTTTTGATACTAAGTTCATGGGCTGAAAACGAGCTTGGTGTAGTCGATTAGTACCAAGGTACAATTTTCAACGACGTATCCTATAGCTACAATTACTCACATATTAAAATAATTAAGGAATGTGGGATTATGGGATCAGAGTTAAAAAAAGTTGGTGTGTTATTCGGAGCTTTACTTCTTAGTACAAATGCTATTTCTGCAACGATTGACGGTGTTATTGTGCAAGGTGCGTCTGAATACCAAGCCAGTACCGATAGCGTAGAAGGTTCAGCTAAGTGGCATTCAAAAGGCAACTATTCAAATGATACCGACTCTGATGATTATTTAGATGGACAGAATCATGAGTATGATGATGCGAGCACCGGTGACCGTTGGGATATCAACTATCTTGGTACCAGTGTTATGGATGGGAAATTCCAATTTGGCGCAGTGGGTGGAGATATTTTAAGCGGAAAAGAAACTGGCTCGAATATTTATTTAGGCGATTTTGCTATTAGTGTCAATGGCTATACCGACCCTACTACTAAATCAGCGGGTTTTGATTATGCTCTTAGGTTGTTAGGTGTGAATGACAGTAAAGGTGTAGCGGAGTTTTCATTATTAAAAGGTGGTGCTTGGGAAAAGGCCGATATCTATAGTGGTTTAAGTGGTCACACGTCTGAAACGTATCGAATGGGTAATTCTAATGGGCGCTTGGAAGAGATTTTACGTTTTAATGGCAATTGGACATCTAATGGTGGAGATGACAATGTGCTTGAAGGTGAGTTTGATTTAAGTTACCTCGCTTTATTTGATGCATCAACAGGTGGAACAATTAGCACTTACCTAACCATGGCTTGTGTTAACGATGAGGCGATAGTTGATATGAGCGTACCACCAGCTGTGCCAATCCCAGCCGCATTATGGTTGTTGAGCCCCGTGTTGATTGGTTTGTTGGGCATGAGACGAAAGTATACTTAACGGATAAAAACCATTCAAATAAGTTAAACCGCAGTCGAGAAAGTGGCTGCGGTTTTTTTATGTCCAGCTTTTATACCCTAGCTTGTTGAGTTTTATAAAACTTAGTTCAAGCAATGCAAGTATATCTAATAAAGCATGTTTGTAATTGTAATCCCCCCATTAATAACCGAAGTTTTAAGTAGAGGTTATGCTGCATTCA
>OJHE01000044.1_pt1 | contig 112616 bp, 113 predicted proteins | sample 1595221 | NCBI WGS metagenome assembly OJHE01 (sample SAMN05416831, study PRJEB24817) | seawater metagenome | isolation source: Sea water | place: Canada:Atlantic | collected 2013-07 | reverse complement strand
ATCTACACACTGCATATCGTCGGCAGCGTCAGATGTGTATAAGAGACAGGAATATAGAACCGGATGGTTTATATAAAGGAGGTCTTCAAAGAGCGCGCTTTTTACCGGCCATTGTAGCTTTGAAAGAGCATTGCGATGTGCTGAAGCTCGATAGTGGTACAGATTATCGATTACGTGAGCTGGAACAGGCAGAAATTTATCATTGGCCGCTAGATCAACAAGCAGACCAGGTGTTAACAAATCTTTTTGAGCATTTGTCTGCCAGTGATGTGGAGCCTGAATCAAGCCTTGAAATAGAAGGGCGTATGATCGATGTTAAACGTTGTGCAGAAGGCGTTGTTTGGTTTGATTATCAAGCAATCTGCGATATTCCGCGTGGTGCAGCAGACTACATAGAAATATCACGTTGTTATCATACTGTTTTAGTTTCTAATGTTGCCATAATGAACGATATGACGAATGATTTAGCTAACCGTTTCATTAATTTAGTGGATGAGTTGTATGATCATAATGTTAAATTGGTGATCTCGGCACAGGTATCTGCCGATAAGTTATATCAAGGCGAGAAGCTAGCCTTTCAATTTGAGCGAACGGTCAGCCGTCTACTTGAAATGCAATCACACGATTATTTAGAAAGACCCCACCTACCATAAAACAGGGAATAACCATGGATAAACAAACACAGACAGAAATAGAAGCAGCAACCTTTAGACGAATTATTCAACATTTCCAAACGCATACCGATGTGCAAAATATCGAGTTAATGAATTTGGCAGACTTTTGTCGCAATTGTTTCTCTAAATGGTATATGGCTGAAGCGAAAGAACGTGATGTGGCTATTGATTATGATGCGGCTAGAGAAGTGGTATACGGTATGACGTATGCTGAATGGAAAGAGAAATACCAACAGCCAGCCACAGCTGAACAACTAGCGATATTTGAAGAAGGTGAAAAAAGACGTAAGGGACTGTCTTAGTCAATTCTAAATAAGGAGAAGTGAATTGTGAGTGAACTACAAAATCAGCCATTAGAGGCTAACTCGGGTAATGCTAAAATTGTTTATTTTTTATATTTAGCCAGTCTGGTGTTTGGCATTACTTCTTTTATTGGCGTTATTATGGCGTATATGAATAGGCAGGATGCAGAGCCCTGGCTTCAAACACATTATCAATTTCAAATAAGGACGTTTTGGTTAGGAATTTTGTACTCGTTTATTGCCTTTATCCTTGTTTTTGTGCTGATTGGCTATGTTTTGTTTTTTGTTATTGTCGTTTGGATGATTGTGCGTTGTATTGCGGGAATGAAAGCATTGGATAAACAGCAAGCTATTGCAGAACCAGCTCGATGGGGTTTTTAGTATTCCTGTTTAGCTGAATTTTACCCTAGGTATGATGATGGATACTAAGGGTAAAATATTTATCTTGTAGGCTCGGTTGGCTTGATCTGATTAAGTCATCGTCACTAATTCTTCAGCGTTAGTCGGGTGAATAGCAACAGTGTCATCAAAATCCTTCTTTGTTGCACCCATTTTAATTGCAACAGCAAAGCCTTGAAGTATTTCATCAGAGCTTTCGCCAAATAGATGGCAGCCGACGACTTTTTCATCTTTACCGGCGGTTATTAGTTTCATTGTGGTTGGTTGTTTGCTGGTAGACAGTGCTTGTGTCATTGGGTTAAACGTTGATGTATATATGGTTACGTCATCACCATGTTGCTCTCTAGCTTGCTGTTCTGTGAGCCCAATTGTACCAATGGGTGGGTGAGAGAAGATAACACTGGGAATAAGGTTGTAGTCCAACTTACGGTCGCTTTGGTTATTAAATAGACGATCACTTAAACGACGAGCAGCTGCAATCGCGACGGGTGTTAAGGCGATTCTTCCGGTGACATCACCAACGGCGTAGATGCTTTTCTGAGTCGTTTCTTGCCATTCATTGGTGTCAATAAAACCCCGTGAGTTTGTTTCTAGTTGAACACTTGAGAGGTTTAACCCATCGGTGTTAGCTTCTCGACCAATGGCCCATAATACCTCGTCAAATTCGCCGTCTAAAATACCGTGTTGGGTATGGATGATTAGCTTACCGTGCGAGTTTTTTTCTATAGATACGGGTGAGCTATTGGTTTCTAGCGTGATACCTTGGTGCGCCATAGCTTTGGCTAATTCTTTGCCCAGCATGCTATCAAACTGCCTAAGTGCTTGCTCGCCACGTACCACTAGGCTGACTTGAGTACCCAGTGCTTGAAAAACACCTGCTAGTTCCACGGCGATAAAGCCAGCACCAATAACAGCCACCTTTTTGGGTTGAGTATTAAGTTCAAAAAAACCATCTGAGGTAATCCCATAATCTGCACCAGGAATATTGGGTATGGAAGGTTTGCCGCCGGTGGCGATAAGGAATCGTTCTGCGGTGATTTGTTGGTTGCCAACTTGGATAGTGTGAGGGTCAATGAATGAAGCACTACCTTCAATATGATCTACGCCGTTATTGTTTAGGTTGTTTGAGTATATGCCGTTAAGGCGTTTGATATACGCGTCACGTTTTTGTTTAAGTTCAGCCCAGTTAAACCCGTTTAGCGAGGCATCAAAACCATAATGACTGGCCGCATGAATCGCATCGGCTGTTGCGGCTGCAAACCACATGACTTTTTTGGGAACGCAACCAACATTGACGCAAGTGCCACCTAAACGTGCTTGTTCGATTACTGCACATTTTGCGCCGTAGGAAGCAGCCCTGTTAGCGCCCGCTATACCACCACTTCCACCACCAATAGCGATTAGATCATAATCATATTTCATATAATTTCCAATAAGTTAAATGGGTTATTCAAAGTAAGATATTGCTTAATATTTTTTTATAAGTTAATGATAAAGCATCTAAATCTGCAATGCTGACACACTCATTAATCTTGTGAATGGTTTCGTTGATGGGCCCAAGTTCAATCACTTGTGTGCCATAGGGAGCAATAAATCGACCATCAGATGTGCCGCCGCCTGTTGATAATATGGGGGTTTTACCGGTGACATCAAGCAGGGCCTTTTCAACTGCGTTGGTGAGCTCGCCGCGTTCGGTTATAAACGGTAGGCCGGATAGCTTCCATACAAGTTCATAATTATCTGATTGTTGGTCGATAATATGTGTGATGCGGCTTTTGATGATCTCTGGTGTAAGTTCGCTGGAAAAACGTAAGTTAAAAACAAGTTTTAGCTCACCGGGTACAACGTTTTCTACACCTGTTCCTGCGTTGATATTGGATATTTGAAAACTGGTGGGTGGAAAGTAGTCATTGCCTTCATCCCAACGCTCTGTGGTAATAATCGATAAGATTGGAGCAAAGGCATGGATAGGGTTTTCAACCAGCTCTGGGTACGCCACGTGCCCCTGTTTGCCATTAAGTGTTAAGTAACCATTAATAGAGCCTCGACGACCAACTCGTACCATGTCACCAAAACTCTTGTGGCTTGTGGGCTCACCAACAATGCAATAGTCAATTTTTTCACCGCGCGCATCGAGTGCTTCCATGACTTTAACTGTCCCGTTTGTAGCAGGGCCTTCTTCATCACTGGTGATTAGAAAGGCGATAGAGCCGGCATGGTTGTCATACTGAGTAATAAAGCCATCGCAGGCGGTTAGCATAGCCGCTAGGCTACCTTTCATATCCGCTGCGCCACGCCCGTAGATGTGCCCAGCTTTAATCGTAGGCTCAAACGGTGGCGAATCCCATTCGTCTACTGGTCCAGTAGGGACAATATCAGTATGGCCTGCAAAGGCGAATACGGGCGCTGTTGTGCCGCGTCGCGCCCACATGTTTTTGGTATCGCCAAAGTTCATCCATTCAATAACAAAGCCACGTTGCTGAAGATATTCTGCCATTAAATCCATGCAGCCTGCATCATCAGGTGTTAACGAGATTTTTTTAAGCAAAGCTTGGGTTAGCTCAAGTGTTGTGCTCATGATGATGGAAATAACTGTTGATAGGTGGCGTCAGAAAAGCCCAGTTCGAGTGATTTCCCAGTGTTGAGAATAGGGCGTTTAATGATGGCTGGATTCTCAAGCATAATAGCTATAGCGGACTCTCTATTAATGGAATCTTTTATTTCTTCTGGCAGTTTACGCCATGTTGTGCCGCGTTTGTTAAGTAGGGATTCCCAGCCGAGCGAAGACTCAAGTGAGGATAAAAGGCCCTCACTTAAGCCATCTTTACGGTAGTCATGGAATGTAAATTGAACATCATGTTCGTTGAGCCATTTTTTGGCTTTCTTAATAGTGTCGCAATTTTTAATGCCATACATAACAACGGACATATTAATCCCTTAATAAGTCGTTTAAGCCTGTTTTGCTGCGTGTTTTTTCATCTACTGTTTTGATGATGATGGCAGCGTATAAGCTATGCGAACCGTCTTTTGATGGCAGGTTACCCGGAACAACCACAGAGTAAGGTGGCACGCGCCCGTACATTGTTTCGCCTGTTTCACGGTTGTAAATTTTAGTGCTTTGACCAATGTAAACGCCCATTGATATAACTGAGCCTTCACCCACAATCACGCCTTCTACGATTTCTGATCGCGCGCCAATAAAACAGTTGTCTTCAATAATGGTTGGGCCGGCTTGTAAAGGTTCTAATACGCCGCCGATGCCAACACCGCCTGATAAATGTACGTTTTTACCAATTTGTGCGCATGAGCCAACCGTTGCCCAACCGTCTACCATTGAACCGCTATCGACATAGGCGCCGATATTGACGAACGATGGCATAAGCACAACGTTAGGGCCAATGAATGAGCCAGCACGAACGACTGAGCCCGGCACCGCACGCATACCACCGTTTTTAAAGTCTTCTTCTGAGTAGTTAGCGAATTTAGTTTCTACTTTATCGTAGTAGCGATTTTCATCGCTATCCATCACGCGGTTATCGTTAATTTTAAATGATAGTAATACCGCTTTTTTTAACCATTGGTTAACAATCCATTCACCATTTTTCTTTTCAGCGACGCGACCTTCACCACTATCGAGTAGGCTTAGCGCTTTTTCAACGGCATTGCGAATATCGGCTGATACTGTTTTTGAATCGAAGTCTGCACGATTTTCAAAGGCTTCATTAATGATGTTTTCAAGGTTTTGCATGTGTTTATCCTGTTGTTTATTGGTTAATTATTTTAAAGAGTTTGTATGAATTGTTTAATTCGATGGGCCGCCTCTAAGCATTCATCAACGGGTGCTACCAAAGCCATTCGTATGTGGTTTAAGCCGGGGTTGCCGTTTGTTGTGCCACGTGCGAGATATTGCCCCGGTAAAACAGTAATGTTCTGTTGGGCATAAAGTTGTTGGCTAAAATCAATGTCTGAAATGGGTGTTTTGGCCCATAAGTAAAAGCCCGCGTCAGGGGCTTTAACGTCCAAACTATTGCCTATTACACCTAAAACATCGTTGAATTTTTGGGTATATAACAGGCGGTTATGTTTAACGTGCTCCTCATCATTCCAAGCAGCAATACTGGCGTGTTGGGTAGGTGTTGAAAGGGTGCAGCCGTGATACGTCCGATAGCTAAGGTAGCTTTTTAAAATCATGGCGTCGCCCGAAACAAAGCCAGAACGTAAACCGGGCGCGTTAGAGCGCTTTGAGAGACTATGAAAAACCACGCAACGGGCAAAATCTGTATTGCCCATTAGTTGACTTACTTCTAATAAACCCAGTGGTTTTTTTTGATCGGTATTGTAAATTTCTGAATAACACTCATCGGCAGCAATAACAAAATCGTAGCGGTGGGCCAATTCAATGAGCTGTTTTAGTTGCTCTTCACTATGTGTTGCGCCACTTGGGTTGCCCGGGTTACACACATAGAGTAATTGGCAATTTTTCCACGTCTCGGCACTGATACTATTGTAATCAGGTAAGTAGTTATTTTCTTTATCACAATTAATAAAGTAGGGTGTTGCACCGGCTAATATGGTGGCCCCTTCATAAATTTGATAGAAAGGGTTTGGCATCATAACGATGGCATTGTTACCTCTTTGTACAATACATTGAGCAAATGAGAAGAGCGCCTCACGTGTTCCGCTAACAGGCAAAATTTGGCTGCTCGGGTTGATGGCACTAGCGCTGATACTAAAACGTTGAGTTAACCAAGCCGCTATGCTTTGGCGTAATGCATCAAGCCCCTTTGTTGTTGGGTATTGGCCTAAAGTGTGCAAATGATTCAATAATGCATCCGTTATTATTTTAGGCGTAGGATGCTTTGGCTCCCCAACAGATAAAGCAATATGCTCGATATCGTTAGGTGGAGTAATACCGTGTTTGAGTTTTGCTAGTTTCTCAAATGGGTAAGGTTGAAGATGTGCCAAATCTTGATTCATAAATAATAAGATGCTTTTTCGTAACGCGATAGTATAGGTGATTAGCGTTTAGGATAAAATCGCCTAGCCAACAATAATACAACAACGAATGATTAATAGATTGCTGCAGATTTTTGCTAAAGCACCAATACAAGGGTTTGTTAAAACTCGATTGATAGCTGAGTTGGGTGATAAAAAAGCCACGGATGTGTATATAGAGCTGTTAGATCGTACAATCAACTTAGCGTTAACCAGTGAATATAAAACGCAAATATGGTGCGCTCCTAATCAGCAATATGATTTCTTTCAGTTCAATAAACAAAAGTATGGCGTAATATTAAAAGATCAGCTGGGTCGAGGTTTAGGTGAACGAATGCAATATGCACTTAGGCAAGGGCTTAAAGAGGCTGATGAAGTCATGTTGATTGGTGCAGATTGCCCTGTTTTTACAACGGAGTATTTGATTAAAGCATTTGAGGCTTTACGTTTATCAGATGTTGTTTTAGGCCCCGCAGAAGATGGAGGGTTTGTTTTAGTCGGTTGTCGAAAAACGCATGAAAAAATGTTTGATGGTGTTAACTGGGGCCACTCGACGGTATTAGAACAAACGGTCGATGCGATAACAAAGGCTGGTTTAACAAGCCAATTATTACCGATGCTTTGGGATGTTGATACGCCAGCCGATTTAAAGCGATGGAGAAATGATTGAGGTTAACCTTTTAATAAACAATTGGGTGTTTATGGTAGATGCTGCGCCCAGAAGTTCATCCATTAAATTTCGTGATATTTACTAAAGGAGTGCTTAAAAACTTTCTTAAGTTTATAGGCGGCGCGTTATAATGATTAATTAATAAAAAATCATTATTTAAACGCCAATGCATGCTGCCACTTTGTCGCCCGAAATCGTAAAGTCTACCAAGCTATCTAAGTTGTATGGTGGTAAGGCGGTTGTCAATGAACTTGATCTAACCATTGATTCAGGTTGTTTTTGCGGAATTTTGGGCCCCAACGGTGCGGGTAAAACGACTACATTAAGAATGTTAGTGGGACATTGTCCTATTGATTCAGGTGAGCTATCTATTTTAGGTTTGCCTATGCCAGATAACGCCTCTTTAGTTAGAGAGTCAGTCGGTGTGGTTCCACAAATGGATAATTTAGACGCTGATTTTACAGTTGAAGAAAACTTATATGTGTATGGGCGGTTTTTCGGTATTAGTTCGATTGTGTTGAAAGAACGGACAAAAGAGCTCCTTGAGTTTGCCTCGTTAGAAGAAAAGGCTAAATGTAAAATCTCGGAGTTATCGGGTGGAATGAGGCGGCGTTTAACGTTGGCGAGAGCGCTGATTAATAAACCTAAGTTATTAATTTTAGATGAGCCAACAACCGGCTTAGACCCTCAGGCGCGTCAAGCGATATGGCAAAAACTGCGCGAACTAAAAAAACAAGGTTTAACACTAATTTTAACAACGCATTATATGGAAGAAGCCGAGCGCCTGTGTGACCGCGTGATTGTCATGGATCATGGTGAGGTAATGGCTGATGCTGCTCCAAAAAAGCTCATTAAAAATGAAGTTGAATCACATGTTCTTGAGGTGCATGCTGCGACAGAAGAGCTTCTTGAGCAATTGCGCTGTGATGGTTCTATTGCACGTTTTGAAAAATCAGGTGATATTTACTTTTTTTATGGTGAAAAATTGAGTCACGCCTTAGAGGTTTTGGAAGAAAGTTCACACGATGATTATTTGTTTCGTCCAGCGAACTTGGAAGATGTATTTATTAAATTCACAGGGCGGGATCTTCGTGAGTAAGTTAGCGAGAGTGATGCTTTTTTTAACAAGAAGCAAGTCAATTTGGTCGAGGAATATTCGAGTTTGGAGTAAGTTGGCGGGGCCATCATTATTGGGTAATTTTGGCGAGCCTGTACTGTATTTACTGGTATTAGGCTACGGCTTAGGGCAGTTTGTCGGTGAGGTTGAAGGGCTAACCTATATGGCTTTTTTAGCGTCTGGAGTGGCATGTACGAGCGCGGTTAATGCGGCTAGTTTTGAAGGTATGTACTCTGCTTATACGCGAATGGACGTGCAGCAAACATGGCTAGGTATGTTAGCGACCCCCATTAATGTTGGGGAAGTGGTCTTTGGGGAAATACTCTGGGCTGCGACTAAAAGTTTGATTAGCGTCAGTGCTATTTTAATCGTCTCGATGCTACTTGGCTTGATTGCAGATGCGTGGGCGATATTTATTTTACCGGTTGCTTTCATAACGGGTCTATGTTTTGCTTCATTAGCCCTGCTGGTGACCTCTAGCGCAAAAAGTTATGACTTTTTTCTTTATTACACGACGTTGTTTATTACGCCGATGGTTTTATTGAGTGGTGTGTTTTTCCCTATCGATACGTTACCAAATGCGGTTCAGTGGCTAACTAAAATATTACCTTTGTACCACGCTATTTCTTTGGTGCGCCCGTTAATGACAGGGGGTGAGGTGTCGTCGGTGTTTCTGCATTTATTTGTATTGGCTGCATTTGGTACGACAGCTGCTATGTTAGCGACCTTTAGGATAAAGAAAAGGCTCATTAAATGAGCCTTTTCTTATATCAGCAATGACCGTATTATGTGGAGATGACGAACTTGTTTCGTCCGGTTTCTTTTGCTTCGTATAACGCTTTATCAGCGCGGTCAATAAATGAATCCACGCTATCATCAGGTTTGAGCGTTGTAATGCCTGCAGAAATAGTGACTTTTCCAATAGTATCTCCGCTCTCTTTGCGTTGAAGCTTGCTATTGCACATAGCAACGCGCGTTTTTTCTGTTAAGTGCTTAACCTCATCAATTGGTACGCCAGTTAAAATAACAGCGAATTCTTCTCCGCCATATCTAGCAATATGATGATCTGGTCCAATAATTTGAGTTAATAATGCTGAGACATATCGTATTACCCGGTCGCCAACTAGATGGCCAAAGTCATCGTTAACGCGTTTAAAATGATCAATGTCGAGCATGATTAATGTTGTGTCCGGAGCTTTTTGAATGTATACAACGGAGTCAATGTTTTTGTCAAAAGCGCCCCTGTTTTTAAGGCCGGTTAGCGCATCTTTTTCTGCGCTTGCTTTAACTGCTTCTAGCTCAGCCTTCATCTTGGCAATTTCAGCATTCGTTTCTTGCATGCGAGCTTGAGTGGCTTGATTTCCTTTAACCATGTTTCTAGTATCTTCCATGATTTGTTTTAAAATAAGCGCAGTTGTCTGTGGATCATTAACGGTAGATAAGGTTTCAGCATGCTTGCTGATAGCGGTATCAAATTCTCCAGCTCCATTATTGACCTGTTGGACTTCTTCTGAAGCCTCAGACATAATTTTTTCTAAAGACTGCTGGATTTTTTCTTGTTGCTCTAATGCGGCGCCGCCATTTATAAATTTTTCATAAAGCTCAAGCATCAATAAAACAGTGAAAGGTTTTTTCTCACTGATGAAGCGGTCAATAATATCATTGAGGGCTTGAGAGGTGCCAGCTAGGTAGCTATAGAATATAGAGTAGTTAATAGGCGTGGGGGCTAAGTTATTCTTAGACAGCATGGGGATGACTTGTCTTAGATATTCGGCCGCTTGCTTTGGCTCTTCTTGTTGCAGCATGTTGTTCCTTAATTTGTAATAATTGCTTTAGCTAGATAATAGTACAAAATATCAAGCTTGTTGAGGAATGGCAGTTTTTTTGTTTAAAGGTGTGAGTTTATTCACAGTCAAAGACGTTTACTCGATTTGATTAGCTAAGTTTTTATTCTGAGCTTGTTGATGATTGAGTTATGTTATAACGAATGTGAATTAATAACTATTTTACTAGCGGTGCTCATGAGTCCTATTTATTGTTTTTCTGTGATGTTGGTTTTGCTTATAACGGCACCTGAGGTTAAGGCTGACCTGTATAAAAAAACAGATGAGCAGGGCCGTGTTTTTTTTACAGACACACCTGAAGGCAGTGGTTTCCGTCTTATTATGCGTACGCCTAAAAAAGGTACAATTCAGTATAAGAACTTCCAACAAAATCGCCGTCAATTAACGCCTTTAATCCGTCAGCAGGCGAGACAATTTAAAGTTGATCCATCGCTCGTCATGGCTGTGATTCATGCAGAGTCTGCTTATGATAAGAATGCTATTTCTAGAGCGGGTGCAGTGGGCTTGATGCAATTGATGCCCGGCACCGCTAAGCGGTTCGGTGTGAATAATCGTAATGATGCTGCGCAAAATATCCAAGGGGGGGTTCGTTATCTGAGGTATCTGTTGGAGTTATTCGATTTCAATATAAGGCTTACTTTAGCGGCATATAATGCCGGTGAATCAGCAGTTAAAAAATATGGTAACAAGATACCGCCATATAAAGAAACTCAACATTACGTTAAAAAAGTATTGGTTTATTACCAAAACTACTTGAGTGGAAAACGGGATTTTTAACGAATGAAATTTTATTAAGGACAGTATATATGCGTTTACTACACACGATGTTACGAGTTGGCGATTTAGATCGTTCCATTCAGTTTTATACAGAGGTGCTTGGAATGAAATTACTAAGGCGTAAGGAATTTGAGGAAGGGCGTTTTACGCTAGCATTTGTTGGTTTTCAAGCAGAAGATGAAGGCTCGGTTATTGAATTGACGCACAATTGGGATACCGATGAATATGAGCAAGGCAATGCATATGGCCACATCGCTATACAAGTTGACGATGTATATGAAGCTTGCAAACTAATTCATCAAAAAGGGGGCGAGATAATACGCGAAGCAGGCCCTATGAGAGGCACGAATAGTATTTTAGCTTTTGTGAAAGACCCCGACGGTTATGCAATAGAGCTTTTAGATGAGCGTTAAAGTATTTGAACGCCCATTTGATCTAGACTACGGATTAGTTTAATTAAAGGTAGTCCAACGAGAGCATTGGGGTCGTCGCCCTCAATTTTCTCAAATAATGCAATGCCTAAGCCTTCTGATTTAAATGCAGCGGCACAGCCATAAGGCTTGTCTTTTTCAACGTAATGTTGAATTTGCAGGGGTGATAACGTTTTCATATGTACTCTACAGATATCTGTATCGGTAATAGTTTCATGAGTTTTGGAGTTAAGAATGCAAAAGCTGGTATAGAAATTTATAGTTTTGCCGGATGAGCGAGTTAATTGCTGGACGGAGTTCTCGAATGTATTGGGTTTTGTGAGTTGGTAATCACCCAACATGGCGACTTGATCAGAGCCAATAATAAGGTGGTCAGGAAAATCCAAACGTAATGCGTTCGCTTTTTCATTAGCCAGCCGTTTTGATAATTCGAGTGGCGTCTCATTAGCTTGACTCGATTCATCAATGTTTGGTGATGCGGTCTCGAAAATGGGGTAAATTTTTTTTAATAGCTCTTTACGGAAAGGGGAGCTAGAAGCTAATACTAATTTCGGTTGATCTTTCATATAATACCCCAATTAAATTAATGCTATTTTACCTAATATGACTAAGACATTACATATAGAAGTAGATCCATCCTTGTGCGCAAGCCAGGAAAGAATGATAAGTGGTGAATTAGCCTATGAGGAACTACAGCAAATTCAAGCAGATATAGATCCATCCAGCTCAGCGATAAGAGCCGATTTAACATTTGGCAAAGCGGGTAAATTTGTTGTTTTAACGGGTCGGATTTCCGCTAATCTCGTGTTACAATGCGCCGCTTGTTTGGAATTGGTTGATTATCCAGTCGATATAGACGTGAAATTGGCGATCATCAATGATGAAGCGCGGATCAGTTTATTAGCAGATGATTATGAGCCTTATTTATATGAAGGCGATCGTTTATTGATTAGTGATGTGGTTGAGGCAGAGGTTGCTTTAGTCATGCCCACTATTGCAAGACATGACGTTTGCCCAATAGAGTTACCAAAAAGTAGTACTAGTAAAGACTTTACGCATGAAACGGAAAAAAAGAAAAATCCGTTTGATGCGCTAGAAAAATTAAAATTGAACTAAAAGGGCGTTAATTTTTAGTTCACTGTGATCATGCTCTAAAGGTATGATGTTGAATTTTAAGCAAAACGCGATGCGTTTGGCTTTAGTAACATTTATGGCGTTTATGTCATAAAGATATATTAATTCTCTGGAGAATTTGAGATGGCAGTACAAAAAAGTAAAAAGTCACGTTCGAGACGTGGTATGCGTCGTTCACATGATGCGTTAACAGCAAAAACCTTGTCAACGGAGCCAACAACAGGTGAAGTTCACTTGCGCCACCATGTGAGCGCTGATGGTTTTTACCGTGGCGAGCAAGTCGTCGCCGATAAAGACTAGCGTTATTGTTGGCCTTAATGTTTTTAAGGCCAAAAAATTCCGTGCTTATAAGTAAGGCGTTGTTTGATGTTTAATGCGAAAATAACGGGTACGGGTAGTTACTTACCTAAAAAAATCGTTACTAACAAAGACTTTGAATCCATTCTAGATACATCTGATGAGTGGATTTATGCTCGTACTGGAATAAAGCAAAGGCACGTCATTGCTGACCATGAGTCGACGTCAAGTATGGCGGAGATTGCGGCGAATAATGCACTTCAAGCGGCAGGCGTTGATGCGTCTGAAATCGACTTGATTATTGTTGGTACAAGTTCACCTGATAGGGTGTTTCCAAGCACTGCGTGTATTTTACAGCATAAGTTGGGTGCAAAAGGTGGCGCTGCATTTGATGTTCAAGCAGCGTGTTCAGGGTTTATTTATGCCCTTGGTATTGCCAACCAATTTATTAAAGCCGGTGGCGCCAAAAAAGCACTGGTTATAGGTGCTGAAGCAAACTCAAGAATTCTAGATTACTCAGACCGAAATACCTGTGTCATTTTTGGAGATGGTGCGGGTGCAGTCGTACTTGAAGCATCTGAAGAGTTGGGTGTTCTTTCAACGCATATGCATTCAGACGGTCAATATCAAGACCTTCTTTATGTCAACAATCCAATCAAAGATCAAAAACAAGAAGGCGACCAAGCCTTCATGACGATGCACGGAAATGATGTGTATAAAGTGGCGGTTAAAACCTTAAGTCGCATTGTTGATGAAACACTTGAGGCTAATAATATGCTTAAATCTGATGTTGATTGGTTGATACCTCATCAAGCTAATATAAGGATTATTTCATCTGTTGCAAAGAAACTGAGTATGCCGATGGAGAAAGTGGTGCTAACGATTGAGAATCAAGGTAATACTTCCGCAGCTTCAGTTCCTTTGGCATTAGATCAAGCAGTCAGAGATGGTCGAGTTAAAAAGGGTGAAATTGTTCTGATGGAAGCATTTGGTGGCGGCTTTGTTTGGGGTTCAGCCTTAGTAAAGATGTAATCACTGAATACAATTAAATAAAGTTAAATAAAGATGACAGTAAATAAAATAGCCATCGTATTTCCCGGGCAAGGCTCACAATCTGTGGGTATGTTGGGGGACCTTTCTGCCACCTATAGTCAAATTCAACAGACTTTTGACGAGGCATCACAAGCCTTGGGCAGAGACTTGTGGGCATTGGCTCAAAATGGTTCTGTAGAAGAAATTAACCAAACGCAAAATACGCAACCTTTAATATTAACCGCCAGTGTGGCTATGTGGCGCGTTTTGCAATCTGAAGTGGCTATTCAACCTGCATTTATGGCTGGACATAGTTTAGGTGAGTATAGTGCGCTAGTTTGTGCGGGTAGTGTTGGTTTTGTAGAGGCTGCTAAGTTGGTTGAGAAGCGGGCAATGTTTATGCAGCAAGCCGTTCCTGAAGGTGAGGGGGCTATGGCCGCTATACTAGGTCTTGAGGTTGAAGAGCTAATCAATATTTGTGATAAAGCAGCAGAAGGTGAGGTTGTGTCTGCGGTTAATTATAATGCGCCAGGTCAGGTTGTTATAGCGGGTCAAACGGCGGCTGTTAACCGAGCGATAGACCTAGCAAAAGAACACGGTGCCAAAAGGGCGCTACCTTTACCCGTTAGTGTTCCTTCACATTGCTCATTGATGATGCCAGCGGCGGAAAACTTATTGAATGCCATGTCGGCAATTGAGTTTGTGTCGCCTGATATTCCAGTTTTGCATAATACTGATGTTGCTCAACATACTGATGGAGCTGATATTAAGCGAGCTTTGGGTGAACAATTGCATACACCCGTGCGATGGGTAGAAACAATAGAAGCGCTTGCAAACGCGGGTGTTGATACGGTTATTGAATGTGGTCCTGGTAAAGTGTTAAGTGGGCTTAATAAAAGAATCAATAAATCATTAATGCTTCATTCAATAGGCGATGAAGCTGCTCTTAATAAAACGATAGAGGCGTTATCATGACGGATAAGACAATTGCATTAGTAACAGGTGCTAGCCGTGGTATTGGTAAAGCAATTGCGCAGCAACTCGTAGCAGATGGCTTTTATGTTATAGGTACGGCGACCACGGAAAGTGGCGCAGATGCTATCTCTGACTATTTATCAGGTTCAGGTAAAGGAATGGCGTTAAACGTAACGGATGTAGAGTCAATTCAATCTGTGTTAAAGGACATTAGCACTACCGTTGGAGCGCCAACCGTATTGGTCAATAACGCGGGCATTACCAGAGACAACCTTATGTTGAGAATGAAAGACGACGAGTGGGATGATATTATATCAACGAATTTAAGCTCTATTTTTCGCATAAGCAAAGGCTGTTTACGCGGTATGATGAAAAACAAAAAAGGTCGTATTGTGAGCATTGCATCCGTTGTTGGTGTAACGGGTAATGCGGGCCAAGCAAATTATGCCGCTGCAAAGGCTGGGATTATTGGTTTTAGTAAATCATTGGCTAAAGAAGTCGGGTCAAGAAATATTACAGTCAATACAGTAGCGCCGGGTTTTATTGACACGGATATGACGAAAGCGCTGGCGGACGAACAACGAGCCGCTTTGTTACAAGGTGTACCATTAGGGCGTTTGGGTGATCCAGAAGAGATTGCTCATGCAGTATCTTTTTTATGCTCAGATAAAGCAGCTTATATAACAGGTGAAACATTACATGTTAATGGCGGCATGTACATGGGATAGTTAAAATTTTTTTAGGTTAAAGCTTGTTAAGCAGTATAAAATGATCGGATAAACAGAAATGTTTAAACTTTTTTAATTTAGCAATATAATACAAACTCCACGGGCAGAGCTTGTGGTTCCAAAAAATATAGAGGATATAAAATAATGAGTAACATTGAAGAACGCGTCAAAAAAATCGTTGCAGAACAGCTTGGTGTTAAAGAAGAAGAAGTAACAAACGAAGCTTCATTCATCGATGACTTGGGTGCAGATTCATTAGACACTGTTGAGTTAGTGATGGCTCTTGAAGAAGAGTTTGATTGTGAAATCCCTGATGAGCAAGCTGAAGGTATCACTACAGTTCAACAAGCAATTGACTACGTTAATAGTAACGCAGAATAAATCAATTCCTTTTTTCAAGCACGGCTTGCTAGACAAGCCGTGCTTGTTTTATTTTAGAGAGCGCATATTGTGTCTAAACGTCGAGTTGTAGTAACAGGGTTAGGTTTGTTGTCACCGGTTGGTGGTAATGTTGCGGATTCCTGGGAAAATATTTTAAAGGGTCAAAGTGGGATTGGACCTATTACTCGATTTGATACAACTGAATTTCCGTCAAATTTCGGAGGCGCAGTTAAAGATTTTGATGTCAATGATTACTTGTCTCGTAAAGATGCTAAAAAAATGGACCCTTTTATCCATTATGGTGTTGCCGCTGGGATGCAAGCGTTAGATGACTCTGGTATTGAAGTGACCGATGAAAATGCTGAAAGAATTGGTGTTGCGATTGGTGCTGGTATAGGTGGGATCTCAGGTATTGAAGCAGGCTTTGATGGATTTCAGAAAGGTGGGCCGAGGAAAATATCACCGTTCTTTGTTCCATCAAATATTATTAATATGATTTCAGGCAACCTTTCGATACTGCGTGGTTTGAAAGGGCCTAATTTTGCCATTGTGACAGCCTGCACGACAGGTGCCCATAATATCGGTGATGCAATGCGTATTATTCAATATGGTGATGCAGATGTGATGGTGGCTGGTGGAGCTGAAATGGCTACGTCGGTGACATCATACGGTGGGTTTTCTTCAGCACGTGCACTGTCACGTCGGAACGACTCCCCTGAAACAGCGAGTCGCCCTTGGGATAAGGACCGTGATGGGTTTGTTTTGAGCGATGGTGCTGGTGTTTTGGTGCTTGAAGAGTACGAGCACGCTAAAAAACGTGGTGCAAAAATCTATGCTGAGTTGGCTGGTTATGGAATGAGTTCGGATGCTTTCCATATGACGATGCCATCCAAAAATGGTGAAGGGGCCTATCGTTGCATGAGAAATGCGTTAAAAGATGCGTCTTTAAATCCTGAGCAAATTAATTACATCAATGCCCATGGAACATCGACACCTGCAGGTGACCTTGCTGAAACAAATGCGGCAAAAACGTTACTTGCTGATAAAGCTTACAAAGTACCCATGAGCTCTACAAAATCAATGACGGGCCATATGCTTGGCGCTGCGGGTGGTGCAGAGGCTGTATTTTCTGTATTGGCATTACGTGACCAAGTCGCTCCTCCTACAATAAATCAATTTACCCCTGATCCTGAGTGCGATTTAGATTACGTACCAAATGAAGCACGTCAAATGGGTATAGATGTAGTTGTATCAAATTCATTTGGGTTTGGTGGAACCAACGGTACGCTAGTCTTCAAACGACTTTAGTCTAGTAACACCAGGTGACACTGGACATAGAACATTGTGGCGCTTTTTCTAAGCTTCAAATTTCATCAAATGTTGATTTATTAGATTGCCATGCAGCTAATCGTCAACGTTATCCATTTTTATTGGAAAGTAATGGTGTTGGCCAATTAAATAATGGCTTTGACATCTTATTTGCCTTTCCTGGTGAGAAAATCGAGTCATTTAACTTAAAAAATAATGATTTTTTTTCTAAATTTGATGAATCTTTTAATAAACATAAAAACTTAAGTCCTAGCGTTGACCTCCCATTTACGGGGGGCTGGTTCGTATTTTTAAGCTATGAATTGGTTGGTGCAATAGAGCCCAAACTTTCAGGCCTTATTAGAGATAAAAACTTACCCATTGCAAGTGCCGTTAGAATCCCTATTGCGATTATTAAAAATCATAAGGACAGTACTTGCTGGATTGTGTGTGAATCAGGTGAAGAGGCATTGATTGATAATGTTCTAGCTGATATTAGCAAGTTGAATACCCATCAGCCAAAAAAACCCATGGTGATGCTTGAGGAAGATGCGCCTGATGTTTTTATTAATGGCGTTAAAAGAATTAAGTCGTATTTAGTGGAAGGGGATACCTTGCAAGTTAACTTATCTCGACAATGGATTGGTGATATTGCCCAAGGTATTGATTACCTAGATGTTTACAGTTCATTACGCCAATATAACCCATCGCCCTTTGCTGGGCTTGCTTGTTACAACGATAGTGTTATCTGCTCATCATCACCTGAACGGCTCATCAATTGCATCGGTAATACGGTTCAAATGAGACCGATTGCGGGTACACGACCGCGGGATGATGATGACGCTATCGATAAAAAAATTGCGAAAGAGTTACTACTAAACTCAAAAGAAAGCGCAGAGCACATTATGTTGATTGACCTTATTCGCAATGATCTGGGTAGAATATGTGAGACAGGTACGGTTAAAGTAGATGAGAAAATGACGCTAGAATCTTATGCAGCGGTGCATCATATTGTTTCAAACGTGAGTGGCAAATTATCAGCTAATAAGACGCCAACAGATGTGATTAAAGCTGTTTTTCCTGGTGGTACCATAACGGGTTGCCCTAAAGTTCGTTGTATGGAAATTATTAACGAACTGGAAGATGCCCCAAGAGGCGCTTATACCGGCTCTATGGGTTATATTAATCGTAATGGTGACCTTGATTTTAATATATTGATAAGGACGTTTACTATTCACGATGAACAGTTAACTCTACGGACAGGTGCCGGGATTGTCGCCGACTCAATTGCTGTTAATGAGCTAGAAGAAACTCGTCATAAAGCAAAGGCATTATTAGATGCATTAGATTTTCATGAAATCTAATACTCTTATTAATGGTGAATATGAGCAATTTATCAATTCGCTTGATAGGGGCTTTCAATACGGTGATGGACTATTTGAAACCATTTTAGTTGAATCAAATACAGCTTGTTTTTTAAAAGAGCATATTCAGCGGCTGCAAAAAGGTTGTGAGGTACTTGGCTTGCCGCCAGTTAATGTAGGCATTATTGAACGGGAGATTTCACAGCTAATAAGTACAACGCGATACGGGGTTATAAAGCTGATTCTATCAAGAGGAGTAGGGGAACGCGGCTTTACTCCACCAACGAAGCCTATCCTAACGCGAGTAGTGTCTTTTGTTGCAGCTGAGGTAGGGGTGAATGAATCGTTGAGTAGTGTTGATTTAACATTATGTCATACACGGCTGAGTCGTCAGCCATTACTGGCAGGAATTAAACATTTGAATCAATTGGAACGGGTTCTAGCACGTGGAGAATTAGGCGATAACAAACAACTTGAAGGGTTAATGGTTGATGAAAATGGACTTGTTATTGAAGGCACGATGAGTAATATATTTATTGTTAATAAAGGTGTTTTAATGACCCCTGAATTGAGTCAATCAGGGGTGTTAGGTGTTATTCGAGAGTATTTGATTCGACAAGCCCGTCAAGAGGATATAGATTGCCAGATAACGGAGTTAACATTGGATGATTTAAAAAATGCAGATGAAATATTTATGACGAATAGTTTGATGCCTGTTCGTAGAGTTAAGCAGCTTAATATCGATGGCGCTTTTTTTACTAAGAATAATGATCAGTATACATCTTGGGCGTTGAATTCTGTTTATCAAGATATTCAACGACAAGTTAACTTAAAAGGGCTTCAACACTGATGAGACGTTTAATAGCGGCTAGTATTATTGTACTTAGTCTATTGGCTGGTTGGTTTTGGATGTTGTATGAAAGCTCAATCAACGAATCGTATATTTCTGATGAAATGGGCTCGGTCATTGTCAGTATTGAAAGGGGCCAGAATCTCAATCAAATTATTTCAATCCTTGACGAAAAAGGAGTGGTGAGCGGTCGTTGGTTTAAATGGTTGGTTCGTTTTGAAGGTGCTGCAGGCAAAATTCAAGCAGGCGAATATGAGTTTTCTCCAGGTCTAACGCCTGCGCAAATATTAACTTTTTTGGTCAATGGTAAGGTGAATCAATATGCGGTTTCTATTATAGAGGGTCAATCATTTAAAGAGGTGTTAAAAGATATTCAGGGGCACCCGGCTATAAAAAGTACATTGCCCGCAGATGCACAGATGGATGAGTATTTGGAGTTATTAAATATTTCAGAAAAACATCTAGAAGGCATGTTGTTACCTGAAACTTATTTCTTCGTTAAAGATACCTCAGATGTTGATATCATTAAACGTGCGTATCGCTCAATGCAGGTTTTTGTTAATTCAGCATGGCCTAATAGGCAAAAAAGGAAGGTGCTACCTAGCGTTTATGATGCACTTATTTTGGCCTCCATTGTAGAGAAAGAAACGGGCGTTGCATCAGAGCGTAAGCAAATAGCAGGGTTGTTTATTCGTCGACTTGAAATAGGAATGAAATTACAAACAGACCCTACGGTTATCTATGGCATGGGCGATATTTATAAAGGTGATATAAGGTACCGAGATTTGCGCAAAGATACGCCTTACAACACCTATACACGCTATGGACTACCGCCAACACCTATCGCGATGCCAGGCAAGGCGGCTATTGAGGCTGTTCTACACCCGGTAGAAACTAAGAATTTATACTTTGTGGCCAATGGTGATGGCTCACACATTTTTTCGGAAACGTTAAAACAACATAATGCAGCAGTCGATAAATATCAGCGGAATAAATGACGATGACAATGGGGAAATTTATAACACTTGAAGGTGTTGAAGGCGTTGGTAAAACGACAAACCTTAATTTTATTGCTAGTTATTTAACCTCTAATGGCAAAAAAATTATTACCACAAGAGAGCCAGGTGGTACAAAAATAGCTGAAAAAATCAGAGACTTATTGCTAGAACATAATGAAGAAAAGTTATGCAATGAATCTGAATTATTGCTGATGTTTGCGGCACGAGCACAACACATCGAGAATATTATTAAACCAGCACTAGACGCCGGAAAATGGGTTGTTTGTGACCGTTTTACTGATGCCACTTATGCCTATCAAGGCGGTGGTCGTCATTTTAAAATGGCGGATATTAATTGGTTTGAAAAATTTGTACAGAAGGGTTTATCGCCGGATAAAACAGTATTATTAGACTTGTCAGTCGACGTAGGTTTAGAGCGTGCAGCTGGCCGGAGTGAACCAGATCGCTTCGAATCGGAGAAAAAAGCTTTTTTCAATAATGTGCGACGGGTCTACCTAGAAAGGGCGAAGGCTGAGCCTAATCGATTTTGTATTGTAGATGCCTCAAAGAGTATTGAACAAGTGCAAAAAAATATTCAACGTTATCTAGATAAGATGTTGACGGATGGATAAACCATATTTTCCTAATTATCCTTGGTTGCAAGCTTACTGGGATAAGTTAACGCGTTATTTGCAACAAGATAGGTTACCTAGTGCTTTAATGCTGGTTGGTGATGAAGGGCTAGGCTTATCATCGCTAGCTAAATCGTTTGCACATCGAACGATTTGCCTTTCGCCAAATGAAGATAATACTGCTTGTGGCGTATGTGAGTCGTGCTTGTTATTTAATGCTGGAAATTACCCGGACTTTTACCACCTTGTTCCTGAGGAAGGAAAAGAAAGTATTAAAGTGGATGCTATACGTGAATTGACTAAGTCGTTGGCGTTGAGTAGCCAATACACTAAACCAAGAATTGTTATTATTGATCCTGCTGATGCAATGCTGCACCAAGCAGCGAATAGTTTGCTTAAAACCTTAGAGGAACCGAGCGAGAATACATGTTTAGTATTGGTAACGCACCGCTTGTCGAGGTTACCTGTCACAATACGTAGCCGTTGCCAGCTCATGGTCGTAAAAAATATTGAATTAGTGCAGGCTCAATCGTGGTTAAATGATTTAGGGTGTAAGCAAGCCAGTCAGTACTTACGTTTAGCTAATAATGTACCTCTTCTAGCCCATGAATTATGGAAAAAAGATGCATTAGCGGTTGAGGCAAGCCTATTAAATGATTTTTTAGCGTTGCTAAAAGGGCGATTAGATCCGCTATTATTCGCCGAAAAATGTATAAAGCTGAATAATTTACCTTGTCTAAAGTGGTTAATGTCTGGGTTAAATGATGCAATTAAATATGCTCATGGGACAGTAAATCACGAGTTAGTCCACCCAGAACGTCTTGCAGACTTGAAAGTTCTCGTAGAAAAGCTAAACTTAGCAGACATGCATGATTTGTTGGACCAGTTAGCACAGTTAAAAGTGTTAGAGTCGCATCAAGTTAATCAACAACTAATGATAGAAGAGTTTGCGATACAGAGCTATTCGCTAACGCTTAAATAAAGGCTAGACAAATGAAGACTGTTGGGACAGAAGCGCGACAAGGGATTTTATCTTTAACAATTAAAGATAAGAATGCCTTATATGCTGCATTCATGGATTATGTCGAAGGTGGTGGTTTGTTTATTCCTACGCATAAAAAATACAACTTAGGTGATGAAGTATTCATGTTATTGAGCTTAATGGGTGAAGTAGAGCGGATTCCAGTAGCGGGTACCATTATTTGGATTACACCTGTTGGTGCTGAAGGTTCACGATCTAATGGTGTTGGTGTTCAGTTTAACGATCAAGATGGTGGAGCTGCGCGTGCAAAAATAGAAACCTATTTAGCTGGAACATCACAGACTGGAAGGCCGACCCATACAATGTAGTCTGGGTGTTGTAATGTTGTAAAAGCGGCCTTAGAGGCCGTTTTTTATTTTAATGGGAAAATTATGTTTATTGATTCACACTGTCACCTAGATCGCGTTGACCTAGAGCCTTATGCAAATAATGTTGGTGAATACTTAGAGGCCGTTAAAGCGGATTTATTAGATCATATGCTATGTGTTTCCATTAATTGGGAAGATTATCCAGCGATGCGGGATTTAGTTGCTGGTTATGAAAAAATATCATTATCGGTTGGTGTGCATCCAAATGAAGTAGATGGGCATGATCCTAGTGTTGATGAGCTTATAGAGCAGGCGTTGAAAGATAACGTAGTGGCGATTGGTGAAACGGGCTTAGACTATTATAGGTTGAACAGTGAAACTGAATTGAGCACCCAACAGCAGCGCTTTCGTCACCATATTGCCGCTGCAAAGAAAATAAATAAACCGCTTATTATTCATACACGTGATGCGAAAGAAGATACGATTAGCATTATGCAAGAAGAGCAGGCGGGTGAAACAGGGGGGGTTCTACACTGTTTTACAGAAGACTGGGAAATGGCAAAAAAAGCATTAGACCTTGGTTTTTATATTTCATTTTCTGGAATTGTGACGTTTAAAAATGCTAAGCAAGTGCAGGAAGTAGCAAAAAAAGTTCCAGATGACCGGTTTTTGATAGAGACAGACTCGCCATATTTAGCGCCAGTTCCGATGCGTGGCAAACCAAATTATCCCAATTATGTGAAGTATGTGGCGGAGAAAATGGCTGAACTAAGAGGGCGGTCATTAGAGACGGTTGCCAGTATGAGTACTAAAAATTACGACACACTCTTTAATCGTTAACTAACTATATATGTGGCGTTAAAAGCGTTAGCCCTTTGGCAAAAGCTCTTGTATTTTTTCTATAAGAAGCATTTTATCTGTTAACAAGCTAGTCGTGCTGTTAAGTTCGTTATTAATATCACATAGCTGTTTTTTCAGGGTTGAAATCTCTTCAGAGGCCTTTTCTAAATGAGTATCTGCTTCGGTTTTAAAGTGGGTAGAAAAACGTTGCTGATAGGTAGATAGTAATTCACTCAGTAGTGCGTCAAATTCATGTTGTTGAAAGTCGTTAGAAGACGACAGTTCTTGAGTTTTTTCAATAACATCGTATAACGGTTTATTGAACAATCGTTGATAGTTATCCGACAGTTGCTCATTAACGTAACGTAAGTCTTCTTCGGACCCGCTAAATTGAGAAAATAATTTTAACGTGGTTGAGTCAAGGCTATTGAGGCTTTCACCGTGCTTTTCAAAGTAGACTTGCTCAAGCGTCGATACAACTTCACGAATATCTTTTTTTGGAAAAGAGTGATGCTCTAAGTATTTGTAAAACTCTCGTACGGATGAAGACGCGGGTGCTGGAGCGGGTTCGGTAATGTCTTTTTCTGGTAAAGGTTGAAACGGAGCAATGGCATCAAAAAAAGCAGTTGAATCTTCTTCAGTTAACTCTCCACTCGATAAGCGTTTAATACAAAAAGCGACCGCTTGTTCAAACTCAAGAGGAGCGGGTGTAGGTGTACGGGGCGTTGGTGGTTCAGGATTTTTGTCCTCATTGATAAACACGTTATTAGGTGCTTCAGAGGGTGTTTCCGTGGCCGCTTTAGTAATGCTGCCTTGTTGGCGCCAAAAGTCACTAAAGGAGTCAACGGGGCTATCATCTATCTTTTCGTTAAGTTCGGCGGCTAATGTCTTAAAGCAATGACTGGCGGCAGAGTCGGGCGTTAGAAGTACGGCAGGGCATTGGAGGCTGACGGATGAAATCATTGTTTCATCTACCTGAACATAACCCAAGTATGCGATATCAACATCAATATATTTTTTTACCGCGGATTCAAAACGTTTATAGATAGCTTGGCTATTATCAACGTCCAATGCCATATTAACTAAAATATATGAAGTACGATTATAGCTTGAGCGCTTTAAAACTTTAAGCAACGAAAATGAGTCTGTTAAAGAGGTAGGCTCTGGCGTGATGATGATGATTGAGAACTGTGATGCTTTAATGAAATCGAGAACATCGTCGCCAATACCTGCTGCCGTATCAATGATGAGGTAATCAAAATCTTCTTGGAGCTTATCTAAAGCCGTCAATAAGATCGTTTTTTGCTCGTTTGATAAATGTGAGTACTCGGCAATCCCTGTAGCGCCAGGAACAATTTTCAAACCGCGAGGGCCATCAATTATAATGTCTTTTAGTTCTTTTTCGCCTTTTAATAGGTGCTGTAATGTATAGCTTGGTTGAATACCTAACAAAATGTTGATATTAGCTAAGCTTGCATCTGCATCGAATACACACACTTTTTTATTCAAAGCGGCGAGTGAAAGAGCTAAGTTGGTTGCTGTGCTAGATTTACCAACCCCGCCTTTACCACTGGTGATGGTGATAACCTTTGCTTTAGGTTTATTCATGCTATAAATGTTTGTGTTACTGTAAGCTAATTCCATTTAGATTCGTTATCCACGTGTTACTGCAATGTTTAAATAAAAGTTGATTCGATTCTACCAAAATACGTTCCTACTAAGTTGAATAATTTAATTTTATAAAAATGAATATTGATGCTAAATCGTTGTCTTACGGTATCCGTTGCTTTATTGCGGGTTTTAACTTAATTAATCAGCCAAGGTTAAGACGTTTTGTCATTATTCCCTTGTTGATCAATATAGCTCTTTTTGGTCTGGCAAGTTGGTTGTTATGGCATTATTTATCGACCACTGTCGATTCTATGTTACCCAGTTGGTTATCGTGGCTTGCTTGGCTAGTACTGCCTGTTTTTATGGCGAGTATTTTAACGCTTGTTTATTATTGTTTTACCCTAGTCGCGAACATTATTGCTGCGCCTTTTTATGGGCAGTTGTCTAAGGGTGTAGAGGCTTACTTAAGGGGGCAGCCTTATGAAGAGAGTCAGGATGAGTCTTTTCTTAAGGAGGTACTGCAAATGCTTGGATCAGAGTTAAGAAAGATTTCTTACTATTTAGTCCGCGCACTTCCTCTTTTGATATTGTCGCTTATTCCTGGCATTAATGTGATTAGTTTGCCTTTATGGCTGTTATTTAGTGCATGGTTTTTAACATTTGAATATGCAGGCTATGGATTTGAAAATCACAAAATCTTATTTAAAGAGCAAAAGCGTATTTTGAATAAAGCTCAGATGAATAGCATGACATTTGGTGGAGTGAGCTTACTTGCGACGACAATCCCCATCGTAAATTTGGTTGCACCGGCAATTGCAGTGGCTGGTGCCACAAAAATGTTTTATGAGCGAGGCGATTTAAATTAATTCAGCGTTAAACACGTTATTTTCAATCGATATTATGTTGCAAGCACTGATGTGATTTATCAGTTTTTCTGGTTGCGTGGTAATGGCTTTAACACGGTGATAGTTAGGGGTATAACCAAATAACGTGTTGGTTCCATCTTCATTGAGTTGATGGCTGTCCTCCCATAAAACATCAACAGTCGAGCCGATTAGCTTACTCATTTGTGTATGTTTGGACGATTCAGCCAATGCGTGCAATAGCTTACTTCGAGCTTTCTTTTTTTCAGAGCTCACTTGATTTGGCATCGTTGCGGCTTTTGTTCCATCTCTTGTTGAGTAGGTGAAAATATGTAAATCACCGAACTCCATCTCTTCAACAAAATCTAATGTTTGCTGCCATTCTTCATCCGTTTCACCGGGGAAGCCTACGATAATATCTGAGGTAATGTTGATGTTAGGAATAATGTCGCGAGCTTCAGTAACAAGTGCGCGAAACTCATCTGTTTTGCAACGGCGAGACATTCTTTTTAGAACCGAATCTGAACCGCTTTGTATGGGTAAATGCATATGGGGCATTAACCTTGGGTTTTTGAAAAGTTCAAGGAAACCAGGAGGCAAGTCCCAAGGTTCTAATGAGCCCATACGTATTCTAGGAATAGTGGTCTCTGCTAATAAGGCCGTTACTAAGTTGTAAAGGTTATCTGCAATATCACTTCCATAACCGCCGAGGTGTACGCCGGTGATGACTATTTCAGAAATGCCTTGTTGATGGATAGCATTGGCTTCGGCCACAATTTCTTCAATAGGTTTGCTTTTTTCGTCACCTCTTGCGATGGTGACAATGCAGAAACTACAGCGATATCGACAGCCGTCTTGTACTTTAATAAACGCCCGCTGTCGGCCTCTTGAGAATAAGGCGACTGAGTTAGGCTCAGTGGCGATGCTTGGCATCGTTTCTTCGCTAAGTTGAGCGAGTGTTAATTGAACAAGCTGATCTTTTTGCTGATTGTTAACAAGTAAATCGACGCCATCTAGGTTAACCGTTTCTTGTTCATTTAATGTTGCATAACACCCACTGACAACCAGTTTGGCTTTGGGGTTTTTTTTATGTGTTTTACGCACCAATTGACGAGATTTCCGCACAGCCCCTTGAGTGACAGCGCAGGTGTTCAGCACTAAAACATCAGGTGCAGCATCCTCGTTAACGAGCGTATGACCTTGGGCGCTAAAGTCATTGGCCCATGATTCTATTTCTGCTTCATTGAGTCGGCAGCCTAAGGTTTTAAGGTGAACGCGCATGTTTAAATATTAAGTAATGTTATTGGCCGTTATTTTACGCTATTTGCTTTGTTTGCCGACAAAGTCGATGACCTTTTCTTGGCAGCCATCGGTGTTTTCATACAGAATGCCATGGCGATCGGAATTAACCCATTGATAAGACAAAAGTTCCTTAGGTATATGTTTGGATATTTCTGCGAAACTAGATGAATCGACAACAGGGTCATTATCACCTTGTACCAAGAAAACAGGGCAGTTGAGTTTTTTTAGGCGAGGAGTTACTTTGTTAATTAATATTAATAGTTGGTTAATGGCAGCGATGGGTATGTTGTGGTAATTAAGGTGAGGGTGTTCTGGTGAATTATCTTTAAAAGGTAGGATGCCTTCAGACCAACTGATTTTTTTTATAATTTTATTTGCTGAATGGGTGACTTTGGCGAGTTGAATTAACGGGTCATTAAAAACGACTGGCGTTGAGCAAGCCGTCACCGAGGTAATATTAAGTCGATGATTAGCAGCAGCCATTAGAGCTAATAAGCCGCCACTAGAAAAACCAATAAGGTGAACTTTTTTAGTGTGACAGTGCGCTATTTTCATACATTGCTGCAACGATTGACGCCAATCTTGCCAAGTTCGTTGGTGTAAGTCCCAAGGAGATGTTCCATGTCCTTTGAGTCGACACCCTATAACGATATAGTTTTTTTTAATAAATTTATGACCCAATTCTTTAAGTTCAGCTGGGGTAGAGAGTAGACCGTGGATGAGGATAATACATTCACCATTCGGTTTTTCTGGCATCAAAAGATAGGGTTTTGCTGATGCTTCTGTGATGAATTGTTGCTGGTTAATATCTTGGTGTTTAGCCTCTTTGAATTGAGCGATATCCCATTGATATTCAAGTAGTTCATCCTCGAAAAGCAGTTGCGCGAATTTGCCTAACTGCTTGCTAAAACTAAACGTTAAACTACTTTTTATGGCTTTTTTTATCTGTGGAATAGAGGATACTTCATTGGCATTAACGGCCATTGGGTTTTTATATCGAATACTATCAAAATCATGTTCTGATGCGAGCTGCTCGGTAAAATTGTAATAAGCCCCGGATATGTCGAGTAAGTTTGCCTGACAAGCACTCCTTAAAAACTGATCAAATGTTTCACTTTTGGTCATTAATAAGTTGCGATAAATTGAGGGATTTTCTAATGTTCTATGAAAGTTTAGAGAGCTTTCTTTTTGTAGTGCTTTAATGGTGATGTAGATAAGGTGATGGAGCCTTCTTCTATTAACACGGGTCTTTCCTTCGTCCACAAAATGCATAATGAGTGTTGCGGCAATATGAGCAATGTTGATGGTGACATTGTCATAAATAGCGTGCATATAATCATCACGAATTTTATTAGCATTACGTTGGTAGCTAAGCCGAAATAGGATATTACTCCATGTTTTATCTTGCTCAACTTTGCTTAAAATTTGTTTGAGCGCTAATGTTGAATTCTTTACAAAAGCGGTTGTAATTGCGGCCTCCATTCTCGTCCAATAATTTTCTGCGATGATTGGTTTGCCTAGCCGAATATCCATATCAGTGTCTTTTAGTAAAAAATTCCCTTCTATCAATAGTTCTTCCGATAAGCGTTTATGGAGGTTATCAATGAAAAAATGTACGCTGTTATTGATGGCGTTATCGCTAATACGTAAAGGGTAAAAAGTAATATTACATGGAATGATAACAGTCGGCTTTTCACAGGCTTCTAGTAATTTTTGCAAGCTGTCGAAACCTAATTCATCAACCCATAAAGACAATAATTCAGCGTTATTTTGTTGATGAATATCGCGCACAACTTGTTTGAAAATGGCAATGGCTAACGCGATAACGGCTGGACCGGTATGTAGTTTTCGTCGTTCATTATGTGAACGTGAATAAATTCGATAACGGCCTTGCTCATCAAGGATACGCCGGTCTTTTACAATGCCTCCTTCCGGAAAAGCAACCAGCTTTTGGTTTTTTAAAATATCTTTAGATACCCGATACATCAGTGCGTTAGCATCATTAGGTATACCACCTAAATCAATGAGGTATCGACTGAAAAAATTGTCAGCAAAAAGTTCTTTTGAAGCAATTGATCTAGAATAAAGCCCTGTTTTTTCATAAATTAAATATTGCGGAATGAAGGCTTCAAATCGAGCAAAATGGTTGAATAAAAAGATATCGCCATCTAGCCAAGATGTGTTTTTTCCATGGGTGCGAATGGTCAGACTGAAAACCTTAAAGAGAGCTTTCATGGCATGATAAGTCCAATGGTAGGTATCTGGATTTATCGTATATTGCTCAGAGTCGATTTTATCTTTTGAGTCGTTGCTCATGCTTGTGTTTTAATTAAAATCTAAGCGTTTCAAATTATAGTAGTTCATTATGGTTAGTTTTACCCCTAAAACTGCACAGCAAATTCCCTATTTGAAAATGGGTGATGTGCATGTGTGGAAAATAAGCCTTGAAGGTGCAGTAGAGCCGAATGAGTTCACTAGTTTGAGTGATGATGAAATTCTAAAGATAGATCGCTTAAGAAGCCAGCGACATAGAGCGTATGCCGTATCAATGAAAGAACAGCTTAGGGCGCTATTGTCATGCTATATGGGTTTGCTGCCGAGCGATATAAGGTTTCAACAAGCAGCGTTTGGAAAGCCCTATATAATCGATTCGCCCATCTCGTTTAATGTGTCTCACTCTGGATCTAGGGCACTAGTAGCCATAACATTAGAAAAAGAGTTAGGTGTTGATATTGAAAACTGGCGGCATCTGGATAATTTAGAAGGAATGGTTTGTCGAAACTTTTCCAAGGCTGAGCAAGCTCAATGGTTGAATATCGCTGATCATGACCGCATGTCTACTTTTTTCAATATATGGACATGTAAAGAAGCCTTTATTAAAGCAACGGGGCGAGGGCTGGGCTTAGGTGTGTCACGTTGTGGTTTTAGCTTAAGTCAGCCTAATCAATTACTGGAATGCCCTGATGAATACGGTGATGTATCTCATTGGACTTGTGTTTCCATCGATGTGGGTGATCAAACGAGTGCTTCACTTATAGTGGAATCTAACAGTTGTCAGCCCATTATTTATGCATTTGACCCTGATAATCCACCTCAAATTATTTAATGACTATAAAATACGCCCCAAAATTGGGCTAATACTTTACTTAAATACACGACTAATACGCTATGAATGACTTTCCGAAAACCCTAGTTGAAGCACTTGATAAGAACCAAGATAGCAGTAAAACAATTACCTATATCAGCGGTAAAGATCAAGAACGCCAAGTTAACTACCCTGATTTAAAGCTGCGTGCGTTAGGTTTGTTAAACCATATGCAAGTAAAAGGGGCAAAGGAAGGTGATGAGCTGATCATTCATCTGGCTGAAAATGAGCAGTTTATAGATACATTTTGGGCTTGTCAGTATGGTGGTATTGTTGCTGTACCACTAGCGATAGGTACGAGTGATGGGCATCGTCAAAAAGTGTTTAATGTTTTTGAAAAGCTAGAAAATCCCTATATAGCGACGTCCAGAAAAGCATTGCAACGTTTGAAAGTGTACGCTGAGGAGCATGGTAAAGAAGCAATTTATGAAGAGATGAAACATAAAGCCGTCATGCTCGATAGAATTGAGACTGTCGATGTATTGGCTGAACCTGCTGATATTAAGCCTGAACAAACGGCGTTTATTCAGTTTTCATCAGGCTCTACAGGCGACCCTAAAGGCGTCGTACTAACGCATAAGAACTTAGTTACTAATTTATACGGCATTATCGAATGCAGCGCGTTTGATGAGAAGGATAGCTTTTTTAGTTGGATGCCATTAACGCACGATTTAGGGATTATTGGTTTTCATTTAACGCCCTTATTCGTGAATATAAACCAATATATGATGCCAACCGACTTGTTCGTCCGGCGCCCCGCGCTTTGGCTTGAAAAATCCAGCGAGAAGAAGGCAACGATTCTATCGTCACCTAATTTTGGTTATAAACACGTTCTAAAGCGCTTCAAACCAGAGAATCAAAACGAGCTTGATCTGTCACATGTCCGTTTGCTTTTTAATGGAGCAGAACCTATTTCAGCTGATCTATGTAGGGAGTTCAACTCGGTCATGAAGCCGTTTGGTTTGGCAGAAACAGCCATGTTTACCGTCTATGGCTTAGCAGAAGCCTGCCTTGCCGTGACGTTCCCTGCTTTAGCTCAACCGCTTTCTACTATTCATGTGCTGAGAAGTTCATTAGTAGAGGGTTTGCCAGCCATAATTACCCCCGAAGCTTCTGATCAAAGTATTGAGTTAGTTCGCCTTGGGTCCCCGATTATAGGCACGAAAATGTTAATTTCGGATAGCAATGGGCAAGCAGTTGCGGAGAATGTAATCGGGCGCGTGCTTATTAAAGGTGAGAATGTGACGAAAGGTTACTACCATGAAGCCGCGTTAAACGAACAGCTGATTAGTGCAGACGGTTGGTTAGATACAGGTGATCAAGGCTTGCTGAATGATGGGGAATTGGTTATTACTGGAAGAACCAAAGATTTAATTATTGTTAATGGTCAAAACTACTATGCTCCAGACCTTGAGTCTGTCTGTGAGCATGTTGATGGAATTGAGTTAGGTAAAGTCGTCGTATGCGGTATTCGTAATACTGAGGATGCACTCGATGAGTTGGTTGTTTTTGTTTTATATCGAGGTGAGTTAGACCGTTTTTATCAAACAACCATTGATGTCAGACGTCAATTGAATGAAAAGTCAGGTTTGGACGTGGCGCATGTTTTACCGATTAAAATGGTGCCTAAAACGACCAGTGGTAAGGTTCAGCGTTTTGCCTTAGCCGAACAATTTGTTGACGGTGAATTTAATGAAATTATTGCTGCCTTAACGGAACTGTCTGAAACACAAACAACAGAATTTGTTGCTGCGGGTAGCTCTATAGAACGAGTTCTAATGGAAGTTTGTCACTCTGTTGTCGCCGATCAAAAAATAACCTTGAATGATAATATTTTTGAGATGGGAACGAGCTCATTAAAGCTCGCACAAATTCACGAGAAGATAGACGAAGCGTACCCAGATATTGTGGAGTTAACGGATTTTTTTGATTACCCAACGATTGAAGAACTAGCTGGGTTTATTGCTCAGAAAATTGAGGCCTGAACGATAGCTGTTTAGTCGTAAATACCACGTTTTCGTTTCCATTTACGGTTAGACCACATCCAATCTTCAGGTGCGTCGAGGATCATTCGTTCAGTCGCTCGGGCGTATTTCTCGGTGATATCGTAGCCCTCTTTTTCATAAGGTGCTTGACCGAGTTCTTCAAAATAGACTTCGTAATGCCCCAAGCTTAAGCGCTTCATTCCAACGAAAATAACAGGGTATTTAGTCAACTTCGCTATCTTTTGTGCGCCCACTGCAAAGGAACTGTCTTGATTTAGGAAATTAGTCCAATACTTTTCTTCTTTTCTTACCGGAGATTGATCAGCAACCATTGCAAAGCCACGGACTTCTTTACGACGCTGCATAATTTCAATTAATGCATTCTTGTTGGGTATAGGGCGAGCATTGAAGCGCGAACGAGAGGCTTTCATGTGCTCGTCAACGATCTTATCGTGTAATGGTTTGTATACGACATCGATAGGAAAAGAGAGTTGTAAGCTACAACCGGCAAGCATCCACTCCCAATTACAATGATGGGCGGCAAGCATCAACACAGATTGGTTGTTATCGGCGAATTTTTCAATAAGCTCTGGGTTTCTCAATGTTACACGCTGACGAATTTGCTTCTCTGTTAGAGTGCCGGTTTTGATGGCTTCGAGTATCACGTATACCAAGTGCTTGAAATTCAATTTCGCTAATTTCTGCACGTCATTGGCTGGGGTGTCTGGAAAAGAATTTAGCATGTTGGAATAAATGACATTACGTTTCTTTTCAACAAAATAATACCCAATAATGTAAATAGGAAAAGCAAGGGCGTGGAGCACACAAAGAGGAAGTTTTCCTAGTAACGGGTAAAGACGAGAGATAAACGGTTGCCTGTTTTTGGCCATATTATGTCGGGAGGTAGTAGAGTTAAAAGAATGAGCTATTCTAACAAAGCTATTGTGATTCTTAGGCAAAAAACAAGTAGCCGATACAAATGGCTACGATAATGCCTATCAAATCAGCAAATAACCCGCAGGCAACAGCGTGACGCGCTTTTTTTATGCCAACGGCACCAAAGTACACCGCCAATACATAGAAGGTTGTTTCTGTACTGCCTTGTACAATAGAGGCAAGCCTACCGGCAAAGGAGTCGGCGCCATGTGTTTGCATGGTTTCTATCATCATCGCTCGAGCACCACTTCCACTCAGTGGTTTCATAAAAGCAGTGGGCAATGCATCGACGAATTGAGTGTCAAGAGAAGCACTTATTAATAATGATCGTAAAGATCCTAGTATTAGTTCGAGTGCGCCACTCGCCCTAAAAACGCCAATGGCAACGAGCATTGCAACAAGGTAAGGGATAATCATGACAGCCGTTTGAAAGCCTTCTTTAGCGCCGTCAATAAATGTTTCATATACATTAATGCGTTGTTTTAGCGCACCCAGCATAAATACAACGATTAAACTAAAAATAATAAAGTTACTGGCGAGCGCTGATTGTTGTTGCATAGCGGCTTGATCGAGGCGTGAAAAATAAAACAAAATCAGGCCGACTAAGGCGCTAAAGCCGGCTAAATAACAAAGAACAATTGGTTCGTAAAGTTTAATGCGTTGAACGGTGGCTACGGCTATAAGCCCAGCGATAGTTGAGGCGTAGGTGGCTATTAAAATAGGTATAAAAACATCTGTTGGGTCAGCGGCGCCCATTTGCGCTCGATAAGTAAAAATAGTTAGAGGAAACAGGGTGACAGCAGATGTGTTGATAACTAAAAATAAAATTTGAGCGTTACTCGCCGTGTCCTTTTTTGGGTTTATTGATTGTAAATGTTGCATGGCTTTTATACCGAGCGGTGTTGCCGCATTATCAAGGCCTAGCATATTGGCAGATAAGTTCATCACCATTGCACCAAAAGCAGGGTGCTTGTCTGGAACATCAGGCATTAATCGTTTTAAAAGTGGATTTAAGAATCGAGTTAAATGCTCAATAAAACCACTTTTTTCGCCAATTTTCATCATGCCCATCCAAAAACATAAAATACCAGTCAGCCCAAGTGAAATTTCAAAGGCGGTTTTGGATAATGTGAATGTGGCTAGGGTAATGTCGTTAAAAACGTCAATTTCACCGAGTATAAATAAACGATAAAGGCCGGTTAGAAAGGCAATGAAAAAAAAGCCGAGCCAAATGATATTTAACATAAAATTAAGAATAAAATTTAACCGCCAACAATAAATATTGTCAAAAACAGTATTTGTCGTCAGAGTCGGATGGTGGACAATTGAGCTTAACTTTAACACACCCATGTAAGACCATATATGAATAATCCAGCGAATAACAAAGTCAAAGAATTGTTAGACATTATGGCTCAGCTTAGAGATCGGAAGAACGGTTGTCCGTGGGATTTAGAGCAGGATTTCGCCAGTATTGCGCCTTATACCATTGAGGAGGCGTACGAGGTGGCTGATGCCATCGAGCGTAAAAATTTGCACGCTCTAAAAGATGAGTTAGGTGACTTGTTATTTCAAGTCGTTTTTCATGCCCAATTAGCAAAGGAGCAGCAAGCTTTTGAATTTGCAGATATAGTTGCATCTATCTGCGATAAGTTAACGCGACGCCACCCCCATGTATTTGATGAATCATTCATCGGCAAAGGCAATTTAAGCAAACAATGGGAAGCGCATAAGCAAGCAGAACAAAAAGGTAGTGATCTAAAAGGTGTGCTCGATGGTGTTAGTAAAAACCAACCTGCCATGAATCAAGCTTGCAAGCTTCAAAAAAAAGCGGCATCAGTTGGTTTTGACTGGCCTGATGTAGAGGGTGTTTTAGCTAAGTTGGATGAAGAGGTTGATGAGCTTAAAGCAGAAATTGGGGTCGCAAATAATTCTCAACGAATTGAGGAGGAGTTAGGTGATGTGCTTTTTAGCTGCATTAATCTAGCTAGGCACTTAAATGTAAATCCAGAGTGGTCCTTAAGGTTAGCTAATCAGCGTTTTTCAAACCGTTTTTCACACATTGAAGAAAGGTTAAAGGAATCGGATAAAAACATTGAAAACTGTTCATTAAGCACTTTAGATGCTCTTTGGGATGAGGCTAAAGTAGCCACCAAAAAGGCTGAAACTTAAATTAATTCATCGAGTTAATGAAAAGTTAGGATTTTTCTATTGCTTTTAGTATACTCAGGCTTCAGATCGGTTAGCTAGGTTACAATAACTATAACGATGTGCTTTAATTAGCCTTTCTAACTAACTGATTTTTTTTGTTTATTTATAATTAAGGAAGAGAGATGTCAGAAAGAGTTCGCGGTATTGTTAAATGGTTTAATAATTCAAAAGGCTTCGGCTTTATTCAGCCTGATGCTGGTGGTGAAGATGTATTTGTTCATTTCAGAGCAATTCAAGGTGATGGTTTTCGTACACTAAAAGAAAATCAAGCTGTTGAATTTACTATCACTAAAGGCGATAAAGGGCTTCAGGCAGAAGAAGTAACAGGCTTGGAATAATTTAAGCCTAAGCAGTCAATGACTGCTATAACGCTAAAATAAAAAATACCTGCTTTCAATAAAGACAGGTTAGCTGTCTTTATTGTTGGTAGGTTTTTGTGACATATTGCTCAACAATTTTCTGGAACTGTTCTGCGATATCGTTACCTTTTAAGGTGACATTTTTTTGTCCGTCTATATAAACTGGCGCAACGGGTTTTTCCCCGGTGCCGGGTAAGCTGATTCCGATGTTTGCATTTTTGCTTTCACCTGGGCCATTTACAACACAGCCCATGACGGCTACTTTCATGTTTTCTACGCCTGCATATTGAGTTTTCCATTCTGGCATTTTATGGCGCAAATAAGATTGAATATCTTGCGCTAATTGTTGGAAATAATCGCTGGTTGTTCTACCGCACCCTGGGCAAGATATAACTGCCGGTGTAAATGAACGGATGCCCATTGATTGTAGAATTTCTTGTGCGACAACAACTTCTTGGCACCTATCACCACCGGGTTCAGGTGTTAAGGAAATTCTAATTGTGTTGCCGATACCTTGTTGCAACAATATCGCTAATGCAGCGGTGGAAGAGACAATGCCTTTGCTACCCATACCTGCCTCAGTTAAACCTAAATGAAGTGGGTAGTCACAACGTGAGGCGAGGTCTTGGTAAACGGAGATAAGATCCTGCACACCGCTCATTTTGCAAGAGAGTATAATTTTATCCTTGGCTAAGCCCAGTTCAACTGCTTTTTCTGCGCTCTCTAAGGCGGACGTAATGACAGCGTCGTGCATAACGGCAACAGAGTCGCGAGGTGTACTTGAGATAGCGTTCTCATCCATTAATCGTGCTAATACAGATTGATCAAGACTTCCCCAGTTAACCCCAATACGTACAGGCTTGTCGTATTGAATAGCAAACTCTATCATTTGTGCAAACTGGGGGTCACGTTTACTACCACGGCCCACATTGCCGGGGTTAATTCGATACTTGGCTAACGCCTGAGCACAACATGGGTATTTGGCCAGTAATTTATGACCATTAAAATGAAAGTCGCCCACTAGAGGAACATCGCAGCCTAAGGCATCAAGTTTTTGCCTAATGGTGCTGACAGCCGCTGCCGCAGCCTCAGAATTAACCGTAATCCTAACCAACTCAGAACCAGCTTGAGCTAGTTGATAAACTTGTTTAACGGTTCTTTCAATATCGGCAGTATCCGTGTTTGTCATTGATTGGATAACGACGGGGTGTTGGTGACCTATAGATATTGTCCCTACTTTAACGGTGATGGATTTGTGCATATTGCTGACTTATCTGGCTATAAAGTTGTATTGTGGAGGCTATTATATCCAGTTGTAATGGATAATAAGGTACTCAATACAGTAACAAATTAGTTTATTGGGTTAAATTTTGAAAATTACGTTAAGTTAACGAAGTGATTGGACGTCTTGCATACTAAGTATTTGCCAACGACCAGAAAAGGTAGGCTTTATTTAAACGCGCTTGATGTACCAGTTGAACTGATTATGGTGCCAATAAATGACAAAGAGCTGATGTTTAATAATATAAGTGCTATAGCTCAATGAACATCAGCAGTAGAAGCTGCCACCCCATTTAATAAATATTGAGGTGGCAGGGTGTAAGTGATCATCAAAATCTAGCTGTTAGTGGGTAACTTATCAGTTAACAGCTACCGACTAATGAAACCGGTTAAAAAAGACTAGAGAAAAACGTTGAGGTTTTTACTTAACAGACTGCTGAAGTCTGGCGTTATTTTACGTTTGGCCACTTTGAATGAACCTTCTGTTACGCGTAATATGTCTTCCCGTTTGGCCAGCAACCAATATTCCTCACGTTCTAATCGGTTCCTGTAAACTAACGTATTGGAGCGAACGTTAACTTCTCCTTCCACATCGCTGAGTTCCACTTCTAAGTTCGTAATAAGGTGTCTATAACGGGTTCGTGGGTCTTCTGCCCAAGCGGCGCCACTGTGCAGGCGTGCAACGCGTAATTGCAAACTTTGTAATGATTCATTGTAATGATTCATATTGGTCGTTGAATCAGGCGTTTCATCCTTACGAAACATGCTTTCTCTTGCGGGCATCCAGTAATGTATATCATCTGCCAACATCGTGAACCAAGTTGCGTAATCTTCTTCGTCTAATGCACGCGCTTCTTGGTTATAAAATTGATTAACTCTATGCCAAAGTAGCATGTTTTCAGTGTCTATTTGTTGTGTGTCAGTGCTTGTCATATGCTAAATCCCTTAACGAACCTTCGGGATATCATCCCAAGATTCTGCAGTTAAAAAGTCTACCCAACGTTGGTAAAATGCCAACTGATTAACATCGCTGTACATCGGCCTACTAATATTGCCGGGTAACTCTGGGTCATCTCTGTGGCTTGTTCCAACTCTAAGCCCGTAATGTAAATGTTGTTTGCGTGTTACAACACCCTCATTAGCTAGAGTTGCATTTTCCCAGTTTTCGCCATCGTCCATCTCAAAAATACCACTAGGAGAGAAGGTCATAGCACAAGCATTTTGAACAATTTCTCTAATATCGTCGGGCATGTTTTTATTCACCATTGTCCAAGCGCGTAACTCAAATTGACGAGGACCTTTCGGCAGCCACGTTCTCATGGTATTGATGCCCGGTAAAAATGAAAAGTTAGGGAATACAGTCGCAGATATCACTGAGCCATATATTTTGCGAGCCCGCAGATCACCTAGGCGTTTTGCCATACTTTGACGTTGCTGTTCAAAGTACTCAACTAATCTTGGGTTACCACTGGAGATGAGTTCTAATGTACCAACACCATCAATGCCTCCTTCCCAACCATGACCATTGGCATTTGCATGAAAAGACGAGGGGTCAACAGGCATATACTCGGGTACTTCATGGCCCATGCTAACAGCTTTAGCGCCTGATGCATGAGTCCAACCAACGTGAAGTGAGTCACCAATGAAGTTTTCTGCACCAAACTTCCAGTTTGCGTTATACATGTTTTTAATACAGCCGCCTAAAAACTCTGTCCCTTCCTCAGTTTGGTCAAGAATAATATCCAAATACCAGCGATAATCCCCTAAGAAGTCTTCTAAGCTGGGTGCCTCATCATCAAAACAGGCAAATACGAGGCCTTTGTATGTTTCTACCCGCGCATTTTGAAGGCCGTTTTTAGACTTATCTATATGGCCTTTGTAATGCTCTTCTTCATGCATACCTAATAAATCACCATTGGTGCCAAAAGCCCAACCATGATAATTACATGTAAACTGCCTGGCTTTGCCTCGGTCAGCAAAGCAAATACGGTTACCGCGATGAGTACAGGAATTAGTAAAGACGTGAATAGCACCATCCTTATGACGAGTAACAATGACATTGTCTTGCCCCATATAAGTGGTGATGAAATCACCTGTATTTTTTACCTGACTTTCATGAGCCACAAATAACCATGATTTAGCAAATAATTTTTCTAATTCGAGTTGGTATATCCAGTCTTCCCAAAAAATACGCCGATCAATTTGGCCATTTTTGAGGTCAACCATTGCCTTTAGTTCTTCAATATTACCCATAGCTGGAGTTCCTTTTTATTTTATAACTGTCATTAGTTTTAATAAATAGAAGAGTAAACTAATATATGTCTTTGTAGAAGAGATAAGTTAGAAATTAAATATTAAGGAGAAATGATGAGTAGCATTTGGACAGAATTAATGGGCGTTGAGTACAGCCAAAAATATTACGATGTTAAGGGAGTTAAAACGCGTGTTATTGAGGCGGGTAGTGGACCAGTTTTAATATTTTTACACGGCACAGGCGGACATGCAGAAGCTTATGTTAGAAACATAGAGGAGCATGCGAAGCATTTTCATGTTTATGCGATAGATATGATTGGGCACGGTTATACAGACCGACCTGATTGCGATTACGATATGAATAATTTCGTCGATCATGTTGTGGACTTTATTAGCACGATAGGGGCTGAAAAAGTCTACCTGTCTGGTGAATCATTAGGCGCTATGGTTGCAACGTGGACAGCAATACGTTTCCCCGAAAAAGTTATTAAACTGGTGCAAAACACGGGTATTCTGATGGCGCCAAATGGAGAAGGGAAAGCTGAGTTAGCAGATGCGCTAGAACGTTCAAGAAAAGCAGCCGGACAACTGAGTAAGGATATTGTTCGTGCAAGAATGAGCTGGTTAATGGCGGAACCTGAAAAAACATTGACCGATGAAATTATAGATGTTCGTTACACCATTTACGACCAGCCGGGTATGCTCCCTGTGATGGGTAAAATTGCTAATAGTATTTTAGGTGGCGTTATTGATGATGAGTGGTGCAATAAGTGGGTAAACCCTGAGTCAATGCGTGATATTAAGTGCCCAACCTTAGTGTTATGGACTCGGCATAATCCTGGTCAACCGGTTGAATTAGCACAACAGGGCGCAAAAATGATTCCAAATGCAAAAATGGTTATTTTAGAAGAAAGTGCTCATTGGCCGCAGTGGGAAGAACCAGAGGAATTCAATAAGCTACATTTAGAATTTTTGCTCGGTTAATTTAGAGAATCCATCGGGCTTTATGCAGGCCTGATGGGTTTTTCAGCAGATGATTTAGTCAGCAAGATAAGCTCACAAGTCAGTCGTTTAATAAATGATACGTTTTATGTTCACTTTAATAATGCCAGTATTCTTATTCGCAAAAGCTTGAGTTTTTGACTTATATACTGATATTGCATGAAGCTAACGTTTGAATGAACTCTTTAGCTCTCAAATGCTTCAATCAGTGAAAAAGCGCGATCTATAACACTATGGGGCGTGTAAAAATGAGGTGAAAATCGAATACCACCACCGCGCTTAGCGCAAACAACTTGATGTGTTGTTAAGTAGTCAAACAGCTCGTTCGTTTTGCCATTTGATGGCTTGAAAACAATAATATTATTTCCTGCACGATCAGGGTTGGTCAATAGCGTTAAAGAAGGGTTTTGTTGCACTTTATCTATAACGTATTGGCCACGCTCTATAACATTTTTGGCTACCGTATCCATGCCAACGTCTAGAAGTAAACTTATGCTGGCAGACAGTGCATGTATGCTGAGCATGTTCGGGCTCCCGCATTCAAACCGCCTTGCCGATTGTGCGGTTGTCCATTCAGGCACATCATAATTGCCCATATCTTCAACCATATGCCAGCCATATTGGGTAAGGTTGAGTTTGTTGATAGCTGATTGTCGGCAATAGAAAACACCCAAACCTTCCGGACCGAGCATCCACTTATGACCATCGGCCATCACAAAATCAGCCTGATATTTTTGTACGTCAACAGGGAATGCGCCAATCGACTGAATGGCATCAATGCAGAATAACACGCCTTTTTGCTGACAGGCTTCACCTAAGCGTTCGAGGTCAACACGCAAACCAGATGCGTACTGAACAGAGCTAATGGTTAACAACTTGGTGTGGCTATCAATATTTTTAATGAGTTCAGCAGTAGGGTCCTCAGCGTCTTTCAAGTGTGTTTTTATGACATGAACGCCTTGGTCCGCAAGTGATTCCCAGGGAATCATATTTGAGGGGAACTCTTCATCACTAGTAACGATATTATCGCCTTTTGCCCAATCAAGGCCATAAGCTACAAAAGAAAGGGCTTCGGAGGTGTTTTTGACCAGCGCAATTTCATCAACTGTCGAGGCATTTATCAATTCTGCCAGTTGCTGTTTTAATCGTGCTTCAACTTTCAGCCAATTGGCATATTTTTTTGAACCGATAGTGACGTTTTCGCGGCAAAAGGCATTAACGGCTTTTTCTGCTCGAATAGGCCAAGGAGCAACAGCCGCATGATTGAGGTAGATAACATCTTCATCCAAATTAAATTCATTACTAAAGTTATCAGTCATCAGCTTGGTTGCCTTAAGAAAATGAACATTCTATCCTTTTTTAAAATTTCCTTATAGACTTGCTTCGTTGGCGTTGCCGAATTATAAAAAGTGGATTGTATTATGTTGATGATTGGACATAGAGGCGCGATGGGTTGTGCGCCAGAAAATACACTTCTATCAATTCATAAGGCAATAGAATTAGGCGCGGATTGGGTAGAGGTTGACGTGCATCTATTGGACGAAAAACTGATCGTTATTCATGATGCGACACTCGATAGAACAACCAACGGGCAGGGCAAATTAGCTGACTATACGTTTGATGAAATGAGGAATTTGGACGCAGGTTTAGGAGAAAAAATACCGACCCTACAAGAAGTGATTAACGCGACGGCAGGTGTAGTCGGTTTGAATATTGAGCTAAAAGGTAAAGGGACGGGTAAAGCGCTTGTTAGTTTGTTAGAAAAAACGCCGGACAGTCAGCGAGAAAACATGCTCGTTTCTTCGTTCTTAATGGATGAACTATCGGCGGTGTTTTGTTTAGATAAGCGAGTCAGAATAGGTGTGTTGGCTAGTGATAATATAAACGACTCTATCGCGTGGGCGGGCAAGTTAAAAGCCTTTTCAATACACGTCAGTTTACAAAACGTAACATTAGAATGGGTAGAGCGGGCGCATCACCAAGGGCTGAAATTGTACGTTTATACCGTTAACGAATTGGCTGATATCAAGCGAATGAAGCAAATGGGGGTTGATGGTGTGTTTAGTAACTATCCCCGCCAAATTTACTCATCAATGTAAGCTAATTTTTTTAACTTAGCTCGTGTGTAGACTAGGGTGATGATCATGCTGAAAAAAACGATAATAGCAACAGAGCCGAATAACCATTCAATGCTGTAACCAAATTGAATAATTAGAAAGAAATTAACAATAAAGGGTAAAATTAATTGCCTAAAAAGCCCCATGATGACAGGAAAATCAGGCTGTTTGATTGATTGCAGTGTTGCCACGCTAATAAATAGAGAAACGTAGCAGAAAAAAGCTAAGGCATCGATTCTTAGGTATGACGTGCCAACAGAAATAATGGATTCATGCTGACTAAAAAAGCCCATTAAATAAGGTGAAAGAAAAATCATAATGGGGATACACACGAGAGAAATCGAAAAGCTGAGTATCAAACCCTTACGATAAGTTTCTGCGATTCGTCGGTAGTTTTTGGCACCATAGTTTTGTCCAGAAATGGCTAATACGGCTGCGTTAAGCCCAAGAGCGGGGAGTAATAAAACTTGTTCAACCCTTAAGCCAACAGAGTAGCCGGCCACAGCATAATCACCAAAACGACTAACAAAAGCGGTGATCATCAAACTGCCAATAATCATAATAAAAAAATTAAAACTGGCGGGTAAAACCTGCCTTAAAATGGCGAGAGAGGCGTTTTTATTTAAACAAGGGAAGGGTGTGTAGCCTAATTTTTTACATAAAATGATTAGTAAATAGAGTGCGGATGTTAATTTAATGATTAATGTAGCCCAAGCGAGCCCTGCAACACCCATATTTAAACCAAAAGTTAATAATGGGTTGAGTGCTAGGTTAGCAAAAAAACCAACAACCAGTGCGTTACGATTGGACTTGGTGTCACCTAAAGCCATCAGCGCGCCAGCGGCGACAATACTTAATGAGAACGCAACATTGCCAAGGATTAATACTTGAATATAATCCCATGCCAGTGCGGTTATTATCTCGCCACTGCTTAGCCAATCGATGGCATCTCTAGCAAATAAAAGACCAAATACAATGATCATGATAGAAAAGGAAATGCCTAGACCTAGGCAGTTTCTAATAATGTTCTTTAGTTGTTTGGGTTGTTTTAGGCCAAGCTCTGTTGAGACCATCACGGATGTGCCATTTTGCAATCCTGCCAAGAGCCCAATAAACAGATAAAAGACAACGCTCGAAATGGATAAGCCTACTAATGCGTCATCAGACACTTTACCGGCAAACCAGTTATCGGTAAGGTTATACAGAGTGTTAAAAAACATACCCATTGAAGCCGGTATAGCAAGGCGAATTAAATGCTGGTAAATAGACCCTATGGTGAAGTCTTGATGAGGCTTAGAGGGGAGCATAGATTTAAATGAGTTATTTTTATTTAAATTATAGCCCGTTAACAATTATCCAGTCATAAAATGACAAACGAATTATCTATATAAATAGCTGATAATAGTGACTAGGGTTGTTTTATGTCATAGTTTAATAAGGCTTTATTCTTTATCATTGTGTTGCTTGAACAAGAGGCTGATAGCTTAAGGGTGAAGTAGGGGCAGAGTTGCTTTTATCAGCAGCTTATAAATTAAAAAATAAGGAGCACGATGAGTATTCCATTACCAACTAATTGCATGAGTATTGATGACCTAACTATCGGTATGCGCAAAGAAAAAACCTATACGATTGAGCACGATGATGCGGTTCAGTTTTCTAAAATGTCGGGTGATTGGAACCCAGCGCATCACGATGAGGACTATGCGGCGAAGAGTATTTTTAAACAGCGAGTCGCACACGGTATGTTTTCAGTGATTCAATTCTCAGGCATTTTGGGTATGGATCTGCCGGGCCTTGGTACATTGTGGCTTAAACAAAGCGTTGAGTTTCTAAGGCCAGCTTTTTTTGGTAATGAATATAGAGCCGTTGTTGAAGTTCTGGCTATTAATAAAGAAAATAATACGGTAACGTTTAGTACGGAATGTTTTGATCAAGAAGGCAATAAAATTATCACGGGTGAGGCGGTTGTTAAACCGATTCCGGCAAAATTAAAAGCAAAAACAAACTAAAGAGGGCTTATGTCAGATTCTAAGGAAGAGAAATTTATACGCGAAGACGGACCTGTTTTCTTATCAGGTAACCAAGCTTATTTACGTCTAGCATTTGAACAGCAACGCCGTGACCGTGAAGCGGGTCTTAATACTGGTGGGTTTATTTCAGGTTATCGAGGCTCACCGTTCGGTAATTTTGATACCGAATGTAGAGGCGTTGAATCGTCATTGAACGAACGCGATATTCATTTTAACCCAGGTGTTAATGAGGCGATGGCGGCGACTGCAATTTGGGGTTCGCAGCAAATTGATTTCTTTGAAGGCAATGAATTTGATGGCGCTTTTGGCCTTTGGTATGGCAAAGGCCCAGGTGTGGACCAAGCGGCTGATGCGCTTCATCACGCAAACCTGTGGGGAACTAGCAAGCACGGTGGTGTAGTGATGGCGGTGGGTGATGATCCAATGAGTCGCTCATCCAGTATTCAACAACAAAGTGAATACGTTCTGTCGGGTTTATGTATTCCCATTATGCATTGCTCATCGGTGCAAGATATTTATGACTTTGGTCTTATTGCTTACCAAATGTCGCGTTATTCAGGCGTATGGATAGCCGTTAAATCAGTCTCTGATATTGCTGAATCTTGGTACATGGTGGACGTTGACCCTAAGCGTACTGAAACAGTTTTGCCAGACCCTAGTGAATTTGTTATTCCAGATAGTGGCGTGCATACACGCTGGCCAGATCGTTCAGTTGACCAAGATGAACGTATTGTAAATGCCCGTTTACCAGCGGTTAAAGCCTTCACTAAGGCTAACAAACTGAATAAAGTCACATTAGATGCAAAACAGCGTCGCGTGGGTATTATCACCGCCGGTAAAAGTTACTTAGATACGACTGAAGCCTTAAATGATTTAGGTATCAACGAAGCGATGCGTGATGAGCTTGGTTTGGCGGTATTTAAAATTGCCGTTATTTGGCCAATGGAAGAAACCTTGGTGCGTGAGTTTGCAGAGTCAGTCGATGAAATTCTTGTGATTGAAGAGTCTCGTCCGTTTCTTGAAACACAAGTCAAAGATATTTTGTTTGATATGCCAATGGATATTCGCCCGTTGGTAATGGGTAAAAAGGGTCGCGATCAACAAACACAGTTCCCATCCAACGGTGAACTAACACCGGCGCTTATTTCTAAAGCACTGGTTAATTGGTTGAAACCATATAAAACCACGGAGTCCATGACCCAATGGATTGATGTGCTTGATAATGCCGAGAAACAACTCAGTGTGCCACGCAATACCGTGGAACGTACGCCGTACTTTTGTTCAGGTTGCCCACACAGTTCGTCTACTAAATTACCTGAGGGTAGCAGTGAGCAGTTGATAGGTATTGGCTGTCATTTCCTTGTTGGTTTAATGGATAGAAAGGGCACCACGTACACACAAATGGGTGGCGAAGGGGCTACATGGGCGGGCGCATCACCATTCCTCGGTAATCGCCATACATTTGTTAACTTGGGTGATGGAACCTTCTATCACTCGGGTTCTACGGCTATTCGTCAGGCGATTGCTTCAGATATTAATATCACCTACAAAATTTTATTTAACGATGCGGTAGCAATGACCGGTGGGCAATCATTTGATGGTCCATTGTCTGTTGAAGGCATTACCCAGCAAATGCACTCAGAAGGGGCGGCACGTGTGGTCGTGGTTTCAAGAGAACCTGAAGCGCTGAATAAAGCGGCGTTTGCACCGGGTACCGATTTGTATCATCGTGATGATTTGCAAGTGGTGATGAAAGAATTGGCGGAAACAAAAGGCGTGACAATTCTTGTTTATGAGCAAACCTGTGCGACAGAGCTGCGCCGTCGTCGTAAACGTAAAATTGTGGAAACGCCTAAAAAATTAACCTTTATTAACTCGCGAGTTTGCGAAGGTTGTGGTGATTGTGGCGTTCAATCTAATTGTCTGTCTGTTCAACCGCTGGAAACAGAGTTGGGTAGAAAACGGGTTATTGATCAATCAGGCTGTAACTTAGACTTTAGCTGCGTAAAAGGTTTTTGCCCAAGCTTTGTTACTATAGAAGGTGGTGAGTTAGCGCGGGGCAATGCAGTGAACTTATCGGATGATGTGTTTGCAGCCTTACCCGAGCCAACACCTAAGCCACTAGATGGCGTCTTTGGTTCGTTAGTATGCGGTATTGGTGGAACAGGCGTTGTTACCATATCATCAATGATTGGTGAAGCGGCAAAAGCAGAAGGCTTTGCCTCGCAAGTGCTTGATTTGACAGGCATGGCGCAAAAATTTGGCGCAGTGTATTGCCACCTTAAAGTGGCTAATAATGTTGAAGAACTTAACTCAACACGCTTATCCATTGGTAAAGCAGACTTGTTGATTGGTGCGGATATTGTGACCAGTGCGAGTGATGAAGGCATGTCTCGATTACGCGAAGGGCATACAAAAGGCGTGGTTAATTCACACGGTATTGTTACTGGTGCGTTTACCCGCGATGGAGACTTCAGTATCCCCGTGGATGATATGAAACAAGCTTTAGAGCGTTTCACTGGCGAAGGTAATTGTAATTTCTTCGACTCAACAAAGGTATCAGAAACCTTAACCGGCAATACCATCGGCGCGAATATGATGTTATTGGGTTTTGCATGCCAGAAAGGTTGGTTGCCTGTTAAGCGTCAATCATTAGAGGATGCGATTACGGAAAATGGCGTAGCGGTGGCGTATAACCAACGTGTGTTCAAAATTGGCCGCTTAATGGCGCATGATCCAGATGCAGTTAAAGCGTTATTGGAGCAAGGTGCAACAACACCTGAGTGGGAAGTGTTATCAGCCACCACGGAAGATTTGATTGCCCGCCGTGAGAAGGACTTAATTGCTTATCAAAGTAAGTCGTATGCTAATAAATTCACCAAACTGATCAACCAAGTTCGCGAAGCGGAAGAAAAATTAACTGGCGATAGCGATGAAATTACTCAAGCAGCAGCGCGTTACTTGTATAAATTGATGGCGTATAAAGACGAGTTAGAAGTTGCCCGTTTATATACCGATGGCACATGGGCGAAGCAGGTTGAGGAAAACTTCTCCGGTGACTATAAAATCAAGTTCCACATGGCACCACCGCTTATTTCAAAACGTGACCCTATAACAGGCCAATTGAAAAAACGTGAATTTGGTGGCTGGATGTTATCGGCGCTTAAATTAGCGTCTAAATTTAAAGTGCTGAGACATACCCCATTAAATCCATTTAGTTATTCTGCAGAACGCAAAGAAGACAAAGAACTTCTACAGCAATATAAAACGGTATTGAATCAAATTATTAGTGGTTTAACTGAAGAAAATAAAGACGTTGCACTTGAAATGGCGCGAGTTCCTGAATTTGTTCGTGGTTATGGTCATGTGAGAACAGAAAGTGTTGAAGCAGCGCAGCGCCGCTGGAATACATTAGATGATCATTTTAAAAACCCAATGAAAGTTATTAAAGTTAAAACAGGTACAACGGCTTAAATTTAAGCGAAGGACGTATTTAAAAGGCCTTAGTATTTTACTAGGGCCTTTTTTTATTCACCACAACCGTGCTGATAATCATAGGGTGCTTTATAATCCGCTTATGGAACCTTTAGCTTTTTTTAAATGCCTGTCTGATCAAACACGGTTAACGTGCCTTATGCTTATTCAGCAAGAAGGGGAGTTGTGTGTTTGTGAATTAATGGAAGCCTTGCAAGAAAGCCAACCTAAAATATCAAGACACTTAGCGCAATTAAGAAAATTTAATTTGTTGTCTGATAGGCGACAAGGCCAATGGGTTTTTTATAGCATTAACCCATCATTACCGGGCTGGGCAGTAGATATTCTGAACATAACCTCTCAATCCCATTCTGCTTTCATCAAAGAAAGTCTCGATAATTTATCCCTCATGCGATCACGCCCTGATCGTGAGCAAGCCTGCTGCTAATTAAGTAACTACCCCGTTCTGCTGATTTTTATTTGCGGATTAAAGTAATTTAATACATATGATTTAACATATATGTATAATTCCATATATCTTTTGTTTTAAATACTGATAATTGAAAAAGGGTGAATAGTTATGACGATAAAAGTAGGTATAAACGGCTTTGGCCGAATGGGCCGATTATCATTAAGAGCGGGGTTTGGCACTAATGATATAGAGTTCGTTCACATTAATGACCCTGCAGGCGATGCTAAGACCTTGGCGCACCTATTAAACTTTGATTCTGTACACGGTCGCTGGTCTTACGAAGCGGAGCATGTGGGTAATACTATCGTTATTAACGGTAAGAAAATCAGTACCAGTCAGAATATAGCGATTAACGAGACAGACTGGTCGGGCTGCGATGTGGTTATTGAAGCATCTGGAAAAATGAAAACAAAAGCGCTGTTACAACCCTACCTTAAGCAAGGTGTTAAGCGCGTTGTGGTGACAGCACCGGTAAAAGAAGAGGGCGTTTTGAACGTAGTGATGGGTGTGAATGAAGACTTGTTCAACCAAAAAGAACACCAGATTGTTACAGCAGCCTCATGTACAACAAACTGTATAGCCCCAGTGGTTAAAGTTATTCATGAAAACCTGGGTATCAAACATGGGTCAATAACGACCATTCATGATGTGACGAATACACAAACCATACTTGATGCACCACATAAAGATTTACGGCGTGCCAGAGCCTGTGGAATGAGCCTTATCCCCACATCAACGGGTTCAGTAACGGCCATTACGCATATTTTTCCCGAGTTAAAAGGCCGTTTGGATGGGCATGCAGTTCGTGTTCCTTTAGCCAATGCATCACTAACCGATTGCGTTTTTGAAGTGGCTAAAAAAACCACAATAGAAGAGGTTAATCAGCTATTAAAGTCCGCCGCGGATAATGAATTAAAAGGCATTTTAGGGTTCGAAGAAAGACCACTCGTCTCCATTGATTATAAAACCGACCCACGCTCCAGCATCATAGATGCACTATCAACCATGGTGGTGAACGGCACCCAAGTGAAGCTATACGCTTGGTACGATAACGAGTGGGGATACGTCAATCGTACTATTGAGTTAGTACGCATGGTGGCTCAATCAGATCAGTTGATCGGCTAATATGCATGCGTTGAAATCACTGTCTAGCGACATTCAACAATACCTGATCATCACAGGTAATTATTGGGTCTTTACGCTAACGGATGGCGCGTTAAGAATGCTCATCGTTTTGCACTTTCATGAACTGGGTTATACGCCACTAGAAATAGCCCTGTTGTTCATTTTTTACGAAGTGTTTGGCATTCTCACGAACTTACTCGGCGGTTGGCTGGGGGCGATTGTTGGCTTAAATACCACAATGAACATTGGCCTAGTTTTACAAGTACTCGCTTTATCAATGTTGTTAGTGTCACCGGATATGCTAAGCATAGTATGGGTAATGGCAGCGCAAGCCCTTTCTGGAGTTGCCAAAGACCTGAATAAAATGAGTGCCAAAAGCGCGATTAAATTATTGGTTCCAAAAGAGGCCGATAATACACTTTATAAGTGGGTGGCCTTATTAACGGGTTCAAAAAACACCTTAAAAGGGGTTGGTTTTTTCCTCGGCGGTGTACTGCTTAGCCAGTTTGGTTTTCATAATGCGGTATTGATCATGGTTCTTGTTCTGCTAATGGTTTGGCTAACGAGCTGTGTTCTATTAAAAAAAGAATTGGGTAAGGCAACGAGTAAGCCTAAATTTAAACACCTCTTTTCCAAAAGCTCGGCTATTAACTGCCTCTCTAGCGCACGTCTATTCTTATTTGCCGCACGAGATGTTTGGTTTGTTGTAGCTTTACCCGTGTATTTAACCGCACATTTTGCTTGGGATTATTCGCAGGTAGGCGGGGTCATGGCCTTATGGGTTATTGCCTATGGCGTTGTACAAGCAGTAGCGCCAAGGTTATCAGGCCAAAAAAATGCAAATAAAAAAGAGGGGCAGCGTCTGTACCAATGGGCCGTTATTCTATTTATTGCGCCCATGCTGATGGCGTTAGCACTGCATTATGAGTTTCAAATTAGTTATATATTATTGATTGGTTTAGCTGTTTTTGGTGTGTTATTCGCCATTAACTCATCACTGCACAGTTACCTTATAGTGAGTTATGCCAATAGAGACGGCGTATCGCTAGATGTTGGTTTTTATTACATGGCCAACGCTGCAGGTCGGCTGCTCGGCACCGTCTTATCTGGCTGGCTATATCAATACTATAATTTTGAAATGTGCCTATGGGTTTCCGCCGCGTTTATTTTAATGTCCGCGATCATAGCGAAAGCCTTGCCGGAGAAAACGTAAAACAAATACTTATATCTATTTAACAGGTATTAATAATAGGTCTGACTATTTATCTTGGTGTTTTATGGCAAAAAAATGAACAGGACTTAACCAATAAGGCGCATAGTAAATTGCTTAAACAATTATAAGAGTTACAAGCATCTTAGGATGGTTAATAGTGGTATTTAACGAAGGTGTCTCATGGTTTGTAACTAGTCAGCTTTAACTTAGTATTTTCTAGGGTTTAATAAGTTTATTGATTTAAATAAAATTGAACCCAGTTGCTTGTTAGAGATGCTTCAAAGGGTAGTATTGGCGCTAAATCGGATATTGATTAATCTCCAGAAAATTGGGACTATGACGTGTCGTGATGGGGCTATTCCTACATGTATACTCAACAACGATGGTGAAGAGATAGGTGTTCCATACCTCGATAACTCTAACAGATGATACCTTGCGACCTTCACAAACGTAACTGATGCAACTTAATGGAGCTGTAGTTTGAATAATTTTGCTGATGCCGAAAATATTTCTCTGGTGGGTTATGCACTGGCAATAGGGTTACTGATTGGTGTTGAACGTGGTTGGCGATCACGAGATGAAAAAGACGGTAACCGAGAAGCTGGTCTACGAACATACGGCCTAACAGGCCTTTTGGGCGGTAGTGCAGCCCTACTAGCACAGTATATTGGAACAATAACGTTTGGCCTTATCTTTGTTGGATTTGCAGTTGCTGTGACTGTTGTATACGCAATGCATCGGCGTATTAGCGGTGATGCAAGTATCACTAGTCTTATAACACTACTGTTAACATTTATGCTGGGTGCGTTAGCGGCGCTAGACCATGTGAACCTTGCCGCTTCTGCAGCAGTAGTTGCTGCGATATTGCTACGATTTAAGGATACGCTTCATGCCTGGTTGAGAAGCTTAGAACGAGATGAGCTACATGCGGCTTTACAGCTTCTTCTTATTTCCATTGTATTGTTACCTATCCTCCCTGACCATAATTACGGTCCTTGGCAGGCGTTTAATCCGTACGAAATATGGTTGATGGTTGTGCTTATTGCGAGTGTTTCTTTTGTCGGCTATTTCGTCATGAAAACATCAGGCTCTGGGAAAGGGGTCATATTAACCGCATTGGCTGCCGGAATGGTGTCATCGACTGTGTTGACTTTGCATTTTTCACGACTCTCACAAAAACAAGAGAGCATGAAGAATGTGCTTGCTGCCGGTATATTGGTGGCGTGTGGAGCCATGTTCCCACGGACTGTACTAATTGCAAGTCTAATCAATCCTGTGTTATTTGATTCATTGATTATTCCGATGGGAGTGATGACTATACTGACACTCTGCGCTGCGGCGTTTATGTGGAATCGAAGTGTTCAGTACCAGCCGAGTAAATTGACTCACTTGGGTAACCCTTTAGAGCTAAAGTCGGCACTATTTTTTGGGGCGTTATTAGTTTTAATTATCCTCTTGGGGAAGGCTGCAATACATTTTTTCGGTGAGACGGGTATTTATCTTCTCGCTGCAGTATCTGGTATTGCTGATGTAGATCCTATTAATTTAACCTTATCTAGAATGAGTAATGCAGAGCTATCTCTGGATGTAGCTATTTTAAGTATAGTGATAGCATCTTCTTCTAACACTTTGATTAAGGCTATGCTCGCCGTGTTTATCGGTGGGTCTAGTATGGGGGTAAGAGTCTTATTGCCATTAGTTTTTGTCGTTTTAGCAGGGTTAACAACGGCATGGCTCTTGTGATTGGTATGCAATAAAAAGAACTTTTGCAGATGAGCAATGATTTTATATCGAAGATTGATATGGAGCATTTCAAGCCTCGCTTCATGACAGTATTTAATACATGACGCTATTCTTCTCGTGGCGGTTATTATTGAAGCTAAGGGCCTACGATTAGGTCAATCACTTATAGCAGAAAAAATGCCACCATTAAGCCGATATAAATGCTCTGGTTCATTCTACAGTCAACGCATCCAGAGGTGCTTGATAGTTTTTCTTAAAACGTCTTAGGGTTGTGTATAAATTTAAGGCAATAAAAACCCCCTTGGATAAAGGGGTTTGAGTATGTTCTGGGACTTCATGAAACTTAAATTTGGTACCGAGGGCCGGAATCGAACCGGCACTTCCGAAGAAACCGGATTTTGAATCCGGCGCGTCTACCAGTTCCGCCACCCCGGCCAAATAAGTTTGGGCATTATAGACAAAATCAAAATTAAACTCTATTGAATTATTCATTTTATAAGCTCTTTTACGCTCGCTGATGTGGGTAGTTCCTGTTAACATCCTTCGCCATGAAAAAAAGTGATTTTAACTACGAATTGCCCAATGAATTGATTGCTCGCTATCCACTTGATAAGCGTGTAGATAGCCGTTTGCTGGTGGTGGGTGATGATGAGTTTTCCGATAAGATATTTGCCGACTTACCCTCGTTATTAAGAAAAGGGGACCTATTAGTTTTTAATAATACCCGCGTTATAGCGGCACGATTATTTGGCCATAAAGAAACAGGCGGGAAACTTGAGATTCTTCTCGATCGCGTTATTGATGATACCACTGCGCTGGCGCATATTCGTTGTAGTAAATCGCCTAAAGCGGGCGCAAAGATCATTTTAAATGATGATTATCAGTGTGTTGTTGATGGCCGTGAGGGCGATTTATTCCAACTCACGTTTTTAGATTCGATCGATACCGTGTTGAGTGCTATTGGGCATATGCCGTTACCTCCTTATATAGATAGGGATGATGAAACGCTTGATATTGAACGTTATCAAACGGTGTTTAGCCGTATGCCGGGTGCTGTCGCAGCGCCGACAGCGGGGTTACATTTTGATGAGAGCCTTCTAGATGAGATAAAGTTGCTAGGAGTCGATTTTGCTTACGTTACTTTGCACGTCGGCAGTGGAACGTTTCAACCGGTTAGGGAAGAAAACCTTGCTGATCATATTATGCATAAAGAGTGGTTAACGGTTGATGAGGAAGCTGTTCGACAAATTGAAACCACTAAAAAAAGTGGTGGGCGCGTTATTGCCGTGGGTACAACGGCTATGCGTTCGCTAGAATCGGCAGCGAAAGAGGGTGCTATTAAACCTTTTACGGGTGATACGGACCTATTTATTACGCCGGGTTACAGCTTTAATGTAGTGGATGCGATGGTAACGAACTTTCATTTACCCGAGTCGACATTGTTAATGTTGGTGAGTGCATTTTCTGGCTATCAGCGAATGAAGTTGGCGTATGAATACGCAATAGCGCAACAATACCGGTTTTTTAGCTACGGTGATGCTATGTTTTTAACAAAAATGTCAGATAATAATTAATGATATGAAATTTGATTTATTAAATACCGATGCTAAGGCTCGTCGTGCGCGGTTAACGTTTGATCGTGGTACCATCGAAACACCTGCATTCATGCCTGTTGGTACGTATGGAACGGTTAAAGCGATGGCGCCAGAAGAGTTATTAGAAACGGGTGCTGAAATTGTGCTGGGTAATACATTTCACCTTATGTTGCGCCCGGGTGTTGAGGTAATAGAAGCGCATGGTGACCTGCACGACTTTATGAACTGGCAAAAGCCTATTCTTACCGATTCAGGTGGATTTCAAGTATTTAGCTTAGATGAGATGCGTAAAATTACCGAAAAAGGTGTTCATTTCCGTTCACCGGTAGATGGACGAAAAGTGTTTATGGGGCCTGAAGAGTCTATGCAAGTACAACGGCAGTTGGGCTCAGATATTGTAATGATTTTTGACGAATGCACGCCATTTCCAGCAACGGAGGAAGAAGCGCGCATATCAATGGAGCTGTCGTTGCGTTGGGCTAAACGAAGTAAAGATGCTCATGCCGATAACCCATCTGCCTTGTTTGGTATTGTTCAAGGTGGTATGTATGAACACCTGCGTGATCAATCGTTAAACGCGCTTAAAAGTATCGATTTTGATGGGTTTGCTATTGGTGGCTTATCGGTTGGTGAACCGAAAGACGATCGTGAGCGAATTCTTGAACATATTGTTCCTGCCATGCCGAGTGATAAACCGCGCTATTTAATGGGAGTGGGTAAGCCTGAAGATATTGTTGAGGCTGTTTTAAAAGGCATTGATATGTTTGATTGTGTGATGCCGACACGAAATGCACGAAATGGTTACTTATTTACCCGCAAGGGTTTAGTGAAAATACGAAATGAGAAGTATCAGTTTGATACCAAGCCAGTTGATGAAGCTTGTGAGTGTTATACCTGTAAAAATTACTCTCGTTCGTATTTGCGGCATTTAGATAAGTGTAAAGAAATTTTAGGTTCACGCTTAAATACCATACATAACCTTCATTATTACCAAGACTTGATGCGTGGTTTACGTAAATCGATCGAACAAGGGCGACTGGCTGAATTTGTTGATGATTTCTACGAGCAACAGGGCAAAAAGCGAAACGCTGTGGCATAATGCGCGACTGACTTAATACAATAAAATAGGAAAAAATATGTTAGATTTTTTAATACCAAACGCAATGGCGGCAGATGAAGCGGTAACAGCTACACAAGCTATGGGGGCAGCCGGTTTCGAAGGATTGCTTTTCCCTGTAGCTCTAATTATTATTTTTTACTTCCTTTTGATTCGACCACAACAAAAACGTAACAAGGAACATAAAGAGTTGGTCGCAGGTTCGAAAAAAGGTGATGAAATCGTTACCAATGGTGGCTTGCTGGGTAAAATAACAGATGTTGATGATAGTTTTATCACGCTTGAAATTGGCCCCAATATGTCTGTGCAAGTGATGAAGTCATCCATTTCTTCTGTGATGCCTAAAGGCACATACGCAGCGGCTGGAAAAGCAAAAAAATAAACTATCAAACGAGCTGTTGTTATGATGAATCATTTCCCTGTGTGGAAAAATTTAATGATAGTAATGACGTTGGTTATTGCTTCTATTTACGCCTTGCCAAATATCTATGGTGAAGACCCTTCTGTTCAAATTTCACCATTACGTGGCGCGCCTATAAACAATAGCTTGTTAAGTAAGGTTAAAAATCAGTTAGACGAAAGCGATATTGCGTTTTTGAAAGCTGAGTTGAGCGAAAGTCAGGTTTTATTGCGCTTTAATCATACCAATGACCAGCTTAAGGCAGCCGATATTATTAAGGCTACGTTAGGTAATAACTACGTTGTAGCCTTAAATTTAGCGCCGACAACACCCCAGTGGTTACGCTCGTTGAATGCTTCGCCGATGTATTTAGGCTTGGATTTACGTGGTGGGGTGCACTTTTTACTAGAAGTGGATATGCAGGCTGCAGAAAAGCAGGCGGTTGATCGCGGTGCAGGCGATATTCGTCAATTTTTACGCGAAAATAAACTTCGCTATTTGAGTGTAATTATTAGTGGCAGCGATATACTCATTAAATTTAGAAACCCTGAGATTCATGATTCGGCTGTTAGTCAGTTAGAATCTCAATTTCGTGATTGGGAGTTTAAACCGGATGTAAATACGTCATCTACGCCAACGTTAACGGCAAAGATGTCTGCTAAAGAGTTAAAAAATATCAGGGATTATGCCGTTCAGCAAAATATTATTACCCTAAAAAATCGGGTTAATGAACTAGGTGTAGCGGAACCCGTTATTCAAAGGCAAGGTGACAGCCGTATTGTTGTTGAATTACCCGGCGTGCAGGACACTGCTCGTGCAAAAGAGATTTTAGGTGCAACGGCAACGCTTGAATACCATATGGTGGACACTAAACATTCTTTGGCTTCAGCTTTATCCGGAAGAGTGCCTATTGGTTCAAAACTATATAACAGTCGTGATGGTGGGCAGGTTCTGTTGAAAAAACAGGTGATCGTGACGGGTAATGAAATTATAGATGCATCATCGGGTATCGAAGGTGATACTGGTTCAGCAATGGTGTCGGTGTCATTAGACGGACCTGGTGGCAAGAAGATGAGTAAAACCACGCGTGAAAACATTGGTAACCCGATGGCGGTTGTCTTTATTGAGAACCGAACCGATACCAAAATGGTTGATGGTGAGCTTGTACGCTACAAAACGGTGGTTGAAGAAGTGATCAACGTAGCAACAATACGTGGTCACTTTAGTAACCGTTTTCAAACAACAGGGTTAGATAACTCAGCTGAAGCGCGTGACTTAGCGTTACTATTACGAGCAGGAGCCTTAGCTGCACCTATTGATATTGTTGAGGAGCGCACTGTTGGGCCAAGCTTAGGGCAAGACAATATTGATAAAGGCTTTAACTCAGTGATGATTGGTTTTGTGTTGGTGTTGATCTTTATGGCCGTTTATTACAAAACATTTGGCCTATTTGCTGATATAGCCTTGGCGGTTAATTTGGTGTTCATTATTGCTATTTTATCGCTATTGCAAGCGACTCTAACGTTGCCCGGTATTGCGGGTATTGTTTTAACAGTGGGTATGGCAGTGGATGCCAATGTGCTGATTTTTGAACGTATTAAAGAAGAGATTAAAAATGGCAACTCGCCTCAAGCGAGCATACATGCTGGTTATGAAAAGGCTTTTTCAACCATTGCTGACGCTAATGTTACTACCTTGATTGCTGCTCTTATTCTTTTTGGGTTTGGTACAGGCCCCATCAAAGGGTTCGCTATTACGCTCAGTATCGGTATTTTAACCTCTATGTTTACCGCTATTATTGGCACACGAGCTTTGGTTAATATGACCTACGGTAGTAGCCAAATTGATAAATTGAAGATTTAAATTATGAGTAATCAAAATACATTTAAGATTGATTTTTTAAGTAAACGAAAAATTGCCCTCGTTTTTTCTGTTTTACTGATTATTATTTCTATTGCTTCTTTAGCGACTTCTGGATTAAAGAAAGGGATCGATTTTACTGGCGGTACATTAGTTGAGTTAGGTTTTGCCGAGCCGGTTGAGCTTAAAGGCCTAAGAGAGTTATTAGCTCAAGCGGGTTTCAACGGTGCTGTGGTTCAACATTTTGGCTCATCTAAAGAAGTCTTGATTCGTTTATTGCCTGATGGCGCGCTGAATACAGCGGCTTTAAGCAATAAAGTGTTATCAGCTGTGAATAGTGGTTTTGCACAACAAGGTGAGCTAAGGCGTGCTGAATTTGTAGGCCCGCAAGTGGGTGAGGAATTGCAAGAGGATGGTGGATTAGCCTTGTTATATGCTCTTATTTGCATCCTTATCTATGTCGCTATTCGGTTTGAATACCGTTTTGCACTAGGCTCTGTTGCCGCATTGGCACATGATGTCATTATTACGTTAGGCTTCTTTTCTGTCTTTCAGTTTGAATTTGACTTAACGGTATTGGCGGCTGTTTTAGCGGTGATTGGTTATTCGCTAAACGATACGATTGTTGTTTTTGACCGAGTAAGAGAAAACTTTAGAGCACTTCGAAAAGGCTCGCCGGTTGATGTCGTTAATATTTCGTTAAATCAAACATTAACAAGAACTATTATGACATCCATGACGACATTATTAGTATTGATTGCCTTGTTTGTTTTAGGTGGCGAAATTATTCATGATTTTGCACTCGCATTAATAGTAGGGGTGCTGGTTGGAACGTATTCATCTATTTATGTTGCCAGCCCTATAACGCTTGCGTTAGGTATTACTAAAGCCGATTTGATCGTTGTTAAAATTGATCAAGACGAGTTGGATAAAATTCCTTAACAATCAACTAGCTAACATATAAAAAGGCGCTGTTAAAACAGCGCCTTTTTATATATGTGTATTATTGTTATTTCTTCTAGCTATTCATAACCTTATCGGCATGAGGCGTGATTTTATCCAATAAAGCACGATGCATTTTAGGATTGCCGCAAACAATATTACCGCTTGTATGGTAATCATGATTATTAGCAAAATCTGTTACAACACCACCAGCTTCTTGTATGAGAAGTACGCCGGCCGCAAAATCCCAAGGTTTTAAACCAATTTCAAAAAAGCCGTCTAATTTGCCAGCGGCAACATAGGCTAAATCTAAAGAAGCTGCACCAGCGCGCCTAACGCCAGATGTTGTGGAAAAAATATCGCGAAAGATATCTAAGTAAGGTTCAATATTTTTATTATTTTTAAATGGAAAGCCGGTGCCAAGAAAGGAACCTTCAATTTTTCTCTGGCGGCCTACCCGAAGACGTCTGTTATTCAACATAGCGCCTTTACCACGAGTGGCTGTAAATAGATCTTGGCGAACAGGGTCATAAATAACGGCTTGCTCAATGACATCGCCTCTTTTTAACGCAATAGAAACGGCATAGTGGGGAAAGCCATGCATGTAGTTAGTGGTGCCATCAAGCGGGTCAATGACCCAAATGTATTCTGCATCTTTATTTAAATAGCCCGATTCCTCGGCTAAAACACCATGATCTGGGTAGGCGGTCAGCAGAGTATTGATAATTTCTTCTTCAGCACGCTTATCAATTTCTGTTGTGAAGTCATTTTGATTCTTAATAGTGATCTTAAGAGTATCAACTGAATCAGCCGAACGTATTATAATATCGCCTGCTTGTCTTGCTGCTCGAATTGCAATATTTAACATTGGGTGCATGATTTTGCCTAGCCTTTAAAATGGCGAAAGGATAACAGATACAGCCGGAGTATGTCTTTTGAATGTCGATGAAAATAGTGAAATACTGTCAAATATTAGGATTGTGTTAGTGCAAACCTCCCATCCAGGTAATATTGGCGCCACTGCGCGCGCAATGAAAAATATGGGTTTGAGTGATTTAGCCTTGGTAAATCCCAAAATATTTCCCAGTTCGGAGGCCACATCAAGGGCATCTGGTGCGGATGATGTTTTGGCAAAGGCCAATGTCTACGATAGCTTAAAAGATGCGCTCGAACCGTGTGAGTTAGTGTTAGGTGCTAGTGCTAGAATAAGGCACTTAGGCTGGTCTGAAGTAGGTCCTAAAAAGGGTAGTGAATTAGCTATCGCCTCAGCAAAGACGGCGAAGGTTGCTGTTGTGTTTGGTCGTGAAAACTCGGGTTTAACCAATGAAGAGTTAGAGCTCTGTCAGCATTTATTGCATATTCCAACGAATCCAAATTTTAGTTCATTAAACGTCGCTTCTGCTGTTCAAGTGCTATGTTATGAAATTTATTCAGCGGTGATAGGCGAGCAGGTGATCGATTCGCCAGAGGCTGAAGATAGAGCGGCAACCAGCCAAGAGTTCGAGGGTTTCTTTGATCACCTTTTAACGACACTTGAAAAAACAGAATTCTTACAACTGTATAAAACAAAAAGGTTGCAACAGCGAATTAGGCGTATTTTTTATCGGTCTGAGCTTAACCGGACAGAGGTTAATATCTTACGTGGTGTGTTAACAGCGATAAATAATAAAATTGAAGGGATAAAGAAGGGCTAGTGGCGCAAAAAAGCTAAAGGCTTAAAAAAAGCCTGCCCAAACAATTACGCACGTTAGAATAGAGTAACCATTTAAATTAAAAAACCTTATGTTTAAGCAATTAAAAGAAGATATAAATATAGTATTTGACAGGGACCCTGCGGCACGCAATAGATTTGAGATTATAACAACGTATCCCGGGTTTCATGCTGTTCTACTGCATCGGCTAAATCATTGGTTGTGGCAAGCAAATTTAAAGTTTATTTCTCGATTTAGCGCTTATTTTTCACGTTGGCTGACGGGTATAGAAATACACCCAGGGGCGGTGATAGGGAAACGTTTTTTTATTGATCATGGTATGGGTGTTGTTGTTGGGGAAACAGCCGTCATTGGTGATGATTGTACGCTTTATCATGGCGTAACATTGGGTGGCACCAGTTGGCAAAAAGGTAAGCGACATCCAACATTAGGCAATGGTGTGGTGGTTGGTGCTGGGGCTAAAGTGCTGGGGCCGATTGAAATAGGTGATAACGCTAGAATTGGCTCAAATGCTGTGGTGGTCAGGTCAGTATCTGCCGATACAACGATTGTTGGCATACCCGGTCGTGTAGCGAGCACCGAAACGACGAAGCCAAGCCCTGAACAAGAAGCGATGGCTAAGAGGATTGGTTTTGACGCTTACGGTGCCTCTCAAGAGCTACCTGACCCTGTTGCTGTGGCTATCAATAGTATGTTGGAGCATATTCATACGATGGATAAAGAAATGGAACGCATGTGCCATGAAATAAAGTCATTGGGCGGTAGAATGGATGAAGGATCGGTTGAAGAGATTAACAGCGAGCCCATTGACGATGGAACGGGCTCTACCTGCCGAGGAACGCAATCTAAAGAAGATTAGCGTCTAGCGTTCTAATGATCTATTTTGATAATAATGCAACGACGCCAATAGACCCTCTTGTATTTGAGGCGATGCAGCCATTCTTAACGACATTTTATGGTAATCCATCGAGTTTACACCGGCATGGGCGGGTTGTTAAAACAGCTATTGAACAGGCAAGGCAGCAGGTTGCTAGTCTTGTTAATGTTAGTGCTGACCAAGTTATTTTTACCAGTGGTGGTACTGAAGCAAATAATTTATGTCTTTCTGCTGCCATTTGTTCTGGTAAGCAAAATATTTTATTGGGTGCTACCGAACATCCATCCGTGAGTGAGCAGGTGCGCTACCTGTCTAATACCGGTTTTATTTTTGATGAATTGGGTGTTGATAATAAGGGCCTAATCGCCAAAGATGTTTTAGATGCTTCTATTAATGCTGATACAGGTTTGATCAGCATCATGCATTCAAACAATGAAACGGGAGTCATTCAGAATATTTCAGAGCTCGCAGAATTGGCTAACGAAAAAGGCATTGCATTTCATACAGATGCAGTTCAGTCAATTGGCAAAGTCCCTGTCGATTTTAACGCGCTTAACGTGAATTTGATGTCCTTGTCTGGGCATAAAGTGAATGCTCCAAAAGGTGTTGGAGCGGTTATTCACGATAAAAGAACACTGCTAACTCCCTTATTACATGGTGGTGGGCAAGAAGCAGGCTTAAGACCCGGCACAGAAAATGTTGCGGCTATTGTTGGGTTTGGAAAAGCGGCTGAATTAGCGCAACAGGAACTTGAGCAGCGTTCCAAGCACCTGTTGAACCTTCAGCTAGTATTGGAGGAGGAGTTGCGGCTGGTCAACGGTTTGACTGTGGTGGCATCAAGTGTTGAGCGACTGCCAAATACGAGTCAAATTCTGATGGACAATATTGATGGCGAAATGCTATTGATGCAGCTTGATCAAAAAGGCGTGGCGATTTCAAGCGGTTCGGCCTGTTCAAGCAATAGCAAGTTGCCCAGCACTGTGCTGAAAGCGATGGGTTTTTCAGATAGCTTAGCCCTCAGCGCGATTCGTGTGAGTTTAGGGCACCAGAATACACAGCAAGAAGTTTTAGACTTTGTTACAGCCTTAAAAGGTATTGTGAATCAGCCTGTTTGATGTGAAAAAAATTGTCCAGACTCTTCGCTAAGGATGACATTTACTAAACTACTAGCAAGCTCTGATGATGTGCTCAAATTTACCTCTTCTTCCCCTGGGTGTGTTTTTTTTCTAATCGGTAAAATACAAGGGCCGGGGATAAAAACATTACTCACCACCGTTGTTGCATCTAACTCATCAGCCAGCATACTAGAGAAGCATTCAATGGCCACTTTAGAAACACCATAAGCGCCCCAATAGGCTTTGCTTTGGCGAGCAGAAGAATCTGAAATAAAGCTAATAGACGCGTGTTTAGACTGTTGTAGAAGAGGAAGGCACACTTTGCTGAGCATAGCGGCTGAGTTGACGTTAACTTGTTGGGCTTTTTGCCACTGTGAGCCATCTTGGCTACCGATAGGGCCAATAACTCCCATATGGCAAGCAGCATGAACTATGCCATCCAACCTTTTGAATTCATTGTAAATGGATTGGATTAATTGTTTGTAAATTTCATCATCTTTTTGTTCCAAATCAAATGGAATAATAGCAGGTGTTGGATAACCTTCTTGTTCAATTTGGTCGTACAGTGCATCTAATTTATGTTCATTTCTAGCCGTTAAAATAACCGTTGCGCCCAACTTTGCGAGTGCAAGAGATGTTTCGCGCCCTAAGCCGCCAGTGGCCCCTGTTATAAGGTAAACGTGGTCTTTAAGGTGATTCTTCGGCTGATCGAATGAGCTTATGGGTTTATTCATCTTTTTTATTTAATAAGGTAGTGTGTTGACGAGTTGATTTTTCGATGGGTTCTAAATCTGACATAGATTTGCGTGTTTCTATACCAAGCTCTTTAAACTTACGAGCATTGGGAAAAACCTGTCGTTCTAACGACCCAACGGCTTTATTGTAATGGTCGACGCTTTTATCTAAGGAGCTACCGACCCTAGCCATGTGGTCTACAAAAGTGGTTAGACGAGAATACATGTCTTCACCGAGCTTTCTGATCGCTTCCGCATTGTCGGTACTAGCCTGTTGGCGCCAGCCAAAGGCTATGGCACGTAATAAAGCAACTAAGCTCGTTGGGGTGGCTAAAATGACTTGCTGAGCGAGGGCATCTTCAAGTAATGAATGATCTTGCTCAAGCGCGGCGCTTAAGAATTGATCGCCAGGAATAAATAGCACAACAAAATCTGGGGTGTTTTTAAACTGCGACCAGTATGCTTTTTTTGATAGTTCTTTAACGCGATCCCTAACTTGTTTGGCGTGTCTTATCAGGTGGACTTTACGCTCGACATCGCTGCTTTGCTCAGTCGCACTCAAGTACGCATCTAATGGTGTTTTAGCATCCACGACAATATCGCGTTGATCTGGCATACGAATAATCATGTCGGGCCGCATAGCGCCCTCAGCGGTATTTAAATTTTCTTGCTCGAAGAAATCACAATGTTCGACCAGCCCGGCTAACTCCGCTAAGCGCTTAAGAGTTAACTCACCCCATTGACCACGTACCTCGGGGCGCCTTAATGCTTGCACAAGGTTTCTTGTTTCGCTTTGTAATTGGTGTTGAGTTTCGGTCATATTTTGTAAATATTGACTAATAGAACCGAACGTTTGCTGACGGTCAGTTTCTAATTTTTTAAGCTGTTCGTCAGTCTGTTTAAGAATATCTTTAATCGGTGAAACCATGTCGCTGAAAGCTTTTTCTTTTTCACCTAGACGCTGTTCAGCGGTGTTTTGTTGTTTACTGAAATTTTCTCTAGCCAGCTTTAAAAACTCCTCATTATTCTCTCTTAACGCTTGGCTAGACAGGGCTGAGAAACTATCACGAAAGCCTTGAATAAGGTCGGCTTCATTGGCTTTTGTTTTTTCGATTAATTCTTTTTCAACGGACAGTCGTGTTTCATACGCTACTAAGCTATTTTTAAGTTTAGTATTAGCACGTAACATAATGAAATAACAGCTAAAAAACCCAACAATTATGCCGCCAATTATTAATAAAATATCATTCGTTTCGATCATAATTTAAAGAGTTTTAGGTAAATAATTGCAGTGATTTTAACAGCTCGGAAGGGTGGCTAACTTGTTTATCTGCCTGCCAATCATTTATGTTGTCGGTGTCTGTAATGTAGCCAAATGCACAAGCAATTGTTTTTAACCCGGCTAATCTACCAGCCCGAATATCACGTTCTGCATCGCCAATATAGATGGCGTTGTTAGGTCGTATATTCATTTGCTTGCAGGCTAGGTAAATTGATTCTGGGTGCGGTTTAGGGTGGCTAACTTGGTCGCCACAAACGATACTGCTGGCTCTATTGGTCAGCTCTAATGCTTTGAGCAATGGGCGTGTTAAATAGTCTGGCTTGTTAGTGACAATGCCCCATGGAATTTGGTGTTTTTCTAGGTGTTGTAATGCCTCGTCTAAACCGTCAAATAATTTTGATTCATTGGCAATATTTTGTTGGTAATGGCTAATTAGGTAGGCCTTTATTTCTTCGTGCTCTTCGGTTGATAAACCATCACCAAACCCTAATGTTATCAGTGCGTTAGCGCCGTTAGATACAAAAGGTCGAATAACGTCATAGTGTAGTTCAGTTTGATGATGTTGTAATAACGTTGCATTGAGTGCAGCGGCTAAATCAGGCGCGGTATCCACTAAAGTGCCATCTAAATCAAATAAAACACCGTCTACTTGCCAATCATGCATCGCTGGAAACCTATTGATTTATTGGTTTTTATCAATTTTTTTGAAGATGCAAATGTAATTCACACTAATGTCGGCTGTCATAGAAAATGATTTGCTGATGGGATTGTATTCAATGCCACGGCTATCAATCAGTTCAAGTTCAGATTGTCTTGCCCATGAAGCAAGTTCTGATGGTTTAATGAAACTGGCATAATCATGCGTACCTTTGGGTAGCATCCCCAAAATGTATTCAGCGCCAATAATTGATAATAAATAAGATTTTGGATTTCTATTTAAGGTAGATAAAAAAACATAACCACCGGGTTTAACTAAGGTTGAGCAGGCATCAATAATAGAAATGGGGTCTGGAACGTGCTCTAGTAATTCCATGCAGGTAACACAGTCAAAACTGGCGGGTTGCTGAGCCGCTAACTCTTCCACGCTCATATGCTGATAGTTAACGGATACACCGCTATCTAAACCATGAAGATCAGCTACATCGAGTAACGCCTTGCCTAAATCAACGCCGGTTACGTTAGCGCCTTTAAGGGCCATTGATTCAGATAAAATTCCGCCGCCACAACCAACATCTAAGACGTCTTTCCCAGCTAGTGAGATAGTTTTGTTGACGAGGTTTAGACGTAACGGGTTAATTTGGTGTAGTGTTTTAAAATCCCCTTCAGGGTCCCACCACTGAGAAGCCATCGTGCTAAATTTTTCGATTTCGTTTGGATTTACGTTTTCTTGAGTTTGATTCATGGTGTTATTTTACACGGCTTTATAGGGTTGATGATGAAACGGGCTGATTTTTCCTTGCCACTGTTGAGCCTTTTTGAGTAGGTTAGTTTCATTTATGGTGGTTAGTTCGTGGTTTTGCATCAGTTGTTTGCCAGCAACCCATACATCACTGATCTGAGAACGGTTTGCAGAATAAATGAGGGTAGAAATAACATCATAAATGGGTTGGGTTTCTAGGTGGTTTAAATTGATTGCGAACAGATCGGCTTGTTTGCCAATTTCAAGAGAACCAATTTTATGATCCATACCCAGTGCTTTAGCCCCGTTTAACGTGGCCATACGTAAGGCCTGATGAGCGGGTAATGCATCAGCTTTTTTTGCAACACCTTTAGCCAATAATGCTGCGGTACGTGTTTCACCTAACATATCAATATCATTGTTACTGGCCGAACCATCGGTACCTATCGCAACATTGATCCCTAGCTGTAGCAATTTAGAGATGGGGCAAAACCCACTGGCCAGTTTTAAGTTCGATTCTGGGCAGTGAATAATATTAACGCGATGTTCTATTATTAACTGAATATCAGCGTCACTTAAGGCCGTCATATGCACCGCCATTAAATCTGGGTTTAATAACCCGAGTTTATTTAATCGCTCTATAGGACTAGCACCATGTTCAGCGATTGATTGTTCAACTTCAAGGTTCGTTTCGTGTGCATGAATGTGCATCGGTAAACCTAGTTCATCCATAATGGGTTGAAGGGTCTTTAGAGACTCGTCGCAAACGGTATAAGGCGCATGTGGGGCAAATGTGAAACTAATAAGCTCATTACCGTTGAAACGCTCATGTACGGCGAGACCCTTGCTAATGTATTCATCCAGGTCTTTTGCCCAACGGGTAGGGAAATCTATAATTGGAATACCAAGGCACGCGCGAATCCCCACTTGTTCGGCAGCTAGCGCTGTTTGGTCAATGAAAAAGTACATGTCATTAAAGCAAGTAGTGCCACCTTTAATCATTTCAGCGATGGCAAGCTCCGACCCATCTCTTACGAATGCAGCATCGGCTAATTCAGTTTCTGCTGGCCATATGTGTTCATTTAGCCATTCATCAAGGGGTAAATCATCAGCAAGGCCTTTTAATAAGCTCATGGCGGCATGCGTATGTGCATTAACAAAACCCGGCGCTAGCGCATGATCGTTTAAATGAATAATATTGGATGGGGTATATTTGTTGGCTTGTTGCTGCGGCAAAATATCCAGCAATATGTCATCTTGAATGATGACAGCATGATTTTCCAGTACGTTATTATCAGGGTCTACCGTTATAATCCAACGGGCATTAATTTGAAGGCTTACTTGCATAAAATGATTGAAATAGACACGTTTATATATGACACCATTCGTCCAGTGACGTGGCACGATAACGGCTTGCGCTTGTTGGATCAGCGACAATTACCTGAACAAGAAGTATATCTACATATAAACAGCACGCAAGCCTTGCATGAGGCAATAAAAAACATGGCGGTACGTGGTGCACCAGCGATTGGAATTGCCGCAGCTTATGGTGCCGTATTGGCGACGAAGGAGGCCAGTAGCGATCAGTCTAAAGGCTTTGCCGAAAGCTTTAACAGTCGTTTAGATTTACTGGCCTCATCTCGACCGACGGCGGTTAATTTATTTAATGCATTAAATGCTGCGAAACAGGTTTTAGACCCTATTAATAACTTATTAAGTTGGGCGAATAGCTGGTTTGAAGCAGATATTATTGCCAATAAAAAAATGAGCGTGCAGGCAGCCCAGTATTTAACGGAGCCAGTAAACGTGTTAACTCACTGTAATGCTGGGGCATTAGCAACCGGGGGTTATGGTACGGCGTTGGGCGTTATTAGAACGGGGTTCCAAATGGGGTTAATTGGGGCGATATATGCTGGAGAAACGCGACCTTGGAACCAAGGCGCTCGGTTGACGCTGTGGGAATTTCAAAAAGACAATATTCCCGTTACGTTAACCGCGGATAGTGCTGTTGCATCGATGATGAAAAAAGGGCTTATAGACTGGGTGATAGTTGGTGCCGACAGTATCTGCCTGAATGGTGATGTTGCGAATAAGATAGGTACTTACTCATTAGCTGTTTTAGCAAAACATCACGGTGTTAAACTGATGGTTGTAGCGCCTACAACAACGCTAGATTTAAACGCAAAATCTGCTGATGATATTGTTATAGAGCAGCGTTCTACCGATGAAATTTTACCAACGGTTTATAAAAAAGAGCTCGTTGATGCTTTAAATCCGGCGTTTGATTTGACGCCAGCTGAATTAATATCTGTCATTGTGACTGAAAAAGGGGTGATTGAATCGCCCGATGCCAGTAAAATGAAGGCTTTAATTAACCATAGTTGACAACAAATCAGATGAATCAAATTCTAGCGATTGCCGCAGGCGGTTCCATCGGAGCCGTGATGCGGTTCTTTGTGTCGACCGGTATTTACAGTTGGCTTGGTAAGGATTTCCCTTATGGAACGTTAGCGGTTAACGTTATTGGCTCGCTATTAATGGGTTTGCTTTATGAGCTCTTCTTACAACGTTTGTCAGTATCGCCTGAAGTAAGAGCGCTTTTATTGGTTGGCTTTTTAGGCGCATTCACTACGTTTTCAACGTTTTCAATTGAAACCATTAACTTGATTGAACAAGGAGATGTACTCAAGGCCATTACCAATGTGTTAGCGAGTGTTATTTTATGCGTGCTAGCGGCTTGGGTAGGTTTACAAATAGCGAGGCAATTATGAAAACACAAGGTATTCGAATCGCTCGGGTTTATTTAACCGAAGCAGACCATCAGCTTAATGACATTATGCAATACCTTCATGATCATGAAAGCATTTCTGGCGCAACCGCCTATCGAGGGGTAGAGGGTTATGGCGCATCAGGAAAAATGCATGATTCATCGCTGGTTGATTTATCGTTTAATTTACCGATAACCATCGAGTTTTTTGATGAATCAAATAATGTATTAATGGTGCTTAAGCACTTAAAAGAAAACTTCAATGTCAGTCAAACCATCAGTTGGTTAGCTGAGCAACACCACTAAACTAAATTTAAAGGAAAGCGATATGCTTGACCCGCAGCTTTTAAGAAACGAGCCCGATAATATAAAAAAAGCCATGCAGCGCCACGGAGCTGATTTGGATCTGGATGTTTTTAATGAACTTGAAACAAAGCGTAAAGATATTCAAGTTAAGACTCAAGTTTTACAAAATGAACGTAATACTCGATCAAAATCAATTGGCATTGCAAAATCGAAAGGTGAGGATATTCAACCGTTATTAGAGAGCGTTTCTCAATTAGGGGATGAATTAAAAGCCGCTGAGTCGGAGCTGAATACTATCCAGTCGGCACTTCATGATATTCAAATGTCATTACCTAATAGGCTGGCAGACGATGTGCCGACGGGTAATGATGAAGAAGACAATATTGAACTAAGACAATGGGGTACGATTCCACAATACGATTTTGCGGTGAAAGATCATGTGGATTTGGGGCAATCCCTAGCGGGTATTGATTTTGAAGCCGGTGCAAAAATAGCGGGTTCACGTTTTGTGACCTTATCCGGCCCTTTAGCTAGGCTTCAACGTGCATTAACACAATTTATGTTGGATATGCACGTGGATCAGCACGGTTATAAAGAAATGTATGTTCCTTATCTAGTTAATAAAGAGAGTTTGTTAGGTACAGGACAGTTACCTAAATTTGAAGAAGACCTTTTTAAAATGGCTAATGATTCGCCATATTATTTAATCCCTACGGCTGAAGTTCCAGTGACTAACTTAGTTCGCGATGAAATTATAAACGCCGATGATATGCCGCTAAAATACGTAGCACATACACCGTGTTTTAGAAGTGAAGCAGGTGCCTATGGTCGTGATGTAAGAGGCATGATTCGTCAACATCAATTTGAAAAAGTTGAGTTAGTTCAAGTGGTTAAGTCGTCTGATTCGCAGCAGGCTCATGAAGAGTTAACTCAGCATGCGGAGAGTATTCTGCAAGCATTAAACTTGCCTTATCGTTTAATGTTATTGTGCTCTGGTGATACAGGGTTTTCAGCAACAAAGACCTATGACCTTGAAGTGTGGTTGCCCGGTCAAGAGGCGTACCGCGAAATTTCATCGTGCAGTAACTTTAATGACTTTCAAGCACGTCGTTTAAAAGCGCGCTGGCGTAATCCTGACACAGGAAAGCCAGAGTTAGTGCATACAATTAACGGTTCTGGTTTGGCGGTGGGTCGTACGTTGATAGCGGTTATGGAAAATTACCAGCAAGCAGATGGTTCTATTAAAGTCCCCGATGCATTGCAACCTTATATGGGGCATATCACCTCGATAAGCTTATAGAAGAAGCATAAAAAAAGCCCCGATAAGGGGCTTTTTTTATGGAAAGGTTAAAGCTTAATCACGCCCGTTTATTGCACCTAGTATGTGTAATAAGCTGGTGAATAAGTTAAACAAGCTAATGTATAGCGATACCGTTGCCATAATGTAGTTAGTTTCACCACCATGAATAATAGCGCTAGTTTGGTATAGAATCATGCCAGACATTAACATGATGAACATAGCAGAAACACCCAGTGATAGAGCGGGGATGCTAAATACCATTGCGCCAATACCTGCCAAGAAAGCCACTAAAATACCCACCATTAAAAAGCCAGAAATAAAGCTAAAGTCTTTTTTCGATGTTAGTGCGTAAGCTGATAGTCCAAGAAAAATAACGCCTGTGCCGCCTAACGAAGTCACGATGAGCTGATGGCCATTTGAGTAGGCATTCAGGTACATATTAAGAATAGGGCCCAGCGTTATTCCCATAAAACCAGTTAAGGCAAATACGCACACTATACCCATTGAGCTATTTCTAAACTTTGTTGTTAGCCATAAAAGTCCAAAGTAGCCGACTAGCGTTATAATCATTCCAGGGTGTGGGAGATTTAAGCTCATTGAAAGTGCAGCAGTACCGGCACTAAAAATTAATGTCATAGCAAGCAACATATAAGTGTTTTTTAACACTTTGTTGGTTGCTAATATACTTTCTTCACTACGAGAAATTGATTGATTAAATTGGTTCACTAAAATACCTCATTGATAATTAACAAATGCTTAACGAATCAGACTTCGAAAAACACAGAAGGTTCAATCTTACGTCCTCAGAAAAATACTTCAAGTCTTTTAACAATTACGCTGGAAAAAAAGCTCAGACTTAAGTAATATGCGCGGCTTGAGAGCAAAACATTTAATGAATGCTTTCGTATAACCGCTTAAAACTGGAGAGATGGCAGAGCGGTTGAATGCACCGGTCTTGAAAACCGGCAAGGGGTCAAACCCTTCCAGGGTTCGAATCCCTGTCTCTCCGCCATTCATCTATGTAAACCAGTAACTTAGCTATAAGTTACTGGTTTACTCCTAATCCTGCCCCCACATTTTGGAAATGATTTAAATTTCGGTAAATAAACAACATAAGCCTTAGTGGACGATATCGTTCGTTGACGAGAATAAACGATAGGCTAGCCATTTGTATACAGCCTTCTTGGCTTTCCTCGGTGACGCATAATATTGCTGAAACCATAGCCAATCCGAGTCTTCTAAAATGGGTGTATGAGCTGAATGAATCCCTTTCTCACGCATAAAACCATTGATACAACGCTTAATAATAGCTGGACAATCATCCTTACTGGGTTTGTTTGTCTGAACTGGACAGCGGTATTAATCATGTTTTGACTATAATCACAGGCCATAACTTTTCTATCTGGCTTGTTCTCTGTAGTTCCCAAAACGTCCTGTGCCACAAGGCACATCCAGCACATGCATCGGTTCTCCTGCAGTCTTTAGCGCTTTTCTGATTTGTTGATGATCAAAATAATTTGACAGTTTGCGCCAAAACCCATCATTGTGTTTTTCAAAATACTGTTTGGCATGTGTTGCGCTATATTTGTCGGAGAAAGCAAGTGAAGGCGTATCGTGCTGTTTTATGTGAAGATTTCTGTATCGGTTAAGACTTAGGGGGATTTAATCATTGGAAACTTACAATAAAACTTAAGAAACCTTAATTTTCGTAGATATAACGTGGTCGTTATATATTGGGTTTGTATTACTTGAGAAGCCTTTCTTCCGCCTTAAGGTTTATTTAATAAACGCCTTTTACTATGTCATCACCAATAATCAAGAGGTGATGAATATGAGTGTTAATAAATCTGATATTGAATTAAAAATTGCACAAGCAACTGCGGTAAAAAAGCCACAGAGGCTTTTGTTGCCGCATTTAATGATTGATTTGGTCGCAAAAAACTCACTAGAGCGTTCTCAAGTCGAAGAATTTATTGCTGGACACTTCTATAAGAGCCATAAGGCTGAAGTCGATTCATTTTTACCTTATGTATTAACATCACGCACTCAGAAAAAAATCACGAGCACAGTTGGCTTTAGAGTAGGTAATAATTCAGAAGCCTTTTTTCTTGAGCAGTATTTGGATGACAGTGCTGAAAATACTTTGGCAGATTTGTTGGGCAAAACAGTTGAGCGTTCAACATTAGCTGAAATTGGTAATTTGACCTCGCAATTCCCCGGTGCAAGTCAAGCTTTGTTTGTTTTGATAGTGGCTGTTTTGTATGAAGCTGGCTATGAATGGGCTTTGTTTACTGTGACGCCACACGTACAAAAAATGGTAGATGGTTTAGGTATAGTCACTCAAGAGCTATGTGATGCAAACCCTGAGCGTTTGGATGACAAGGGTGATAGTTGGGGTGGTTATTACAAGAATAGACCTAAAGTCATTGCGGGCAATCTTAAAGATGCCTATGAGAAGCTGCAAAATCACCCAGTTGCGGGGTTTGTTATGTGCAATTATCAGCAAACAACCAATGACATTGTGAAGCGAATTCATTAGGAAGGGTTGTTATGTTTTCGCAAATTAAAATGGTAGCTAAGCAAGCTGGAAATAATGTTGCTTTAATGGGTGATGCTCATTCGTACTCGTACAATGAATTAGTGTCGTCTGTTGAAAAGTTGGCTGAACAGTTAAAGCCATTCAAACACCAAGTGGTTGCTTTATATATTGATAATTGTCCTGAGTGGATTGTTATTGACTTGGCGTGCCAGATGGCTGATATCAAGTTATTACCATTGCCTGCTTTTTTCTCAGATTTACAGCTGAAACATGCAGTAAAGGAAGCTGGCGCTAAAGCTGTTATTCATTTGCAAGGAGACCGGCTACCGGATGTATTAGAACTACAGTATAACAGCGATATTTATAGAAAATTTACCATCAGCACGATGGTTATTAATTTATCTAAATTGCCGGACCAGACCGCAAAAATAACCTTTACCTCTGGTTCAACAGGTGAGCCTAAAGGTGCTTGCTTATCTAACCAGCAGCAACTGTCTGTGGCAACTGCGCTTCAAAGCATGGTGAGCTTAAAGGCGAATAAACACTTGGCGTTATTGCCCTTTAGTACCTTATTAGAAAATGTTGCTGGCGTTTATTTAACGTTATTATCAGGTGGATCTGTGTTGGCCTTATCGCAACAAACGCTGGGGTTTAATGGTAGCAGCGGGCTAGATATAAAAACTCTTTTACGTACTATCGATACACATCAGCCCAGCAGCCTTATTTTGTTACCTGAATTGTTATTAGTGCTGGTCAAATCAATCGAGAACGGTTGGCAACCGCCGCCATCATTGGAATTTATAGCTGTTGGTGGCAGTAAGGTATCTCCTGTTTTACTCAATAGGGCGAAACAACTTGGGCTGCCTGTTTATGAGGGCTATGGTTTATCAGAATGCAGTTCAGTTGTTAGTTTAAATACTAGTGTTAAGGAAAAAATAGGCTCGGTAGGCAAACCTTTGAAACACGTATCTATAAAAGTTGATGGTGGTGAAATATTTATTTCGGGGAATACATTCTTAGGGTATGTGAATCAACCAGGTACTTGGAACCAAAAACTTCTGGACACCGGAGACATAGGCCATGTAGATGATGATGGTTATCTATACATAGATGGCCGAAAGAAGAACCTGCTTATCTCAAGCTTTGGCCGAAATATTAACCCCGAATGGGTTGAAAGCTGCTTGCTAAGCAACGGTTTGCTAAAGCAGTGTGTTGTATTTGGTGATTCAAAACCTTTTTGTACAGCGCTGCTTTACCCGTTCAATACATCAGCGTCTGTCGATGAAATTCAACAATGTGTTGATTCAAACAATGCAACATTGCCAGATTATGCACAAATAAAGAAATGGCATTTATTAAGTCATCCATTAACGGTGGGTTCTGGTTTATTAACAGCCAATGGACGACCAAAACGGGTGGCTATACAAGGTTTTTACCAATCGGAGTTAGCAGCACTTTATGGTTCTGAGCTAATGGCCCTTTAATGAACAATAATCTTATTATACGGAGTACAAATGAGTTTTTTCGAGCAGTTACAAGATACAACACAACACGCTAGAAATGAGATGTTACAAGCGCCAATTATCGAGAAAGCGGTATCTGGTACAGTCACGCTAAACGAATACCGTGATTATTTGGCTCAGGCCTATCACCACGTTAAACACACCGTTCCATTGTTAATGACTGTTGGTGGACGTTTGCCAGAAGACAAAGAATGGTTAAGGAATGCTGTTGCTGAATACATAGAAGAAGAATTAGGCCACCAAGAGTGGATATTAAATGATATCGCCGCTTGTGGTGGTGATAAGGAAGCGGTGCGTAACAGTCTGCCTGCAGTAGAAACCGAGTTAATGATTGCCTATGCCTACGATATGGCAAACCGAGTTAATCCATTAGGCTTTTTTGGCATGGTACACGTGCTTGAAGGAACGAGCATTACAACGGCTGATAGAGCAGCTGATGGGATCCAAAAGGCATTGGGGTTGCCCGAAGCAGCCTTTAGTTATTTAAGATCTCATGGCGCACTCGACCAAGACCATGTGAAGTTTTTTGAAGGGCTGATGAATAAGGTAACTGACCCTCAAGAACAGGCACTTATTGTTCGATGCGCAAACATCTTTTATCGTTTATATGGCGATGTATTTCTTAGCGTAACGACTCACAAGTGACAAGGAATTTAATGAAACAAAAAACAATTATATTAACGGGCGCTAGTGGTGGCATTGGTAGTGAGCTTGCAAAGCTACTTTGTAAAGCAGGCGCAATATTAGTGATGGTTGAAAGGGGCGAGGAACAGGTTGCCCAGCTAAAAAGTGAGTTTGGCGAAGGGCATACAGTTATACAGGCAGATATTAGTTCTGATGATGATCGCAAGACGATTGTAGATACCTGTGAGAAGTTGGAGCAAGGTGTTGATGTTTTAATTAATGTCGCCGGTATTGGGCAATTTGACCTTTTTGAAGAGATGTCTCAGGAAAAAGTGGCTCAAATTATAAATATTAACCTCACTAGCACCATCTTGTTAACGCAATCGTTATTACCTTTGTTGCAAAAACAAAATAAGGCCCAAATTATTAATATTGGCTCAACCTTTGGCAGTGTTGGGTACCCTGGCTACACCATATATTGCACCAGTAAGTTTGGTATTAAAGGGTTTAGTGAGGCACTACGGCGCGAACTGTCAGATACCCAAGTCAGCGTGCAATATTTTGCACCGAGAGCGGCAAAAACATCCATCAATAATTCTTGTGTTGATGCGATGAATAATGAGCTTGGTTCAAAAATGGATGGAGCGGATGTGGTGGCGGAACAATTAGTACAATTTATGCATACAACAAATAGGCAATACTTTGTGGGGTGGCCTGAAAAATTATTTATAAGATTAAATGGTTTGTTTCCTGGTTTGGTTGAAAGTTCCATTGTTAAACAGTTGCCTCGAATCAAACATTACTTGGCAGAAGCTAAGTTAATACATTAATGGAGATTGAAAAGGTGATGACAATTAAAAATATCACACTAATACTCATGTTATTACTACCCGGAATAGCGTTAGCGAACAATGATGTTATGTCATTACAAAAAGGTTGGGCGGTTGCTAATTACCAGCTTAAAGGTGACGCCCAAGAAAAAGCATTTGATGCCTTGGTTGTTAAGGCTGACGTTGCTTTAAATAACAACCCAACATCTGCTGACATATTGATATGGCGCGGCATTATTAAGTCCAGCTTTGCCGGAGTAAAGGGCGGGCTAGGCGCATTATCTCTTATTAAAGAATCCAAACAGGATCTTGAAAAGGCCTTGGATATTAACGATAAAGCATTATCTGGTTCTGCTTACACAAGCTTGGGCGTACTTTATTTTAAAGCACCGGGTTGGCCGATTAGTTTTGGTGATGATAAAGAAGCAGAAAAGTTGCTACAAACGGCTTTGCAAATTAACCAAGATGGTATTGATAGTAATTTCTTTTATGCTGAGTTTTTAAGAGACCAAGGTGATTTGGTTAATGCAAAGGTATATTTGGAAAAAGCTAAACGTGCACCAGCACGCTCGAATCGTCCTGTGGCGGATAAAGGCCGACAAGAAGACATAGCTAAAGCATTACTTGAGGTAAAAGACGCGCTAAACTAACCACATGCAAATACTACTGGTTGAAGATGATACAGCACTTGTTGAGGCGTTAAAAAAAGCCCTCGTTACTGAGGGCTTTGCTGTTAATTCATTATCTAAGGGCAAGCAGGCCGTTATATCGGTTAAAACAGAGTTACCCGATATGGTGATACTGGATTTAGGCTTGCCAGACATGGATGGCTTAGATGTTATGCGCGCAATGCGTAAAACAAGTGTCGAGCTGCCTATTCTTATTCTAACGGCACGCTCGTCTTTAGATGACAAAGTAGCGGGTTTAGATTTAGGGGCAGATGATTATCTTGTAAAACCATTCGATGTGGATGAATTGTTGGCACGAATTCGTGTTATTGAACGGCGTGCGAGTTCATTCAAACATTCAGGGATTACAGTAGGTAATGTTTTCTTAGACACGGTAAGCCACGAAGTGTCTGTGGCTGGAGAGGTCGTTAATATGTCACGCCGTGAATTTATGCTGTTAAAAGGCTTAATGGAGAATGCAGGGCGTGTATTAACCAAAGGAAGTCTAGAATCAAAGTTATACAGTTGGGGTGAAGAAGTATCGAGCAATACCATCGAAGTTCATATTCATCACCTACGCAAAAAATTACCTGATGGTTTTATCCAAACGATGCGCGGTGTTGGCTACATCATCAAACGGTCATGAAGTCTATTCGAATTTATTTATTACTGGCTTTACTGGCCACCATTACCTTGGTGTCATTTTTGTCTGTTTTACAGGGCTACCGTTCCAGCACTCAAAAAGTTGATGAGCTATTTGATCAACGCTTGAAAAATCTGGCAAATATTATTGTTCACGCTAACCACGACACCAAGCCAAGACAAGAACGCATGATTAATACCAAACCGAGTGTGTTTTTTCAGATATGGTCTGACAATAATGTATTGTTGGCACGGTCGGGTAATGCACCCAGCACCTTGGCAGTTGATTTACAAGATACAGAGCAATTTCATGATATTAATTTCAACCAGTATCGTTGGCGTACGTTTGTTTTAAAAGATAACTCATTAAACCGTTGGGTCATTACCGCTGAACGTATCGATTTACGTTATAGCTTAGCCGATACCATCGTTAGCGCAGCCATTAAGCCAACCGTATTAGCAATACCCATAGCAGCCATTATCATTTGGTTCGCGATAGGCTTCGGCTTGCGTCCGTTAAAGCAGTTAGCAAGGCAGTTGAATAATAAACGGGCAGATGATTTAACGCCTGTTGTTTTAAAGGACACGCCAGAAGAATTGTCACAACTAGTGACCACGACGAATGATTTACTTAGCCGTCTTAACGATGCCTTTATTCGCGAACAACAATTTGCAGCCGATGCTGCACATGAATTAAGAACGCCCATTAGTGCACTTAAGGTACAAATGCATAATCTAAAACAACAAGCTAACGTTCAAGATGCCGAGCTAACTCCATTGGTAGATGGCATCGAGCGTATGGGGCACGTGGTTGAACAAATTTTGTCGTTATATAGGAATAGCCCAGATCAAGCATCTAAAACATTTCAAGCTGTTAACTTATACACGCTTGCCCAAAAAATATTGGCCGAACAATACACACAATTTGAAGGAAAAAATCAATGTGTCAGCTTAATAGGTGATAAAAGCTGCGGCGTTGAGGGTGATGAATTTGCACTGAAAACACTGCTACTGAATTTGATTAATAACGCGGCAAAATATTCACCTGACAAGAGTGAAATACAAGTGACTGTTGAGCAGAATAAAAGACACGTTTGTTTGATGGTGGAAGACTCTGGCCCAGGCGTTCCTAAAGAGGATTATGAACGCGTGCTGGAGCGGTTTTATCGAGTAGATGGAGACCAGCATGGTTCTGGTGAGATAGGCTGTGGGTTGGGACTTGCCATTGTTAAGCATATTGTCACCGTGCATGATGCAAAGATTATACTTAGCCAGTCTGAATTGCTGGGTGGCTTATGTGTACGGGTTGAATTTAAGGGAGCTTAACGCGATATGAAAAAGAATAGTTTTTCTTATACCTATTTACTGGGATTTCTCTTGGTTGTGCTGACGGGCTCAGCGTTTGCAACCCCGGTTTTTAACATTGAAATACGTAATCACCTATTTTATCCAGCGGAATTAACAATTCCAGTTGATACCAAAGTAAAGCTGCTTATTAACAATACAGACACATCAGCTGAAGAGTTTGAGAGTTATGAGTTAAACCGCGAAAAGGTTATTCCTGGAAAAAGCACAGGGGTCGTTTTTATCGGCCCATTGAAAAAAGGAGTGTATCCATTTTTCGGCGAATTTTTCCCAAAAACAGCACAGGGTAGTATCCATGTTGATTAATGCGGTCATTATTATTTTACGTGAGGTGCTCGAAGCGTCGCTGATTTTGGGTGTGCTGTTAGCACTCAGTCAGCATAATCAAATTTCAAAAAGCTGGAGTCTTAAAGCCTTATTGCTTGGCGGACTAGCAGCCGTAATGTATGCTGCAAATTTAGCAATGATTTCTGCATTACACGAGGGAGTAGGACAAGAAATAGTGAATGCAGTTTTGTATGTTTTTATTTTCACACTCATATTAGCCATTGTGTATTGCTTGCGTGATAAGCAATATTTAAAGCTAGCAGCCGCAGCAATGTTTGGCTGTGTAGTATTGGCGGTTCTTCGCGAAGGGTCAGAAATTATTGTTTATATTCATGGCTTCTCAACCATTCCTGACTTATTTACCCCCGTGTTAGTCGGTAGTTCAATTGGTGCAGGTATTGGTCTTAGTATAGGCGTATTTGTTTACTATTTAATTGTCAGCTTGCCTTTTATTTACGGTGTAATATCTGGCTTTTTTGTGTTGGTTTTTATTGCAGGCGGTATGGTGTCGCAAGCCATCCAAATGTTATTACAAGCTGATTTAATAAGCAGTGAGCTGCCTATTTGGGATACATCACAATTAGTCAGTGAACAATCAATAGTTGGGCAAATCCTATTTGCGATGATGGGCTATGAAGCAACACCCATATTACTTCAGGTTGTTCTGTATACAGCAAGTATTTTACTAACCGGTTTTTTTGCTATTGGCTCAATCAAACGAACCCAACAAGGCAACTTGTTATGAAGACGTTGCTTCGAATACTTTTTATAACCGCCTTGTACCCCAGCTTGTTATTAGCTGATGGGAACGTTGTAGATAAAGTTTATCACCCCTATGTGCAACCCCTTGAACGCGAATTTGAATGGCGAATGCTATCCACAGGGGATGGGCAAACCTATCGTTTAGGCCTTGGTCAGTCGATAACTGATAGGTTATTTGTAGAAGGCTACCTTATTGCCAAAGATGTAAGAAATCACCTTAAACTTGAAGCTTATGAAATAGAAGCCAAGTGGCAGTTAACAGAACAGGGTGAATATGCTGCTGATTGGGGGTTGTTATTCGAATTGGAAAAAGAGCAACACGATGACACATGGGAAGCCTCGGTTGGTTTGCTGGTAGAAAAAGAGTGGGGCGCTTGGGTTGGAACCGCTAATCTCAATGTGATTTATGAATGGGGCCCGGAGATAAAAGATGAACTGGAAACAGCATTAGCCTCCCAAATACGTTACCGCTATAAGCCCTATTTAGAACCCGCTGTGGAATTTTATAGCAGTGATCAAGGGGTAGCATTAGGGCCCGTGATAATGGGTGATATTCGTTTACAAGCAGCAAAAAAAGTGCACTGGGAAGTAGGCAGTATTTTTGGTATAAACTCTGTTGCACCAAACAACACTTTGAGACTGTTAGTTGAATATGAGTTTTAAGAGATAAACTCATATGTAATCTAAGCTACTTTTTTTGGTTAGATTATATTTTTTCTAATGTTGTATATTCAATTATTTCAATGTAATCACTTATGTTTTCTCTGTGCTGTTCACCACATAGTGTTTGAGTAATTGCAGTAGCGATGAGAATAGGGTAAATGTAATTATTTTTTTGTCATGTGAAAATCATAATCAGACTTGTTTATGGAGGGTGTTTGTATTTTGTGAATTTAGCTTTTTGTCAAAATAGTCTGATACTCCTGTCTTTCTAACGGCATTTATTTGATCTTGTGAACCCCCTGCACGGATAGAGCAAGCGCCTGTGCCAGATCGGCTACTACCGTATCTTCCAATACTCACAGTGTTTTGATGCACCATAATATAACTTCGCTTTTTATTGCTCATATTAATTGATTTTAAATCAGAGGCCAGTTGATGACGGAAGTTATAAAGCACAATCTGTTTTTTACGCCGAGGCCATAATTTTCTCGTGGCCCTTTGCAGGGATTTTTGCAGGGCTTTTTGACCTTTTTCAGAGTCGATTTTAGATAGGCGCTCTAATGATTACGCTAGATAGTTGGCTATTTTAGGGGTGACTTCAACAATACGATCTAGTCCTCTTAGGCCATCGTAGGTTTTCTTTGCACGGGGAATAAAGGATTGGGGCTAACACCTAATATTTTGTATCAATAACCATTTTTAAAAATAGTGAATGCACAGTCAGCGTTATTTTAATTGATTATCTTTAGACCTCTTATTAATCGCTTATATCATTTTGTTTACTTAGTTTGCTTTTTGATATTTACGCCGAACGATTTTTTGTTTTTATAATGGGGGAAGTTATTGTATTATAACGATCGTTAGGTAGTGCTTTCCACTCTTCATCAGCGAGGCTTTAGTCTCGTTTTTTAACCATATTAAGATGGTTCTTCAATACGTACTAGGATCAAAATGTTAGACAATAAAAAAATTGAATTACCACTTAGCGGGATTCGCGTTTATGAAATAGGGACAAGTGTAGCGGCTCCATTTGGTACTTGGATTCTCGCCGCTATGGGTGCAGAAGTAATTAAAATAGAACCAGAGGGGCGTGGTGATGATTGCCGTCATTGGGGGCCTCCTTTTTGGAATGGTACTTCAGCCATGTTTCAAGCATTAAATAGGGATAAAAAGTCGGTAACAGTGGACTTAAATGACCCAGATGATAAGGCATGGCTTCGCAATGAAATAGTGAGTAAAGCCGATGTGGTTTTACAAAATATGCGCCCAGGAAAGGTATCTAGCCTTGGTCTTGGTGCGGAAGACATGTGTAAAGAAAACACCAAGCTGGTGTACTGTAATATTTGGGCCTTTGGTGAAACAGGACCTATGGCTGATAAACCCGGTTATGACCCGCTCATGCAAGCCTATAGTGGGTTAATGAGTTTAAACGGTGAAGAAGGCCGACCCCCAGTAAGAATAGGTACGTCAGCCATCGATATGGGAACAGGCATGTGGTGTTCCATTGCCATTATTGCAGCGTTATACAATCGCCAAAAAACAGGGGAAGGTTGTATTGTTGATACAGCGTTATACGAAACAGCGCTCAGTTGGATGACGTATCATATGGCGGGTTATCACGCGACCGGAATCAACCCAACGCCACAAGGCTCGGGTGTGCAAGGCATATCGCCTTATCAAGCTTACGAATGCTCTGATGGGTATCTGGTTGTAGCTGCACCTAATAATAAGCTGTTTGACTTACTTAAAGGCGTTATGGGTAACCCAGCTTGGGCGGATGAACCACATTTTGAAACAAATCCTAAGCGATTCGAAAATAAGGTAGAGCTCAATCGTCGGATGACTGACATTTTAATAAAAGAACCCCGCTCACATTGGCAGAAAAAACTAGATGATGTGGGTATTCCCAACTCACCGATTCAGTTGGTTGATGAAGTGCTAAACGATCCACAAACCCAGTCACTGGGTATTGTTCAAGAATCTGTTGAAAATGCGATGAAGCTAGTTGGTTTGCCGATTAAATTTAACGGCCAAAGACCTCCCTTACAAAATGAAGCGCCTGCGTTAGGTGCTGATAATGCCACTTATAAAAAATAACAGAGAAAAACGATGAAAGAAATTTCTATACCATTAGGTAATGACTATGCCGATATTCGCGATGCAGTTAATAAAATATGTGCGGACTTTCCTGGTGAATACTGGCGTAAATTAGATGCTGAAAGCGCTTACCCTGAAGAGTTTGTTAATGCGCTTACCGAGTCAGGCTTTTTATCAGCTTTGATTCCTGAAGAATATGGCGGTGTTGGTCTTCCTTTACGTGCTGCGGCCGTCATTATGGAAACGATCCATGCATCGGGTGGATCTGCTTCGGCTTGTCATGCGCAAATGTATATTATGGGTGCTGTGCTAAGACATGGAAGCGAAGAACAAAAGCGAAAGTATTTACCAAAAATTGCAACCGGTGAATTAAGGCTACAAGCCTTTGGTGTCACTGAGCCAACATCAGGATCCGATACAACTAAGTTAAGAACACGGGCTGTAAAGCAAGGTGATAAATATATTGTTAATGGTCAGAAAGTATGGACCAGCCGTGCTTTTCAATCTGATTTAATGTTGCTATTGGCAAGAACTACACCTATTGAAGAGGTTGCAAAACCAACAGATGGGATGTCAATTTTCTTGGTTGATATGCGTGAAGTTGTCGGCAATGGAATGGAAATTCGTGCCATTGATGCCATGATTAATCACAATACGACAGAAGTGTTTTTCGATAATATGGAAATTCCTGCCGATTCACTCATCGGTGAGGAAGGTAAGGGATTTCGCTATGTGATGAGTGGCATGAATGCTGAACGAGTTATTATTGCTGGTGAAAGTATTGGCGATGCCCGTTTCTTTATTCAGCGTGCAAAAGACTACGCCAGCGAACGGAAAATTTTCGGTGGTCCGATTGGTAAAAATCAAGGCATTCAATTTCCAATTGCGCGCGCATACGCTGAGATTGAAGCGGCAGAACTGATGGCTAGAAAAGCCGCAGCACTTTTTGAAGCAGGCGAACCTTGTGGTGCTGAAGCAAATATGGCGAAAATGCTCTGTGCTGAAGCAGCATGGAATGCTGGGGAAGCTTGTATGCAAACGCACGGTGGCTTCGCTTTTGCACGTGAATATGACATAGAGCGTAAGTGGCGTGAAGCGAGGTTGTATTTGATTGCACCGATTTCAACCAATATGATTCTAAGCTACATCGGACAACATGTATTAGGCATGCCTAAATCATATTAAAAAATTTAATAACGCTATAAATGAAAGGCGAAGAGCATGGGTAGAGTCGATGGAAAAATTGCCTTAGTAACTGGTGGTGCAATGGGTATGGGGCGTGCTCACTGTGAATTACTAGCGTTTGAAGGCGCAACAGTTATCGTAACGGATATGAATGAAGCTGAAGGAAAAGCGACAGCCGATAGTATTATTTCGTCAGGTGGTAAAGCTGAATTTCACCCATTAAACGTGACGATAGAATCTGAATGGCTTAGCGTAGTAAATAACATAGTAGCAACTTATGGCCAAATTGATGTGCTTGTTAATAATGCGGGCATTGTCGTTATGAAGGCGTTAGAAGAAACGACGACTGAAGAATGGGACCGCATATTTGATATTAATGTAAAAGGTGTTTTCTTTGGTACTAAAGCTATATTACCGGCTATGAAAATAGCAGGTAGTGGTTCAATTGTTAATATTTCTTCTATATATGGCCTAGTGGGTGCGCCAGTCTCCGCAGCTTATCAAGCGACTAAAGGTGCGGTTAGGTTGTTTACAAAAGCCACGGCTGTTGATTACGCACAATATAATATTCGTGCCAACTCAGTTCACCCAGGTGTGATTGATACACCGATGACAAAAGATTTGTTACATAGCGATGAAGAAACACGAAAAGCCATTATGGGAACCACTATTCTTGATAGAGCGGCTCAACCCAAAGAAGTGTCTTATGCAGTATTACATTTAGCCAGTGACGAATCATCGTTTATGAACGGCTCTGAAATGGTTATAGACGGAGGTTATACGGCGGTTTAATTAAATTAAGCAGCTTTAGAGACAGATAATTTATGAAAAAACTTAATTTTAGTCCTGTGTTAACGGGAGAAAAAGAGGCAGTTTTAAGAAACCAAGTACGTTCTTTTTTAAAAAATTACGGTGACTTTAATGTGTCTAATATTATTGACTCGTGGTCTATTTGTGATCCTGAGTTAAGCCGTGCTCTAGCAGCAAAAGGTTGGCTAGGGATGACGTGGCCAACCGAGTATGGTGGTGGAGGGCGTAGTTACCTTGAACGTTATGTGGTGATTGAAGAACTCCTAGCAGCGGGCGCGCCAGTGGGAGCGCACTGGGTGGCGGATCGTCAAAGTGGGCCCCTTTTATTACGTTTTGGAACTGAAGAGCAACGGCAACATTTCTTACCGAAAATAGTGAAAGGTGAGTGTTTTTTTGCAATCGGAATGAGTGAGCCTAATAGCGGCTCTGATTTAGCATCAATTAAAACACGCGCCGAGAAAGTTGACGGTGGTTGGCTTATTAATGGTTCTAAAATATGGACCAGTTGGGCGCATGTCTGCCATCAGATGATTACCTTGTGCAGAACTGCGCCGACTTCAGACAATCGTCATGCCGGTATGAGTCAATTGATCGTTAATCTTGATAATAAAGGGATTACTGTTCGCCCGATTGTTACATTAGCGGGTGAAGCACACTTCAATGAAATATTTTTTGATGATGTTTTTGTTCCAGATAACCGGCTCGTTGGCCAAGTGAACGAAGGCTGGAGCCAAGTGGTTGCTGAGTTGGCTTTTGAGCGTAGTGGGCCAGAACGTTTTTTAAGTAGTTATCAACTACTTGAAGCGGCCATTAAAGAATTACGTGAAGCGAATTTAACTCAACAAGCGGAACCTATTATTGGCCAATTTGTAGCAAGATTGATGGTGTTGCGTCAAATGTCGTTATCTGTAGCGAACCAATTGCAAGAAGGTAAGTTACCTGTTAACGAAGCATCTGTGGTTAAAGATTTAGGTACCTCGTTTGAACAAGAGTTACCCGAAGCGATGCGTTTAATTCTTGCCACAGAACCACGTTCATCAGCTGAGGGTGGTGTAGCACGCCTACTGTCAGATTCAATATTAAAAGCGCCATCGTTTTCATTGCGTGGCGGTACGCGAGAAATTCTGCGTGGCATTATTGCCAGAGGCTTGGGTTTACGATGAATGAATTAGCACAATTAATTGAAGAGTCGGCCACTCGTTTATTTGAAGATTTTTCAAATGGTAATGGCCATGAGTTAATGGAAGCGGGTCAGTTTCCAGATACACTTTGGGCAGACTTTTTAGCCGATGGCTGGCTGACAACGCTGCTATCTGAAGATGACGGAGGCGCTGGCCTTGGCCTTGCGGGTGGTTGCGTGCTGATGAGACTAGCTGGGTATCACAAAGTACCGTTACCAGTCGTAGAGTCGTTAATAGCCGTTTACTTGGCCGCTAAATCTGGAGCTGAGTGTACGGATGAACTAATAATACCTGTTGTCATAACGGACCCCATTAATGATCAGTCTGACATCAACCTATATGGGGTTCCTTGGGCTAGACATGCTGCATCGTTATTAGTTGTTTTTACAAGAAATAATGCGACACGGGTTAGTATCATTTCATCTCAGGATATCACGATCAAGTCAGCTCAGAACATGGCTGGTGAGCCACGTGATGATGTGACGATTAATGTTAGCCAGCTTGATAACTTTAGTGAGTTGCAAGGCATTACCATTGAACAGATTGAATCATGGTTAGCACTAAGCCGTGCGGCTCAAATGGCGGGTGCGTTACAAAAAGTTCTGGAAATGACGGTTGACTACGCAAATGAACGATCTCAATTTGGTCGCCAAATTGGTAAGTTTCAAGCAGTTCAACAACAGATGGCTGTATTGGCCGAGATGACCAGTGCCTCTATTTGTGCAGTTGATGCGGCCATAGATCATTTAAATACTGAGCAAGAATGGGAGCTGATTGCATGTGCAAAAATCACTACCGGTGAGTCTGCTGGGTATGCTTGTAAAACGGCACATGCTGTACATGCTGCTATAGGGTTTACGCAAGAGCACCCATTACAACTCAGCACACGTCGGTTATGGTCGTGGCGCGATGAATATGGCAACGAGGCGAAATGGTCAGCCCAATTAGGTCAACGATGTTTTGAATTAAAAACAGACAACCTTTGGAACTGGTTAACAACACAAACAGGTGAATAGGCGAGGGTATGACAGTGACGACAGATGTATTAAGTGAAGTGAAAGATGGAATCGCCATTTGGCGAATGAACCGTTTGGATACGCGTAATGCGATATCAGACGGCAATATGATTAATAATCTAGTGTCATTGGCTGAAGAAGCACAAAAAAACTCTCAAATTAGAGTGATCATTCTAACGGGCAATGGCCCCGCATTTTCTTCAGGCGGTAACGTTAAAAAAATTCGTGCAGAAATGACCGAGTCAGATAAAACACCACATGAATTAGCTGCATGGTACCGAGAAGGTATTCAGCGAATTCCACTGGCCTTTCAATCACTAGACATTCCTATTATAGCCGCTGTGAATGGCCCTGCTATTGGTGCGGGTTGCGACCTTACGTGCATGTGTGACATACGGATTGCCGCTGAAAGTGCGCGCTTTGCTGAAAGTTTTGTGAAACTGGGCATTATTCCAGGTGACGGCGGTTCATGGTTATTACCACGCGCGGTTGGTTTAGCAAAAGCCTCTGAAATGGCCTTTACCGGCGACCCCATTGACGCGAACGAAGCCTTGAAATTTGGCCTTGTTTCCAAAGTGGTTCCAGATGATCAATTGATTGATGAGGCAATAGCGTTGGCTAAACGAATTGCTGTTAACCCACCTGTATCAGTCCGCATGGCAAAACAATTAATACGCGAAGGGCAACGAACGGATTTAGAGACACATCTTCAAACAGCAGCGGTGATGCAAGCAGTCTCACATCGCACGGATGATCATCGAGAAGCGATGAATGCGATTTTTGAGAAGCGTAAGGGTGAGTTTAAAGGTCGATAAATTAACGTTATAAAAATATTCTATTTGGAGAAAATAAAATGATGATGAAAGATAAAGTAGTTCTAGTCACCGGAGCAGGTCGTGGTATTGGTCGTGCAATGGCGATTATGATGGCTGAAGAAGGCGCAAAAGTAGTTGTTAACGATCTTGGTGCTGGTGTTGGTGGTGAAGAAACAGGCGAAAGCCCTGCTGAAGAAGTGGTGGCAACAATTCGTGCAGCAGGCGGTGAAGCGGTGATCAACGGTGATAATGTTGCTGATATTGACGGTGCTGAAGCGATGGTTCAGGCTGCCATTGATAATTTTGGCCGTATTGATACGGTTGTTAATAATGCTGGTATTTTACGTGACCGAATTTTCCATAAAATGTCTCCAGCAGAATGGAATGCGGTTATTAATGTTCATTTAAATGGTAGTTTCAATACAGCTCATTTTGCAGCAAAGCACTTCAAGCAACAAGAAAGTGGTAGCTTTGTATTTATGACCTCAACATCTGGGTTAATCGGTAATTTTGGTCAGGCAAATTATGCTGCCGCAAAAGCAGGTATCGCTGCACTGTCTAAAAGTGTTGCTTTAGATATGCAACGTTACAACGTTCGTTCAAACTGTATATCACCGTTTGCATGGAGCCGTATGATTGGAGCGATTCCAGTAAATACGCCTGAGCAACAAGCACGGGTTGATAAATTAAAAGAAATGACACCCGATAAAATTGCCCCTATGGCGGTTTACCTCGCGAGTGATGCAGCAAAAGACGTTTCAGGGCAAATTTTTGCAGTGCGTAATAATGAAGTTTTCTTAATGGGGCAATCACGCCCATTACGTTCAACGCATCGTTCAGAAGGCTGGACGCCACAAACGATTTCAGAACATGCGATTCCAGCATTGAAAAGTAGTTTCTATCCATTGGATCGCTCGCCAGATGTCTTTTCTTGGGATCCTGTATAAACTAAAGGAGCGACATAGATGAGCTCAAAAAGATTAAGTTATGACCACGGGGTTAGCGATATACCTTTAATGGGAAAAACCATTGGTGCGGCTTTTGATGAAACAGCCGCTCGCTTCCCAAATAAAACGGCTTTAATTAGTGTACATCAGGGAATTCGTTGGACTTATGCGGACTATAAACAGCAGGTGGATGCGTTAGCGACGGGCTTAATTGAAATGGGTCTCAAAGCGGGTGAACGCATTGGGGTCTGGTCGCAAAATAATGTTGAGTGGGCAGTAGTACAATTTGCTACGGCTAAGGCAGGGTTAATATTAGTTAATATTAATCCTGCGTATCGTAGTAGTGAACTTGAATACGCTTTAGTTAAATCAGGCTGCAGCGCATTAATTACATCAGCAGCATTTAAAAGCAGTAACTACCTGGATATTTTAGCTAAGTTGGCGCCTGAACTATTTGTTTGTAAGCCGGGTGAACTGGTATCGGAGCGCTTGCCAGCATTAAAAACAATTATCCGTTTAGGTGATGAACAGACGCCCGGAATGTTTAATTTTAGGGATGTCCTTCAAGCTGGCACAGTCGAAGCCCAGCAAGAAATGGAGCGTTTAGAACAATATTTACAATTTGATGACCCCATTAACATTCAATTTACCAGCGGTACAACAGGTTCTCCAAAGGGAGCAACATTAAGCCATCACGGTATTGTTAATAATGCCAATTTGACGGGGCATACGATGGGGATTTCTGAAAATGATGTCGTTTGTATTCCTGTTCCGCTCTACCATTGTTTTGGTATGGTTATTGGTACGTTACTGTCTGTTGTTCGAGGCTGTACTGCAGTATTACCGGATGAATATTTTGATCCAACTTCCGTGTTATCAGCCGTAGAAAGTGAACGCTGTACAACACTCTATGGCGTGCCGACAATGTTTATTGCCATGATGGGCTTAGAAAATTTCAATGACTACGATATAGATTCACTTAGAACCGGAGTTATGGCGGGGTCGCCCTGCCCAGTAGAAGTGATGAAGCAAGTCATCAAAGAAATGCATATGGACAAAATAACGGTTGCCTATGGTATGACAGAGCTCAGTCCAGTTTCTAACCAATCTTTAATGGATGATTCATTTGAAATACGTGTTTCGACGGTTGGTGTGTCTCACCCCCACGTGGAAGGTAAAATAGTCAATGAAGATAATCGAGTTGTTCCCATCGGTGAGATTGGTGAATATTGCGCACGCGGTTATAGCGTGATGCTTGGTTATTGGGACGATGATGAAAAAACAGCAGAATCGATTGATGCCGGTGGTTGGATGCACACGGGTGACCTTGCGACGATGGATGAGAATGGCTACGTCACGGTAGTAGGGCGCTCGAAAGACATGGTGATACGTGGAGGTGAAAACATTTACCCAAAAGAGATAGAAGACCTTTTGTATCGACATGAAAAGATTGCAGACATACAAGTGATTGGTGTGCCGGATGAAAAATTTGGTGAGGAAATTTGTGCTTGGGTAAAAGTAGCAGCAAATCACCAATTAGATGAAGATGAACTGAGAGCCTATTGCAAAGAGGAAATGGCCCATTACAAAGTACCTCGCTATATAAAATTTGTAGATGAGTTCCCAATGACGGTAACAGGAAAAATACAAAAGTTTGTTATGCGCGATGTAATGAAAGAAGAGATAGGGCTTTAAAAAAAGCCAAATAAATACAATAAATAACTTTAAATAAAGGATGTAACAGAATGAAATATGAAGATTTTCAACATTTATTGTTAGAGCCGCAAGGCAATGGCGTGCTATTAATGACCATTAATAGGCCCGATGTAATGAATGCGACAAACGCACGATTACACTGGGAACTAACGAAAATTTGGGATGTTATTCAAAATGATGACAAAACTAAAAATGTTGTCGTAACAGGTGCAGGTGATCGCGCATTCTCAGCCGGTGGTGATTTAGATTGGGTTGCAAATATGGTCGGAAACCCAAAGGAAGTTGAGGCGGTAAGAAAAGAAGCAGCTGATTTGGTTTACAATATTTTAAGTTTCGAAAAACCTATTATTTCAGCGATTAATGGCGTTGCGGTGGGTGCCGGTTTAGTGGTTGCGATGTTGGCCGATATTAGTATTATTTCAAAAGAAAAAGGTAAGTTTACCGATGGCCACGTGAAATTAGGTGTCGCGGCGGGTGATCACGCGGCTATTATTTGGCCGTTGTTATGCGGCATGGCAAAAGCGAAATATTACTTAATGACGGCCGAGTTCATTAATGGCGAACAAGCAGAACAAATGGGTATGGTCAGCTTATGTGTGCCACATGGTGAGTTGATGGATGAGGCATTTAAAGTCGCTAATAAATTAGCAAAAGGTAGTCAGTCCGCAATTAATGGCACTAAGAACACATTAAACGGCTGGATGAAAATGGCGTCGCCTATTTTTGAAGCTTCTTTACGTGAAGAGATGCTTAACTTCTTAAGTGATGATGCAAAAGAAGGTGTGGCTGCTGTTCGTGAGAAAAGGGCACCTAACTTTCCATCAGCGCAATAATACTAAGTGATGTGAGTTTTTCACATAATAACGAAATTTCCGTTTTTAGGGTATTAATGATTCATTAGCTTAAATAGTGTATAAAAAGGGGCTAATAAGCCCCTTTTTATCAAGCTGTAGAAGAGGTTTTTATTAGTGCCAAAACCACTAATGTTCAAGTTTAACGAGAGGATTTAATATGAAGATTGACCCTAAGACGCATGATAAATTTTTTAATATTTTAAAAGCAGTGGTCATCCCAAGACCTATAGCTTTTATCTCATCTCAATCAAAAGAAGGTATTTTAAACCTTGCGCCATTTTCATTTTTTAATGGTGTTTGTTACGTTCCACCAACGATTAGTGTATCGATTGCGCGTTTTGCGGGCGCTAAGTCAAAAGATAGCTTGGTTAATATTGAAGAAACAGGCGAGTTTGTTGTTAACCTAGTGAATAGGGATATCGCAGAAGCGATGAATAAAACGGCAGCTGAGTACCCAACGGAGGTGAATGAATTTGAACTGTCTGGGCTTACAACAACGCCCTCTGAATTAATAACGCCACCGTGTGTTGCAGAGTCTCCGGTAAGTCTTGAGTGTCGATTAATTCAAGTGGTTCCCGTTAATGAGGGGACACGAAGAGAGTGCGGTTTAGTGATCGCAGAGGTTGTTTACTGCCATATTAATGATGAACTTTACGATGGCCGTTACGTTGATATGAAAGGGCTTGATGTTATCGGGCGTTTAGGTGGGCATAGTTACTGCCATGTCGATAATCTTTTTGATATGAAACAACCGGTCTATAAAGCCGATAAATAAGGTGTTAAACGACTAGTGCGTACTAATTATTTAAAGCAGCGATTTGATAGCACTGTCTAGCCCACCAATAGTTAAAGGGAACATTTTATTGGCGTTTAATTGTCGCACAAGAACATTTGATTGGCGTCTGTCCCAATTTTGTTCGGCATCTGGGTTAAGCCAAGCATTGCTGGGAAAAGCCGTTAATAGTCGCTGAAACCAAACGGCACCGGTTTCTTCGTTCCAGTGTTCTACACTTCCGCCGGGGTAGGTAATTTCGTATGGGCTCATGCTGGCGTCACCAACAAAAATAAGCTTATAGTCACTGGGGTAGCGATTAATAACCTCAGCAGTGGGGGTCGCTTCATCAAATCGGCGAGTATTATCTTTCCAAAGGTATTCGTAAGTGAAATTATGGAAATAATAGTATTCAAGATGTTTGAATTCAGTTTTGGTTGCAGAGAAGAGTTCTTCACAAATGCGAATATGGTCATCCATTGAGCCACCGATGTCTAATAGCAATAAAACCTTAATGGCGTTGTGCCGCTCGGGTACCATCTTAATATCTAAATAACCGGCATTAGATGCAGTAGAACGGATCGTATCGTCCAAATCTAGTTCTTCTTCGGAACCTTGGCGGGCAAATTTTCTAAGTTTTCGCAAGGCTACTTTCAGGTTACGAGTATTCAGTTCAACGCTATCATCCAAGTTTTTAAATTCTCGTTTATCCCATACTTTGGTAGCTCGCCGATGGCGCGATTCATCCTGTCCAATTCGAACGCCTTCAGGATTATAACCATATGCACCAAAGGGTGATGTGCCACCGGTACCAATCCATTTATTGCCACCGTGATGTTCTTCTTTTTGTTCCTCTAAACGCTTTTTAAGCGTTTCCATCAGTTTTTCCCAACCCCCGAGTGATTGGATTTTTTGTTTTTCTTCTTCGCTGAGTAATTTTTCTGCTTGTTTACGAAGCCATTCTTCAGGAATTTGGTTAACAATATCTTCTAACGCATGGTCGTATTCCAACCCGTTGAATGTTTCGGCGAAGACTTGATCGAAACGATCGTAATAACGTTCATCTTTTACTAACGCGGTACGGGACAAATAATAGAAAGCTTGAATATCAAAACTGGATAGTCGTTTTTCAAGTGCACTCAGTAAGCTGAGTAGCTCAGTAATGGTGACAGGCAGGCCCGCTTTGCGCAGGTCTAAAAAGAAAGCAATGAACATAAAAAACTGTTTATTGCTCTTGTTTGCGCCTGTTAATAAACGCTATTCGTTCAAACAAGTGAACATCCTGCTCGTTTTTTAATAACGCCCCGTGTAGCTTCGGTAAAATGTTATTAGTATTAGCCTCGCGTAATGTCTCGGCCGTCAACTCTTCTGATAACAATAATTTGATCCAGTCGAGTAGTTCAGAAGTTGACGGCTTCTTTTTTAACCCAGTCACTTCTCGAACATCAAAAAAGATGCCTAGCGCTTCGGACAGTAGGTCTTTTTTGAGTGTTGGGAAATGAACATTCACAATTTGTTGCATGGTTTCAAGTTCAGGGAAGCGAATATAATGGAAGAAGCAGCGCCTTAGGAAGGCGTCAGGTAGCTCTTTTTCATTATTGCTAGTGATGATAATTAAAGGTCTATTTTTTGCCTGAACAAGCTCTTGTGTTTCATACACGAAGAATTCCATACGATCGAGTTCTTGCAACAAGTCGTTTGGAAATTCAATATCGGCTTTATCAATTTCATCAATTAGTAAAACAGCCCGCTTGTCAGATGCAAACGCTTCCCACACCTTACCTTTAATAATGTAATTGCCAATATCGTGAACGCGATCATCGCCCAATTGGGAATCGCGAAGGCGCGAAACAGCATCATATTCATACAAGCCTTGGTGCGCTTTTGTGCTGGACTTAATATGCCATTCAATTAAGGGTGCATCTAATGATTTAGCCACTTCAAGCGCTAGTTGCGTTTTACCCGTTCCGGGTTCGCCTTTTATTAATAAAGGACGCTCAAGTGTTATAGCGGCGTTAACGGCCATGCTAAGTTCGTCGGTGGCTATGTAATTACTGGTGCCTTCAAAATGATTATTGCTCATAAAATTGACTGTTAGTGTTGCGAAAATAAAGGGTTATTGTAAAGGCATACTCGTTAATTTAAAGCGGATTTTGCTCAATGAGTTGTTTTGCAATAATAATACGTTGTAACTCATTAGTGCCTTCACCGATAGCTAAGAGCGGGGCATCCCGATAATAGCGTTCAACATTAAATTCGGTTGAATAACCATAAGCGCCATGTATACGCAGTGCTTCTGCTGAATTCGTCATGGCTGCTTCCGTGGCAAATAGTTTTGCCATACCGGCTTCCATATCGCAGCGATCACCTCGGTCAAATGCGGTGGCAGCAGATTGAACGAGTAACCGTGCCGCTTCAACGCGAGTGGCCATATCAGCTAAATAAATTTGTATAGATTGGTGCTGGCAAATCGGTTTACCAAAGGTTTTACGTTGTTGCGAATACTCAATGGAATCTTTTAAGGCGGCAGAGGCGACGCCAATTCCGCGCGATGCAACATTGATTCTACCCAGTGCCAATGCACCTAATGCATGTTGTAAGCCGTGTCCTTCTTCAAGGCCAATTAAATTTTCAGCAGGGAGGCGGTAGTCATCTAAAAAAAACTCAGCGGTATCAATACCCTTGTAACCCAATTTTTTGTGTTTACTACCCATCACAAAACCATCAGCTTTAGGTGCAATGAAAAGACTCATGCCTTTGTGTGAAGGGTTGGCGGAGGCATCAGTTTTTACCAATAGAGCAAAACAGCTACCATGCAGGCTGTTAGTAATCCATGCTTTAGAACCATTAATAACATAATCGTCGCCATCGCGTTTAGCGGTAGTTTTAATGGCTTGAAGGTCAGTTCCGCAATTAGGTTCAGTAAGTGCTAATGCGCCGCGCACTTCACCGGAGGCAAATAACGGCAGCCATTTGTTTTTTTGTTCTTCTGTTCCAAAGCGCTGTACAGACATGGCCATAATAAGGTGAGAATTAAATACACCCGTTAAAGACATCCACACACAGGCAACGCGCTCTACGATTTTTGCATAGGTTGAAACGGGGAGGCCAAGACCACCGTATTGGGGGTCAATAACGGCCCCGAATAAGCCCATTGCCTTCATTTCGTCGACAATCTCTTCGGGGTACTCATCATCCGCTTCTAATTGACGTATCGATGGTTTTATTTTTATTAGAAATTTATCGACCGCTTCTAATATTAATTGTTCATCATCATTGTCCACACTTAAACTCCTGCAAGTCTACCAAACACTTGTTATATTATGATCCTTGTACGCTGACAAAGCGAGTAATTAACCTCCAATAAAACAAGGCAAAAATGATTAGAGAAGCGGCCGCGCTAATACTATTAAGGGACTCAAGCAACGGCTTGGAAGTTTGTATGCTTCGTCGAGTTAAAACATCAGGTTTTGCCGCAGGAGCTTATGTTTTTCCAGGAGGCGCTGTTGATGAAGCAGACCATGGCTTGAGCACAACGAATGCTTGTTTTTTTGAACAACAGACGGATTCTAAATTGTTGGCCTGTAAAGTAGCTGCGCTAAGAGAAACCTTGGAAGAGGCGGGTATTTTGGCGGCCAATGTGAATACAACTGCTGTGATTAATAGCTCATCACGGCATAAATTGCATGATGGTGAATTAAGTTTTGAAATGCTATTAGCGGAACACGCGGCGTCGTTAGATTTAGATAATGTTATCTTTTATGATCATTGGATAACGCCTGATGGCGCACCAAAACGCTTTGATACACGCTTTTTTCTGACTAAAGCATTACTTGATCACGATATTGCGCACGATAATAAAGAAACAGATTCGTCTTGCTGGGCATTACCGGAGGATATTTTGTCCCTTTATGACCAAGGCAAGGTGAAATTAATGCCCGTAACACACGTGCAGCTTAAACGGCTCTCTAAATTTAATACCAGCGACGATGTATTGGCCTTTGCAAAAAATCAGGGCAATATTCCGGTTACTGAGCCTATTATGAATTGGGGGGATCAAGGCAAACCCGTTTCCGTTACTATCAATTTAGCCGAAGGCGAAGTGGAATATCCGGTTTTTCAAAAACGGGCTTAAGGTTTAACGTTAGATAATAAAGTCACCAAGTCCGGAATTTCTTCAAAAACTAAAATACCGTGTTGAGCTATCTGTGTTAACAAGGCTTTATTGCCGCCCATCCAAATTAGAAAAACTGGACAACTAGGCTCACTTTTAAGTTTGAGTAAGGCATCGGTAAGTTGTTGCGCCACACTATCCATTAGGCCCATAAAAATAACTACTGCATCAAACTCCGTTGAGTCGACGAGTTGTTGGGTAGTTTCGCGAAGCATTTCAGGTCGTGCGACAAGCGCTGCGGTTAAATCAACTGGGTTTTGAACCGTACTGAAGGAGGGTAGTAAGGGCTCCATTGTTGTGTAAAGCTCATCGCTAAAGCCAGTAATTGATAGGCCGTTTGCTTCTAATTGGTCACTTAATAGAACGCCTGCGCCACCGGAAATAGAAATAATACCGACCTTATTGCCAAACAATGTAAGGCCTTTTGCATAAAACTGGCTACAGTCGATCATTTCGCTTAATGACTGAACTTCTATAACGCCTGTGCGTTTAAAGATAGCGGCGTAACCAACACCTTTAAGCGGATTCGATGCGGTGTGGGCTGCTGTTGCACGTGCGCCGGCAGCTGTTTTCCCACCTTTTAACGCAATCACCGGTTTGTTATTCTTTTTCGCGAGTAACAGCGCGTTTTCAAATTTATCAGGATGGCGAATTTCTTCAATGTATAAAGAAATAATAGTGGTTTGTGGGTCAGTCGCGAGGTAGTCCACAATTTCGTCCAATGGTAAATTGGCTTCATTACCACTAGAAATCCACTTACTAACACCAATCTCAGCATGAATGGTTTTATCAAGCCAATAAGCCCCTAATGCACCACTATGTCCAGCAAAACTTAATCCTCCCGTTTTAAGTGGATGTTGCTCCATAGCGGTAGTGAAGGAGGCAACGAGTTGAGTTTCAGTATTGATGAAACCCAGACAATTTGGGCCCAGCAAGCGAGCTTGTGTGCCATCGAAAAGAGCTTGTAATTGACGTTGTTTTTCTAAACCCTGCTGATTAATTTCGGCATAACCCGAGGCAAAGACAACAAAGTTTTTAATGCCGACGCTAAGACCTTCTTTGATAACTTTTTCAACTAAGGTATCTGGGACAGCCACAACAGCTAAGTCAACTGGCGTATCAAGCTCTAGTAAAGAACGTTTAGCCGGTAAACCCTGTATGACATCGGCTTTTGGATTGATGGGTATTAATTTACCTTGGTAATTAAGGCGTTTCATATAGGCAACAGGGCGACCGCCGATTTTATGTGGATTGTCGGAAGCGCCAACAATAGCCACAGAGCCGGCTTCAAAAAGTGATGTTAGGGTAGACATATACGTTAAAAACCTAATGAACGTGCAATGATGTTTCGTTGAATTTCACTGGTTCCTTCACCAATGATATAAAGCAGGCTATCTCGATGGATACGACCAACTGGATAGTCGCGCATAATACCTGCGCCACCTAAAATACGTATAGCGTCTTCGCTAACCTTAACCGCCATTTCACTGGCAATGAGTTTGATTTTTGCGGCCATCGCATTATCTAAAGTGTTGTTGTCGGTTAACCAAGCACCGTGATAAACCATCCATCTTGCGGCCTCAATTTCAGCTGACATATTGGCTAACTTATGGCCAATTGACTGAAATTTTCCGATGGGTTGGTCTGAAATAATGCGTTCATGGGCATAACGTTCCGCTTCTTCAAATGCCGCTGTAGCCATGCCTAAACAGTTAGCAGAAACACCGACTCGGTTTTCGGTTAATGATTCAAGAATAATGGGGTAAGTCCCTTCTTGTTCGCCCAGTAGAGCATCATCAGGTACAAATAAATCGTCAATGAAGATTAAACCTGTTTCAGAAGCGCGAATACTTTCTTTAGCAAGCTTTTGTATTTCAACCTGTTTTGAAGGTAAATCAACAATAAATAAACTGATGCTTTTAGCACTCATTTCGGGCGATGTACGAGCAGCGAGCAACATGAAATCAGCCATCGGTGCATTGGTTATATACAACTTACTACCATTAATAATATACCCGCCATCTACCTTTTTAGCATGGGTTTTAAGCGCACGAATATTAGAGCCTCCATCGGGCTCACTTAAGCCAAAGCACGATACTTTTAGCCCTGCCATAGCCGGCTTTAAATATTGCTCTTTTTGCGCCTCAGTTCCAATTCGCCAGATAGGCCAAATCCCAAGGTGACTATGTGCCGATAAAGATGAAGCAAAGGCTTGGCACACTCGGCTGGTTTCCTCGCGAATAATGCAATCAGCTATTTTGTCAAAGCCACCACCGCCATCCGCTTCAGGGTATCGCGCAGCAATGAGGCCCATTTCACCCCATTTGGGAAAAAGCTCACGCGGGAAAACCTCATTATCATCAGCTTCTCGCACCAGTGGGGCGAGTTCGGTTTCAGAAAACCGTCTAACCGTTTCTCTAAGTAATTGATGTTCTGCTGAAAAACTAAAATCCATTCGATTTCCTTGGAATAAGTAAAGCTGCTTTAAAACCTAACAATTGTTAGAAATAATACCAAAGGAAGCGTCGCTAAGTAAAGAAATAAGCGAATAAAGGGAATAAAAAAGTTTTAGAATGAGCCTAGCGAATACATGTTGAATGTCAGCTGATGTCAAAAAAAACATAAGCGGCTGACGTATAACACGACCCTGAGAGTCGTAACAGTATTCTAACATCTATTATTGTTTGGCCTTTGGCACGAGAAATTACGTTTTTTTGTCTGCCTTTTGTCTATTGGCATAAAGGCTACCACCAATAATGAGCACCATGCCTATTAGTTGATAACTGTGTAGTGTTTCATCCAATAAGTAAGACGACAATACGATGACGTAAATAGGGACCATATTAAGAAATAATGATGCTCGAGCAGGGCCAATAACCATCACCCCTTTATTCCAAAACAACAAGGATAAGACGGTTGGGCCAACACCGATAAAAATAACGGCCATTATAACGTTAGTGTTAATAACGGGTGTTATCAGGTAATTCGCTTCGTATAAGCCAAGGGGTAATACGATAAATGTGGATAATAAAATACCTAACGCCGTTACTACAAGAGGTGATGCTTTCCCCATGGCCAGTTTGGCAGCAACACTATAAACAGCCCAAATAAAAATGGAGCCTAAAATAAACAGGTCGCCCTTATTAAAACTAAGCGCATAAAGGCTCTCTAAACTCCCTTGACTTAAAATAAATACCAAGCCAATAACCGAGACAAAGGCGGCTATCCAGTGCTGCCTACCTAAGTTTTCTTTTAAATAAAACGCAGCAGCAAAGGCAACAGCAATGGGTGCTAGCGAATTAATCAAGCCTACATTGATAGCTGTAGTATGGCGCAAACCGAAATAAACAGACGCTTGATAAGCCACCGTGCCGGATAGTGCAATTAGAAAAACTTCTTTCCAGCTAAGTAAACGGGTAACACCTTTAAGCTGGCCGGCTTTGTGTAATAAAAATAAAAAAATAAGACTACCAATCACCATTCGCACACTCATGATGCTCCATGGGCCTAAATAGTCTTTAAGGTAGCTACCAAAAAAAACATTACCTCCCCATAGGATGCTGGCTATATTCAAATAGGCTAGCGCTTTTATTGTTTCTTTATCCATGTTTTTTTTACCCTTAAAAAAACGCCGCTCAAAAAGCGGGCTTGTAATAACTTATTTGCTCTATTAGAGCAGAAATACACGTTCATATTTTTACTATTTCATACAATACTCGGTTATTTAATGTATCCGTTGAATTGAGGGCACTCACAGTGCTCTATGGAGGAAGGCGCTATAGTGTTTTAAGCATTGATAGAATCTCTATTAAAGTTTGTTGCGCTGAAGGCGCGCAATGTAGTGGTCAATTTTACTAGCAAGGGTTTTATATTCGGCGTAGTAGGTTTTCTCAGCAGTATTCAGCGCAAGGCCATGATTATGTTGGTGAGGTCTAATTTGGCTATATTACCCGATTATATAATCAATAATGCCTGTTATAGCACTGGTAGTTGTTTGTAGTATAGATTTACTCAGATGCTCTTTAGCTCGTTTCTGCCGTTATTGTATTAACCTGTTAATTTAACCGATCATGAATTATGACAGGCATTTTGGAGCATGGGCCTATGTTATTAAGAGTCTTTTATTGGCCAAAAGACATTTCGGGTACATTGTCGGGAACGACTAGCTTGCCTGCAGTTTTTTGTTGAATTTCTTCAACACTAACACCGGGTGCACGTTCTAGTAAGTGGAAGGCGCCATCTTTAATTTCCATTACTGCAAGATTGGTAACCACGCGCTTAACGCAGCCAACACCTGTTAAAGGAAGAGTACAATTTTCTAGTAATTTAGAATTATCGCGCTTATCGGCGTGGCTCATAGTGACAATAATATTATCCGCGCCAGCGACTAAATCCATTGCGCCACCCATTCCTTTAACCAGTTTACCGGGAATCATATAAGAGGCAATATTGCCATGTTGATCAACCTCAAATGCGCCGAGTACGGTTAAATCCACGTGGCCGCCGCGAATCATCGCAAAGCTTTCTGCGGATGAAAATATTGAAGCACCTACAGCGGCGGTAACGGTTTCTTTGCCTGCGTTGATCATGTCGGCATCAACTTGATCTTCGGTTGGGTAGGGGCCAATACCCAGCAGGCCATTTTCTGATTGCAACATCACCTCGATATCGCTAGGGACGTAGTTTGCGACTAGGGTTGGAATGCCAATACCAAGGTTGACGTAATACCCGTCTTGAAGTTCTTGAGCCACTCGCATGGCAATTTGATCACGATTTAATGACATGTGAGGCTCCTTAATTTTTTGCTAGGGTTATTTTTTCGATACGCTTATCGAAAGACCCTTTAATGATGCGGTTAACATAAATGCCGGGCGTATGGATGTGGTTTGGATCAAGTTCACCCACCTCAACGATTTCTTCAACCTCTACCACGGTTATTTTGCCGGCGGTTGCTGCCATTGGGTTAAAGTTCATGGCGGTATCACGGTAAATAAGGTTACCGATTTTGTCGGCTTTCCAAGCTTTTACAATGGCAAAGTTACCGGTAACACTTTCTTCTAAGATATAGTCTCGGCCATTAAACTGCTTAACTTCTTTACCTTCTGCCACCGGGGTTCCAACACCCGTGGCGGTATAAAAAGCGGGAATGCCTGCACCACCGGCACGCATTTTTTCAGCTAATGTACCTTGTGGTGTTAGCTCAACGTCTAGCTCACCAGATAAGTATTGGCGTTCAAATTCAGCATTTTCGCCAACATACGACGACACCATTTTTTTAATTTGTTTGTCTTCTAATAATATGCCTAAACCGAAATTATCGGTACCACAATTATTGGATACGATGGTTAAGCCTTTTACGCCCATATGCTTAATTTCACTAATTAAGCCTTCGGGAATACCACAAAGCCCAAAACCACCGGCAATAATGGTCATATCATCTGTTAGCCCAACCATTGCTTCTTGATAGCTGGATACCACTTTGTTAAAACCACTCATGGCCTTACTCCTGTTTAATTATTTTTATATAAGTGTTATTTGTAGACCGCAGCAACTTTACTATTGTTACTGCAATCAATTTGATCTGTAATGTAGTACCCAGCGGCGACTAATTGTTCTAAATTAATACCCGTTTCAATGCCCATGCCATGCAGCATGTAAACAACGTCTTCAGTTGAAACATTACCCGATGCGCCTGCAGCATAAGGGCAACCGCCAAGACCAGCGACTGAAGAATCAATGTTAGGCACACCGTACTCAAGGCATGCCAAAATATTAGCCAAGGCTTGGCCGCGGGTATCATGGAAGTGTAGGGCGAGTTTTTCTGCGGGTACTTCTTTTATGACAGCAGCGATCATTTCGCGTGCTTTTGTCGGTGTTCCTATGCCTATGGTGTCGCCTAGCGATACTTCGTAGCAGCCCATATCGATGAGTGCTTTGGTGACTCGAACAACCTCAGAAACCGCAACATCGCCTTCATAGGGGCAACCTATAACGCAGGAGGTATAACCTCTAACGCGAATACCCAGTTCAGCGGCCTTGAGCATGATCGGTTCAAAGCGTTCGAGCGATTCAGCAATACTGCAATTAGTATTTTTTTGGCTGAAGGTTTCTGACGCAGCAGCAAAAATAGCGACTTCTTTAGCGCCACTTTCAATCGCGCGATCAAACCCGCGAAGGTTGGGCGTTAATACGATGTATGCAGTGTCTTCTCTAGGCGTTAATTGCTTAAGAATGTCCGCCGCATCGGCCATTTGTGGTACCCACTTTGGGCTAACAAAGCTGGTCACTTCAATGTCTTTAATACCGGCGTCACATAGTTTGTTGATCAATGTGGTTTTAACCTCAGTTGATACATTCGTTTTAATGTTTTGCAGACCATCACGCGGTGCAACCTCCACGATTCTTACATGGCTAGGGTAAGTATGAAGCATGGCTTTACTCCTGTTCCTTAAAGGTAATTAAGGAGGCATCGGCTTCTACAAAGTCTTCTTCTGCATAGAATATTTGATCAACTTCGCCGTCAAAGGGTGCGCTTAAGGTATGTTCCATTTTCATGGCTTCGATAATAGCCAGTGGCTGACCTTCAGTAACGGCATCACCATTAGCAACAAGCACTTTTAATAATTTACCAGGCATTGGTGCGATAATATTTGAAGCGCCACCAATGGTTGATAGATCAGGTTCGAATGGATTGACTTCAGTTAAAGCGTACCAACGGTTTTTCCAGGAAATTAGAACCATGTCCTCATTTCTAAGGGTAATGAAGCGTTCCCAGCTACCATTAATTTGTAGGCGGATAACATTGTTTCCTATTGATTCAGCAATTACATCTAGATCATTGTCTAAGTGAAAAATAAAGTGATTGGCATTTTCGGTGACCTTAATTTCAACTTCATCGGCTTCTTCATAACTGAAAAATAAACTACGCTGGCTTTGTCCATTGGGTCGCCAACCGGTCGTATCAAACCATGGCGAATTACCATCGGCGGATATTGCTGCCAGGTCATTAACTGATTGCTTACCGTCAAGCAGAATACTGACCGTCGCGGCAAGTAATACGTTTTCTGGCAATTCAACTTGGCTATCAGTAAGAAGGGTATCTAGTTTTTTATCGATATATTGCGTATCAATTTTGTTTTCAATGAAGTCTGGGTGTGTGGCCAAGGTTTCTAAAAAAGCAATATTGTTTTCAACGCCAATGATGCCACTTTCACCCAATGCATTGAGTAAGCGTTCGCGCGCTACTTCACGGTCTTCACCCCAAACCACCAGTTTAGCGATCATCGGGTCATAAAACACACTGATGGTGTCACCTTGTTCTACACCCGTTTCAACGCGCAAGTTTTTGTCGGTTGTTGGGAAACGTAAGTGATGCAGTTTGCCGGTAGAGGGCAGAAATAAATTATTAGGGTTTTCCGCGTATAAACGTGTTTCAAAGGAATGCCCTGTGCTGGTTATTTGCTCTTGCTTTAAGGGTAGGGCTTGACCAGCTGCGACACGAACTTGCCATTCGACCAAGTCTTGCCCGGTGACCATTTCGGTAACAGGGTGTTCCACTTGAAGACGTGTGTTCATTTCCATAAAGTAAAATGAACGATCTTCACCGACAATAAACTCGATAGTTCCAGCACCTAAATAGCTAATGGCACGCGCCGCATTAACAGCAGCAACACCCATTGCTTGACGAGTATCTTCGTCTAGGAAAGGTGATGGCGTTTCTTCGATAATTTTTTGATGACGACGCTGTAAAGAACATTCACGTTCGTGTAAATGGACATAGTTTTCATGTGAATCACCAAATACTTGGAACTCAATATGACGAGGTTTGCTGATATAACGTTCAAGCAATACGCGATCGTCAGCAAACGCGTTAAGCGCTTCGCGTTTTACAGAATCTAGCAATTCAGCAAACTCAGTAGTGTTATTAACCACACGCATACCTTTACCACCGCCGCCAGAAACCGCTTTAATCAGTAAAGGAAAACCAACTTTTTCCGCTTGTTGTTGTAGGTAATCAGGGTCCTGGTTTGCACCGTGGTAACCGGGTACAACGGGTACATCGGCCGTTTCCATCAGTGCTTTCGAGGCATCTTTAGCGCCCATCTTTTCGATGGATTCAGCAGAAGGGCCAATAAAGGCAATGCCAGCTTCTGGACACGCACGCGCAAAGCTGCTGTTTTCAGATAAAAAGCCATACGCAGGGTGAATCGCATCAACGTTAACCTTTTTAGCTAATGCCAATAATACGTCTGCTTTTAGGTATGATTCGTCAGGGCGTGAACCACCAATATGATAAGCCTCATCGGCTAGCTTAACATGGCGTGCGTCGCGGTCGGCGTCTGAATAAACGGCCACACTGGTGATGCCCATTTTCTTAAGTGTGGAGATAACTCGGCAAGCGATTTCACCACGGTTTGCTATTAGTATTTTTTTAAACATCTTATCAATCCCTACATTCTAAAGACGCCGAAATTGGCTTTTTCTATTGGCGTTTTAGCCGCTACCGCAAGCGATAAACCGAGTATGCGCCGTGTATCTCGTGGATCTATTAAGCCATCGTCCCAAAGTCTTGCAGTGGCAAAGTAGGGGTTACCTTGCTCTTCAAATTGGGCAAGGATTGGTGCTCTAAAGTCTTCTTCTTCCTTAACCGACCAGTTATTACCAGCGCCTTCAATGGCATCACGTTTAACGGTTGCAAGAACTGACGCAGCCTGTTCACCACCCATGGTTGAAATGCGTGAGTTCGGCCAGCTCCACAACATTCGTGAGCCAAAAGCACGGCCGCACATACCGTAGTTACCAGCACCATAAGAACCACCAATTAATACGGTGAATTTAGGTACGCTAGAGCAAGAAACAGCGGTGACCATTTTTGCGCCATTTTTAGCAATGCCTTCTTCTTCGTATTTTTTACCGACCATAAAGCCGGTAATGTTTTGTAAAAATAGTAACGGAATGCCGCGTTGGTTACATAGCTCAATGAAGTGAGTGCCTTTTAAAGCTGACGGTGAAAATAGGATGCCGTTATTGGCGATAATGCCGACAGGGTAACCATGAATATGGGCAAAACCACAAATCAATGTTGGGCCATACAGTGGTTTGAATTCTTGAAATTCGGATGCATCTACTAAACGGGCAATAATTTCTCGTACATCATACGGTTGCTTTGCATCTTTAGGGATAACACCGAGAATGTCATCGGTTGGATAAAGCGGCTCACGCGATTCGCGAACTTTTACATGAACTTCTTTAGTTTCATTAAGGTGTTCGATAATGTTACGTGCAATAGAGAGGGCATGTGAATCATCTTCAGCAATATGATCGGTAACACCCGATTGTTTACAGTGCAACTCTGCACCACCTAACTCTTCCGATGATACTTCTTCACCGGTTGCGGCTTTAACTAAAGGTGGCCCCCCTAAGAAAATAGTGCCTTGTTCTCTAACAATAATAGACTCATCACAAAGTGAAGGAATGTAAGCGCCACCGGCTGTACATGAACCCATAACGACCGCAATTTGTGGGATACCAGCCGCAGACATACGTGTTTGGTTATAAAAGAAACGACCAAAGTGTTCTTTTCCAGGAAATACTTCATGTTGTAAGGGTAAGAACGCGCCACCTGAATCAACCAAGTAAATACAGGGTAGACGGTTTTCCGATGCAATTTCTTGCGCCCTTAAATGCTTGGTGACGGTCAGCGGGTAATAAGTACCGCCTTTAACAGTGGCATCATTAGCAATAATCATCACTTCGCCACCGTGTACACGGCCAATACCTGTAATAATACCAGCGGCTGGTGCTGCATCTTCATATATACCGTAAGCCGCTAATTGAGATAACTCAAGGAATGCGCTACCCGGATCGAGTAGTGCCTTGATACGGTCTCTTGGAAGCATTTTATTGCGGTCTAAATGTTTTTTACGGGCACGTTCACCCCCCCCACGAGCAGCCTTTGTGATTCGCTGGTTAAGCTCCTCAACAAGCGATTCCATTTGAATCTTATTTTCTTTGAACTCAGCGGATGCCGTTTCAATTTTTGATTTAATGACGGGCATGTTTTACCTTAATTATGGTTAAGACGTAATGATTAAATGATTTCAATGGCCATCGCAGTCGCTTCACCACCACCAATACAAAGTGTGGCAACTCCTTTTGAAAGTTTCCGTGCTTTTAATGCATGAATTAATGTCACCAGAACGCGTGCGCCTGATGCGCCAATGGGGTGACCTAATGCGCATGCACCACCGTTGACATTGACTTTGTTCGGATCCAAGTTCAGCTCCTCAATTGCCGCCATAGTGACGACTGCAAACGCTTCGTTTATTTCGAATAAATCAACCTCATTGAGATTCCATCCACATTTATCTAAGACTTTTCGAATAGCGAAAATAGGCGCGGTGCTAAACCAATCAGGATCTTGCGCATGGGTGGCTTGAGCTGTGATTTTGGCCAGTGCTTGTAAACCCTGTTTGCTCGCCTCAGTTGCATCCATTAGCACCAAAGCCGCCGCGCCATCAGAAATGGATGAAGCGTTTGCCGCGGTAACGGTGCCATCTTTTTTGAAAGCAGGGCGCAGCTTTCTGATTTTATCAATGGCTGCTTTGCCTGGTTGCTCATCGTCGGAAAACGTTGTTTCACCTTTGCGACTTTTAACAACAACCGGTGTTATTTCAGCCTTAAAGAGGCCTGTTTGAATGGCTGTATTAGCTCGCTCGAGTGAGGTTATAGCGAAATCATCTTGCTGCTCGCGAGTGAAGTTATATTTTTCGGCGCACATTTCAGCAAACGATCCCATCAATTTGCCGTGTTTAACGTCTTGAAGACCATCATGAAACATATGATCAATCATTTCGCTGTGGCCCATTTTTAGGCCAGCTCGAAGTTTGAGAGAAAGGTAGGGTGCATTCGTCATTGATTCCATACCACCTGCAACAACGCAAACTGCATCACCAGCCAGTATTTGGTTGTATCCATACATAACCGCTTGCATACCCGAGCCGCACATTTTATTTACCGTGTTACAAGGCGTAGATAATGGAACTCCACCTTTCAATGAGGCTTGGCGTGCAGGGGCTTGACCCTGCCCAGCAGGTAACACACAACCAAAATGAACCGAATCGACTTGGTCGGGATTAAGTTGACTTTCTTCGACTACAGCCTTAATCGCGTAGCTACCTAAGTCTGATGCGCTAAGTGAGGAAAATTGACCTTGGAAGCCACCTAAAGCGGTTCGTTTGGCAGCAATAATAACAACGTTTTTTGTACTCATGATTACTTCGTATCTTCAAATAATTCGCGGCCGATTAGCATGCGACGAATTTCGTTTGTGCCAGCACCAATATCATAAAGCTTGGCATCGCGTAATAAACGACCGGTAGGGAACTCATTAATATAGCCGTTACCACCGAGTGTTTGAATGCCTTCTAGCGCAACTTTTACAGCATTTTCAGAGGCAAAGAGTAAAAGCCCCGCGGCATCTTTTCGAGAATCATTACCTTTGTCATATTGTTCGGCAACGCGATAAGCAAACGCACGAGTCGATTGAAGAGCCACATACATATCGGCCATTTTTCCTTGCATGAGTTCAAACATACCAATGGGTTTACCAAATTGTTTGCGTTCATGAATATAGGGTAAACAGATATCCATCGTGGCTTGCATAATGCCAATGGGACCACCTGATAACACCATGCGTTCGGTGTTAAGGCCGCTCATTAAGACTTTTACGCCTCCGTTGACTTCACCGAGTACATTTTCATGGGGGATTTCACAATCTTCAAACACCAATTCACAAGTGTTAGAACCGCGCATTCCCAGTTTGTCTAATTTTTGTGCTGTAGAGAAACCGGGCATTCCTTTTTCAATAATAAATGCGGTCATGCAGCGTGAGCCTGCCTCAGGTCCAGCTGTTCGCATATAGACAATCAGTACGTCTGCATCAGGGCCATTGGTAATCCACATTTTGTTGCCATTAGCGACCCATTTATCACCCTTTTTTTCGGCCTTACAACTCATTGAGCCAACAACATCGGAGCCTGCACCAGGTTCTGACATAGCCAACGCACCGATGTATTCCCCCGTACACAGTTTGGGCAAATACTTATGCCGCTGTTCTTCTGTACCGTTTAAATAAAGGTTGTTTAAACAGAGGTTTGAATTAGCACCATAAGACAGGCCAATGGAAGCAGAGGCTCTTGATATTTCTTCCATCACAACGAGGTGGGATAGATAATTAAGCCCTGTGCCGCCATATTCTTCGGGAATTGTCATACCTAACAACCCCATTTCTCCAAACATTGGCCATAGTTTATTTGGAAATTCATTTTCTTGGTCAACAGACTCAGCTAAAGGGGCAATTTCACCCTCTGCAAACTTTCGAGCAGCATCGCGTAATTCATCAACTTCTTCATTAATTTGAATATTGAAAGGCATTTGGTTTCCTCGTGTTTATTTGAGTTATTGTATATTGCGTTTGATTGATCATATCATTATACTCAATCTAACATCAATTAGAATCTAAACCGAGTTAGATTCATAATAGGGCTAAATTAAATGACCATCAAAGTGACCAATACGACAAAGAAAAGCTCTGTCACACGCCAGCTTATTTTGGATGCCGCGGCTAAAAAACTAAGTAGACATGGATACCATGGGACGTACCTAAAGGACATTGCAGAGTCGATTAATATGCAAGCGGGTAGCTTGTATTATCACTTCAATTCTAAAGAAGCGTTAATGCAGGAGGTACTTAATAAAAGCGTCCAGCTGATTCACGACATTGTTGATTATGAAGTCGAGCAGTTAAGTGAAACTCCTACGTTCCCTGATTTGTTAAGGGCCGCTATACGTGGACATTTAATCGCAATTTTGCGGCACTCAGACTATACCTTAGCGAGCATCAGAAACTATGGACAGGTTCCAGAAGCGGTTCATAACGCAGCCCAACCTGACCGTGATGCGTATGAAAATTTTTGGCGAAATTTATTTGAGCAAGCCGAAAAAGATGGTGTGATTCGAACAGGAGTAGACAAACATTTGTTGCGCCTCGCTATTTTTGGAAGTATGAATTGGGCGACCATTTGGTATGTTGATAGTGGTGCCAGTGTAGAAGAAATAGCAGAATCACAAGCTGACCTATTTCTAAATGGCTGTTATAGAAAGGGAGTGTAGCGTGGAGTTCAAAAATACTATTATGGATGTGGATGAAAGAGGCGTCGCTTATGTGACCCTTAATCGACCTAGCGTACATAATGCGATGAGTGCAGAGCTTATTCACGAAGTACAGCATATTTGTGCCAGCATTGAGGCTAGTAGCAAGGTTCGTGTTGTTGTATTGACCGGAGCAGGTGAAACCTTTTGTGCAGGCGGTGACCTAAAATGGATGGAAAGCAATATCACTAAAACAAGAGCTCAGCGTGTTGAAGAAACGGGCGAGCTTGCCAATATGCTAGCGGCTTTAAATGGCTTAAGTAAACCCCTTATTGGGCGTATTCAAGGCCCCGCTTATGGGGGTGGTGTGGGCATGATGTCAGTATGTGATATTAGCATCGGCGTAGACACCGCAAAGTTCGGCCTAACGGAAGTTAAGCTCGGCCTCACGCCTGCAACTATTTCGCCTTATGTTGTTAAACGAATTGGCGCAACGCATGCACGTAGAAACTTCTTTAACTCCAGAACATTTAATGCGGGGGAAGCAAAAATTATCGGGCTTCTAACCGATGTTGTTAGTAAAGACGAGTTAGATGCTGCGATAGAAAAAGAAGTACGGATGATTTTAAAGTGTGCACCCGGTGCAATTGCCTCTACAAAAAAACTGATTGATTTTGTGGACACGCATACGGCAGCAGATAACCGAATTTACACCGCAGCAAATTTAGCAGATGCATGGGAAACAGAAGAAGGTAAAGAAGGTATTGATGCCTTTTTAAATAAACGAAAAGCAAGCTGGAATTGATTTTATATTTTTAGGGATTAACAAATGAATTCAATTTATTTTAATGAAGACCACGTAATGCTACGTGACCAGATTCGACGCTTTGTTGAACAACGGGTTATGCCGGTAGCAAAGGAATGGGAGGAAAGCGGCAAGGTTCCCCGAGAAATTCTACAAGAAATGGGTGAGCTAGGTTTCCTAGGAATACGTTACTCAGGTGAATATGGTGGCAGCGAAATGGACACATTAGGGTCTGTTATTTTGGCTGAAGAATTAGGTCGCTCAACCTTTGGCGGTTTTGCGGTGACGGTATTGGTCCATACTGATATGGCCTCACCGCATTTAGATAATTTTGGCAATAAAGATCAATTAGCTAAATACATGCCGGATATTATTTCGGGTAAAAAAATTGTCGGTGTTGCGGTGACAGAGCCTGACGTTGGTTCGGACGTTGCAGCGATGAAAACGCGAGCCGTTAAAGACGGTGATCATTATGTGCTGAATGGTTCAAAAATGTTTATTACCAATGGTGTCCATGGTGATTTATTTTTTGTTGCTGCAAAAACAGATACGGACGCTAAACCGTCACGCGGTATTTCAATATTTGCCATTGAAAAAGGAACGCCCGGTTTTAGCGTGGGAAAAAACCTTAAAAAGATGGGTTGGTTATCATCGGATACCGCTGAGTTAGTTTTTGATAATTGCCGCGTGCCGGCAGACAATATATTGGGTGAGGTCAATAAAGGCTTTTATTCAATTATGCGTAACTTCCAAAATGAACGGTTGGTATTGGGTGCGCAAGCTATGGGTGAGGCATCTAAGGCGATTGAGTTAACACTCGATTACGTCACAAGCAGAAAAGCCTTCGGTGGTGTTTTGTTTGATAAGCAAGCGATACGTCAGCGTTTAGCGTCGTTAGCAGCGCGCGTTGAGGCTGGCAAGCAACTTGTTTATCATTCAGCTTGGCTTGATACGCAAGGGTTAGATTGTATTAAGGAAGTGTCTATGGCTAAAGCGTATTGTGGAGAGTTGGTAAATGAAGTGATGTATGACTGTCTTCAGTTCCATGGTGGTTTTGGCTATATTCGAGAAAGTGCTATCGAACGTATGTATCGTGATGCCCGTATTCAATCCATCGGTGGCGGCGCTACAGAAGTGATGCTTGAAGAAGTCTCAAAAAGAATGATCGATTAATTTAAGAGGAAATAAGTATGTCAGAAGGGTTTAGTGTTGAAGAAATGGAAGTGGGTCAATCGGCCTCTATGAGCAAAACAGTGACTGAAGCAGATATTATTTTATTTGCCGGTATTACAGGTGATTTTAATCCCGCGCATATAGATGAAGAGTATGCGAAAAAAAGTATGTTTAAAGGGCGCATTGCCCACGGTATGTTATCGGCTGGTTTTATAAGTGCGACGTTAGCGATGAAATTGCCGGGGCCGGGAACGATTTATTTAGGTCAAAGTATGAAGTTTAAAGCGCCGGTTAAAATTGGCGATACGGTGAAAACCACGGTGACGATTACCGATATCAATATCGAAAAAAAAATTGTTAAATTAGATACCGTCTGTAGTGTAGGTGACACGAAGGTTGTGATCGGTGATTGCACGATGATGAAACCCTAATCTTTTGATTTTTTATTGATATTCGTTAGTACGACATAAAAAATAATCACGTTTATTTTAAGGCAAGGGGAGAGATATGCCGGTACAGAAATTACTCAGGGAAAAAATGGTAAGCGTCTCAGAAGCGGTGGCGTTAGTTAACAGTGGCGACACCGTTGACTATGGCTTTAGTGTTACTCAATCAGATATATTTGATACCGAGTTAGCGGCGCAAAAAGATCGCCTAAAGGATGTGATTGTTAGAGGTACCTTATCTGTAGCTGCTAGACAAGTTATTGAGCAGGATCCTGAGCAACGGCATTTTGAGTATCAGAATTGGCATTTTTCTGGCTATGATAGAAAAAAATCAGAGCAGGGGGGGATGAGTTATATCCCATTCAACTTTGGTGAAGGCCCTGGGATTTATCGAGAATATTTAAAAACGGATGTGTTGGTGCTTAAAACGTCGCCGATGGATGAGCATGGTTATTTTAATTTCGGTGTATCGAATACATTTGCGCGAGCTTGCTGTGATATTGCGAAAAAAATTGTTATCGAAGTGTCTGATGCTGTTCCTGTTTGTTACGGTAATCAGAATACCGTTCATATCACCGAAGTAGATGCTGTTTTTCAAGGCGACAATGCACCGTTATTTGAGTTACCGAGTGGGTCGATTAGTGATATTGATCGGCAAGTGGCTGACTTTATTGTGCCATTAATAAAGGACAGAAGTTGTTTGCAAATAGGCATTGGTGGTATGCCAAATGCGGTTTGTTCCGCCTTGGCACATTCAGATATCAAAGATCTGGGTATTCATACGGAAATGTTTGTCGATGGGATGGTAGATCTCGTAGAAAAAGGAAAAGTAACGGGGGAATACAAGCAAACTTACCGTGGTGAAATCGTCTATACCTTTGCGCTAGGTTCAAAAAGAATGTATGACTTTATCAACAAAAATGAACTGTGTGTCAGCATTCCCGTTGATGAAACGAATTTACCGAACAAAATCGCGCAGAATGATAACGTTATCTCTATTAACAACTGTTTGCAGATTGATTTAACGGGACAGGTTGCTTCAGAAAGTAGCGGCTATAGACAGATTTCCGGTACTGGTGGGCAGCTGCAGTTTGTACGCGGTGCTGTTGCGTCTAAAGGAGGTAAATCGTTTATGTGCCTCTCCTCTAGGTTTGTCGATAAAGAAGGTAATCCACATTCTCGTATTGTGCCTGGTTTGGAAGAAGGAACCGTGGTCACCACACCAAGGAGCGATACGATGTATGTTGTTACGGAATTTGGTATTGTTAATTTGAAAGGCAAAAGTATCAGCGAAAGGGCGTTAGCACTTATCAGTATTGCACACCCAGATGACCGAGAAGGCTTATTACAGCAAGCCCGCGATAATCATATTATTTCGCGTCGTTATTGGTAACCTTAATTAATTTATAGGCTAAAAGAAGTGACATATAAAACGGTCAAATTACAGATAGAAAATAAAGTTGCAACGGTGACCTTAAGTGACCCTGCTACACGTAATGCGATTACCGACCCAGTACTACTTGAGGAAGTAAAAGCGATATTCACGAGTATTCAAGATAATCCAGATGTATCGGTATGTATTCTTACTGGCGAAGGCAAGGGCTTCTCGTCCGGTGGTAATGTTAAGGATATGTTGAATAGAGAAAAAATGTTTGCGGGTAATCATTTAGAGCTACAAAATAATTACCGTAAAGGTATTCATAGTTTATCTAAATTGCTGTATTCGATTGAAATACCCATTATTGCCGCCGTTAATGGAGCTGCTGCGGGTGCAGGTTTTGATTTGGCTTTGCTTTGCGATATTAGAATAGCATCCGAACGCGCAACGTTTTGTTCGTCGTTTTTAAATTTAGCTGTTATTCCGGGTGATGGTGCGTGTCTGTCTCTTATACACATCTCCGAGCCCA